>Ga0082212_10007936_pt1 | contig 13947 bp, 12 predicted proteins | sample TergutNt197P3_FD_71548 | JGI IMG/M metagenome (GOLD analysis project Ga0082212, IMG submission 71548) | Neocapritermes taracua P3 segment gut microbial communities from Petit-Saut dam, French Guiana - Nt197 P3 | ecosystem: Host-associated > Arthropoda: Insects > Digestive system > Gut ... | reverse complement strand
GCGTCATCCACAACATCGACAGCAACCTCCAGGCGGCCTTCGTCAATTACGGGGGCGCCAAAAACGGCTTCCTGCAAATTGACGAGGTGCATCCCGAGTACTGGCTGAACCACCACGAGGAAAGCAAGGGCAAAAAGTATCCGCTCATCCAGAAAGCCCTCAAGGTCGGGCAGGAAGTGCTGGTGCAGGTTGTCAAGGAACCTTCCGGGACCAAGGGGGCCTTTCTCACGACCTGGATCTCGCTGGCCGGACGTTTTCTCGTGCTGACGCCGGGCCAGGAGCAGATCGGCGTCTCGCGCAAGGTGGAAGAGGAGAAGGAACGCGCCCGCCTGCGGGAACTGATGAACGGCATCGAACCCGGCGCGGGCCTGGGCGTTATCGTGCGCACCGTCAGCGCCGGCACGAACAAGACTATCTTGCAGAAGGATCTGCAATACTTAAAACGCCTGTGGAAGGACATTCGCGCCAGGGCAGGCCGCGAGTCCGCCCCGGCCCTGGTCTACCAGGAACCCGGCCTGGCCCGGCGCGCCGTGCGCGACTACCTGACCGACGAGATCAGCGAAGTGTGGGTGGATGACGAAGACGCCGCAAACGCCGCGCGCGAAACCATCAACCTGCTCTTTCCCCGCAAGACCAACCTGGTCAGGCTCCACCAGGATCCCCGGCAAAGCCTCTGGGAACGCTTTGACATCCAGCGCCAGCTTGAGCAGATCTATTCCCGTGAAATCAGCCTGCCCTCCGGCGGACGCCTCGTCTTCGACCAGACCGAAGCGCTGATGGCCATTGACATCAATTCCGGCAAAATCCACGGCAAGGGCAATTTTGAGACCATGGCCCTCAAAACCAACCAGGAGGCCGCGGAAACCATCGCCCGGCAGTTGCGCCTGCGCGACATCGGGGGCCAGGTGGTCATCGACTTCATCGAAATGCGCGATAAAAACCATGTGCGCGACGTGGAGAAGCTCCTGCGCCAGGCCATGAAAACCGACCGCGCCCGCCATGACATCGGGCGCATCAGCGCCTTCGGGCTGCTGGAAGTCGTGCGCCAGCGGACGGGTTCCTCCGCGCTCGCCATCACCACCGAACTCTGCCCCTGCTGCAACGGTTCCGGCCTGCGCCGCAACATGGAGTGGCAAGCCCTGCAAACCCTGCGCGGCTTCAGCCGGCACATGCGCGGCATGGACCCCGGCAGCGTCTGCCACTTTGAACTGCCCCTTGAACTCGGCCTCTACCTGCTCAACGAAAAACGCGAGCGCCTGCGCGAACTGGAACAACTGCACGGCATGCATGTCGAAATCCGCCTGCTGCGGGTATAGGGGCATGGCGCGATCCGTCCTGCTGCATGCCTGCTGCGGCCCCTGCGCCCTGATGCCCGTGCGGATGCTCCGGGCCGAGGGTTTTGCCGTTACGGGCGTGTTTTACAATCCCAACATCCATCCCTTGCAGGAATACCTGCTGCGCCGCGCCGCCCTGCTGGAAGCGGCGGATCGGCTGGATCTGCCGCTGCTGTGGCCCGAGCCGGAAGAGGCGGCCTGGGATCTGCCGAAGTGGCTGCGCGCAACGCCCGCAAGCCCGGACACGACCGTGCGCTGCCGCGCCTGCTACGCGCTGCGCCTGGGGCAGGTTGCGCGCTGGGCCGCCGGCGAGGGCTTTGACGCCTTCAGCAGCAGTCTGCTCTTTTCGCGGCGCCAGGCGCATGCCGTCATCGCTGAAGAAGGGGAACAGGCCGCCCGGCGCGCCGGCGCGGCCTTTCTGTACCGGGATTTCCGCCCGGCCTGGCGGGAAGGCATCGAGCTTTCCAAAAGCTGGGGCCTGTACCGCCAGCAATACTGCGCCTGCATATACAGCGAAACAGAGCGCTATACAGGAGCATGGAAACAGGCCCGCGCGCATGCGCCCGTTGATGCGCCGCGGGTACGCCGCGTCGCGTGCCCGCCCATTGACAGCAACGCCGCGACAGTATAGCCTGCGACTTCCCAAGGGCAGTTAGCACAGTTGGTAGAGCACCGCCTTCACACGGCGGGGGTCACAAGTTCAAGTCTTGTACTGCCCACCATCAAAATCAAGGAGTTAGGAGTAAAAGCCTAACTCCTTTTTTCATCTGAAGCGTTTTCGGCCTCACTACCGCTGCTGCCAGTTCACGTATTGTTCCAACACGCGGTTGATGCGGGTCTGGTAGCCAGGGCAGCTTTTCTTAAAAAATTCCAGCACATCTGGTGCCACGCGGATATGTATGGGAATCTTGCGCGTATCCGGTTCCTGCATGTCCACATCGGCCCAGAACATAGCATCTGTGGGCGGGCTGTCCGGGTCGGCCTCGGCATTGGCCAATGTTTCCTCATCAGTCATTGCCTTCACACGATCCCAATCGCTTTTGTCTTGCTTTTGCATATATGCTCCGCAGGCCGTTCAGGTTCGACTTTTCTGCGTGGTTAATGACTCCCGCGCCTAGCCGGAGAAATATCGTTATTCCTCGAATAGGTCCGCATGTGAACCAGTACGCGCCAAGTGCAGATATTCTCCATCAACCAAGTAGATCAGCAGCCAATCTGGCTCTATGTGAGCATCCCAATGCGGTTTCCACGACCCCTTGAGCGGGTGAGCCTTATACGACGCTGGCAACGGCTGCTCCGTCGCCAGCAAGTCCACGAGCGCCTTGAGCTTATCCATATCCCTGCCGCGCTTTTGCATGCGTTTCACGTCACGGCGGAAGCGAGCAGAGGGAGCAAGGAGCAACATGGCTATATCCCCAAATCCTTGTACATGGCTTTCGGAGTATTGTATGTCTGCCTGCCGTCTTCCCCGGTTCCGTTCATGGCGGCAATGGTTTCCGCGTTCGGCGTCATAAAGTGGCTGGGAATGGCGTGCAGTACCGCGCTCAGTTTTTTTGCGTGCTTGTATGGCACAGCGCGCCGGTTCTTCTCAAAGTCGGAAATATGGCTTTGCGGCACCCCTATGGCGTCAGCCAGGGCCTTTTGTGTCATTCCGACCCGCTGCCGTAGGGCACGGAGCATCTTTCCGCCACGCTCGATTTCCGGCAGAGGCATGGCGGGACAGGCTTCTCCACTGGCATCGGCCATACTACCGCCAAGGCGGGCAACAAGTTCCGCGACCAAGGGCAAGCAATCCCTTGGAATGGTTATATGGGCATGTGTCTGTTGGTTCATGCTCATGGCTCTCTCCTTGCTTATGGATATTTTATATCATAATATCTCATAGTCAAGCAAGGTTCGTTTATCCGGCGTTCTTTACCTTCCCCCGAAACTCTATGACATTGGCTGATTTCTTGTCCAAAATGCCGCCAAGCCCAAGAGCGGCTTTTGGAGCCGCCGCATTGACGAACAAAATCGCCTTGTTTACCGGATAGAAGGCAAGATTTGCCAGATTGCCCAGTGCAAGGGCCGTTACGGGGATTCACACCCCGTTTTACGCCAGATTACCCGCCACATGCGGAACCAGTGCAATGAAATCATTGATCGCCTTACAGGTTTTGAATTCCTTGCAAGCGCCGCAGTTTACAACGCCCTTTCCGGAAGCGCATTTGCGCATTTCACATACCGAACAGTGACCGATTTGCACGCCATCACCTTTGCAGGATACGCAATTGATCATGTCAGGCGTAAAATTGAAATTATGCGCCTTTGTCCACTCGGCTGCGGTCTTCTCTCGCAACGCCTGATCATCATTTTGCGTGGCTATATACGCACCGCACTCGGCACAATTCAAACCGCAATATGCAATGAATTTACTGGTCATAGCGACACTCCTTTGCTGCTCCAATCCGCTTGTATGCCTTCTTGCGAGATTTTACCACTGTTGTGGTTTTCCTTGCCGCAGAAAATAATGCGCCAAAGAGGCTTGACAAGCCGCCGCGATCCGGTTTATTGGCTTCCACTTTGGGAATATTTATTTGGAGGACTCCATGCCCACCATCAACCAGCTTATCCGCAAAGAGCGGAAGAAGGTTGTCAAGCGCAAAAAAACGCCGGCCCTGCAGGAATGCCCGCAGCGGCGCGGCGTGTGCACCCGCGTCTACACCACGACCCCGAAAAAGCCCAACTCGGCCCTGCGCAAGGTCGCCCGCGTGCGCCTGACCAACGGCATTGAAGTGACGGCCTATATTCCGGGCGAGGGACACAACCTGCAGGAGCACTCCGTGGTCATCATCCGCGGCGGGCGCGTAAAAGACCTGCCCGGCGTACGCTACCATATTGTCCGGGGCACGCTCGATACCTCCGGCGTGACCGACCGTCGCCAGGCCCGTTCCAAGTACGGCGCGAAGCGCCCCAAATAGCTTTTCGCGTAAACACACGCATCGCCCCCGCAAGCCGGGCGCGCCGACGGCGCGTGTGTTGTGCAGGCCGAAGGCCGTCGGAAACCGTTTTGCCTTCCGGAGAAAACCATGCCCCGCAAAGGCCCGATACCCAAACGAGAAATCCTGCCTGATCCGATGTATAACAGCCGCCTTGTCGCGCGCTTTGTCAACCGTCTGATGTACGACGGCAAAAAGGGCGCTGCGGAGAAAATTTTCTACAAGGCGCTGGACACGCTTGCGGAAAAGACAAGTGAAGAGGCCATGCGCTCCTTTGAAAAAGCCGTGGACAACGTCAAGCCCCAGCTTGAGGTCAAAGCCCGCCGCGTCGGCGGGGCCACCTACCAGGTGCCCATGGAAGTGCGCTCCGAGCGCCAGATCGCCCTCGCCCTGCGCTGGCTTATCAACTATGCGCGCGCCCGCGGAGAAAAAGGCATGGTCAACAAGCTTGCCGCCGAACTGCTCGACGCCTACAACAACCGCGGCGGCGCTGTGAAGAAAAAAGAAGACACCCACCGCATGGCCGAAGCCAACAAGGCCTTTGCCCACTACAGATGGTAACGGACAGCGTCTGTTTGCGCATCATGATGGAGTTTTACCGTGGCACGCGCTGTTCCCATTGACAAGCAACGCAATATCGGCATCATGGCCCACATTGACGCGGGCAAAACGACCACCACCGAGCGCATCCTGTACTACACGGGCGTTTCCCACAAGATGGGCGAAACCCATGACGGCGGCGCGACCATGGACTGGATGGCGCAGGAGCAGGAGCGCGGCATCACCATCACCTCCGCCGCCACCACCTGTTTCTGGAAAGACATCCGCATCAACATCATTGACACCCCAGGCCACGTGGACTTCACCATTGAAGTCGAGCGCAGCCTGCGCGTGCTCGACGGCGCGGTGGCGGTTTTTGACGCCGTAGCCGGCGTGGAGCCCCAGTCCGAAACCGTGTGGCGGCAGGCCGACCGCTACGGCGTGCCCCGCATCTGTTTTGTCAACAAGATGGACAGGATAGGCGCCGATTTCTTTCGTTGCGTGCAGATGATCCATGAACGCCTGGGCGCGAAGGCCGTGCCCCTGCAGTTGCCCATCGGCCAGGAAGACAAGTTTGAAGGCGTGGTGGACCTGGTGCTCGGCAAGGCCGTCCGCTTTGACAAGGAGTCAAAGGGGGCGCGGCTCATCATCGGCGAAATCCCCGCGGACATGATGGCCCTGTACGAGGAACACCGCCTGGCAATGATGGAGGCCGTGGCCGAGGAAGACGAGGCCATGCTCGAAAAATACCTCTCCGAAGGCGATCTGGCCCCTGAGGAAATCATCGGCTGCGTCCGCAAGGCCACCATCGCCCGCGCCATCGTGCCCGTGGTCTGCGGTTCCGCCTTCCGCAACATGGGGGTGCAGCCCCTGCTGGATGCGGTCGTCAACTATCTGCCCTCGCCCGTGGACATCGAAACCCTGCACGGCGTCAATCCCCGCAACGAGGAAGAAAGCATCCGCTGTCCCTGCGATGACAAGGAACCCCTGGCCGGACTTGTCTTTAAGCTCTTTTCCGACCCCTACATCGGGCACCTGTCCTTCTTTCGCATTTACTCCGGCGTGCTGGCATCCGGCATGACGCTGCTCAACGCCAATACCGACAAGCGCGAACGCATCGGCCGCATCCTGAAAATGCACGCCAACAAGCGCGAAGAGATCAAATGGGCCGGCGCCGGCGACATCGTGGCCCTGGTCGGCCTCAAGCTTGTCGCCACGGGCGATACGCTCTGCGACGAACGACGCCCGGTCAAGCTGGAATCGCTCGATATTCCCGAACCGGTCATCGAAGTGGCCATCGAGCCCAAGACCAAGGTTGACCGCGATGCGCTTTCCGCCGCACTCGGCAAGCTTGCGAAAGAAGACCCCTCCTTCCGCGTCAAGGGCGACGAGGAAACCGGTCAGACCCTTATCGCGGGCATGGGCGAGCTGCACCTGGAAATTATCGTTGACCGCCTAACCCGCGAATTCGGCGTCAACGCCAACGTGGGCAAACCGCAGGTGGCCTACCGCGAGACCATTTCCAAGCCCGGCAAATCCGACATGAAGCATGCCAAGCAGACCGGCGGACGCGGCCAGTACGGGCACTGCGTCATCGAAATCACGCCGAACCCGGACGCCGGCTACGAGTTCGTCAATTCCATCACCGGCGGCGTCATTCCCAAGGAATACATCCCGGCCATTGACAAGGGGATCCAGGACGCGCTCAGATCCGGCGCGCTTGCGGGCTTTCCCTGCGTGGACGTCAAGGTCAACCTGGTCTTCGGCTCCTACCACGAAGTGGATTCTTCCGAACAGGCCTTCTACGTGGCCGGTTCCATGGCCGTCAAGGACGCTGTCGGCAAGGCCGCGCCGGTGCTGCTTGAGCCGATCATGGACGTGGAGGTGGTCACGCCCGATGACTATCTCGGTGACGTGATGGGCGACCTAAACGGCCGCCGCGGCCGCGTGCAGAGCATGGAAGCCCGCGCCGGCGGCGCGCAGAGCGTACGCGTCCAGGTGCCGCTGGCCGAAATGTTCGGCTACGCGACGGACCTGCGATCCCGCACCCAGGGCCGCGCCACCTTCACCATGCAGTTCCACCACTACGAAAAGGTGCCCACCGCCCTTGCGGACGAGCTGATCAAGAAAAGAGCATAAGCATCCCGCAGAGCACGCCGGAACGACCTCGCCTTACAAGTCGAGTACCCCCTGAAGCACTGACGGAATGATATCCTGGGCCACTTTTTTCTTGGATAACGATCCAATCCCGCTTTGACGGACTTGGGCAAGGTGTTTTGCCAAAGTATCCAGGTTCCGGCGCACGCGATCGTTCAAATACCCGCTGCCCCCGTATTCCATGCGAATGACGGTAAAATGCCCGCTGATGGTGTCGGAGGATTCCTTGGAAAGGGTCTCCAGTTCCTGTTTGTACCTGTTGATGGAACTGGACAAAACGCTTTTGAGTCCCTTGATGAACGCATTGTATTCATCAATTTCCCGGCTGGACGGTTTATGCTTCTTTTCCATCACGCCCTCAAGGTCCCGTTCTGTTTTCCGTATACGATAGGCAAGATTGATAATGGCTTCTCCATGAAACAGGGCGACGCGCACAAGATTCATGGAAACTTCCCCCCGCAGACGTTCGGCTGCGGAAAGACTGTCTACAACCATGCCGCGGTATTTCGCCAGGTTATCCTTTACAGTGCTTGAAGCAGCGCCCTCAATAACCTTGTCAAGTTCGCTGAGGAGGGTGCCTGAGGGATCAATCCTGACAGGAGCGTCTTTGTCGGCTTCCGGCTTCACGGAGTCACTCTTGGCAGACGTGTCTTTGTCGTCTTCCTTCTTGAGGGGGATCCTGCTTGCCGCCTGGAGCATTTTGTACCTGTCGCCTGAAGCCGGGATATTGATGCCGCTCAGCACCGGCCGGAATCCAAGATCGCGCATGGAATACACGCCGTTTTCCCGAAACAGGGGAACTTCGTCTCGCGCGCCGGGCAGTATGCTTTCCTCTCCAGAAAGAAAACTCCCTCCCTTGGTGACCAGGCCGCCAACCGAGCCGTGCAGCCGGCGCACCAGCGAACTGCCGTGCTGTTCGGCAATGCTGAAGCGAAACGTGCTCTGCACCAACTCCTTGGCATTGCCGGCCATGTCATAAAGAAGCAGAGGATTGGGCTTGCGCGATCCGATAGGCGCGGCTTCCTTAAAGATACGGTCGCCGGACTTGTAGATGGCAAAGTCGCCCATGGCGAGCTGCGCAGAGTCGTCTGCCTGCCTGGAACCGGCATATTCCCTGAGGGGATGGAAATCCTCCTGGGTCCGGAACTCCTCAGAAACGCTCATGCCTCCGCGTGCGGCAAATTCCCATTCCTCCTCGGAAGGCAGGCGCAAAAAACCAATGTCTTTGTTGTTGTCTGCAAAGATTGGGAGAGCATCTTTATGATGCTGCAGCAACCATCGCATGTATTTACCGAGAAAGTCCTGTATATCGTACCAGGAAATATTGGTCTTGGGGCGCAGGTCGGCTTCGGTCAGCGCGCCTGTGGGACACGAATCCTCCATGACAAGGCGCCATTGCCAAACGCTGATTTCGTATTTGCCAATCAAATAATAGAAGAACCTGTCCGCATCGGGATGCCGCAACAGCTTGCGCCATGCTTCGGGCAAGTCCCGCAAGGTGAAGGGGGCGCTGACGTTTCCATCAAAACGGCGTTCGTAAATATCCCTGTCCGCGTTGGCGGTTTCGTTTATGCCCATGGAAAACTTCAGATCGTCAAGAATGCCGGTTTTTGTCGGAATAGCCACAGCCCGCAATGCCAGTCGACCGTTGCAGGGCATGGGAAGGACAAGATCATCCGGTTCAGGCCATGGGTTGCATGCCCTGTCAGGGGTGATGTTTTGAGCTTTGCCCAGGCCTGCGGCCCAGGACATTCCGGGGCACGCAAGGAGAAAGAGAATGCTCAAGAGAGCGACAGTACGCATGGGGAGCCTCCAAAAGCGAGTTAATATCACACATCCCGGATAACCAGCGAAGGATCAATGCCGGCCGCGCGGAGCGCCGGACGTATGGAGCCCGCGACAGCAAGCAGGAGTACAACGCCAAGGGCCGCAAGAAAATGCGGCATTCTCATGGCGCATACCGAGACGCCATGAAGCTGCGAGGAGAAAAGCGCATTGATGCCCGCAGCAGCGCACAATGACAAGGCCCCGGCAAGCAGGACGCCGCAAAAACCGGTGAACAGGGTCTGGGTCACAGGATACACGAGCAGGGCAAAACGCGAAAATCCGAGCAGCCGCAGCATCCCGAGCATCCGGTCCTTGCGGCGAACGGCGGCAAGGGCGGAGCTGACCGTAAAGGCCACAAAACCGGCGCCCACCGCCAAAGCCACTACCAGGAGAATGCGGTTCAGGGATTCGTCAATCCTGCGGATATTCGCTATCTCCTTTGCCTTGGTTATCACTTCAATGCCCTGTGTCCTGAGATAGGCGTCAAGCGGCTCCACATCATTCAGCGTGCGGGCGTAGAGCCTGAACGATTCATAGCGGCGTTTTTCCTCCGGGATGGGATCGCCGGAATATCCGCGTCCAGGGACGGTGATGTAGTCGCGGTAATCCTGGATGTCTTCCAGAATTTCCTGGGGCATGAACGCCACATGATGGCTTGATGCTTCCGCCGGGAGTATCCCCACTACCTTAAACGGAAGTTTTACCGACTCCATAACCCCATCAGGCCGTTTGCGTCCAAGGCGGGCGGTGCATGCCTGTCCTTCCTCCACGCCGAGCTTGTGCGCAGCGGGCTGCGAAAGAACCATGGTCGAAACCGGCAGGCTTGCCTCGGGTTGCTGTATGTGGTGATGCGCCAGGCGCGGATCGCCGGGCGCGGTCGGCTCTAGCGTCAAGGCGGCAAAAACGCCGTTTGCCGTTTCAAACGAAAGTTCAGCGGCTACAGCGCGTGTTCTTGGGATGGCGAAAACAACATCGGGCCGTTTTTTGAATGCGTCGATTTGGTCCTGCGTGTAGCCCGAGATACCGCTGCCTGCCGGAATCATGATGAGCGTGTTGGGATCTTGCAGAAGCTGGCTGCGAAGCGCTTCCACCGTTCCCACTTTGACCGCGTTCATCACCAGCAGCGGGGTGAGCATGCTGGCAAGCGCCAGCACCGCGCACAGAGAGAGAACCTGCTCATGAAACCAGTCGCGCAGGGCAAGGCGTATGGCAAGGAGGTGATTCTTCATGATCCGTCCTTCCCGGCGTTGATGACCGCGACAGACATGTCGTCCCGGGTTTCCTCCATGCGGATGGCAATTTCACGCAGGCCGAATTCCGGCACCAGGGCATGGTCATGGGTTACAATAACAAGGGTGGCGCCTTGCAGCTCCACGGCCTTGAGGAGTATGGCCATGACCTTGCGTGCGTTGTTGGGGTCAAGAGCAGCGGTGGGCTCATCCGCCAGAACAACTTTTGGCTTCGCCGACAAGGCGCGGCCTATGGCTACCCGCTGTCTTTCGCCTACGGAAAGCGGCCCCGGCAGGCTTGCAAGCAAATGGCTGATGCCGAGCATATCGGCAAGATCATGCGAGACGCTGCGGATATCCGCATCAGGCGATCCTTTGAGTCGCGCGGTAAGCCCGATGTTTTCCTCCACAGTGAGAAAAGGCAACAAGCCTCCAGTCTGAAGGATATACCCGATGTGCAGCCGCCGCAAGTCCGCCATATAGTCCACGCGGCGGCCCCGCCATGCTGCGGCAAGGTCAAGGTCAGCGCCTTCGGGCGCAAAGCGGAAGCTGCCTGCGCTGTCAGGCTCAAGCACCATGCCGAGCAGATCCAGGGCCGTACTTTTGCCGCACCCGCTCGGACCGGTAAGCGCGATCTTTTCGCCGGCCCCGATTGCAAGGCGCTTCATATGCAGCATGTAGCCGGCCCGGCCCGGCCGGGTCAGAACAAGATCTTCCGCATGGTACATCATGGCGCGGATTCGCACTACGGCAGCATGGTGAGCGGCACGCGATAGACCCATTCATTGCGGTTTTGCGAGCCGAAACCTTCCCAGTTGGCGTTGTCCTTGTCATACTCGTCATACAGGGCAATACGGGCATGCAAGTGATCTATGAACTTCTTCTGCTCGCCGGTGCTCATATTCCGCCAATCTTCCTCGGTCAGGGACATGACATGGCTCACGTAGGGCAGGCCCTCCAGGAATTCGCCCAGGACGCCCATCTGGGCGAGGTTTTGCCCGGGTTTATTGCTGAATTGGGTCGGGTCGTTGGTGAGTTGGACCGCCGCCGAGAGGATGCTCTGGAAAAAGTTTTTCTCCTCTGTAAGCAGAGCGCGAACAGCATGATCATAGATAAGACTGATCTGTTGGCGCAACTGGCTGAGCTGGGTCTTGGTCAGCAGGACCGTCGGCACGGCAGCCAGCACAGGCTGGGCCTGGGGATCTGAAACCAGGCGTTCAAGATCGGCCTCGGCAATCCAGGCGTTTACCACGTTGGGAGCGCGGACTCCTTTGCTGGTGCCGAGAAACTGCAACTGCATGGCGTATCCTGTGGCTTCGGCGATACGGGCGGCTTCCTCTTCCGGGCTGAGTTTCTTTTTGGCGGGAATGGCCGTTTTATCCGGCGGGGGCAACATGCGGCCCTCGGCCGTCGCTGTGAGAAGCTGGCTGTAGCCCTTGGCCAGGCGGCGCGCAACGGCGTCAAATTCCGCAGAGCCCTTGGCGGTGGTTGAAGCCTCGATGGGGATGTACGAAGCCTTGGTGTCGTCTTTGCTTGAAAGCTCAATGTACGCCTTGGCGGCAGATGCGTGATCTTTCTTGCCGCTGGGTGTTTTCAGGTGAACCGCAGTGACATAGATATCCCTGGACTTCAGGTACTCGGCCATGACTGCGGGGCTGAAACCTGTTTCCGAGGTGGGATCGTCCTCGCGCAGAGGGCCGGCGTCCGTGATGAGCAGCATGATTTTTGATCCGAACTGGCTCCAGTTGAGGCTGTCCACAGCGGCCTTCACCCCGGCGAAGGAATCTTCGGTGAAGGCGTGGGTCGAGGCAGTGGCCTCTTCCACCTGGGCAAGGGCGGCTTCAAGCTCCCTGCGCTGCTTGACGGTTTTGAAATCACAGACCACCTGGGTGGTGTAGCCGATTCCGGGGCTTTTTTTCAGGCTGCTGCGAAAGGCCACTACCGCAAACGCAAACTTGTCGCCATGGGGATTTTTTTCAAGTTCATCATAGATGGCGCGCACGAGTTTTGTGGTCTGTTCAATATACGGCCCCATGGATATGGTGGTATCAATGACAAAGACGAAGCCCGACCGCAGCACGTTCTCGTCCGGCGGGAGCGCCCCTGCCTTGCCCGCTCCCGCATCCTGCGCGCCGCTGATGCCGGGATCCAGGCAGGCCACCTCAAGGAGCTTGGTTTTTTCAAACTGGGTGTCAACATTCAGCACAGGAAGCAGGTAAAAGTTCTTTTTGGAAACAGCGGTCTCTGTCGGTTCCGCCGCAATCACCGGGTAGCCGGCCGGCACATCCTGCTTCTTGGCGATGAATTCGAGGTACTTCTTAAGCTTTGCCGGCAGTTGATCGTCGACGCAGGTGTTCACAAGAGCGTCGTGATCGCGAAAAAAGAGGGTCGGCATGCGGCCCATGCGATCCGTGAAAAGCATGGTTATGGCTTGCGGCCAGACAGTGGTTGCGTCGGCGTCAAGCCATCCGTCGACTTTGCTGTCCGAAACGCCCACTTCGACGCGCTTGCCCTGGCGGCCATACACGTAGAACGCGGTGAAGGTCTTCACCTTGTCGCTGACCACGGCGGCGCTGTCGCCGGATCCGCTATACAGCCTGGCCCCTGGATGGGAAACAAGCCGTTGATACAGGCTTTTTTTGCCGGGCATCAATTCCGGACGGCGGCCTTCCCCGGCCGGAAAGGCGGAACCGGCGGCGCACAGGAACACCAGCAGAAGCGTAACGAAAAGGAGCAGGCGGCAGCAGTATGTATGTCTATGCATATGGTTACCTTTTTTGTTTTGCGGCGTCTTCCGCGAGTGTACGAATCCAGCCCGTGGCTTCCTTGTTTCCACGTTGCGCTTCCGTTTCCATCCATTCTTTCAGATTGCGCAGGGCATTGGCGGCATCGGGATGCTGGGGGGCCGCTTTTGCATACAGGCGCCAGGCCTCTGCGCCGTTCTTCGCTATGGTGCCCCAGGCGGGCAGCGTCGGATCAACGGCGCGCGCCAATTCAAGAGAGGCGGAAAGATCGCCTTTCATGTCAGCAAACAGCCAAAGACGGTATGCCGCATCCTGTTCCTCTGCCGAGGATTTTGGGAGCTGATGTGCGAGGTCTCTTGCCCCCTGGGGCGTGGCATCCCTGCGGCTTAAGTATTCGCTTGCCTGAACACGCGCCGATGGGGGAGGGGTTTTTGCCTCTTCAGCCTTGAGCGCTTCTTCGGCCTTACGTTTTTCTTCAGCTATTCGCGCTTCTTCGGCCTTGCGCGCCTCTTCGGCCTTGCTTGCTTCTTCGGCTTTGCGCGCATCTTCAGCCTTGAGCGCTTCTTCGGCCTTACGCGCCTCTTCGGCCTTGTTTCCTGCATCCATTTCGACAGGTGGCGGAGCTTTGGCTTGCGTCATGTACCAGTAAGCTCCTCCGCCCCCGGCAAGAAGCAGCAACAGCAGGGCTGCCAATACCAGGAGGGAACGGCTTTTGGTGGACGCTTCGGGCACAGGTGGAGGCAAGGGAGGCGCGGTATCCACAGGCGCGGTCTCTGCATCCGGTACAGCTGGCGGGGGCGGAGCAGCAGCGGTTTTTTTGGCGGTCCCGGAGGCGACATGTCCTTGAGCATCCATAAGAGTGCGATTCAAGGTTGTTATGGCAAAGGTCGCCTTTTGAGAAGACTGCGTGTCGCTTTGCAGGGCGATGCGGTAGTTTTCATTGGGATCAAGCTTGTCAACCACATCCGGCCCGATGTGCAGGATCAGGTTGTCCCCTTCCGTGGTATATGCCTCGGGCTCTGTGAAGTCTTCCGAATTTTGCCATCCGGAACGGCCGAGATAGGTCATATCCGATGCCCGGCACAGGCTGAAACGCCAGCCGCCGGAGGAAGAATCCGCCACTTCGGCAAGGCGCAGG
>Ga0082212_10007935_pt1 | contig 13947 bp, 9 predicted proteins | sample TergutNt197P3_FD_71548 | JGI IMG/M metagenome (GOLD analysis project Ga0082212, IMG submission 71548) | Neocapritermes taracua P3 segment gut microbial communities from Petit-Saut dam, French Guiana - Nt197 P3 | ecosystem: Host-associated > Arthropoda: Insects > Digestive system > Gut ... | reverse complement strand
GCAGTTCCAACCTGTAAAAAAAATTAAAATTTTTTCCTTCCTGAAAACCCCCCCCAAACCCAATTCCTCCCCCTTTTTTTTCCTTTTTTTTTTTTGGGGGGGGGGGGGAAGCATTATCTGGAGGGGGCGACTCCGTTTTTCAGAAAAAACAAATCCGAGTCTTGCCCTCTGCTGTGAGATGACGTAACATAATGGACATGAACACCGATTTGATTCGACAGTTGCCCGCTGTGGGCAGGGTGCTTGAAACCGTGGGGGCGAAGAATTTGACCGCCCGTTTCGGGCATGAGGAAACCGTGGCGGCCGTTCAGACGGTGGTTGAGCGTCTGCGTGCGGCGGTGCTAGCGAAAGAGGCGTTGCCCGATGACGCGCTCTCGCCGCAGGCCGTCCTGCGCGAGGCCACGGCGCGGCTGGAACAGTCGTGCCGCCCCATTCTGAAACCGGCTGTCAACGCGACGGGTATCCTCTTGCATACGGGTCTGGGGCGTGCGCCCATGCCCGAGGCGGCGCGGCTGGCGGTCGCGTCGGTCGCCGGGTGCTGCAACCTCCAGATGGATCTGACCGACGGCGCGCGCCTCCACCGCGAGCATATCATCCGCGACCTCGTGTGCGGCCTCACGGGCGCGGAGGACGTGCTGCTCGTCAACAACAACGCGGCCGGGACGCTCCTCGCGCTGAGGGCGCTGGCGCAGGGGCGGGAGGTCGTCGTCTCGCGTGGCGAACTCATCGAGATCGGCGGCGCGTTCCGCATCCCCGACATCTTGGCGGAGAGCGGGTGCGTCATGCGCGAGGTCGGCACCACGAACAAGACCCACCTGCGCGACTACGAACGCGCCATCGCGCCCGAGACCGCCATGCTCCTCAAAGTCCACAAGAGCAACTACGACATCATCGGCTTCACCAAAGAAGTGACCATCGGCGAACTCGCCGCGCTCGGCCGCGCACGCGGCGTCACCGTGATGGACGACCTCGGGTGCGGTGCATTGGTTGACCTCCGCACGTTCGGCCTCGCGCACGAGATGACCATGGCCGAAAGCCTCACCGCCGGTGCGGACCTCGTGCTGGCCAGCACGGACAAACTCATCGGCGGCCCGCAGGGCGGCCTCATCCTCGGCAAGCGCGGGCTCATCGACACCATCCGCCGCCACCCGCTCTACCGTGCCATGCGTGTGTGCAAGATGACGCTCGCCGCGCTGGAGGCGACGCTGCGGCTCTTCAAAAACCCCGCGCAACTGGCGCAGACCCACCCGCTCTACTTCATGCTCTCGCGCACGCCCGACGAGCTCATGCGGCAGGCCGAGACGCTCGCCGCGCAGCTCCGCGCACAAGGTGGCACAGGCATTCCTGCCTGTGTTGATTCCGCCCCCCGCCTTGGCCCCGTCGCCGTCGTCGCGCACGACGCGTTTCTCGGCGGCGGCTCGCTCCCCGGTCAGGCGTTGCCGTCGTTCGCCGTGCGCATCGAAGCCCCCGACGCGGCCGCGCTCGCCCGCGACCTGCGCGAGGCCCCTGTCCCCGTCGTGCCGCGTGTCCATCAAGACGCGCTCTACCTCGATATGCGTACGGTCATGCCCGGCGAGTGTGCGCAGGTCGTCGCGTCGTTTGCCGCCGTTATATAGGGGTTTTACGTGGCATTGCGGCTATTGTGAAAACCATTGCGCCCATTGTGGCAAAAAAAATTCAACTCATTCTCGCTCCCCGCTTGACGAGGGGTCATGCTGAACGGTATGATATGGGGACTATGGGAAGAGCAGAACTGTTTGGGAAAGGGAGATTGACATGAACAGGTTAGCATCACGCAGAGGGTTTGTTAAGGGTGTGGCGTCGGCGCTGGCGTTGCCGGTGATTGTGCCGTCGCGGGCGTTGGGGCTGGACGGGGAGGTCGCGCCGAGTAACCGCGTCGCGGTGGGGGTCATCGGGCTGGGGGACAGGGGACCGAGCCACCTCGGGGAACTGGCGGGGCTCAAGGGCGCGGCGATCGTCGGCGTGTGCGATGTGCAGCGCGACCGCATGGAGAAGCACCGCAAGGCGAGGAATGATTGCTTCGGTACGCAGGATTTCCGTGAGCTGCTGGCGCGCGCGGATGTGGACGCGGTGACGGTCGCGGCGCCGGAGAACTGGCACGCGTATATGTCGATCGCGGCGATGAACGCGGGCAAGGACGTGTATTGCGAGAAGGCGCTGGCGTTGACCGTGGCGGAGGGGCGCGCGGTGTGCGAGGCGGTGAAGCGCACGGGGCGCATCTTGCAGGCGGGCATCCAGCAGCGCTCGGATCGCAATTTCCGCTTCGCGTGTGAGCTGGCGCGGAACGGGTATCTGGGCAAGCTGCGCACGGTGACGGTGTCCGTGCCGAGCGGGCGGCGCAAGCTGAGCCTGAACGCCGCGCCCGTGCCGGAGACGCTGGCGTATGACCTGTGGCTGGGACCCGCGCCCTTCAAGCCGTACCGCGCGGGCATCGAGAGTTTCAACTGGTATTTCTTCCGCGACTATTGCGCGGGGTGGATCCAGAGCTGGGGGGTGCATCACTTGGACATCGCGCTGTGGGGGGCGCCGTCGCTGGCGGCGTCCACGCTGGAGATCGAGGGCAAGGCGTCGTTCGAGGCGGAGGGCGACGCGGACGTGTCGTTCGGCTGGGACGTGACGGCGCGCGCGCCGGACGGCGTGGAGATGCGGTTCTACGACGACGCCTCCTCGCCTGTGCGGCACGGTGTGCGTTTCGCGGGCGACGAGGGCTGGGTGCAGGTGGAGCGCGGGCGCATCTGGTCGGAGCCGAAGAACCTGCTGGAGGTGGTCATCAAGCCGTCGGAGGAACACCTCTACGTGTCGCGCCACCACATGGAGAATTTCCTCGAGTGCGTGAGGACGCGCCGCCAGCCCGCGGCGCCTGCGGAGGTGTGCCAGAAGGCGACGGCGGTCTCGCTCGCGGCGGACATCGCCACGCGCGCGGGGCGCAAACTGGTGTGGGACAACGTGGCGGAGCGGTTCACGAACGACGACGTCTCCAACCGCCTGCTCGTGCGGGAGATGCGGAAGGAATGGCAGGTGTAGGGCGGGCTGCGCCCGCCCTACACAATTAGGAATTAGGAATTAGAAATTAGAAATTAGGGATTAGGAATTGCCGGGAACGCAAGGCTTCCGCCTTGCAATAACGCAAAGGAAAACCATGAAGCGATTGATGACTGTTACGGGGTTGGGGCAAAGGTTTCGCCGTTTAGCCGTGAAGGGCGAAGCCCTTCTGGGAACATCCAATGCCCAAGTTAAATGCGCGGCGGAGGGGAGGACAGGCTTTCCTGCCTGTCACTGGAAGGCTGAAAGCCCTCGGGAATATCCAATATCCAACACGGAATATTCAACGCCCAAGTTAAATGCGCTTCGGTTTTGTGTCCCAATTGGAGGGCGAGCGTCCCCGCGAGCCGCAAAGGCTGAAAGCCTTCTGTATCATAGCGTAGGGCAACGCCCTACGTATGGGGCGCACAATGCCATCAAGGCTGTAAGCCTTGCGTATCATGTGCTTTGCAGGTGCGCCGCGTTTATCCGCAAGGCTTTCAGCCTTGACAATCCCGGCATGCCGTTACGTAGGGCGTTGCCCTACGCTGTCATCCGCAAGACCTTTGGTCTTGTTGCGGTGCTGGCTGTCGCCAACGTTGCGTGTGCCGCGCCGCTGGCGGAGGAGGTGAAGGAGGCGGTGCGGGTGATCGGCAAGAGCGACGGCTTCCGCCCGCGCCAGCCGTTCTACCTGATGGAGCAGGAGACGCCGAGGCTGGCGGGCGACGCGGAGGCGCGGCTGGCATTGGCGGCGTTGCTGAAACAGACCGCCGACGCGCCGGGCGTCAACCCGAACGCCAAGACGGTGCTGATGCAGTACCTCTATCAGGTGTCGGCGGATGCGGTTCCGGTCATCGCCCTGAAACCGCCGGACACGGCGGCGGCGTATCTGGCGATGCTGAACGACGCGCAGCCCGCGCGGCGTATCGCGGCGTTGACCGCGCTGGCGAATTTTTACCCGGCTGAGGCGAAGTCGCCGTGCGTGAAGGCGTTGAAGGACGCGGATGCGAAGGTGCGGGCGACGGCGGTGCAGTGTCTCGTGAAGGCGGATGTGTCCGCGCTCGCGCAAGGGGTGCCGTCGCTCGACGCGGCGGCGCAGGTCGCGGCGCTGGACGCGCTGGCGGACACGAAAGCGAAGGGCGCGCGCGGCATCGCGGTGCAACTGGTGGACGCGGAGGACGGCGGTGTGCGCGACGCGGCGTTGCGTTTGCTCGGCGCGGTCGGCGGCGCGGATGATGTGGCGTTCCTTGCGGAGCGCGGTGCGGTGGATGCGTTGGCGCAGTTGACAGGCGAGGGCGTGGACGAGGCGATTTTCAAGTTGCTTGACAGTCCTGGCAAGACCGCGACGCGTGTCACGCTCGTCAATGTGGCGGCGATTCGCAATGCGGATGAGCGGTTGTACGCATTTCTACATCTAGCGTATGACATTGACGGGAAAGTTCGGGTTGCCGCGCTAAAGGCTCTCGGGCGTGTCGGCGGCGAATCCGAGTATCTAGTAATGTTTGACAAGGGGGCTATTGTTACAGATACTGATGCTTGGGTGGATGCTATGAAGCAGATGGGACGACGCATGACTGACCGTTGGACGCGTCTGAAGCCGATATTGTATCTTTTCGATGATAAGGGTTATCTTCCTGACGTAGACGTAGTTCATGTGGCGGCGTTGCGCTTGCTCGTGCCGCTCGGTGGAGACGACGAGGCGTTGGCGGCGGTGCGGACGTGTTTGGATTCGCCCATCGAGACGATCCGCGACGCGGCGGTGCGGGCGTTGACGGAGTGGCAGGACGCGGCGGCGTTCCCGGACTTGCAGAAAATCGCGGCGGACGAGAAGGCTTCCAAGACGCACCGCACGCTGGCGGAACGCGCGGTGGCGCGGATGCGGGAGTCGTGGTCGCGCCTCTCGGCGCAGGTCTATATGAACTGCGGCACGGAGCGGGAGGCGTCTGGCAAAAACGGCGTGAAACTGCGCGTGGCGAACGGCGAGGCGTGGCGGTTCGACGACAGCGCGGAGGGCACGGTGTTCTTCGCGGGCGACGAGTTGCGCGTCGAGGTCACGGGGCTGGCGGACGGCAAGCCGCACCTGCTGGGCTTCACGTGGTGGGACTACGACGGGAACGGGCGCGCGCAGTCCGTGTGGGTCAACGGGCGCATGGCGCTGGAGCCGACGCCGCTGCCCAACTTCAAGGCGCGGCAGGAGCGCGCGGACGTGCGGTCGGTCGTCATCCCCGGCGACCTCATCAAGGGCGGCAAGGCGGACATCCGCTTCAAGCGCGAGGGCGCGAGCAACGCGCTCGTGGGCGAGGTGTGGATGGGCGTCGCGCCCGAGGGCGCGGAGGCGAAACTGCCCGAGCCGCCGCCGCTCGCGGAGGTGCGGGCGAACCCCGGCGCGGCGAAGAAGGTCTTGATTCTGACCGGGCTGGAGCACCACAACAACTGGAAGCAGAACACCCCGCGCCTCGTCGCCGCGTTCGCCGAGGACACGCGCCTCGAGGTCAGCGTCAGCGAAGCCCCCGAGGTGATGACCAAGCCCGACGTGCTCGCGAAGTACGACGCGTTCGTGCTGTACTACAATAACAGCGACAAGAAGCCCTCCCCTGCGGGCGCGCTCGCCAACCTCGCCAAGGCGGTCGAGGCGGACGGCAAGGGGCTGGTGCTGGTGCATTTCGCCAGCGGCGCGTTCTACGACTGGGAGACCGAGAAGGTGGACGCCGCGTTCGGCAAAATCGCCGGGCGCGTGTGGAACCCGAAGTTCCGCGCCCACGACCCCCACGGCACGTTCACCGTCAACATCGCCGACAAGGAACACCCCATCACCAAAGGGCTCGCCGACTTCGAGACCGTGGACGAGCTCTACACCTGCCTCGACGGCGACGCGCCCATCCACGTGCTGGCGACGGCGGTCTCCAAGGTTGACCAGAAAGTCTATCCCATGGCGTTCATCCTGAACCCCGGAAAAGGGCGCACCTTCCACTGCGCCCTCGGACACGACGACAAAGCCTTCACCGCCAAACCGCTGGAGTTGTTCAAGCGCGGCACGCTGTGGGCGATCGGCCTGTAGAGGCGGTTCACGAACCGCCCGAATGAAGAATGAGAAATAAGGAGAAAAAAGAAAATGAAAATCGGTTTTCACACGGATGCGTTCAACACGAGTTTCAGGAGCTTTGAGGCGTGTCTGCAATGGGCGCGGGCGAATGACGTGCATTTCATCGAGTGCGGTCTCATCGACGGGGTGAGCTGGATCCACGGGCTGGGGTATCAGCCGCATGTCGCGCTGTATGAGGACCCGCTGATGCTGAAAAACAGGATGGCGGGGGAGTACGGGGTGAGCTTCTCGCAGGTGGACGCGGCATTCCCGCTGTCGGGGAAGGACGGCCCGTATTACGGTGTGCCATACGTGCTGAAGGCGTTGCCGTGGGCGAAGCTGGCGGGCTGCCCGTGCATCGCTACGACGGATGGTCTGCACCGCCCGGAGGGGTTGTCGGATGACGAGGCGATGGACATGATGAAGCGTTCGTATGAGCAGATTCTGACGGTGGCGGAGGCGTACCAGATTTACGTCAACATCGAGGTGCACGGCTATTTCACGACGAAGCCTGAGATGCTGGAGAAGATGCTGGCGTTCTGCGACTCGCCGTGGCTGGGGCTGAACATGGACACGGGTAACAGCTTCATCGCGGGGCAAGACCCGGTGGCGTTCGCCAAACGGTTTGCGGGGAAGATTCGCCATGTGCATATCAAAGACGTTTCCGAGTCCTTGGCGGCGCTGGTGCGCGGCAACGCGACGGGCATCGCGCTGAGCCACTGCGCCATCGGCGAGGGCGTGAACGCGGACAATATCCGCAAGGTCATCACCCTCTTGCGCGACATCGGTTATGACGGCACGCTCAGCATGGAGTGCGAGGGCGCGGGCGGCCCGATGATTGAGCAGTCGCTGGCGTGGATGCGCAAGACGTTGGCGGAACTCAACATCGCAGAGGAAAAATAATGTCTCACACAAAGGCACAAAGGTCACCAAGGATAATATTTGCAAATGTAAATAAAACTTCGTGACCTTCGTGCCTTTGTGTGAGAAAATGCGTATCATTGTGTGAGAAAAAAGGAGGCTGAAAATGAAAATCGGAGTCAATTTGCTGTTGTACGCGACGGCGGTAACGAAGGAGCATACGGGGCTGCTGGAGGCGATTAAGGCGGCGGGCGCGGATGGCGTGGAGATACCCACGATGGAGGGGGAGGTCGGCGCGTATGCGGAGCTGGGGCGCGTCTTGGACGGCCTCGGGCTGGCGCGGACGTCGTCGATGGCGTTCACCTCGGCGGACGCGAACCCCGTGAGCGATGACCCCCGCCAGCGGCAGGGGGCGATCGACCACCTCAACTGGCTCATCGATTGCGCCCACGCGATGGGCTCGACGGTGATCTGCGGGCCGATGTTCCAGACCATCGGGCAGTTCACGGGCAACGGCGCGACGGAGGCGGAACTCGCGCGGGCGGCGGCGGCGTTGCTGCACGTCGCGGACAGGGCGGCGGCGGCGGGCATCACGCTCGCGCTCGAACCGCTCAACCGCTTCGAATGCTACCTCATCAGCACCCTGAAAGAGGGGGCGGCGTTCACGCGCCGCATCAACCACCCTGCGGTCGGCGTCCTGTTCGACACCTTCCACGCCAACATCGAGGAGAAGGACATGGCGCGCGCCATCCGCGAGCAGGGTAGGGGGGTAATCCGCCATGTGCATTGCAGCGCCAACGACCGCGGCATCCCCGGCGAGGATCATATCCCGTGGGACGGCGTGTTCGACGCGCTCAAATCCATCGGCTACGACGGCTGGCTCGTCATCGAGGCTTTCGGGCGTTCCCTGCCCGGACTCGCGGCGGCGACGAAAATCTGGCGCGACCTCTTCCCCGACCCCCTCGACGTGGCGCGAAAGGGCGTGCCGTTTGTGAGAGGCGCATGGGAGGGGCGCTAAGCGTTTCGCCGGGGTATCCAGTCTGATGAAGGAGTTGCGTTGATATGCGTATTATTGGTGTGATCCCGTCGCGTTGGGGTTCGACGCGTTTCCCTGGCAAGAGCCTTCACCCGCTTTGCGGCAAGCCTCTGGTGCAATGGGTGGTTGAGGCGGTGCAGAGGGCGAGGCTGCTGGATGAGGTCATCGTCGCGACGGATGACGCACGCATCGCGGAGGCGGTGCGCGGGTTCGTCCGCGTGGCGATGACGCGCCCGGATCATCCGTCCGGAACCGATCGCGTGGCAGAGGCCGCGGCGCCCGAGGATGATGACATCATCATCAACATCCAAGGCGACGAACCGCTCATCAGCCCCTCCCTCATCGATGCGTTGGCGGAGCGGATGCGCACGGACGCGGGCTGGGCGATGGCGACGGTTGCGTGCCCTGTGCGTAACGCGCGCGACCTTGATGCGCGGGCGGTGGTGAAGGTCGTGGTGGCGCGGGACGGGGGCGCGTTGTATTTCTCGCGCCTGCCGATTCCGTGCCAGCGCGATGGCGAGCCTGACGTGGCCAGCGGCCTGTACCTGCGCCACGTGGGGATTTACGCCTACCGCGGGGCCTTCCTCAAACGCCTCGTCGCCGAGCCCCCCTGTGCGCTGGAGAAGGCGGAGAGCTTGGAGCAGCTGCGCGCGCTGTACCTCGGCGGGCGCATCGCGGTGATTCAGGCGGACGAGCCGGGCGTCGGTGTTGACACGCCGGAGGACGTGGCGGTGGTGGAGCGGTTGCTGGCGGAACGGGGATGAGTGTTTCCGGCGGGCAACCGAAAACGCTTCCATTTTTTTAATTATGATGGTGACAAGCGGGGCGCTTTGGGATATACTGTCTTAATTATCTTTAATCCAGAAGGAGGATGAAAAGTTGTGAAGACGAATCGTCGAATGTTCTTGAAGGGCGCAACGTGTGCGAGTGCGCCATTTATCCTGCCGTCTCATATCTGGGCGGCGGAGACGGGTCCCAATGACCGTATTGTGATGGGGTGCATCGGGATGGGCACGCAGCTGCGCGGCCTGATGAACGGGTTCATCCACCAGGACGGCGTGCAGGTCGTGGCCGTCTGCGACGTGAACACGACGCTGCGCGAGGACGCGCAGCGCATCGCGAACGAGTATTACGCGAAGAACCCCGCGAAGGGCACGGCGGATGTCAAGGGCTACAACGATTTCCGCGAGGTGATCGCGCGCAAGGACATCAACGCCATCGTCATCGCCACGCCTGACCACTGGCATGCCATCCAGACGGTCGCGGCGCTGAACGCGGGCAAGGACGTGTATTGCGAGAAGCCGCTCACGCACAACGTCAACGAGGCCATCGAGGTCATCCGCGCGTCGGAGAAGAACAAGCGTATCGTGCAGACGGGCTCGATGCAGCGCTCGAGCATCGAGTTCCGCGTGGCGTGCGAGCTGGCGCGCAACGGCGCGATCGGCAAGATCAAACACGTCGTGGCCTCGTTCGGCGGGCCGGCGCGCCCGTATGACAAGAAGGAAGCGGAGGAGATGGAGCCCGGGATTGACTGGAATATGTGGCTGGGGCCCGCGCAGATGGCGCCCTACAGCAAGGAGGTCTGCCCGCCCGGCATCCAGAGGGGCTTCCCCAACTGGCGCGGCTACCGCGAGTTCGGCGGCGGCGGCGTGACGGACTGGGGCGCACATCACCTCGACATCGCGCACTGGGGCCTGGGCATGGACCAGAGCGGGCCGGTGGAGATCGTCCCGGTGGAAGGCAAGCATGAGGCGGAGCTGACGTACAGCAACGGCATCAAGGTCTATCACAAGGGCGGCTTCGGATGCGAGTTCCACGGCGAGGACGGCGTGGTGCGGGTCAACCGCGGGCGGTTCACGTTCACGCGTGGGGAGGAGAAGGTCGCGTGGTTTAACGGCAACGAGGACGAGGCGAGCAAGGGCACGTCGTGCCACGCGCAGGTGCTGAAGGCGGAGAAGGAATACCTCGCCGACGCGAAGGTGAAGCTGTACGCAACCAAGGGCGACCACCTGCGGGACTTCATCACGTGCATGCGCTCCCGCGAGCAGCCCTGCACGAACGCGGAGACGGGCGGCCGCACGGCGATCGCCTGCAACCTGCTCAATCAGGCGTATTACAACAAGACGAAGATCGTGTGGGATCCGAAGGCGCTGAAGCTCGGCGCCGGTTGCGACCCGAAATGGTTGACGCGCGACTACCGTGCGCCGTTTAAGGTGTAGGGAGGGTTAGTTGCTAGTTGCTAGTTTCTAGTGGTTAGTTGTTAGTGGCTAGTGGTTAGTTTTTAGGGCAATTCTGCGAAGCTAAATTCTAGCAACTAGAGACTAGCAACTAGAAACTCAAAGTGGTTAGTTTCTGGGTCAATTCTGCGAAGCTAAATTCTAGCAACTAGAAACTCAAAGTGGTTAGTTTCTAGGTCAATTCTGCGAAGCTAAATTCTAGCAACTAGAAACTAGCAACTAGAAACTCAAAATAGATACAGGGCGGTTCTCGAACCGCCCCTACTTTTAACTCCCAACCCCGAACCCCGAACTCCCAACCCCGAACTCCGAACTCCGAACTCCCCCCCTATGTCCATCTCCTCCACACCCCTTCCGCCGGAGTGCGTGAAAGAGCTTGAGCGGCTGGTCGGTCATCTCTCCGGCGATAACCTTGTCGAGCTGGCTGCGACGGAGGCCGTCCTGCAAGTCGGGGGGTTCCGCGCCAGCAAGCCCGAGATCCTGCGCACGCGCGTCCGGCAGGTTGCCTGCGGCGGGGCGGAGGTTTCCCCGGCGTTCCGCAGGATGCTGGCGGGGCGCTCGCAAGGCGCGGCGATGCTGCGCCTGTTGCCGCTGGAGGTCATCGCGCTGAACCGTCCCGCGTTCATCGCGCTGCTGGGCGGACACGCCTTCACCGTCGCGCTGTTGCTCGACGCGCGCGCGGAAGTCCGCGCCAAAGGCGAGGAATGGCTCGCCACCCCGGTTGCCGAATGTCCGGTGGAAGAGGCGCTGGCGCAACTGCGCGAGATATTCGCGCCGCTGACAAACGTGTTGGGCGCGTCCGCCACGGCAGGCGTGCCCGTGGCGCAAGGCGTGTGGCGCGAGCAGAAAGAGCAGCTTGAGCTGCGCATCCGCGAGCTCACCGAGCACAACCGCCGCCTCAAAGGCGTGGACGACCGCCTTGTGGGCGTGAAGCGGCAGCTCGCCGCCAGCGAGGAGCAGGCCGCCGCCGCAAAGCGCCGCGCCGAGGAAGCCGAACGCGCGTTGCGCCAGAAGAACGCCGCGTTCGAGGAGCTGGCCGCGGAGTTGAAGCGCGAGACCGCGCAACGCGAGGAACGTCTCCTTGTCGCCGTTGACCTCGCGCTGGCAAGGGAGTTCCACGGGTGGCTGGCGCAGGCCCGCACGGTCGAGGCCGAGGCACGCGGCGGCGCAACGGCGAGTGACCTGCTGACACGCGCCGAGGCCGCGCTTGCGCACCAGCACGAGATTGACCGCCACAGCGGTAACCGCGCGAAACTGGCGCAACGCCTGGAGACGCTGGTGGCGGCGCACGGGCGCGTGCTGTCCGCCCTGCGCAACGCCCTGCGCCAGTCGTCGGAATTGAAAACGGTCGAGCGCGAGCTTGCGGCGGAGACGGAACGCCTGCGCAAGATCCTTGGGGACGCGCCGGACGGAGACCCGCTTGCGTGCGCGTTGACAGACCGCATCCATGCCGCGCACGACAACGACCTGCCGAAGCTGCGGGCCCTGCCCGACAGCCTCGCGTCTGTCGGGCTTCTCTCGGGCAACGCGCTCGCGCGTGTCCGCGACGCATTCCAGAAACGTCTGGCCGCGATCGACGCGCTCGGCGTGCCGCCCGACCCCGAGACCGAGCAGCGGCAGGGGCCCGTCAGCGTCTTGGGCCGCGCGTTGGCCGGGCAGATGCCCGTCATCCTGCTGGTGGACGGCCACAACGTGCTCTTCGGTCTGCCGACGCGCTACAACCCCCCGCGCGGCGGCGCCATCAGCGAGACGCAGAAACGCAACCGGCTGATTGCCGACATCGTCAGGGTCATGGCGCCGAACCCTTCCTCGCGCGCCTATATCGTCTTCGACGGTGCGACGCGCACGGACAAGCCGGCCGCGCCCAATGTCCACCTCACCTACTCCGGCGGCACCGGCGAGCACCGCGCCGACGGCGTGCTGCTTGACAACATCCGCTTCATCAAAAGCGATTCCCCCGAGATGACCGTCCTGCTCGTCAGCAACGACGCCGACCTCTGCAAATCCGCCGTCCGCCTCGGTGCGCAGACTGTCCCTGTGCTGGAGCTCGGGGCATTTTTCTGAAAACGGCGAGTGTCCTGTACAATACAAGCGCAAAAAAAACGTTTGGTTTTTCCGCCGTCCGTGTTATACTGGTGTTTCATGTTTTTATCTGGAGGATTGTTTTATGATGACGAGACGGACGTTTGCGAAGGCGGTTGCGGCGGCGGGGTTCCCGGTGATTATCCCGGCGAGGGTCTTGGGACAGGACGCGCCGAGCAACATGATACAGGTCGGGCATATCGGTTACGGCCGTATGGGCAGCGGGGATGTGAATGACATCCTCCGCTGCAAGGGCGCGAAGATTGTGGCGGTGTCGGACGTGGACACGAAGCGCATGGGCTACGGCAAGGAGAACATCGAGGCCGCGTACGTCAAGCAGAACGCGCCGGTCGAGGTGAAGTGCTATCAGGACTTCCGCGAGCTTATCGCGCGCAAGGACATCGACGCGGTCTCCATCTCCACGCCGGACCACTGGCACAGCGAGCCGGCCGTCGAGGCCGCGTTCGCGGGCAAGGACGTGTTCATGCAGAAGCCGACCGCGCTGACCATCCGCGAGGGGCGGCTGGTGAGCGACGCGGTGCGCCTCAACAGGCGCGTGTTCCTGCTGGGTTCGCAGCAGCGCTCGTCGGAGCAGTTCCACCGCGCCTGCGAGCTGGTGCGCAACGGCCGCCTCGGCAAAATCTCGCGCATCGAGATCGGCCTGCCGGGCGACCCCGGCGGCGGCAAGATTGAGGAGATGCCCGTGCCGTCGAACCTTGATTACGACAAGTGGCTGGGCTCCACGCCGAAGGTCTATTACACCGAAGACCGCGTGCATTCGCAGAAGGACAAGGATCTGGGCTCGCGGCCGGGATGGCTGCGCTGCGAGCAGTTCGGCGCGGGCATGATTACCGGCTGGGGGACGCACCACCTCGACATCGCGCACTGGGCCATGGGCTGGGAGGCCAGCGGCCCGCGCGAGATTGAGGGCAAGGGCAACTTCCACTCGACCACCAAGGACGGCAAGCCGAGCAGCCTGTGGGATGTGCACGGCGAGTACGATATCACGCTGACATACGAGGGCGACGTGAAGATGCGCGTGTGGGACAAGTTCCCGAATGGCGTCCGCTTCATCGGCGAGAAGGGATGGATTTTCTGTAGCCGCGGCGCTGCGAAGGTGACCGCGTCCGACCCCGTTGATGCGGGGCGCGCGCTTAAGGCGCTCGACGCGAGCGACCCCGCCCTGCTGGAGGGCGATTCGGGGGCCGTCAAGCTCTACAAGCACCGCGGCATCCACATCCAGAACTGGTTCGACTGTATCCGCACGCGTGCGGAGACGATCGTCACGGCCGAGACCGCGCACCGCTCCTGCTCTGCCTGTCTGCTCGCGCACATCGGCATGAAGCTCGGGCGCAAGCTGACGTGGGACGCGAAGGCGGAGAAGTTCGTGAATGACGCGGAGGCGGACGCGATGCTGGCCCGCGAGGAGCGCGCGCCCTACGGCACGTTCCGCGCGTTTGCGAAATTGATGAAGGAGAAAAACGGATGAAGAAACTGATTGGTTTGGCGTGTGCGTTGGGCGCGACAATCGCGGCGGCGCAGAATGTGCGGGCGGTGAAAACCGGGTCGCGGATTGACGTGACCATCGACGGGGCGTTTTTCACGAG
>Ga0082212_10007934_pt1 | contig 13947 bp, 1 predicted proteins | sample TergutNt197P3_FD_71548 | JGI IMG/M metagenome (GOLD analysis project Ga0082212, IMG submission 71548) | Neocapritermes taracua P3 segment gut microbial communities from Petit-Saut dam, French Guiana - Nt197 P3 | ecosystem: Host-associated > Arthropoda: Insects > Digestive system > Gut ... | reverse complement strand
CAAGACCCCGCAATGCTTGAATGGAACCGTTGCCGTCCCGCATCAAAAACCAAACTTCGGTTGGATCCATTTGATCAATGAGTGTAATACTGCTCGTTGTCGCAAAGAATTGAGATCCTCCCAATTCCCGGATATGGTGTTGTATCAGTTGGACAAATGCCACGATCTGGGAGTACCCCATGAAGGCGGTCGGTTCCTCAATACCGATGAGCGGAGTTGGTATGGGATCTTCAAACAGCGTCAAATGCGAGAGTAACCGCAACGTTCCTTCGCCAAGTTGAGCGGGATGCACGGGAACTTCGAGTCCGGTGATTTTGAACGACAGATGGGATCGTCCCGATTCGGAGGTTTCAAAAAAGATTTTTTCGATCCCCGGCATTCTTCCGGCGATCACATCCAGAATACTTTCGAATTCAAAAGGGTGCTTATCTTTGATTCGTTTCAAATCATTGGCAAGATTACCCCCTGGTTTGAATTTGAATTTTGACGGAGACAGTTGGGCAGCATTGCCGGAAGCGTAACAAGAAATGAAAAACTTGTTCAGATATAATTTGAATTGCGGTATGTCCGGCAAATCGTCGTATTGGGCAAGTGCAGTCAATCCAAGGTGCGTGGAGTCTGTCCGCCTGACTTGTTCGAGTGCCGATCCCCCTGCGCCCACCCAAGGACGCACGAGCCGGTTCTGCTTGTCGCCGTTTTGAAAAAGTAGAATGGGGCGAGGCTGGCTTCCAGGAAGATGATCACGGTAAATGATCGCTTCCGTTTCGATAAAAGGGCGGCGCGATGCCGGGTCTAAGTCGATGTTGAGAATATAGGTTATTGCCTGTGCCTCGCTACATGGACGATAGACGATTCCGAGGGAAATCGGGCCGGTCCCGCCAAAGTGATAGACCGATTCAAAACCGCCACGATTGCTCAACGCAGTGCTAATACCATCATTGATACTATCCGAGAGAAAGGCAAATGCATCGAGAACGGTACTTTTGCCCGAACCCGCATCGCCCACTAAAACTGTGAGCGGAGTCAATTCGTAGGGCACAATATCCCCCTCAAAGTCCATTACGACTGACTGCTGGAAACTGGAACCCACCGCAATCTGCCTGAATGCTTTGTAATTTCTGATCCAAAATCCTTCGATCAGGGGATAGTTTGGGGGCATACTTACTGGAAAACCCTGTCATCCGTTCGCCACATCATGACAACAATAACCCCATTTTCCCAGAAAGAACCGGTATGTCAAGGGACGAAGCCAGAAACATCGTTTGTTGCTCGGTCAGAAGTATAAGAACCTAAAAACGAAGACCAGGGGGCTCGCGCTCCCCGGTCTTTTCCTTCGCACAGCCTCCGTTTACTTGAGGCACTGTTTCAACTGCTCCTGTTAGAACGAGACCTTCGTAGCGAAGACCATGCCGTAACCTTTGACATCACCGAAGAGCCCTTCACCGGCAAGCGAGATCGCTATGCGGTCTGTCGGAAGGAACGTCACACCAGCCGAGGCAACGCCGTAGGACAAATTGTTCCTCGTGCGTCCCATGCTAATGTCAACGGGAAGCCCTAAACTGTCCACTGCCGAAGCACCGTATTTGCCGCTCAAGCCTTTGTACCAATCGGCTCCAACGAAGTACATTCGTTTGATCCGCCTGTTGTCGCCGCACCAGCCGTCTCCGCACATGTCATCGTTACACGCACCACACGGGTCACACGGACCAAACTTCAGGGTGCTAAACTGGTTGATGGTCAAGCGACCGCCAAGCCGGTTCGTCCAAGCGTCGAAGCCGTTCACTGCCACTGCTGCGGTTGTTTCGTCGCCGAAAGCAATGCCGAATTTTTCCCCTGCCGCTGTGTTGTACATCACACGGTTATAAGGATTGAACACGAACGTGCCATTTCGGCTCGTGAAGTTCCGACCGACTTCCATCCCAAGGTTGAACATCTGGTGATTCCATCTCGCGTGGTACCCGAAGGCGGAATCTTCAGCCGCGAACATCACGTTGTCCATTTTGGTTCTGTACGAATTGAAACGACCAGCGACATCAAGGTAGATTCTGTTTCGGAATTCCCGCGCCACATAAAAACCGCCCCCTTCGCCTTCGGTGGATGACTTCATTCGTCCTAACACTTCACGGTCACCGAACGCATCGTATGTACCTTTGCCGTCCAACCAACCGGCATCGAAGAAGAGACCGGCGTTCCAGGCACCGCCATGGACAGCGTCGAAGGTTTGGTCCCAACCGGCTTGGAGCGACTGGTAAGAATGATCGCTGAAGGCGGAAGCATCTGTGTCAATTTCGCCACCTTTGAACCTTACCCACGGACCGCCGGCATAGCGACCTCGTGCCTGCTGACCGAGTACGGTGCCCGCCTGGCTGTTCCACGTTCGTCCCGACCGCTCTCGATGCCTTTCAAGTCCCATCGGCAAATCAAAACCGACGGTACTCATAGTTACCAATGACGCGAGGTCAGGAAGTACCAGACGACTCGACTCGACGCCAAGGTTCCATGTATCGGTACCATCAAACGCCAAATTCATCTGATAGCGACCGGCTTTTTGAGACTGCATGGTAAAGTCGCCATTGCTCATATCGCCATCGGCAGTGATAAGGGCAACGGCAGTACCATTGTTATCCATAAATGCTCTCACATCAGCACTGGTGTTAAGACCGCTGATGCGTACGTTCGTGTTGCCTACAACATCACCTTCGATGTAAACGTGTCCAATGTCCGCGGTATCCGTTGCGAAGACCAAGTCATTCGCACCAATGGAAGTCCAGTTGCCGCCGACATTCATGGTGCTCGTCGGACTGAGATGAACAGCCGAACCGCCGTGGAGAGTAGCGTCATTGCCTACGAACACATTGTTGAGGAATGTGGCGTTACCGGCTCCGAAGTTCATGTCGTGGGCAGCACTGACAGCACTGTAGAACAGACCATTCGCGATATTCACGTCGTTGCTAGCGGCAACAGGGCTCCTGAAGTCGCCATTTGCGATATTGACATCACGACCTGCATTGACCGCATCATGGAATATACCATTTGCGATATTGACATCGCGGGCAGCATTGACGTTGGCACCGGCATAGAACGAACCATCATAGACAGTCACATCGTTCCCCGCACCAACGGTACTGTAGAACTTACCACCCGATATGCTCGCATTGTTACCAGCACCAACTGTTCCGAAGAACGTACCACCCGCGACAACGAGATCCCTGGTTGCACTAACGGCATCACCAAACGAACCATTCGAGATACCCATATCGTTGCCAGCGGCAACGGTGCTCCTGAAGTCACCATTTGCGATATTGACATTGTTGCCAGCGTTGACCGCGTCATGGAATACACCGTTTGCGACATTTACATCGTTGCCAGCATTGACGTTCGCGCCGACGTAGAACGCACCATCATAGACGGTGATGTCGTTACCAGCACCAACGGTATCGTTGAAGGCACCGCCTTGAATGGACATATTGTTGGCTCCAACAACATCGTTGAACATACCACCGGTAACGATGAGGTCTTCAACGGCACTAACAGCACCATCGAAGACACCATCTTCGATCACCATATTGTTACCTGCGGCGACGGTACTCATGAAGTATCCATCCGCGATTGTAACGTTGTTACCAGCAGTAACGGAGTCATCAAAGAGACCTCCTTCAATATTCACATTTTGATCGGCAGTAACGGTACTCATAAAGTACCCGTCTGCTATGTTTACATCGTTACCAGCGTACACGGTATCTCCGAATACGCCACCCGCGATATTAACATCGTTGACAGCACTCACGGTGCTAGAGAATGAACCTCCAAAAACGGTTACATCATTGTTAGCAGCAACCGCTCCGCGGATGTCACCATCCCGGATGCTGACATCCTCACCTCCAATAGTTCCGGCGTAAAGACCATCCCAAACGGACACATTCTCGGCTGCGGTAATGTTACCAAAGAACCCGGAAACGTCTGTGTTCACAATCTCAACAGAACCACTGGCGATAACATCACCGGTACCGCCGAGTTCGTTGATCAATGCAACGGTATCGTTGAATGCAAACGTCAATGTTGTGCCAGCATCGACAAAGGTCTTGCCGTAATCCGCGAAAGCAACGGTAATGGTGGTATCGCCCAGGACGTTGAAGGCTCCACTGAGACCGTTCACAAATACATCAATGGTATCGCCGAACGAGTTGAACACGTCCTCATTTATTTCTCCCTCAAGCGGATCGAGCATGTTGGCACTGGGTCCGTAAGTCCAAGTACCATTGTTAATAAGCAATCCGCCGGTATTATCAAGGCTACCATTGGTCAATATGCCATCTACTTTCAGTATGCCACTATTGGTCAAAGCGGTAAGGACATCTAGGTCACCGGTTACGTTCAGTCTGCCGTTGTTTGTTACTGCATTGGCATTCAAATCACCGGTCACGTTTACAGTAGCCGTATCGGCATTTGTAAAATCTCCTGCCAGACTCACGGACCCCAGGTTGGCGGTTCCGCTATCGTTAATGGTTATATCACCACTCGCCTGCGTGCTGTTGCTCGTCAGAGTGTTTCCGGCAAGGTAAATGTTCAAGTCGTTTCCCGCAATAATACCACCACTTAATCCGTCAGTGATACCATCTCTTGTGCCCTCAATGTTAACTCCACCCGTTCCGACAAGAATGTTGAGATCATTGGCTGCTCCAACACCCACCGCCCGATCAGCGGCATTGGTCGAGTCTGATACGGCTGAGATAGTCCCTGAAAGTTCGAGATAGCCATCACCCGCACCGGAACTGTCATCGTTCTTCGCTACGTAAATACCGAACGCATTGCCCGCACCGGACGTCACGCTGACAGAATTAAGAACGGTAAACGGATTAGCAGCAGTACCTAAAACGTCCCGACCAAGAACACCCTGGGCAAGACCAGCGGACTCCGCTGTAATCGTATCAACCGTAACTTTGCCTTCGACTTTACCGTACATCGTCATCGCTACCGCCTCACCGTCAAACGACTGTGCTTCGACAGTACCTAATGTAAGTACAGCATCTTCCGTAATGTGCCCATCGGTAACACCCGAACCCAACGTGAACGCCCAAGCACCACCACCTGCTCCTGTCGCTTCTGCATAGATGTTGTCGATGGCAATGGCATCGGACTCAACGACCCCACGGAAAGATGCACCTTGTGCTGCTACTTCCGACGTGGAGACAATGCTGCCAATGTTAATTTTAGAATCCACCGCAACAGCACCGCGGGCATCGAAACCATTGGCAACGCCAGTGGCAGCGTCCACGATGATTGTGTTTACATCAATTTCGGCATCTGCGAGGATGTTCCCTACAATGCGAACTGCGCGGGCAGAACCGGCACCCTCTGCCGTTGCGCTAACGGAGTCTGCCGACAAATTGGAGAGACTACCATCAATGCGGACACCGGTTGCATTGCCATCGCCAGTAGCAAGTGCGGCGATAGTGGGATTTCCAGTGATGTCCGCACTGCCTATGACTGCGATACCAAAGGCATCTGCACCATTGACAGTTGCGGTGATTGTTGAATCACCGAGTTCGAAAAACGCATCTCCGTTATCCACAAGGATACCGACCGCATACTTGCCAGCCGGGTCACCGATTCCAGGTGCTGTGGAATCCGTTGTCGTTGTCGTAGCGGTTACATCGTCGGTAATGGTCACCTTGTTTGTGGTGGTACCCGCATTTCCTTGTGTGACCATGAGTCCGACTGCCCGATCGATCGCTTTTGCTTCCAGACCATCAATCGTTACTGCGCCTTCCACGTCACCGCGAAATTCGACAGCCCATGCGTCGCCTCCGAGTTCTGCAAAAGCACTGACTTTGCCCAACGAAACCGAAGCAGTGCTATCAACTTTACCTGCCGAAAAACCATACGCGGCAGCGTAGTCTCCTGGGGCAGTTGACTTGTCTGAGGCTGTTTCCACGTAGATGTCGCCGAAATTGATGACGGCACCTGCACCGATGTCTTGCTTGCCAGCACCATCTGTCGCTTTACGGAAATGGACACCGATGAGCTCACCGCTACCGGTAACACTAACATCTGCACCTGCCACACCGTCATTGATGCTTCCTGTGAAGGCAGAATCGTTGAGCGAGAGAAAACCATACAGAGAGGTTGTTCCCCAGTCATCGTCCATCGTTCCATTAACGTCGATGCTAAGGAGCGCAAATACACCCGTAGCACTATTCGTGGCAACTCCTGCTAATGTTACAGCAGTGCCACTGTCGAACGAACCGCCCGTACCACCATCCTCGTTGTCAAAGGAGACTGCACTTAGTGTTCCACCCGCACTTTGGACCGCTGCGAATATTTTTGAACCGTATTGTGTCCAACCGGTGTCCGTTGGAGTCTGTGCGGCAGCGAACGGCACCGCAAAGAGCAGTGCGGCGGCAACGAAAAGTGTTTTGAGCATGTTATTCAGATTGACACAGTCGTTTGATATATTCCGAACTTTCATCGTTTTACTTCTTTACGGTTTTTGCGAGATATTCCGTCTCCCTTCGGCGCGTATCGGCAATCTGGAAGGAGAAAGTTGAATTTTTAACCCGATTCAGAGAGAATGGGGGGAACGTAACGCTTGCGGCGAGAAACTCGCACCCAACGAATTTTCATAATCCTTTTATTTTGTTTATCTTACCCAATCGGAATAACGGATACAGAGGGACAACTGGTACAAATCACAAGACCAAAATATCCAACATTTCTAAAATTCACGGAGTAATCCTTTCGATTATTGAATCACGGAATACCGGTTTGTTTCTCGCAATCCGTCGAGTTTTCATGTGCGGATTAAGGAACAACATGTTCAAACGATATAAAAGGAGAGTGACACGTGACCAGAATCTACTCGAACATCCCGTCCATGATTGCCCGGACAAACCTCATGAAAAACATGTCTGCCTTGCAGACATCTTTGGAGCGGTTAAGTACCGGGTTCAAAATCAACAGTGGGAAAGATGACCCTGCCGGTCTCATTGCCAGCGAGATGCTCCGCTCCGACATCACCGGTATCAAGGTTGCGATCAAGAATACTGAGCGGGCAAACATGATGATTGCGACCGCCGACAGTGCGCTGAACGAAGTTACGAATCTGCTTAACGACATTCGCGGACTCGTTACCGAAGCCGCCAACACCGGTGCGATGAGTGCCGAAATGATTTTCGCCAACCAGTTGCAAGTCGATGCGTCCCTCGATGCCATTGATCGGATCGCCGCCCAAACCACGTTCATGGGGCAAAAACTGCTCGACGGTTCGCTCGACTTCAACTACTACGGCATTGACCGGAACAACCTGCAAGGACTCGCCGTCAATCAGGCTTCGTTCGGAGCGAACCAGTCGCCGTTGGACGTGGTGATCAACGTTCGGGAAGCCGCCGAAAAAGCCGCCCTGTACTACAATCAACCCGCCCTCGCCGAGACCATCGTGTTGAGTTGGGGAGGAAACTACGGTTACAGTATGCAAACCTTTGAAAAAGGGGCGACCGTCGCCGAAATCGCCGAAATCATCAACAGACAAGCGGACAGTACCGGCGTGGTCGCTGAAATCGGCTCCGATGCTCTTGCCGGTTTGCTTTACGTCAGCAGTCTCGGACACGACAACGACATGATCATCAGGGCAGGACTCGAAGGACTCAATGCCGGTAATGTCGAAATCAAATATCTGAAAGGTTCGTCCGAAGGGATTCAGGTCATGTACGAAGAGCCGCTCTTTCCGGGCGCACCGGCAAAGATTCTCGTCTATCTGCAAACAGAGGCTTACGAAGCCGCCTTTGCCGATGACGTGGACACCACTTGGACGATGAAAGACGGCAAACTCGTTCCCCTTCGGGACAACAACGCTCTCAAATTTGAAGCGAACATTGAAGGGGGACAATACAATGGAGCGAACATCTACTACGTGGACGGTTGGCTGACCGATCCTAATTTCCGCACGGACAACAACCAAACCGGTTCGGCAGGAATGCCCTACGCTTATTACAGCGACAACGGACAAAGTTCGACAGCACTGTTCGGCAACGTTCCCGGTGCTGGTTCAACGGGAGTCAATGATACAGGATTTGCGTTCGATTTGGGAGTTGATGAATACTTTGCGATTCAAGCAAAAGCAACCGGTTCGGAATACAACAACGTCAACATTCAATTTGTGTCTGCCAGTCCGGGCGATTCGATTCTAAATGGACAGCGAGCCACCGCCGTCTATACCGAACAACTGAACCCTGACGGCACTCCGAAAGAGGGAAGCAAAACGCTCACCATCTATTACAACAACGATGGCGATACCACGTTGCAAGATGTGCAGAACGCTCTCAAAGTGGAACGGCACATGGACAGCAATGGAAACCTTCAGATCGGTGCGTTCGAAGTCAAACCGTCCATCGGTACGAAAAAATTAGACGATGTTTCGTTGGTCTATCGGGCTCCCGGTCAGTCGGTCAACAGTAATACGCACAACAGCGGTGGTGCCGCCGGTTCGCTCTTCATCGTGATGCCGCCAGACGGAAAAATGCCAAAAAGTCCCGACGTACCCGAACAAATCGGCGTTACCGCCAAGCCCATCAGCAATGGAAACTACCTTGCCCACAAGGATGCAGTTTGGGACGACATCACCTTTAATTTCGTTCAAAACTCGACTGTACCGGGAAATAACGTCGTCGTCTTTTACGACGAGGTGACGAATACATTGTCCATCACCGCAGAGGGGGATGCAACGTATGATGACATTCTCGATGCCCTCAATGGTAGTTGGGCAAGCGGAAAGCCGAGCAAATTTAATGATAAAGACCTGTTCTGGTCGGATTCCGTCGGAAATCCGAAGGTTCCCGATGTCCCAAGGTTGCTGGCTTCAACAACATCTGCTGGTGTCGTCGGAAAAAGCCTCCAACCGGTCGCAACAGTCGATGGTGTGGACCTCTATCTCTACCATGATAATGTGGTGAACGATACCTTCGGTGGATGGACGTTCGAATTCACGCAAGTAAGTGTTCTAGGGAAGGACGTTGAGACCCGTGCAGAAGGCAAGGTACTCCAGGTTTCCTATGGACCCCTTGCAAGTTACTCGGATATTCTGGCAGAGATTAACGATTGGGCAGACTCGCTGTATGGTCCCGGTCCCCATTTTGACTGGATCGATGGCGACGGCAACTCGCTTTCTGGTTGGCCATTTACCGACACCACTGCGGCTCAATCAAAACAAAACGTACTTACCATCGGTGCTATCAACTATAGGTTGGAACACGACAGTCCGGCGTTCAATGGATTTGAAATTCGCTTTGTCGATGCCTTTGGCACGAACCCGCTAGCCCCCCCTGCCGAAATCAGTCGTAGCGGCAGTGTCATTACCGTTACCTACAATTCCTCAACGGCAAGCGTTGACAATATCCTCACTGCCCTCAATGGTAGTTGGGGGGGACAGAGACCAGCGGGAGTCGGGGATTTTTACTGGTTCAACATGAGCAGCACCACTCGACACGTTGGTTCTCTCAATCCTACAGCCGCTAGTTTTGATGGGATACCTCCCGGGACAGGGGCTTTTGTAGCAGTAGGTAACGTTCAGTTTACCGATGCGGCAACGAGCGGTGCGGACAATCTCGCCAGTGCTTCGCTTCGTACCATCAACACCGGCACCTATCTGGCGAAAACCAACATTCCCGTCGGCGATAGTTTTTACCTCGCTCATACCAATAGCGAATGGGACAAATACGTATTCAATTTTTCCAAGACGGGACTGACCGGTGGAAGTGTTCATATTACCTTCGACGGCACGAATATCACTGTCGATATGGACGACGATGCTACGTATGCGGAAATTCTCAATGCCCTGAACAATCCGTTTGCGGATCCGCCCACCGGTGGTGGTCCGTATGGTGTTCCTGGTGGTACCTACAACACTCTATCGAACTGGAAACTCATTGATGCAGCAGTGGGACATCCTGAATTGATGCCGCAGTTCGTTTACTTAAGTAACGATCCTGCTCCCGGAGACTATTCACCCATACCTTCGCCCGGTCTCCACTGGGTCAATGCGCAAAACATTACCGTTGATCCGGCAATACCGATGATTTCGTCGGCGGGACTGACCACCAATTCGGGGGTCTATCGACCCCTCCAGTATTCGGCGGATGGACGATCCACACTCGTTGGCGACGGAATGTACCTGCAACACACCGATCCGAAGTGGGATAACCTCGACATTAAGTTTGCCTCGTCGGGAAACGCAGCACCCACCGGCAATTATCCGCCGATTAGAATCAACTTTGACGGGAAAATGGTTACGGTGATTGCAGATACCGACGTGACGTATGACGAAATTCTTGCGGCACTCAACGATCCGCACGGGACAGGTTCTAGCATGCAAGTACTACTGGATAGGGCACTCACGACACTTGTCAAAGACCCAGGTAACGCTGCGGCTACCGCTTTGCTGGAACGATGGGGGTACACCAGTGCGATTCTTGGAGATCCTCCTACAATACCGCCGCTCACACCACCAGAAATGCGTTGGTTGAATACTTCCGGTGCTCCCTACTCTCCCCCCTCGCAACTGCCGACGGCAGGGGACTTGCGTTGGGTCGATGCAACCGGCTATACCACAACGGTAACGACTCCTGTCCCCGCCATGTCGGGCGCATGGTCGGGTACTGCTTTTGATATTGCGTTCACGCACGATGACCCGCAATGGGACGGTTACACTCTTCAATTTAGAGATGTCGCAGATACGGTGGGAGTCCATGTTGAAAAGGAAGGAACTACCCTGATCGTCACTTATGATGGTGCCATAACGTCAACGACAACATGGCAAGACGTTATAGACGCGTTGAATGGTCCGTGGTCAGGAAAACCAACGGGGATGGGGAACCTGACGATGACTTCGCCCAATGGCATATATACGACACCGCCAGCATCGTTTGCGACGACTTTGCTGTCAACTTTTATCGGTCATCTCGATGGCAGTCGGATCACGTTGGGCGAAGTAACCTACAAATCCAACGCAAACCGACCGAATCCGCCGTTGAATCATGTAGTCAATGCAGGAGCCGTCATTCGCGACATCACCGCCAATGACATTGCGGCAATCTTCGATTTGGACAATCCGATGTCTCGCGGAAGTGAGCGGGCAGCAAGCCTCTTCACCGTAACGAACACCGTGGACAATGACGGTACAGGACTCATCCGGCTCTACGATTACTGGGTCGATATTAACGGCAACCCCGTCAAAGAGGGTGATCTGAGTGCGGTCAGCAAAGTCATTACCAAGACGGCGTTTGAAAAGATTTTCGGCGGCGGACACTCCGGCGGCGATGTCATTACCACTGCGGCGGAACTTGTTACTGCCCTCAATAACTCGGCGTACTGGGGAATGATTATGTGTCCCGAATTGATTGCCGAACTCGCCAAAGAAAACGTCTTGGGAAAATACTACGACCTCAGCGATCCGCCAGTCATTACAGCGCAACTCGCACCGGGCAATCACGGCTTGTTTGCCATTTCTACTTTCGAGGAAGTCGCTTACTACGGCAATCCCGACGAAGGAACAGCATTGCAATTCCTCGGCGGAAACAATTCGCCGAACATCCGGTTTGTCGTGGACGGTCCGAACAGTCAACTGTCGATTGACCGGACGACCGTGCCCGCCGTGGTGAGTCAAGCGCAAGCAGTTTTAACTGCGCAGGACAGCGGAGCAAGTTTGACCATTACCGCTGCCCAAAAAGGAGGCGATTACGATGACGTACAATTTGTCTTCAAGCGAGCCAGCGAAGATGCCAGCGGCGTGTACGGTGTTGACCGACGCGACGGTTGGGTCGAATACGATCCAGGAACATCCTTTGCATTCGCACAAGCAACGTTTACCGATGCGGCGACGAATCAATCGGTGGCGAACAGTGCGTTTTATGTTACGGCAACGGAACGCGGCGACATGTACAACAACGTGGACATCGTCATGCGACTTGACGAATACTACACCGATCCTGATCCAGTGACGGTTACTTTCGATGCGAAGACGGGACAACTCCGTATTTCGATAGACAGTTTGAAGGCGGATACCATCACGACGAATGATATTATCACTGCCATCAATAATGCTAATGTGAATTTCAATGCGGAACTCTCCTATTCGGAAGACCCGATGAACGACGGCAGCGGTGTATTGAACAACATCGGTTTGTCCGCCAGCCGATACACGAGCATTGCCAACACGGGCAAAACCGGCGGACACGTCGGCGGAACCGTGACGGTTTGGCTTGCCGATGAGAATCCCGGACCTGGTGCACCAGACTCGGCAAGCCCTGGTGTCTATCGACATCCGACGCAGGAAGACATTGTGCGGTTGATCAACAACGATCCGGTCGTCAGCAAGATGTTTGTCGCAAAAGCGTACAACACGCCGCAAAGTTCGGACGGCAAGCAGATTGACTTCGTGAAAGATGGTCCGATTGTTACCAGCGGCGGACTCGTGTCGCCGGCAGTGATTACGGTGCATCTTGCGACCGATAAGGCGGGCAACGTGACCACAACGGCGGCGGACTTGGCAGCATGGTGGAACACGCTTGATCCCACATTAATCGACGGTATCAGTGCCAGTATCGTCCGACCGCCGGGAGCGGTTTGGGACGACTGCGATGATCCCTACGGTAAGGGCATCCTCGGTCCCACCGTGACCAAAGGAGACTGCGACGAGTGGATTATCAACGACATCCAGTTCGTCGGCTGGGACGATAATGCGGAACAATTGCACTACGTCTCCAAGTATTCGACAGGAACGATGACTTCGCAGCGGGGAATCAATTCTTCGTACCAGTTGATCGCCAAAAATCTCGGACCGCTGTGGGATGGATACACCATCGAATACATTAACAATGAGTCGCTCACGGGACGTTTTGCGGACAATCTGGTCGATGGATCAAACAAGAATCCGTGCGATGATCCCTACTATTCCGGTTTGTTGCGTGACGACTGCGGTTATTTGATTACACCGAACAGCACCACCGAAAAGGGATTGGCACTTCTCATTGATGAAGCGACGAAGAAGATTACGATTGATGTCAAGTTCGGCGTAACCACTGCCAACGACATTATGCAGTTAATCAACAGTGATCCGCGAACGAGAAAACTATTTGAAGTCGTGCAACTCGGCGACGGTACCGGCTTAATTCATCCTGACGATAATACGCTTCTGACCAATGGAGGAGCGGAAGCACCGGGAAGTTTGAACGGGGCGAAACTGCTTTTCGGTTCGGATGCAACGGATTACTATTTGATCTTCAAGTCGATGGGATACGGCAGTGGTCAGTTCGTCGATGTGCGGGCGGAAGCCGTTGGTGATGGCAAGACAACAACCTTTACTACTACGGATAAAGACGGAAAGAAATCCGAAAAAGCGCACGGTACGGATGCGGATGTCTTGATCAACGGAATGCAAGCGAGTGTGAATGGATTGGATGTTTCATTGAATACATCAGCACTGTCGGTGGACTTTACGCTCTCCGAATTTGCAGGAACAACGCCGGGATGGGAGTCAGGATTCACGATCAACGGCGGTGGAGCAACGTTCCAAGTCGGACCCGATGTCGTTTCTCGACAGCAGATTACACTGGGGATTCGCAGTATCAATACGGTGCAACTCGGCGGTGCGTCGGGCGTGTTGAATCAACTTCGCTCCGGTCAGGATGCTGACTTGTTCAAGGACACGAACAAGGCGTTCCGCATTGTGCAGGAGTCGTTGTTGGCGATTACGTCGATCCGAGGTCGCTTGGGAACGATGCAGCGAGCGACATTGGAGACGAACATCAACGTGTTGAACGATACATTGGTGGCGATTACGGAGGCGGAGAGTCAGATTCGGGACACCGACTTTGCGGAGGAAACGTCGAACCTGACTCGGGCGCAGATTTTGGTGCAAGCGAACATGAACACGCTCGGTATTGCCAACCAGATTCC
>Ga0082212_10007933_pt1 | contig 13950 bp, 10 predicted proteins | sample TergutNt197P3_FD_71548 | JGI IMG/M metagenome (GOLD analysis project Ga0082212, IMG submission 71548) | Neocapritermes taracua P3 segment gut microbial communities from Petit-Saut dam, French Guiana - Nt197 P3 | ecosystem: Host-associated > Arthropoda: Insects > Digestive system > Gut ... | reverse complement strand
CAGAGCTACTATCAAGATCGTAACCACCGGTATAGTAATAGTGGCAATTTGGATCTTGAAACCAAGCAGTTTATCGGCTAAATTATCCAAGCTGCCTGTTATGCGTTCAAGAAAGATGGTGCCTCTTACCCCAACCCCTGTGGGCAGGAGGATATCCCTATCACCGATCGGGATGATCTTGCCCATGCCGAACAAGACGATGACCTGATAGGCGCCAAGCATGAAAAACCCCAGAACATAAGAGGTGATCATCTCCCGGCCCTTAGCGTTGTTAAGAAGATAACCGCCAAACAAACCAAACAAAATAGCGATGGGTATGGAAATCAGCATGGCCAGAATTATCCCCGGTACGCCGACAATGTGCCAATCGGTTATGAATACCAGAGCGATTTGGGCAGCCATCGCGCCCAGTCCTAAACCAAAATTGATACCCATGCCCGCCATGAGCGGTATGAGCAGAGCAAGCACCAGAAAAGCATCCCTGCTCAGGCGGGTAACCATCTCTTGGGTCAGGAACTTTAGTGAATAACCGGAAAACGGCATCATAACGATGGTTACAATTATAAAAATGATAGGAACAATATTTTTACTTACAAATGATTTTAAATCAAACTTTTTTGTCATCATCTATGCTCCTTTCTGGTAAGCGCGTACAGTATCATACCATTTGATATGACCAGACGTAATGCATCTGCTATATCTGCAAAAGCACTGCCTGCGACCATCGGCCCGACTGTAGTGATACCCTGATATAAAAACGTTCCGATAATAACGTTGGGGATCGTGGCTTTCCTGAGTGCCGCGCCGCCTATCAATACCGCGGCAACAGTAGGGAGCATAAGGTTCATAGGCGTCATATAAAGCTGTACAAAGGTATAATGCTGGTAATAAACGATCATCCCAATAGCTGCTATAGTTGTGGACATGACTACGGAGACGAGACGCATTTTATCGACATTAACCCCCGCGGCCCGCGCGTATTCGGGGTTTGAACCTGCGGCCGTCATCGCGGTGCCAAGCTTGGAGCGGAAAAATAACCACATACAAAAGCAGCAAAGAGCGCCGAATAACAACATGCCAACCGGGACTTCAATGATAGGTCCGATTTTAAAATGCAGGAACTTATCTAAAATCTGGGCCCAGTTTTCACTTAAAGGAACTTGCGGCCGCATCCCGTTGCCGCCGTAACCATAAATCAGGATCGCGTTCTTAAATGGCAGCAGCCTGACCCAAGCCATACACATAAAGCCGACAAAGGCAAAGCTGCAATATGTTGAGATGATCATCTCATCGCCCTTGATCCTGTTGAGGATAAAGCCGTAGAGAAAACCGATCACAAACGCAAACGCGCAGGCGATCACCATTGCGGTAAATATGCCAAAAAGACCGGTAGCATTAAGTTCAATGCTGCAGACCGCGCCAAAGGCGCCCGAGACAATGCCGAGGGGGACGCCGAAGTTCAGGCCGCAACCGGCTTGGATCATCGGCACCAGTGACAAAATCAAGACCAGGTTCATACCAAAACGGCCTATCACATCGGTGATGGCAAATTGATAGTTTACGCCGGCAAAGGGGCAGGAAATAAACAAGGCAAGCAGAAAAACACTGATAATCATCCTGGGCCAGCCAATTTTTTTGATAGCTGCAGTCATTAGGCTCCCTCCTTTTCCGCACTTAAGCCTGCCATCAGCAAGCCGAATTTTTCTGATGCTTCGCTGGAATTCAAAATCCCCGCGACCTTGCCGTCACTGATGATGGCTATTCTGTCGCAGATAGACCTGAGTTCTTCCAGCTCGGAGGAAACCATTACGATCGTCACGCCATTTTCTTCATTGTAGCGCCTTAAGGCTTGGAGCACCAGTGATTTAGCTCCTATATCAATGCCGCGCGTCGGTTCAGAGACAAACAGCACTTCCGGCTCAAGATCAAATGCCCTGGCCAAACATATTTTTTGCTGGTTGCCGCCGGATAGCTCGCGCACCTTCTGTTTTTCACTTACGCAGCGTATTTCCAGGGAATCTATATACTTCTGCGCTGTTTGACGCATCTCTTTATCGTCGCGCAGCCTTAGCCCTACATAACGTTTCAAATACTTGTTCATTACTTGCATAGCTGAAAAGGTCACATTCCAATAGATCGGTTCGTCCAATAACAAACCAAAACCGCGCCTGTCTTCGGAAACAAAGGCCAGTTTTAAGTCTAAAGCAGTTTTTGGCGCATTCAGGGCGAATTGCCTGCCGTTGAAGGTGACAGCGCCGCCTGCTTCCGCCAGACCCATTATCCCGTTGGGGATGCCCAGTTTGCCCTGGCCGGCCAAACCGCCGATACCGAGAAACTCACCCCTTTTTATGCTAAGGGACACATCGTCTACTAACTCTCCGGCCATATTGACCCATAGATTTTTGATCTCCATCACAATATCGTTTTCATTTTCCAAAACCTTTTTCCGTGCGGAGGACTTGTTCTCGACATTGCGGCCAACCATCCACTTGGCAAGGTCTTGTACTGTGTAGTTCTCTTCTTTAGTAACGTTTTTCACGAGCTCGCCGTCGCGCAAGACAAGCACGGAATCACATATATCAACTATCTCATGAAGCCTATGGCTGATAAAGATGATAGCCACACCTCTGTCGGCCAGCTTTCTTAAGGCTTTGAGCAGGATTTCAGCCTCACTTTCGGTCAAAACCGCGGTCGGTTCGTCAAATATCAGCACCCTGACCTTTTCCCGGTTGACCTCCCGCGCTATTTCCACAAACTGTTTATGACCGACCGGCATATCCGAAACAAGCATATCGGGTTCCAGATTTACGCCTAATAATTCAATAACTTCTTTGGCTGATAAATTCATCTTATGCCTATCAAGGGTGGAAAGCTTCTTGCCAAGTACCGTTGAAACCACGCTTTTCTTCGTAAATTCTCTATTCAAAAGAATATTTTCCGTGGCTGTAAACCCGGGTATGAGCGAAAACTCCTGATGGACCATACCAATGCCTGCGTTGATTGCATCCATGGGATTGGAAAAATTCAGCTTTTTGTCATCAAGGTAAATAGCCCCCTCGAATCCGCCGGTATCCCTGATGTCGTCCATGGAGAAAAGGATCTTCATCATTGTGGACTTTCCGGCTCCGTTTTCGCCGACTAGTCCCAATATATGGCCCTTATCCAGCGAAAAAGAGATATCTTTCAATACTCTATTGCCAAAAAAGGACTTACCGACATTCTCAAAACGCAAAACACTATTATCTGTATCCATGTTCAAAATCACCACACTCCATTACAGAAATTATGGTTAAAACTTAAGGCGAGCGATTTTTTGCCCGCCTTAAGTTCTAACCGAATTAATTATTTATTTAGTTTAAAGGCTTACTCTTCTATATCCGCATCAAGGAGTAAATATTTTTCCGGGACGGGCTCCGTCATAACACCCGAGTAGCCTTCGCCAAAGATCCAAGTGTCCATGGTCAAAAGGAAGTAATTATTTAATTTCTTGCCATCGGGATAGGTAAAGATACCTGTTACCCACTCACAGCCCGGCGTAGCAGCCTGATAAGCCGCTATGATATCATTTTGAACATTACCGGAAGTGTTTCCGGAGACCATATCCTTGGCGAGTTCAAAAAGAACTGTGCTGGAAGCAAAAGTATAGGAGAACGGCCAGCAACCGACTCTGCCGCTTGCTCCCTTGGCTACGACATCTTCTTCGATCTTCTTGACAATAGCCGGCCAGTCGCCTTCTTGAGCGGTTAGATCAAGCGCCAAAGCGCCGGGGAAGCCGCAAACCGGTGACAGATCATCGGTGTCAACAAACAGAGCTCCTAATTCAACCACGCGATTAATAATCGGTTCATGCAGAGCGGTATTTGTGGTAAAGAATACGGCGTCTTTACCATACTTTTCAACCAGGCGGGGCATATCGTCACGAACCTTTTGCTGGGCGCCGGCCGCACCGAGGTCGCCTGTTGTCGGATCGGGAACTGTCTCAAAGACAAACTCAACGCCCAGGTCTTTACAAACTTCCTCATAGATGGCTCTTCTTCTGGCCAGAACATAAACGCCCATGTGGCGCGGGAAAGACATATGAACAAAGGTGGTAGCGCCCATCTTTTTGGCCCTGACAATATCGTAATAGCCTCTTAAAACATTGTCCGAGTCAACTATGACCGTAGCCACTTTGGACATGACCTCCGGGTCGTCCTGCGGCATATTGGTCAAAAGAATTATATCATCTCTTTTTTCTTTGATTTTTTGGAATCCGGCTGCGGTCCCTTGGACACCTTGGTTTACAAGAACGGCTTTCATCAGCGGGTCATCAGCCAGGCCGCTGATCAGGGAAATAACTAATTCCTGCTCATCTGAAAAGTTAGCAGGCAATACGACCCACTTGACCATGCCGCCGTCTTCTACCTTGCCATATTTGGCAACCATAGCCTCGGCGCCTCTGTACTCATCCTCTGACTGGTCGAGACCCAGGGTGCAAATACCGATATGGAACTCGTCGGCTGGGGACGGATCGACCGGATCACCCGGAGGAGGGTCGGGGGGGGTAGTGATTGGTGGATTATTATCCTCAACCGGATCTACAGTTTTGTTACATGCGGCCAAACCAATGACCAAAGCGAGCGCCAGTAAAACAATTAGAAATTTTTTCATGGGAATTCTCCTTTCAATATATGGTAAATTTTCATTTCCATTCGTTTTCAGAGTTGTATGGGTTAAGAACTATCAACCCCCAAGGGAACCACCCCCAATCTTTAGATTTGAATTAGTAGCATCATGGGCTGAGTCTTGATGTATCAGTAAATTAGGAGCCAAAAAAGATAAAAAACAAGAATTTTGTTCAATACTTTTCGTGGAGCGAAAAGTTACCCGCATTCTGATTTCTGAATACTGAATCCTGAATACTTGCGGATGAAATCCGCCTTAGTTACTTCAGGTTATAATGCCTTTTACTACTAATACCCATAAGAGGCTAAAAAGGTTGCAAAAAAAAATAAATAAAAAAGGGAAATGCAATCAATATTAGAACATTTATTATATTTAGCTGACAAAATAATGGGGGGATAATATGGATACCTTGAATAACTGGTTCGCCGGATTGGATTTTATTTTCATCCTTTATATCGCCTGCAAAATATTGGTAATTTTGCTGCTCTGCCGCTTGACTATTGCCGTCATTAACAGAATTATCAAACGTCTCCTCTGCCGCCAAAAAGGCAACCGGGCCGGTACTGCATCTGTTATCTGCCGCAGTTTTTTCCGTTATTCTATCTGGGCCATTGGAGCCATGATGATACTTAGCCTGCTGGGAGTCAATATAGTACCTATCATAGCTTCTGCGGGGGTGTTGGGTATTGCCTTGGGTTTTGGAGCCCAGAGCCTGGTCAAGGACGTGCTGGGCGGGTTTTTTATGCTGCTTGACAATTATTATGAACTAGGGGAATACATATCGACCGAAAAGGCCAGCGGATTTGTGGAAGAAATTGGTCTGCGCACCACCAAATTGCGGGACTGGGGCGGTCAGCTCTATATTTTGCCTAACGGCAGCATAACCGGGGTCACTAACTATTCCCGGGGGCAGCTTTCCAGCATTGTGGAAATTCCTTTAGCCTATGGCTGTGATTGGGAATTGGCCTTGGACATAATCAAAAAGGCAGCGGCGGAAATGGAGGCAGCCTGCCCCGAATTAAGCAAAGGACCTCAGGTTTTGGGCTTAGACAGGATGGAAGAAAACCGGGTCGTGGTCAAGCTGTCCTTTGCTTCCGGTTTGCAGGAACAGCTGAGATTGCAACGGGAGCTGCGTCAGAGGGTGGGAATTGCCCTGGAAAAATCTGGAATAAAACTGCCCGCCTTCTATCGGCAGCAATTGAACTCCGCCGCAGGAGAAGCAGAAAAAAAATAGTTGGGATAGGAAAGAAAGGTGATATAATACAGCCTATATCATGTATATTTGCCTCTCCCTTAAATTATTATCCATTTTCGCCGAACCCCGGATTTTCTTTACTTAGCATTCTACACTATTTTCTCCAAAAGCGCAAGTCAACTCTGAAAAAATTCGAAAATTATAATAATTCCCCTCCAATTTCTTTATTATACGGAAGGGAATTAATTATTTCTGTCATCTAGCCTAGCTTGCCTTTGCCTATAGCAAAGGCAAGCTAATGCACATAACAATGCCTCATAGGATCTAGCTCAAAAGATTTTGGTTTTACCTCCGTCCTCCGTCCTCTGTCCTCCGTCCTCCGTCCTCTGTCCTCTTTCCTCTGTCCTCTGTCCTCCGTCCTCCGTTACACTACATCATTCCACCCATACCGCCCATTGCGGCGGCGTTGGCGGCGGCCATGTCTTTGTCTTCCTTGGGGATATCTGCCACAATGGTTTCCGTGGTCAGCATCATAGCGGCAATGCTGGCTGCATTTTGCAGAGCAGAGCGGGTAACCTTAGCCGGGTCTACAATGCCCGCGGCTACCATGTTTTCATAAACCTCGGTAGCGGCGTTGAAACCGGTGCCTTTGGGAGAAGCCTTAACTTTTTCCACCACCACGGCCCCTTCGGCCCCGGCATTATAAGCGATTTGCTTGATAGGTTCTTCCAAAGCTTTTTTGATAATATTGATGCCGGTTTGCTCATCGCCATTGGCGCTGAGGGCCTCTACAGTCTCTAAAACCTCAATAAAGGCTACGCCGCCGCCGGAGACAATACCTTCCTCTACTGCGGCCCGGGTGGCGGAAAGAGCATCCTCAATGCGGAGCTTTTTCTCTTTCAGTTCGGTTTCAGTAGCGGCGCCTACCTTGATGACGGCAACACCTCCGGCCAGTTTGGCCAGGCGTTCCTGCAGTTTTTCCTTATCAAATTCGGAAGTGGTTTCTTCGGATTGAGCCCGGATTTGCTGTACCCGGGAAGCGATTTCCTCGGAATCACCAAAACCGTCAATTATGGTAGTATTTTCCTTGCCAACTTTTACCTGACGGGCTTTGCCCATCATTTCGATAGTAGCATTTTCCAGTTTCAAGCCGATATCCTCAGTGATAACGGTGCCGCCGGTGAGAATAGCGATATCCTGGAGCATAGCTTTGCGGCGGTCGCCAAAACCGGGGGCTTTGACGGCTACGCAATTAAAGGTACCGCGGATTTTATTGAGAAGCAGGGTAGCCAGGGCTTCTCCTTCAATATCTTCGGCAATGATCAGCATTTGTTTGCCGCTTTGCACTACTTTTTCCAGCACGGGCAAAATATCGGCGATGGCGCTGATTTTTTTATCGGTGATAAGAATATAGGGCTCGTTAAGCAGGGCTTCCATCTTATCAGGGTCGGTGATCATATAAGCAGAAAGATAGCCCCGGTCAAATTGCATGCCTTCCACCACTTCCTGAGTGGTTTCAAAAACCTGGCTTTCCTCTACGGTGATGACCCCGTCTTTGCCTACCTTATCCATAGCATCGGCTATCAAAATGCCAATATCCGGGTCATTGGCGGAAATAGAAGCCACCTGGCAAATACTCTCTTTACTGTCAATTTTGCTGGAATTTTTTTCCAATTCAACCACTGCAGCATCCACTGCCATTTGAATACCCTTTTTCAGGATCATAGGATTGGCCCCGGCAGCCACATTTTTCAAGCCTTCCCGGATAATGGCTTGAGCCAAGAGGCAGGCGGTAGTGGTGCCGTCCCCGGCGACATCATTGGTTTTGGTGGCAACTTCTTTGACCAGCTGGGCGCCCATATTCTCCAAGGGATCCTCCAGCTCGATTTCTCTGGCTATAGTCACGCCGTCATTGGTGATCAAGGGAGAGCCGAATTTTTTCTCCAGCACCACATTACGGCCTTTGGGGCCCAAGGTAACTTTAACGGCATTAGTCAGGGCATTGACCCCTCTTTCCAAAGCATAACGGGCATCCTCCCGAAAAACAATTTGTTTAGCCACGGCTTGTTTCCTCCTTCTACTTTTATGAAATTTATTTTTATTCAGTCATTGAGTATTGCATTGCAGTCTAGATAAATGAGGTAATAGGTAATAAGTAATAGGTAATAGGTATTATTACCTATTACTTATTACCTGGCCATTGTTCAACAATAGCTTTGCTATTGTTGAACAATGGCCAGGATGTCGCGTTCGCCGTTTAGGATGAGGTATTCTATTCCGGATTTTTTGATTTCCGTGCCGGAATATTTGGAATAGATGACCCGGTCGCCTACTTGCACTTCCAGAGCGGCCCGGTTGCCGTTATCCAGGATCCGGCCGGGACCTACGGCTACGATTTCCCCTTCCTGGGGCTTTTCCTTGGCGGTATCAGGGATGACCAAGCCGCTGGCAGTCACTTCCTCCGAAGCCAAAACTTTTACCAGCACTCTTTCTCCTAATGGTTTGATGTTCATGTTTATCCTCCTCTTTTTCTTATTTTGCTTAGAACTTGCTTCGGGGCAAGACCCCGAGCTTTGTTTATTTAGTTTTGCTAGCACTCACCAATATCGAGTGCTAATCAACATTACTTATTGTATAAAACAATACTCCCGGAAGCAAATCTCATTAGCCGGAAAAAACAGCCGTTATTGGGCAATATTGAGGCAAATGCTTTGTTTTACTCCCGTTTCCTTCGTTTTCCAAATAAAGGAGGCTAAGGGCTGCTTTGCAGCCCAGGTTCTGAATTTCGTTTTTATTTCTTAAATTATCCCAATCAAAGAAAAACTTTGTCAATACTTGACATGTATTCATATTTATGTCTATAATTTTGAAAGTGTAAAATGTTTACACAAACCAACACTATCCGGTTGCACCTCGTATTCGTACGGTATAGTATTGGCAAAAAAAATAAGGAGCGTGATTTAGGATGAAAAACAAAACTATACGTAGACCCATTATCTTGCTGGTTTCGGTAATACTGTTAAGCATCTTACCGGCAGCCAGCCTGGCTTCCTCAACCCTGGACTCTACAGCAGGTTTAGAACCGGATATTGCCATTGTCATTGAGGAAAACTCACCGGAATTGGTAGAATTAGTTACTTTTACTGAAGGACAAGCCCCGGGCTATGGTTCCAATGGCAAATTTCTGGCCCCCATAAAGACCCCAGACCCCAATGCTAAGAAAATCTACTTTGTGGAAGATTTAGATAATGTACGCAATGACTTGAGTGGTTCCTATGTTTTGATGAATAACATTGATTTGGCTGATTGGGGCGAATGGGTGCCTATTGGGGATAGAAAGGAGAAGGCCTTCTCCGGAAATTTTGACGGACAAGGTTATGTAATAAGGAACTTACAAATAACCAACGATACATATCAATCAATCGGCCTGTTTGGTTATATTACCGATGCCGAGATTAGAAATGTGGGCTTGGAAGATACACAAATCAATGCTTCTAGTTCTAATGCTGGGGGCATTTGTGGATATGTCAATGGCTACATCTACAATTGCTATAATACAGGAGACATTTCTTCTTCCTCTAATACTGGGGGCATCTTTGGTTCCGGTACTATTTGCATCTCTAATTGTTATAATATAGGAGATATTTCTTCCTCTTCTTCTGCCGCTGGAGGTATCTGCGGCAATGGCTTTGGCTACGTCAACAATTGCCATAACACGGGGGATATTTCTTCCTTTTCTTCTGCTGGAGGTATTTGTGGTTTTTTATCTGGTTCTATTTCCAATTGCTACAATATAGGAACTATCCTCTCTTCATCCTCTAGCTCCTCCGATTACTACCAATATAGATTCTCTTATGCCGGAGGAATCTGTGGCTATGGTAGCTATGGTCCCATTGTCAATTGTTATAATACAGGAAATGTTTCATCATCGTATTCTCCTGGCTACAGCTCCATCTCTTATGCCGGAGGTATCTGTGGCAATGGTTCTAACTCTATCACTAAAAGTTATAATACTGGAAATGTTTCTGCTACTTCTTCTTCCACCTACTCCCGATCTTTTGCCGGAGGCATTAGTGGCACTTGTAATTCTATATCCAATTGCGTCGTTCTTTCCAGCATAATATATGCTAAAGGCGATTTTTCAAGTGCTTGTTCTCTTATTGGTTCCAGCACCCAAAAAAGCAACAACCTAGCCCTAGATAGTATTGAGGGCAATCCTTTTAATGACTCTAATGGCCTTATAACCTCAGAACAGGCCACAGATAAAACTACTTATGAGAACTTGAGCTGGGATTTTGATAATATTTGGAAAATGGATTCAGTATTTGTTTGCCCTCAGCTACGCGAAGTTCCGGCAGGGGATGAGCTCAAAATTAATCCTAATCCCACCTTAATAATTGACAGTGCTTGCGTTAAATATGATTTGCGTTCTGGCGGAATAGTACCTTCCGATGGTATTGTAGATGTTACCTATCGCATCGAAAATAACATTTTTGGCTTTATCAACTTTGCAATTGATCTGCCTTACGATAGCAATATCTATACGCCTATTTCAGTAACTCCTGGCAGTGTGTTGTTCAACTATTTTCTCGTGGTCAATCCTTATTACGATACAGACACAATGCGGATTTCTTATATTAACGGGGATGAAGGAATTGTTGGTGACTGTGTTCTTTTCACCGTTAAATATAAGTTTAGCGATAGCGATAGGCCATGGTTCTATCCAGGGGAATACCCTTTGGATGCTAATGTAGTAAAAGCTCAACATAGTCACTACTCAGATGGCTTTGTTGACCTTAAATGGCAGGTTGATCCAGGCACCTTAATTACAGGTATCGTAGGAGATGTCAATGGTGATGGGATAGTCACGCCTGAAGATGCTATGTTAATACTGCAAATGTACGTTCGTCTGATTGATTGGACACCCAGAGCCTTACTCCTTTGCGACATGGACGGAGATGGTGTAATTGACATCACTGACGCTACAATTATCCTAATGATGGTTGTTGGAGGCTAAGCAATTATACGAGGGGGTTTTTATGTGACTAAGAAGTCGGCTGTTATTTTTACCTTAGCCTTAATCTTTGTTCTGGTTTTCCCGGCTACCGCTTCCACCGAGCTTATTGAAGTCGAACCAATAATTGAAGTGGGTAATGTTTTGGCATTACCTGGCGGTGTTGTAGAAATTACTTATACGATTACAGGAAACACCATCGGTTTCGTTAATCTAGATTTGGAACTGCCCTATAATAGTGAGTTTTTCCGCCCCATCAGTATTGATAGCAGTCCCCTGGATCAGCCAAATAGCTTTTTCCTGTATAATCCGGATTTTTCCTCTGAAATCATGAAAATCATTTTTATCAGCTCAAAAGAAGTTATTGGCGATGGGCTTCTTTTCACAGTCACCTACCAAATAAATAATGATTCTTCATTCGGGCACCATGAGTTTTCCTTGGATGTCGAAGTAATAAAAATCCAATCCGGCAACTACAAGGATGGCTTTGTTAACCTTAATGTGCAGGTGAAACCAGGTACCCTGGTTATTGACGGGCTTGGCGGCGGCGTGAGTGTCAGCGGCAGAATCAGGAGCTATAACCCCGGTAATTCCACAACCATCCGGCTGGTAAATGATGAGGAAGGGATTGACTATAGGACAAGCATCACTGACACTGCCGGTTATGGCCAGTTGGAGCAAAGCTTTGCTTTTGCAGGTGTGACTCCCGGTACCTACAGCTTGGTTATTAGCAAAGATGTCCACACCAGGTTCATTGTGCAAAAAATAATTGTCGGTAATGAGAACCTGGATTTGACTCTGGACAGCCGACCCGAGGTTCAGCTGATGACTTTGCGCTGCGGCGATATCAGCGGCGATGGCCTGATCAACGATGCCGATTTGACCATTTTATGGCGGGCTGGCAATTACAACAAAAAGACCGATGAGGCGGAAAACAGTTGGTGTGATTTGAACGGCGACGGCCTGATCAATGATGCTGATCTGACTATTCTTTGGCTGGCTTACAATTACAATAGAGGAGCAGTAATAATCCCTTAAGCAATCATTGTCAAGTCTTTGAGATTTATTAATAAAGGAAAGAGCGCAGCTGTTCAAGCTGCGCTCTTTCTGGTAAATATATACCGGATAAATAATTTTGTCCCGGAATCTAGCAGAGGGCTTGCCTTTTGCCGGGAATTGTAGTATATTATTACAAAAAAGCAGTGATTACCGATGCGCGACGAGTATTTTATGGATCTTGCTTTGAAGCAAGCAGCAATGGCAGCAGAATTGGATGAGGTTCCGGTGGGCGCTATTGTTGTCAGCCGGGAGGGGCAAATAATCGGGGCTGGGCATAATCTGAAAGAAAGCCGGCGGGATGCCACCCTTCATGCAGAAATGACAGCAATCCGCGGGGCTTGCCGCCTCCTGAATTCCTGGCGTTTGTTGGGAGCTACGATCTATGTTACCTTGGAACCTTGCCCTATGTGTGCGGGAGCCATGATTCAGGCCAGACTGCAGCGCCTGGTATATGCCGCAGCGGATCCCAAAGCAGGGGCTGCCGGCAGCTTAATGGATCTGCTGCGCTTCCCTGATTTCAATCATCAACTGGAGGTGACCTCCGGAGTAAAAGAAACAGAAGCCTCCCAACTGCTCAAGGAATTTTTTAGTAGCTTACGGACAAAGTAAGCTAAAATAAAACAAGGATTTCATTCAATACTTTTCGTGGAGCGAAAAGTTACCTGCATTCTGATTTCTGAATACTGAATCCTGAATACTTGCGGTCGAAGACCGCTTTAGATGATGGAAGCCAATAATATCCCCATTCTATAATTATAGAATATCTATATTTACATTTTATCACAGCATTTAACTGGCGTCAACGCTTATTATGTAAGATTTTGTCTAAAAACTGGGGCTAAATTTGTAATATATTGTCAGAAAACCACTGCTAAAATTGTAAAATTTTGTCAAATTACTATCAGGTTATTGTTAATTAGGGGGGATAGCAACTATTATGTTATCAGTAAGGTTTTTGGAGGGCATTTTTTTATACTTTCTGTCGTTTAATTTTTCAATTGACATATAAAGTATGTTCATGTTATACTTGTGCTGAGAAATAGCTTATCTTCTATAGGAAGATGTAGTAATAGCGTATTTAAAGGATATTTTAAAAGGAGGAACTTAACAATGCCGAAAAAAAATCTACTGACCGTTGCCCTGCTTGTATCACTGCTGACCTTGCTGACTTTTAACGCGGTCATTGCAGCCGGACCCGAAGATCCGGACAACATAGCGGATGAGACCTTTATTGCTACCCAAAATGAAACAAATACTACCGCCGCAGTTGGCGACCCTTTCAGCGCCGCCTTATCCGCCCCGGAAAAAATCTATGTCCGGGAAACCAACAAGCTTGACTATGTCGTCTCTGTTAATAATATTGATGGTGATGGCGCCGATGTCTTCATGATCGAAGCCGCTTTCGATATCCAATACTTAAATTATCAAGGCTATACTTTCAACATAAGCTCGGATCTGAATCCCATCCAAACCAGTATCACCTATGACGGGATCACCGGCAAATTGGCTCTGGGGATAATTTTAGGCACACCCGGAGCGCTTTTAAAAGCGCCTACCGAAACTCCTTTGGTCACTTTCCATTTCACCTTAAAGGAAACTGTTGTGCCGACGGTAACCGTGATCGAGTCCTTTTTGACCAAGGTTTCCGCCGCTATTTTTCATGATTCCATACCCACCAGCCTTAATGCCGTCCTCACAAAACCGGGAGCGCCGGTTTCCGTATTGCTCCATCCCTTGGGCTATGAGGGAGGGGAATTGGATGAAGCAACCATCTCCTGGCTTGTCTATCACCATCTCTACAAAACCAGCGCCGCCACCGACTGGGACGACATCAAAAAATACGACCTCAACGGCAACAGCCAAATCGACCTGGCAGACATAGTCGCCCTTTGGTCATTGATCGGAAAATAAGGCGGTCTGCAACCGCAAGTATTAGTATCTAGTATCTAGTGGCTAGTGGCTAGAACGGGTGACTTTCGCTTCGCGAAAGGATTAAATTAAATTCTTGTTTTTTATT
>Ga0082212_10007932_pt1 | contig 13951 bp, 14 predicted proteins | sample TergutNt197P3_FD_71548 | JGI IMG/M metagenome (GOLD analysis project Ga0082212, IMG submission 71548) | Neocapritermes taracua P3 segment gut microbial communities from Petit-Saut dam, French Guiana - Nt197 P3 | ecosystem: Host-associated > Arthropoda: Insects > Digestive system > Gut ... | reverse complement strand
CGAGCATATAAGGTCTGACAATGGGTCTGAATTCACGGCAAAAACAGTTAGGAAGTGGCTGGATAATGTTGGTGTGAAGACACTTTATATAGAACCCGGTAGCCCATGGGAAAACGGCTACATAGAGTCGTTCAACGGCAAGATGAGAGATGAACTGTTAAACAGAGAATTATTCACAACGCTTGAGGAAGCTAAAATATTGATAGAAGGATGGAGGAGAGAGTATAATCAAATCAGACCACATAGTTCGCTTGGTTACAGGCCTCCGGCGCCTGTGGTGAAAGTACCGGTCGGACTAACATTACAACTGGTATAGTTATTGGGGGCTGGTCAGAAGGAGCTTTCTTTCATTGTGGCAAATTAACAGTACTCTGCCAAGATGGTTCTTATGCGTATCAGTGGTGTTTAGATAATGGTGTGACATATGAGCTTTCAACTTAGAGTTGGTCCAGTTCGGGTATTTTCCGGTACAGCCACTTATCTAGGAGCTTCAGAATCCGCTCTTTCATATGCGTTTCCATTTTGAATTTGCATATCGTGAAGTAGTAAACTAACGAAACGGAACATCGTTTTGAAAATTTAGCGGTGCTAAGACGTGCAGAATGGCTCCAAAGTTAATTTATTGTGACATGCGTTGTTAAGATGAAGTAATGTCTACCCTCTTTATTGTAGCTACCCCTATTGGCAATTTGGAAGATATAACACTGCGGGCTTTGCGCGTACTGAAAGAAGTCTTGCTTATTGCCTCTGAGGATACGCGTACAACGGCGCGTTTGCTTAAGCATTATGATATCCACACGCCGCTTACGAGTTATTTTGAATATAACAAGCAGGGCAAAATAGGCTATCTGCTGGATAAGTTAGGAACAGGGGACGTGGCGCTGGTTTCTGAAGCTGGCATGCCTGCAATATCAGACCCCGGCTATGAGTTGGTTGTGGCGGCCCGGCGCGGTGGTATCAGAGTGGTTCCATTGCCTGGGGCTTCCGCATTTATCTCAGCGCTGGCTGTTTCCGGCTTGCCTACGGATGCCTGTCATTACCTTGGTTTTTTGCCGCGCAAGGCAGGCGAGCGCAGACGCATGTTGGAATCGGTTGCGCAGGAACGAGTGACATTGGCAGCCTATGAGGCGCCGCATCGCCTGCAAGCGGCGTTACGTGATATACTATTGGTGTTGGGCAATCGTCGGGTATCCGTTTGCCGTGAACTTACGAAGCTTCATGAGGAAGTATTCAGTGGCACGGTGGAGCAGTGCATTACCTATTTTGTGCAGCCAAAAGGGGAACTGACCATTATCATTGAGGGATGCACAGAAAAAGCCTTGGCAATTGATACCGCTGATGCGGTTTCTCGGCTGGGGCAACTGAAACGGGACGGGGTTCCAATGAAAGAAGCATTGGCGCAGTTAACTCATGAAACAGGAATATCGCGCCGGGAACTTTATGGCGAATGGTTAAAATTGAAATAGTAATATCGGGGAGAATTAAATGAGAAGAGGTTGTCTGTCGGTCGGTACGGTGGATTGTGACGTATGCAAGAGTCACATACCTTATCCGGAACGATACGTTATGGTGGATGAAGATGACAAAGGGGAAGAGGTTCTTGAGAAAGGCGGCAAAAGTGTGCGCTACTGCGTAGAATGCGCCAAGAAAAAAGGCTATGCCCGCTACAAAGAAATCAAGGGCGAGATGGTGCTCACTTTTCTGCGTGAAAGCGAGTGTTCTATCACTGAGCCGCTTCCTGACAAGCCATGACGGTTTGTGTAATTGATACAAAATTACCGATTATGTTTTGTATGTAAAAATGACTGAGCATATCTTAATTGCTGTGGCTTGGCCTTATGCCAACAGCCGTTTGCATTTGGGGCATGTGGCTGGGGCCTACCTGCCTGCGGATATTTTTGCGCGCTATCATCGCATGAAAGGAAACCATGTCATCATGGTGTCCGGCTCGGATCAGCACGGGACACCCGTGACAATCCGTGCCGAGGCCGAAGGCAAAACACCTGCGGCGGTTGCAGATAGCTATCATCAGCTTTTTCAGGAGGACTTCAAAAAGCTGGGAATTTCCTGGGATTTGTTTACCACCACGCATACCGGTAATCATCAGCAAACTGCGCAGGAAATTTTCCTGAAACTACTGGAAAAGGGCTATATCTACAAACAGAGCGTGTCTCAGCCGTGGTGTGCCCAATGCAAGCGCTTCCTGCCGGATCGCTACGTGGAAGGTGCATGCCCGTTGTGTAAGTCGGCAGGCGCACGCGGCGACCAGTGTGAGCAGTGCGGCAAGCCCATGAATCCGGCAGAACTTATCGGGGCGCGTTGCCGCACGTGCGGCACGCCGCCTGCATATAGGGAATCGGAACATTTCTTTTTAAAACTTTCTGCTTTTGAGGAGCCGTTATTGCGTTGGGTTAAATCCCAGACGCACTGGCGTACCAATGTGCAGAACTTTACGGTTCGTTACCTGCAGGAGGGATTGCACGACCGTGCCATTACCCGCGATATTGACTGGGGTGTTTCCGTGCCGTTGCCCGGTTATGAGGGGAAGCGTCTATATGTATGGTTTGAGGCTGTTATAGGATATTTGTCCGCCAGCAAAGAATGGGCCCAAAAATCCGCTGATTCGGATGCGTGGCGTCGCTTTTGGGAAGGTGACGTGCGCAGTTATTATTTTATTGGCAAGGATAATATACCGTTTCATACCATTGTATGGCCTTCCATATTGCTTGGTTACGGCGGGCTGAATTTACCATTTGACGTTCCGGCTAATGAGTTTCTTACCATCGAGTCGCAAAAGTTCTCCAAGAGCCGTAATCTTGCTGTATGGGTTTCGGATTATTTTGAGCGCTATCAGGCTGACCCTTTACGCTATTTGCTGTCGGCCAACATGCCGGAAACATCGGACACGGATTTCTCGTGGCGTGAGTTTGTCAGACGCAATAACGACGAGTTGGTATCTACATATGGCAATTTGGTGCAGCGCGTACTAACGTTTACCTATACGCGTTTTGATGGTGTGGTGCCAACGCCAGGAGACATTGATGCAGCAAGTCAAGCGCTACTTGATAAAGCGCAGGGCGCCTTTGATGTGGTAGACAAGCTACTTTCCGGGTGTCATTTCAAAGAGGCTATTCGTACGGCTATGGCTTTGGCGCAGGAAGCAAACCGCTACCTGGATGAAAAAGCCCCTTGGAAAGCTATCAAAGAGGATCGTGAGACTGCCGCCACATCATTGTATGTGTCCATTGCCGTCATAACGGCACTCAAAACTATTCTGTATCCGTTTATTCCTTTTAGTTCTGAGAGGGTACAGGACTATCTGGGGTTAACAGATGCCTTAGAGGATAGTGGCTGGAAGCTGACTATGCCGCAGCCTGGTACCAAACTTAACCAGCCGCAGGTGCTTTTTGCCAAGCTGGATGAAAGTGTCGTAGAGGAAGAAACTCAGCGCATGGGGCTGAGTACAAGCTAGGGAAGGAAGCAAAAATGGAACTTAGTCAGGTATATGCGCTGGCGCAACCCGGACTTTCTGATGTGGAAACTGCCTTTGGCAGGCTTATTGACAGCCAGGAAGATTTTCCGGAGATGCAGAAAATGCTGCGTCAGGTGCTGGTGGGCGGCAAGGTAATACGTCCTACCCTCACGCTGCTTTCCGGTTTGTTCTATGATTATGACCTTAAGGTTTTGCAGCCGATGGCAACGTCAACTGAGTTGATGCATATTGCAACATTGGTACATGACGACGCTATTGATTCGGCTGATTTTCGACGCGGGCATCCTACAATCAATGCGGTGTGGGGTGTGGACTTGGCTATATTAATGGGGGACTTCTTGTTTGCGCGTGCCGGTGAGTTGGCTGCGCACACGGGAAATATTCGTGTGGTGGGACTGTTTTCGCAGACACTGGGGGTTATCGCACGCGGCGAGATAAAACAGGCGCTGGCTTCTTTCAAGCTGGACCAGTCATTTGAGCAGTATATTGAACGCGTAGCTGCCAAGACTGCGGCACTGTTTACTCTCTCTACCGTTAGCGGTGGCGTATTGAGCCATGCCCCTGAGGACTCTGTGAAAATCCTGTACGATTATGGTTATAACTTGGGCGTTGCTTTCCAAATAGTAGATGACATACTGGATTTTGTGGGCAATACAAAAGATGTGGGCAAGCCGGTGGGCGCTGATTTGGCACAGGGTACAGTGACGCTTCCGGCACAGAAGTTGTTGCAGCGTTATCCGAATGATAATCCCCTGCTTGCAATCGCGCGCAAAGAGGATATGGACAATAACATTCAAAAGGTTATTGAAATGGTGCACAACTCGGATATCATTGATGAGTGTTACAAGCTGGCTGAGGATTATTGCCACCTTGCCTGTCGTGATCTGGTAAAACTTCCGGCAAAACCCGCGACCGAGGCACTTATGGCGCTGGCGGATTACGTGGTTAAGCGCAATAAATAATATTTTCCTGTTACAGTTGTATCTTAGGTGTCTATCTTTTTGATGCCGAGCAGGTCATCAATTTCTGAGCCCTCAATAGTTTCTTTTTCCAGTAAAGTTTTGGCCACTTGGTTTAGTTTTGCCAGATTTTCTGTCAGCATTTTATCGGCTTTGTTGTGCGCTTCGCTGATAATCCGGTTAACTTCTGCGTCAATTTGGTCTGCTACCTTGTCGCCGTAGTCGCGTTGTTCGGTAATTTCGCGCCCTAAAAAGACCATTTCCTCTTTCTTTCCGAAAGTGCGTGGACCGAGCAGGTCGCTCATGCCATAGTTGGTTACCATGCGCCGTGCCAAGTCGGTGGCTTCCTTGATGTCCTGTGAAGCACCGGTCGACAGTTCTTTGAAAGTCAGTTCTTCGGCGACACGTCCTCCCATATACATGGCCAGCGTATCCTCAATATAGGAACGCGTGTGGTAAAGCCTGTCTTCCACCAACGGCTTGGTATAACCACCGGCTAAACCGCGCGGGATGATGGTTACCTTGCGGATAGGCTCCAGATTTTTCAGCATGTGACCGACTACGGCATGTCCTGCCTCATGGTAGGCTGTCAACTCTTTTTCTTTGGGAGTCATGCGGCGGCTTTTGCGTTCCGGTCCCATAAGCACGCGGTCAATACTCTCCTCCAACTCAGGCATTTCAATAATTTGTTTGTCATGCCGTGCAGCCAGGATAGCGGCTTCGTTTACCAAATTTGAAAGGTCCGCACCTGAAAAACCGGCAGTGAGTTTTGCGATGACATCCAGATTGACATCAGGGGATACCGGCTTGCCGTTGGTGTGGACTTTTAAAATAGCCGTGCGTCCGACGACATCGGGGCGGTCAAGTACCACGCGGCGGTCGAAACGACCCGGGCGCAACAGTGCCGGGTCAAGGATATCAGGGCGGTTGGTTGCGGCCATTACAATGACGCTCACGTTTGTGTCGAAACCATCCATCTCTACAAGGATTTGGTTGAGAGTCTGTTCGCGTTCGTCGTGTCCTCCGCCCAGTCCGGCACCGCGCTGACGCCCGACGGCATCAATCTCGTCTATGAATATAATACATGGCGCATTGCGCTTGGCTTGGTCAAACAGATCCCGCACGCGAGAGGCACCGATACCGACGAACATCTCAACAAACTCAGAGCCGCTGATGGAAAAGAAAGGTACGCCGGCTTCGCCGGAAACAGCGCGTGCCATCAAAGTTTTGCCTGTGCCGGGGGGGCCGATAAGCAATACTCCTTTGGGAATACGTGCCCCCAGTGCCTGGAATTTCTCACGCGATTTAAGAAAATCCACTACCTCGCGTAAGTCCTGCTTTGCCTCATCCACACCGGCGACATCTTCAAATCTCACCGTCGGTTTATCCGCACTGAAAAGTCGGGCGCGGGAACGCCCGAAGCTCATAGCCTGATTGTTGGCGCCGCGCGCCTGATTAAACATAAACAGAATGAATATACCAAGCAACAGAATAGGTATTGCCATACCCAGTATGCTACCCCAGTCAATTCCGGAAGGTGGGTTATATGTCCATTCAATATTTCTATCGTTAATATCAGGGATAATGTCGAAGATGGTGGCGTTTGGCTCCTTGTTGGTGACGTAGCTTTTGCCGTCGGCTCCGAGGAAGTTAATTGTTGTGCCGCTGATATCAATGGTTTTTACTTCATTTGCCTCAACCATTTCAATCATTTGTGACAGAAGAACCTTTTCAGGCTTGTTTGATGACGGCAGAACATAAACAAAGAATACAATTGCTGCCACAATTATGATAGCGTTTATGATTATGCTACGTTTCCAATTGATTTTCATGGAAGAGGCTCCTATCGATTGTTCCTACACAGTATAACACAAAAGTGTTTCAGCTAGACAAAACCGCAATGTGTCGGGACCAGCAGGTTTTATGAAAGTCTGGCGCGATTGCGTCGAATGATGTTAATAGTCTAATATACGGTGTATTACAGTCATAAAATATTGTTGGTGTTGAGCTTTCACGTCTATGGGCGATTCTTTTATTCAAGGGTTTCCTCTGATATTGCTGCTGGTGGGCTTGGGGTTTCTGTCCGGCAGCTATGGCACGCTGGTGGGTATTGGCGGTGCCGTGGTACTTACACCTGTGTTGCTGCTGCTTTATCCGCAGGCCGACCTGCAGGTGTTAACCAGTATTACTATGGGGGTGGTATTTATCAATTCGCTTTCAGGCACGCTGGCTTACGCTCGCCAGAAGCGTATTGATTATCGCAACGGGCTCCTCTTTGCCATTGCTACTATTCCAGGCACCATTGTCGGTGTGTGGACGCTGCGCTATATCCCGCAGCAGGCGTTTTCCATTACCTTCGGATGTATGCTTTTGGTTTTCTCAGTTATTATTTGGCTGCGTCCCAAAAACAAATCGGCGCAGGTCTCCTCAGCCCAGTCCGACAGTGTGATTGTGGATCGCTCTGGAATGCGTTTTAGCTACAATTGCAATCGTCCGTTAGGCATGGCGCTCAGCTTCGCAGTGGGGTTTATTGCCGGATTGCTGGGCATTGGCGGCGGCATTATTCACATGCCAATGATGCTTTATGCACTGCATTTTCCGGTGCATATTGCCACGGCAACATCTCATTTCATGCTGGTATTTACGGGTATTACCGGTACGTTAACTCATGCCAGTGCCGGCACGTATTCACAAAGCTGGCAGATATTGCTTTGGATTGCGCTTGGGGTTATTCCAGGGGCGCAGATTGGAGCGCGGCTATCGCGTAAAATCAAGGGCTTGATACTTGTGCGTCTCCTTGCGCTGGCGCTCGTAATAGCCGGAATACGCTTGGTGATATTGGGCGTTTGGGGTTAGACTAAATCTTCTGGTAGCTTTCTTTCAGCAGTAGGGCATCTTCTTCCCGAGTTGGGCTTTCGCATATAACGCGACCGCTGACGCCGTAGTCTTTCAAGGCGCGCAGCAAATCCTCATAGCGCAGGTCAGATGAGGTGAGCGGCAGGTGTTTTCTCTCGCCGCTTTTGCCGTATTCAATGCCTGAAACATGTATGTGCATATCCGACAGTGCCGCATCCCCTAAATTTTTGCGCAGGTCATCAAGCAAACCGCAGAACTCGCCATATGAATTATTTCCTCCAGCGCGGGCGTGCCAGTGAGCGAAATCAATGCATGGAGCGACGTTTTCAAGCGAACAGGTGAGTTGGATTAGCTCATCTATGCTACCGAACTGCGATGGTTTACCTGAGCTTTCCGGTCGCAACGTGACACAAACCATGTCGTCTTTTAGCTTTTGCACTACTTTACCAAGAGATGCCTGCACGCTCTGATAAGCTTTTTCATAAGGATCTCCTAGGTAAAAGCCGGGATGGAAAACTACGCTTTTGGCGCCGCTAAATGCGGCAATGCGGGCGCTTTTGTACAGCATGCCCTGGCTCGCGTGAAGTTTATGTTCTTCGTGTGCATTGAAATTCAAATAATAAGGAGCATGGACCGAAAGAGAGATGTTGTTATTTTTTGCGATGCCGGCCATGGCTTTAGCTTGGGCTTCATTCAGATAAACTCCCTGTACGAACTCCAGTTCCATACAATCCAGCCCCAGCGCTGCAACCCGCCGTATGCCCTCGCCGGTTTCCTGCGGCCAAGTGCTGAGCGGAATGCCGGCTGTGCCGAAAAGTAGCCTTGTCATGATTTACAGAGTATAACAGTTATTTGAAAAACATGGACAGTATGATACACTCCAAGTTCGGTGCTGCTATGCTATAATTAGACGATGAATAAATCTCAAGCAGTTGTTTTAGGGGCTTTGGATACGGCTCGCGCTGTGGTGGAGGTCGCAGGAGATAAGCTGGCGAGCGACGTAGTGCTGTTTGATATGTGCGGCTCGTGCGGTTATGCCGACTATATCGTGCTGGCAAATGGGGAGTCAACCCGTCAGCTGGAAGCTATTGCCGATGACGTCGTGCATGCCCTCAAACAGAAAGATGTTTACCTTCTGCATCGCGAGGGGACAGCCGCTTCAGGCTGGCTATTACTGGATTTCAGCGATGTCGTTGTGCATATCTTTGCACCAGACGAGAGGGCGTACTACAAGCTGGACAATTTGTGGAGTACTGCCCGTCCTATAATGCGTTTGGCCTAAGAATTATTTTTACTTGCGCACATAATTCATAAGCTCGTTCTCGCCAAAGAACAAGCTTATTTCATGTTCTGCCGTTTGCACGGAATCAGAGCCGTGAACAGCGTTGTGCTCAATATCCAGCCCGAAATCACGTCTTATGCTGCCAGCATCTGCTTTGGCAGGATCTGTAGCTCCCATGGCTGTGCGGATGGTGCTAACGGCGTTATCCCCTTCAAATACAGCAGCTACGATGGGACCTGACGTGATAAATTTGATTAGGTTATTGAAAAAGGGGCGTTCTTTGTGCGGCGCATAGTGTCGTTCTGCCAGCGCCTGACTCATGTGCAGCATTTTAAGTGCAATCAGCTTTAGCCCGGTATTCTCAAGCCTGCTGACAATCGTGCCGCTTAAGCCGCGTGCTACGGCATCGGGTTTAACCAGTACCAATGATTTTTCCATTAATGATTATCCTCCATATTTTACGCTTTGCTAGTATCTCAGTTTTGCACCAGCTTTTCAATATCTGATACGCTGACCTGACTCAGCGTGTCTACCACGATGTCAGCTGCCCGAAAGCTTGCTTTGGGATGATTGGCGCATACACCAATTGAATGCATGCCTGCCGCGCAAGCACCCTCTACGCCGCCTATGGCGTCTTCAATGACCACGCAGCGACACGCCTCAATCCCCAGTTTGGCGGCGGCTTTATGATAAATCTCAGGGTTTGGTTTGCCGTGAATTACATCTTCGCCGCTTGCGACAGCCTGGAAGAGATGATTGATGCCAAGCATGCGCAAAACAAGTTCAATGTTTTGGTGCGTGGAGGAGGAGGCCACTGCCATGTGGATGCCGCGCGTATGCAATGCCTCCAGTAACTCACAGGCACCGGGCATGGGGTGCACGCCTTGTTGTTGTAAGATGTTGCGGTAGGCCAGATTTTTTTCTTCGCTGATGTACTGTATGGTCTGCTCGGACGTGCCTGCTCCCAGAAAATTGCGAATTATCAAGTCATTGCGCATGCCGAAGTCTTTGCGGAAGTCGTCATCGCTGAGCTCGGCACCATGTTTTGCAAATACCATGTGCCATGCGTGAAAATGCAGTTTGGCAGTATCGGCTATTGTCCCGTCAATATCCCAAATAACTGCCACGTTTGGAGTGGTGTCCGAGGCTCCGGCGCCTTTGGATTTGGGCTGGCTGATATGTGGACGGCGCAAATATAGCGGCTGTATGGCGGCTACAGTTTCTGTCATCCCAGCCGCAAGGCGCTGTTCGCCAAGTGTTGCCAGTGCTGCTATGCGGCTGGATGGGGCTTGGCAAAAGACGGCTTTATCACCTAACTGCCGCCGCAGTTCAGACTCTGCCTCAGAATTAATTTCACCGCAGAATAGGCTTGGTTGTGAAGTATTTTCACACAGTTCTGAAATGGTGCTCAGACACTCAGGTGTTATGCAGCGCCACTCATTTTGCCGCCGGAAGATGGCGAGGGCAATTTCACTGCGTCCGGCAGGCAAAATAGCGCATATAGGCAGGTGGCTGCCGACATGTTGATATGCGGCGGCCTCCAGAATGCTTATGCCGACAATAGGTACGTTGAGCCCGTAGGCTATTCCTTTGGCACTGCCAAGACCTACACGCAGTCCGTTAAAGCTGCCTGGTCCGCGTGCTACTATGACGCCGCCTATATCCGTATTGTTTAGGCGGTTTTGCTTAAGAAAGTCGTCTATATGCGGCAGCAACTCAACCGCATGATTTCGTTCGCACTTCCAGCTTAATTCTGCCGCAATGCCACCGGACCGGATTAGTGCCAGCCCGCTTATTTCGCCGGAGGTATCAATTGCCAAATACATCTTAGCCCATGCCTTCTTCATTCCATGAATTATTGAGTTTGTATAGGCACTCTGCCATTTCTATGTAACGTTCTCCGCAAGGGGAAATAGTTATTAGCCTGGTTGCGTCCTGCCCATAGTTTAATGTCAGATGCAGGTGCTCTTCCGTCATGAGGGACTGGGATTTTTCGGCCCATTCTATGACGCAAATGCCTTGCCCATGGAGATAATCATCCAGTCCAATCTCACTGATTTCGTTGAATTCCAGTCGGTAAAGGTCCATGTGGTACAAAGGTATTCTCCCGTTGAGTTCACGCATCAAAACATATGATGGACTGGCTGCATCTTCCTGCACGCCCAATGCCTTGGCAATTCCCTGCGCAAGGCATGTCTTCCCCGCACCTAACGGACCGCTGAGAAGTACAATATCCCCGGGCAGTGCTTTTTCGCCAATCATTTGCCCCAACCGCTGCGTTTGTTCCGAGCTATGGCTGGTTATAAAATTACTACTAGACAAAATGGTCCCACCCCGGTGTTTGCAGCTTATATTCGGCACCTGACGCATGGAGCAATTTTACACTGCCGGGAACTCTCTCCTCAATCGTTCCGATGACAAAGACGGGAGTTTTCAGAGTTTCTGTGATGCATGACATAACATTTGGCTTGGCAGTGAATAACAGTTCATAATCCTCACCACCCCCCAGCGCCAGATCCAGTGTTTCCGACCCAAAAAACTTTTCCAATACATGGTGTAATGGCAGATCGGAAAGATTTATTTTGGCGCTTACACCGCTTGCGCAACAGATGTGCTTCAGGTCGGCCACCAGACCGTCGCTGATATCTATTGCCGCATGTGCCCCAGCCGCCAAAATGGCGCATCCTTCCTCAAGCCGCGGATTGGGTTGCCAAAAGGCCTGTCGCAGAGGTTCATCTTCAGGGCACGGCGGACTACCACGTTCTATGAGGCGCAATCCGGCTGCTGCCAGCCCGGTAAAACCTGTTAAGGCGATAAGGTCTCCTGCCTGAGCGTTGCTGCGCTTTAGCAGGGTCGTTCCGGCACTGCCTGTGAGGGCTATGTTAATAAATAGCGTGGCGGACGTTGAGATATCCCCTCCTGCCAGTGCCACGCCGTGACGTCGCGCCAAATCAAGTAGCCCGCGGTACAGTTCTTCGATGTGGCACACCTCGCTGTCCGGCGGCAGACCTAAGGTTACAAAGGCGCACTCAGGCGCGCCTCCCATAGCGGCGATGTCGCTCAGATTAACAGCCAGTGCTTTCCATCCCAGTGCATGCCACGTTGTTTGACCCAGCCTGAAATGCACGTCCTGCACCAGACAGTCGGTGGTGCTTAGTGTCAGCTTATTCGTATTATGCCATGCGGCGGTATCATCACCGATGCCGATATACAGCTCTTTGCGGGCTGTGCTTTGCGGGTGTTCTTTGGCTGCTATGGCGGCTAGCCGTTCAATCAGTCCGAATTCGCCAATTTCGCTTATCTTCATCTTTCGGATTATAACATGCGTTTTCTCTATCTCCAACACGGATGCATGGCTGTGCTGCCGTGCGGCATCCAGTTACATGCCATGATGGAAATTGGATGAAAAAAATTTACTTGCCAAAAGATTAATAAGCTATATCAATTTTATTGACTATAATGGTAAAATACCATAGTGGGGTTCCAATCGGGGGTTGTTTGCTCCAATGGGGAGTGAATTTCTGAAACTGGGAATAAATTGACACAGCAGCAATGAGAACAGAGGTCTTGTATAGGGTTAATTTATTAAGTATTTGTTTGGTGAACAATGAAAAAGTCGAGGTGTTTTTGCGGAGGAGTTCGTGGCGGTATTTAATTCTGATAAATTTGTTTTTGAGGCGCCTTCTGCCGTTGTGCGGGCACGGCGCGTGTTGATTAAGCCGGTGGCTGGTTATGCGCTCCCGTATCCGGTTACCACCAGCCGTGAGATGATGATTTCAATCATCTTGGGCATTCGCCAAATAAGCGATGCCGATATACTGATTCTGGACGGCACGCCAACCGGTAGTCCTGTGGCATCAATGTATAGTGAGCTACGCTATGATTTTCCGCGCGTCCTGACACTTGACGTGCGGAACACAACGCTTGTGGAGGTAGAGAACCCGTTGCTTAAGCCGCTGGTTATGCCTACTTTCATGTTGCCAAGTATTATTCTTTCCAGCGACTATCTTATAAGCGTTGCTCCTTTGAAAGTTGTGGGTGACGTGGGGCGTTTGAGTATTTTTAACCTTTTGGGGTTAATTCCGGCAACAAAGTATGGCAGCGGTGCAAAGGGCGGTTGGGAAGACTTATATGCCTTGGGTATTGATAAAGTGTTGGCTGATTTGTTTTATACCATGCCTTTTGATTTGGGCATTATTGAAGCTCACTCCAAGTTTATTAGCAAGAGCGACAGCGTTGATGGTGAGAGTGAACCGCTGGGTAAGATTTTTGTCGGAGAGCCGTATAAGGTGGATATGGAAGTGTCGCAGATGTTGGGCATAAAAATGGATTATCTCAAGCTAATTGACGATGCGCGTATGGATTTGGAAGCTTAGGCGCTTTACAGCATAAGGGTATAATACATTTCGCGCATCCTTTTTCAGTGCATTTTTTTACGATGCAGGGAAAGATTGCCTCATACGCAGTCGTGGTGCTATAATGCCGCATTGTTCACGTTGGGGAATCGTCTAGTGGTAGGACAGCGGATTCTGGCTCCGCCGGCGAGGGTTCGAATCCTTCTTCCCCAGCCATTTTGTTCTGAGTTTAAACATGGCGCATTCGTCTAGAGGCCTAGGACGCATCCCTCTCAAGGATGAGATCACGGGTTCGAATCCCGTATGCGCTACCAAGACCTTCCACAGTCGAACCATCTAGGTTTATTCGGTAGCCTGAACCTCCAACAGTTTTGAGTGCTTCTCTTACTTCGTCATATGTTATGCAGAACTCGCCGTCTTTGATGTTGAGCATGACTAACATTTTATCGTTGTATATGTGCATGCTATTCAAGAACACATTTATTAGGCGCTGCCTTGCATTGAAGTCCTCAAGATTTGTCTTTCTGAATTCAGTAATTAGAAACTGCATTCGTCGTCATGTAACACATACAGTATGAGATAGAGTATGCCTAATTCAAGAAATTTCTTTCGTACACGCTTATTCTCACAGGCTCTTTGTATTTTGGCTACGCGACAATGATAGTAGCGGTGGATGGCATTTTTCTTATTGGCACTTTCGCCTGTTATGGTGCTACCGCAGTATCCGCAGAAGCTTTTCCCTGTCAACGCGTACTTGTCCACTATCGGTTTGAAGTGTCCCGGTCTTCGTTGGTTACCCTGTAAGCGCTCTTGGCATTTCTCAAACGTTGCTTCATCTACTAGCGACGCAAACGAGTTTTCTATGACAACATCTCTAAAGCGGTACTCGCCGAGATATCGACGGTTTTTGAGTAAACACGCAATAAAACTATAAGATGGGGGTCTCTTCTGATTCGTTTGCATCCCACTGTCTTTTAGCGATTGTACGATGTTTTTCGTGCTTTCT
>Ga0082212_10007931_pt1 | contig 13953 bp, 6 predicted proteins | sample TergutNt197P3_FD_71548 | JGI IMG/M metagenome (GOLD analysis project Ga0082212, IMG submission 71548) | Neocapritermes taracua P3 segment gut microbial communities from Petit-Saut dam, French Guiana - Nt197 P3 | ecosystem: Host-associated > Arthropoda: Insects > Digestive system > Gut ... | reverse complement strand
CCATTATGGAAAATGCTTATTGAAAAAGCAATAAAATGCTTGAGATACTATGATAAAAGGGAGCCCTTTCTAACTCAAAACGGCAATAAAGTCCCTAAAGCGTATGGAATTGACAGTTTAAAGGAATACTATGACAAGTACACCGATTTTGAGCGCATTCTATATGGCTCAAACAGATATTACCGCGACCATGTAGTTCACGTGTTTCGAACATGGTTGTCTGGCGTTGAAGTTTTAGTTCGGAACAATGGTATACATTTGGACAGAGTTACACTGCATGAAAAAGGCATGGGCATAGAGCTGTCAAAATCTGAAACACTTAGTATGTGGACTATCATTGCGCTTACTCACGATTTGGGTTATCCTTTGCAAAAAGCAAAAAGCATCATTGACACTACACAGTCGATGGTGTCAACTTTCATATCAAATCCAGATATATCTATGGATTTCTCGTTTCATGGCGTTCAAAACTATATGAATGATTTTATTGTTCGATTGATGAGCTCAAAGATGATAAAATCAAATACAACAAAAAGCACAGACAAAAGAATCCAGATGTATGTAGCGAGATTGCAGCCAAAATATTATTTCAAATTCCAGAAATCGCTTGAAGAAAATCAGCATGGGATACTTAGCACGTTGATTATTTATAAACTATTAACTTACTTCCTAGAATCCGACTTCAATATCAATGAAGATTACCATTTTGATCCAGAGGACTCGCGTCAGTTTTACATTAGACGTGAGATATTACGAGCGATTGCCGCACACACTTGCGATGACGTATATCAATTATACATGGCGTCCTTCTCCTTCTTGTTGAGAATTTGTGATGATACGCAAGAATGGGGACGTAAAAACATATCCGAGCTATATGTTAATTCGTCGCAAGAATATGAGCTAAAAGATATTGTTTTTACCTCTGACGACGCTAATAAATTATTCACATGTGTTGTCAATGAAGAGTTTGCTTTATCTGATGAACCAGATTCGGTTGTCTCGCTTATAAAACGGTTACGTGAACAATCTCTTGTTTACGTTACTATTTTTCGGGATGGCCAAGATACGGACAAACGGGATTTTTCGTTCGAACGGAAGCTTTCGATTAAGTATAAGGGGATAACAGTGGCACTCATTTTAAAAATCCCGAAAGACAGCGCGTCTGAATTAACCGGAACCATTCAATATGTTTCTGATGGTAACGACAATAAAGAGTTCGGGCTGGAGTTTTTCAATCGAATGAAAGACTTTGATACTAATACAGGGCTCAAAATAATCAATAGAAACGGTAAAGAAGCAGACCCGGAGAGTTTTGCGGATTGGGAATCTGGGGCCTTTGCAATTTTATTGTCAAATTAGCGATGGATAAAGCAACACTGAACGCATGGGCAATAACAAACACTGCTGAAATCCAATATTCCGTAGATTTCTGCTTGGCATCGAAGGCAAAAATGCCAAAATATGTTGATAAGGAGAAGTTTGACAAATTGTGCCAAAGCGGCTGCACCAATTTCCAAAGGAAATGGTCTTGCCCACCGTATGCTCCATTGTTCACCGATTTTGCCGCTGATTGGGAAAAGCTGTTTGTCGTAGCCATGTATACGGACATGTCGCAGTTCTCCTATATTAAGAACGACTATTTGAAGATCAGAGCGGCTAACTCGATTCTGAAATCCCGGGCTGACAAATTTCTTCGCTGCATGGCAGCTAAGTATGGACGCTGGATTTCAACTGGAAGTTGCCGTCTGTGCAAGCCATGCAAGTGCAAAACTGGGCATCCTTGTGCCCACCCAGAAATAATGGCGTACAGCTTTGAAGCGATGGGCGTTGACGTGGGCAAGTTATGCGAAGAGCAACTGCAAAAGCCGCTGCTCTGGTACAAACCGCATTGCCTGCCTGAATATACAGCGGTGGTTTGTGGGCTGCTGGCGAACGCTGAAAACACGGTGGAGGATTTGAGGGTGGAGTATGAAATTTTTTACAGAATTTGCTAATGCAGGATGGGAGTGAACAGATATGTCCGAATTTATAGCAAGTATTCTTGCTGGACTGATAGCAAATGGCGCATTTAGTATTGTAGGCGAACAAAAAAAAGAGACTATTCATAGCTGCATGTTTGACTTAATGCGCTCTGTTGAAAATGACTTCCGTATTAAGTTTCCAGAACTAGTTATTAACGAAAGCTTTTTAGTGCGCGAAAAAAATGTTGAACAATTAACTGCTTGGGTATTGGATAAGAATATATTTAAGGAACGTCTCGATTTAAGTAATGAAAACTTTGATGGCACAACAGCATCGTCAGAACAAATGGAGTTCTTAATCGAACGAGTACGTTATCACGTCAGGCATAATCAGCTTTTACGTGACCATGTCGGACGTGAAACGGCGACCAGAACCTTAGATAATACAGAAGAAATTAAAAAGATAATTAGCAATGTGGATTTTGACCAAAATGTAGTAAACAATTCAATTAACAAATACCTAGACGACGGACGTTTTGATATTGTAAGCGATCTTTTACTTGTTATGAATCAAAACGCCAAAGCATTGATTTTGCTTTCAAAAATGAAACTGCTTTACTATCAGTCGTTATCGATTCCCATGGGTACGCTTGATGGTTTTTTGGCTTTATCGCCAGAGAAGCATTTGATTGTAGACTTGGCAGAGTTTCTATGCATACATTATCAAGAAAAATCACATTTAATAAAAATCCTCACATTCTGCGAAGATGAACGCCTTTCACGATACATTCAAATGATATGTGACGACCGCCAATCAGAATTATTTGAGGGAAAAACAGAAAATGATATTAATGTTTTTCAGATGAAAGAAGAATATGCTTGTGATATTGTTGCATTAATAATAATGGCAAACAAGCTTAAGCACGAAGGAGTTGTTTTGAACCTTTATGCTATCTTTGAAAGAGCAAATGAAATAAGATTCAACTTTTTTGCCTCGTTCCAATGCAAAAAAATGCGTGTTGATCACATTTTTAATTTCGATAACTACAAGTTAAATCCAACGCTGGAAAAAGAACTTGTTCAAATCCTGGACGATTTGCTAAAAATGAAATCAATATTTGATATATGTGCAGATGCCTTAAAATTGGAGTATTACCAGCTAACTATGCTGCTTTTGTCAACATTTCGGTCAGATGAGTTTTCCTCATTATTTGTGCAATTACCAGAAGCGATCAAGAATGACGTGGAGATAAAGCGCATATTCTTTGCTAACCAAATTGATAAAAGGGAATTCAGTGAGTCTAAGGAGATTGAGGAATACTGCATTGCGACAAAGCAATATTTACTTCTTAGTGAGCTACTGAAAAGAACGAAATCCGAAAAGGAAATCGTCCTATTTTTTGAGGATCACAAGTTTATACTTAGAAAAGATTTTGTTTTGCTAAAACAGTATATTGAATGCGTTGAAAAAATACATGGAAAAGCAATGGCAATTGACGAACTAAAAAAAAACCATGCTGATTATTGCAATAATTTTGACTATGACATTTTATGTCACAAATTGAGCGAAAATGATTCTGATTACGATGAGCTAAGCGAGTGCTTTTCTCAAAAAAGCTATTCACATGCTGCTATAAGAGAGTTTTCGTTTCTTTTACTTCGTGCAAACAAAAAAAATAAAGCTATAGAAGTATTAAGGAAGCATGCAAGATTCCACTTTGAATTACGACTTTTGCTTGCGGAATTTATGATAGCCGAAAAAGAGTCGCAACAAGAGGTTGAAGCATTAGTAAATGGTTTTCTTCTAGAGGGTTATGTCACTGAGCAGATATTTTTTTTGAAGGCGCGTATTTTGTTTGAAAAAGGGATGCAATTATGCGCACTCGAATTTCTTGAAAAATCATTTTCAGTAAACTCAAAAAACTTGGATACGGTTCTTAATATCTTATCAGTCAGATGGTATAACTTAAAGTCTATTGAAGACGAAGTCTTGCTTTGTGCAAAAATGATTGACGATCCAAACGCCCAATTATTAGTTGCAATTAGCTACAAGCAAATTGGTCAGCTAGCACAATTTGATTATCATATTAAGAAAGCGTTATTGCTTTGCGATGATTATGATGAACAAATTTATTCCAATTTTGTATCAACAAGGATAACAGACACAAATCCAGATAAAGTGGTTACTATGAGCAGCGTCGGAGAAAACACAATGGTCAAGCTCGAATCACCGACTGAGCAGCTAAATATTTGTATTTATGGCGATGATGGCATTCTTCCCAAAAAGGGAAGCAATTTTGCAGATGCCAAGCACATTGACACGACTAGTGAGTTGGCTGTAAAATTATTTCAACGAAAAAAAAGTGAAACCCTGAACATCGAAAACAACGAATATCAAATTGCTGAGATTGTTAACGTGGATGTCTTCCTATTTCGTTTTTGTCTTGATAAGCTTGGTGAAAAAGGGAAAATAACGCCAGTTTATTTCGATCCTGCGTCCCCTCAAAAAGCACTCGACGAAATCCTTGGCGTTATCAAAAAAGGAGAAAAACATCAAAAAAAAATAATGAAGTTCTACACTGCGCCGAAGGGATGTCCTGCAATTATCAATATGATTGCCAGTTCGCTTGGGAAAAAGTACCATGAAACAATGTTTCACCTCTTATTAAGTCCGGAAATTATTTTTTGGAACAACGCGAACAATGAGGCTCTATCAGACGACAAGGTAGTTGTTGTTACTTACAATACTTTGGCAATCCTTTTCGCTCTTGATATCAACTGCGATGAAATTAGAAGCAAAGAGAATCTATATATCACGACAAGCACAAAAAAACAGATATCCCAAGATCTCAAAGATGATCAAAATCGTTTTGGCAGGGAAGATGTTGCTATACTTGTTAATTGCAACGATTCATTAGGAGCCATTATCTACAGTGACGATGCAAAGAGGGAGAGCATTTCATTTATCAATGGAATACAAAGACTCTCAAGCTTGTTTGTTGAATGTGAGAATAAAAGCGATTTTGTTCTTGCAGAATATGGCAAACCTAAAATAAAGGAGATGTTAGGGGTTTTCGATTACGACTCAATTGCATTATTCAATCGAGACGATGCTGTAATTGTTACAGATGACTGCTGGTTGTCGCTAATGATAAAAAATACACCCGAGGTTGTCACAAAGACATGTGGGATTGTCGATTTGCTAATATACTTGGATATTGATGTTGCAAGACTTATTAAAGCATTACTGAAAATGAAAGAATACAAATTTTACGCTCTGTTCAGTATAAATTCCATAAAATATATTACCGAGAAACTACCATTAATCAACAACGAATCTGAAAAGGAAAGCGTTGCTAGTGAGATACAAGAATTATTCGCTTTGCCGCAAGAAAAAGAATACAAAGAATTTTTCGTTAGCAATATAATGTCAGTGATAAAAGAGCTGGTTGATGCTAAAACAGAGGTTACTGAGGGCATCTATTACTTAATGTGGCAGGCTTACTATCAGCATTTTGTTGAAACGCATAGAATCACAGTCAAAATTAATGAAGATGGGAAACTAGATTTTGCTCTTGAGAATTTATGCGATGCAGAAATAACAGAGAATATAAAATAAGATTTTTCAGAACATAAGCGAAATACCATAGGAGGAAACAAAATGACCACAACTGAACAAAATTTCTACGTAGGCTTGATCAACAGGCTACGCAAGCTGCTGTCAGAAGCGGGATGGTACGAATATAAGATGAACAACGACAAGCCAGAGCTGATTGGACAGTACATTTCTTCGCTCAGCAATTCGGCTGCACTTGAAGGAAAAGAAAACGGCTATCTGATTTGGGGCATAAGCGACGATACTCATGAAATATGCGGTACGCAGTTCAGCCCGGCAAAAGCAAAGATAGGGAACGAGGAACTGGAAAATTGGCTGGTGACGCAAATTAAGCCAAGACTGAATATTAAATTTGTCGAACTTGAAATGGAAGGGAAGAAAATTGTTGTTCTGGAAATCCCATGCGCCACTGAAAAGCCCACAAGCTTCAAAGATGCGGAATATATAAGAATTGGCACTTACAATAAAATGCTGAAAGACTTTCCGGAAAAAGAACGTACGCTTTGGCGCTGTTTTGACAAAAACCCCTTTGAACTTGCGCTTGCGCGTGAAAATATAACAGAGGCCCAAGTGACGGAGTATTTGGACTGCCCAGCATATTTTACTTTAATGAAACTGCCGCTACCAAGCAGCCGCAAGGGTATTGTCGAGAAGATGGCAAACGAGAATTTCATAAGTGAAATGGACAATGGAAATTATGCAGTCACAAACATGGGTGCGTTGCTGTTTGCAAAAGATCTGAACCAATTTCAACACTTGAAGAGAAAAGCCGTTCGTGTAATAAAATACAATGGCGCGGGGCGGACAAATGCTATTCGCGAAGAAGTGTTTGCTCAAGGGTACGCAACAGCGTTCGAAAACATTTGCAGATATATTATGAGCCTGATTCCGCAAAACGAGGAAATTACCGGTACATATCGCAGAGAGCATGTGATGTTTCCGGAGAAAGCGGTCAGGGAAATGGTTGGAAATGTTATAATTCATCAAGATTTGACAGTACGGGGGCAAGACCCAATGCTTGAAATCTTCGATACGAGGATCGAAGCGTCAAACCCAGGAAGCCTTTTAGTCGACATGGACCGCATCATTGACACTGCTCCGCATTCAAGGAACGAGGCGATGGCTTCATTTTTGCGCATCATTCACATATGCGAAGAACGAGGAAGCGGATTCGACCGCATGGAAGAAAGCCTGCGCGATTTGAAGATGCCGTCTCCAAAGGTTGAATCAGGTGATGATTTTGTGAGGACAAAGCTAACCTGGTATCCAAGCCTGAATTGCTGGAAGAAAGAAGACAAGATTCGGACATGTTATTTGGCGACATGCTATAATTATGTTAACGGAATCGAGGTTTCGAACGCAGTGCTCAGGGATAGGTTTGGCATTGAGGAAAAGAACAAAGCCATGGTGTCCCGTATTATTAAGGACACTATTGAGGCAGGAATGATTAAGCTGGAAGACGACAATGCAGCAACCAAACTGCGGCGGTATGTTCCGTACTGGGCGTAATTTTCGTTGACGGGTCGTTGACGATTTGAGGGATAACGCATCGATTCTTTTGGGGAAACATTGAATTACCAACGTTTTCAGTTTGCAAATTTCGTTGACGGGTAGTTGACGACGCATATGGGGAGGGTAGCGAATATGACAGCGAGTGAATTGCAGAAACTGATTCAGGACGGCGACAGGGCAGAGGATTCAGACATCGACATAACCAACAACTCCGATGCCGTCTACCAGCTTTATGCCCGAAAGCAAGGAAGCTACTTCGTCAATAAATTTCGCATTGAGAACTTAGACAGGTATGACGACAGAGATGTGATAATCACAAATTTGTTTGAGTCATATGACCGCCTAATGTCGTTTGGAGCTAAATACCTTTCCGATCCGTTCGTGATGGAGGGAATTTACAGTGTCAGTGCAAGGGATAAGATATTGCGGGAAATTTTTTCAAACAGCCTTGCACATAGGGACTATTCATCCGGGTATGTAGCAAAATTCCTGATTGAAAAGGACGGCATGTATACAGAAAATGCAAACCGTTCACATGGATCAGGCATTTTAGATTTAAAAACATTTGTACCGCTTGCAAAGAACCCAGCCATTTCCAGAGTGTTCAGGGAAACTACCCTTGCCGACGAATTGGGCTCCGGCATGCGTAATGCCTATAAATATGCAAAACTGTATTCTGGTCAGTACCCGCAATTTATTGAGGGCGATGTTTTCCGTGCAGTTGTACCGCTTGCAGAGGTTTCGATTGGGCGAGTAGGGCCAAAATTCGACGGCGCTCCACAAGACGCCCCGCATAACACCCCACAAGACGCCCCACAAGACGCCCCGCATAACACCCCACAAGACACCCCACAAGACAGCCTACATGATACCCCACAAGACAGTGTCAAGGAGAAAATTTTGTATTACTGCGCTGTTCCGCGTCAAAAAGCCGATATTGCAACGCATTGCGGATACAGTGACGTGCGGCATTTTACAACCCGGCACCTGAAACCATTGCTGGAAGCAGGGATGTTGTTGATGGCAATTCCCGAAAAACCAACAAGCAGAAAGCAAAAATACATTGCTGCCCCACATGTTGCCCCACATGTTGCCCCACAAGACGCCCCACAAGACACCCCACAAGACGCCCAACAAGACGCCCCACAAGACCCCGAAAAGCCCAGAAGCAAAAATAAAAAGTACGTCCCGGTGAAGAATTGACATGGCAAATAAAAAGAAGCGTCCGCAGACAGAGAAAAAGAAACTACGTATTCTAAAAGCGAAAATTTGGCTCCTGACATATGAAGGCAATAAAGTCGTCAGAGCTTATCGAAAAAAATTCCATGTTGATATTGGCAGCGCCGTTCGAGAGCTTCAGGAAATAGGCTACGAATTTCAACCAGGCTATGTGGACAATGTTCTCAACACTGAAAATGCCCGAATTGAGCAGAAAAGGAAAAAGAAGAGGGAAGCGGAAGAGCAAAAACAGTTTGCCGAAGAATATGACGAGTTTCAAGACGACAAGTTTTACTACATCGCCGGCTATACCCCAAACGGAGTGCCTTATGGCATAACTTGGGAAGAAATGGACCCTGAATTCGAAAAACAGACTATGATCAAAATGAAGAAGGATAAATAAAAAAATGGGACTATTCAAAGACAAACGCGGTAACGTATACACGAACATGAACCGCATCGGGAAAAACAACGAGGGCGAAGTCTACACGCTGTTCGAAAGCCCGAGCGATGTTGTTAAAATTTATTACAACAGCGAGCGAACAAAACTGCGGGAGAAGAAGATTTCGTTCATGATAAAACAATCAGGAATCCCGACGCAGGCTGCATGGCCAAAAGAACTCATCTACGAAGATGGGAATTTTGCCGGGTACGTCATGCCAAGGGTGGAAGGCGTTAAAGAAATAAATACAGTCTATGCAGCCGGCTTTCAGACATGGAGCTTGAGCCGCCGTGCTGCAGTCGCTTGTAGCCTGTGCGACGCAGTTGGAGAAATCCACGCAGCAGGGCTTGTGTGCGGCGACCTCAACCCCAGCAACGTGCTGGTTGACAGAGACGGGCAGGCTACCCTTGTCGGTACAGATTCGTTCCATATAAAAAACACTGCGGACAAAAGCAAGCCCTTCCGGTGCAAAAGGGGGCTGCCCTCATACCTTGCCCCTGAACTGCAGTCAAAACTAGCCGAAGGGCAGACTCTTGCAGATGCGCCTCCGCCGACATTTACTAAAGGGACCGACTTGTTCGCCTTGGCAGTCCATATTTTCGCACTGCTAACAAATGGCTGCCATCCATTTGCAACCAAAGCGTCTCCGATTGACATGACGAAAAAACAACCTTCTGTTGCAGATCCAAAGCCGATGGACGGCATAATTGACGGCCTTTCGCCATTCTTCATTTCTCAAGACGGGCTTGAAATGCCGGACAACGCACCTGACCTTTCGACATTGCCAAAGGAAATAAGAGTCTTGTTTTACAGGGCGTTCGTTGACGGGCACGATGCCCCTGCAAAGCGCCCTTCATGCAGCGAATGGAAAGCCGCGATTCTGAAATGGCAGCGCACATCAGCTGCAGCACCGGCAAAACCGACAGCTCAGGCAAAACCGACAGCCCCGGCCAAACCGGCAGCCCAGGCCAAACCAACAACACCGGCTGCAACCACAAGAGCTGCTGCGACTTCACAAAAACCGGACTCACTATCCAAAAAGAATGAAAAGAAACTGAAGAAAGCAACTGGACGCAGGATAAATTGGTTGCTTATGATCGCCATGGCGGTTCTCACTTTCGCGGTTGCTGTTTTGTTAATAGACGGCGACGGGCAAATATTCGAAAAGAGTGCACAGGTTGCGGAATATGAATTAGCGCAATCCGCCATAGCAATTGCGGCAGGCGGCGAGCACTGTCTTGCAATAATGGAGGACGGCAGCCTTTGGGCCTGGGGCGACAATTGGTACGGCCAGCTAGGCGACGGCAAGACAACCGACCGTTACACCCCAACGAAAATAGGCAAATCGACAAATTGGGCATCTGTGTCGTCAAGCTACATGCACAATGCTGCGATAAAAGCAGACGGCAGCCTTTGGGCTTGGGGAGCCAATTGGTACGGGCAACTGGGCGACGGCACCACGACAGACCGCCATTCGCCAAAGCGGATAGGCAAGGAAACGAACTGGGCAGCGGTGTCTGTTGGCTGCAATCATACAGCTGCAGTCAAAGCAGACGGCAGCCTTTGGGCTTGGGGGAGCAATTGGAATGGGCAGCTGGGCGACGGCACCATAACAGACTACCGTTCGCCTATGCGGATAGGTACGGAGACGAACTGGGCAGCGGTGTCTGCCGGATACCTGCATACAGTAGCAATCAAAGCAGACGGCAGCCTTTGGGCTTGGGGAGCAAACCGGTACGGGCAACTTGGCAACGGCACAACGGAAGACTGTTATATGCCGGTGCAGGTAGGGACAGAAACGGACTGGGTCTTTGTGTCGGCGGGCATGGATTACAATGAAGCCATAAAAGCAGACGGCAGCTTGTGGGCTTGGGGGAACAATTTTTCTGGTAAATTGGGAGATGGAACAGTTACTTCGGTTATAGGAGAAGACACCATTACAGACGACAACAACAAGTCAGAACCTGTCAAAATCATGGACGACGCAGCTTTTGTTTCTGCCAGTGAAGACTACTGCATAGCAGTAAAAACAGACGGCAGCCTTTGGACATGGGGGGAAAACCGTTACGGGAAGCTTGGTGATGGAACTAGCTCTACGTATGACGACGAAGAAAACATGATTGAAAACAACAGCAAACCTATGCCGGTTAAAATCATGGACGACACAGTCTTTGCAGCAGCGGGAGGCGCACACAGCATTGCAGTAAAAACAGACGGCAGCCTTTGGGCTTGGGGGAGCAACAATTCTGGGCAGTTGGGCGACGGTACTTGGTCGTTCTATGACCTTGCAGGGAACCTGTATCTGGACAGTGCAGGAAACCCCTTCTGGGATAACGACAAATATTCGCCAGTTAAAATAATTGACTGATATGGAACAAACGTTCGCAAGCTGCCGAAAAAGGTTGTCCTATTCAACGGGCTGCGATATAATTGACATATGCAATGCAGTTTTGCGGAGGTTTACACATGAACAATCACGTACTTGATTATTACAAATCCGTTTGTGAAGCATACCGCCTTGGAAATATTGAGTCGGCTTACAACACTCCAATAATAACTCTGCTCACGCATTTCGGCTGTAACCCGCGCGATTTGTCTGGGGAGCGCAGCGGCCAGGCGGGCGAAAACATTGATATAAAGCTATGGCGCGACGGCGAAGAAGTAACCGAAACTAGCCCTTTTGCCGGTGTGGAGGTCAAGAAAGTCGGCGGAATTGATCAACGAGCCAGAACTCAAATCAAGAAAGGAGCCGCCCTTTATGGCTATGCGATATTGACGGACAACCTTGTCTGGGAATTTTGGCGCTCCGGTGAGGATAAAATGTATTCCGGCGTCAGGCTTATTGAACTGGCCGACGGCAAACTTGAGCTGACAAAAGAGAACCTCGAACTGTTTATCAGTCTTGTACAGGATTTTCTGCTGCAAGACCCTACGCAAATCCGATCTTCCAACAAACTGGCCGAGTATATGGCAATACATGCCAAGACAATACGCACTGTGATTGTTGGCATACTCAAAGAGAATGCTGACGGTCTGCCTCTTGTAAACGAAAGGCAGCAAAGCCTGCCGATGTTTCCGGAACTATACGGCCTTTTCAGCAAAATCAAAGCGGATTTGCGTCCGTTTCTTGACACGCGCAAGTTTGCGGACATGTACGCCCAAACTATTGTATACGGCTTGTTCATTGCCCGCTACAACGACGCCACACCTGAAACATTCGACAGGTACGAGGCTATCGGGAAATTACAGGAAGAGTCCGCGCTTCTCAACAGGTTTTTCACGCATATCACAAGCGCCGGGAAAAAGCACCCCACCCTCGACGCCGTTATTGACAAGCTATGTGAACTGTACAAAATCAGCGATATTTCCGTTTTGCTCGGAAATGATGAACACGGAGGCGCTATCGTGCATTTTTACGAGGATTTCCTGACATATTACGACCCTACACTAAGGAAGTCGCTTGGCGTTTTTTACACGCCGTATCAGGTTGTGCGATATATGATCTCGATGGTGGACAAACTGTTAGTTGAGGATTTTGGCATAATCGGTGGCTTGTCCAACAACGACACATTGCAGATGAACGTCCCGTCAGAGCCTTATCAAGAAGGCAAAAAAATACTGAATACAAAGCAAGTATCAGTGCCACGCGTCGCCATACTCGACCCCGCCTGCGGAACGGGCACTTTTCTCGCGGAGATTATCAAGTACATAAAAGCCACATACTTCTCAGGCGCATGCGAAGCGTTTTATGACGATTATATGCGCAATGAAAACGGCTTGCTGTCGCGCTTGATCGGTTTTGAGATAATGATGACAAGCTATGTTGTCGCACATTTGCAGATACGCCGCACTATAAACGAAACACTCGGCTACACGCCGGAAACACATCTTCCGACGAGCATTTACCTGACAAACACCCTTGCGCCGCCATATACCAGCCTTGAGCGGAATGATCAAATAAGCCTGTTTGATTTTTCGGCGGCGATAACCGACGAGGCGTACAAGGCGGACACATGGAAATCCCGCCGTCCGATTAAGGTGATAATCGGCAACCCGCCATATCTTGCCGCTTCTACGAACCCTTTTGACATATCGGCTTATAAACTTGAAACCGATGGCATAACGAAACTAAACGAAAAGAATCCAAAATGGCTCGGCGATGATTATGTGAAATTCTTCCGCTTTGCAGAGCAGATAATCAACGAAAATAAAGAGGGCATTCTTGCCTTTGTGTCAAACAATGGATTTTTGAGCAATCCTACGTTTCGTGGCATGAGAGCCAGCCTAATGAGAACTTTCGATAAAATCTATGTTGTTGATTTACACGGCAATGCGAAAAAGAAGGAAGTCGCCCCTGATGGCGGCAAAGATGAAAATGTTTTTGATATCATGCAGGGCGTTTCTCTGTTTATTGGAGTTAAGAGTACTTCCAATCTCACATGGGCTAAAATATACCACGCTGATTTGTGGGGGGCGCGAGAAACCAAATTCCATGATTTGCAATATGGGGGCGTTAATTTTAAGCAAATTGAACCCGATATGAAAATGGCGTATTTTACGCCCCGATCAAATGAGAATGACATTAATTACGTAGAAAGTGTTGCCGTATCTGAACTCTTTCCTGTTAATGTTGTTGGTGTAGTAACAGGTAATGACGAATCATCAATCCTGCCAAATCGTGAAGATTTAAAACGTCGCATTGATGTTGTAAAAGGCGCTACTGATAATTCAACGATTAGCAAGTTATGGGGCAAGTTTGGAAGTGGGCAAACCGCCGATAGAATTCAAAATGATGTGTTGTTGTCAAATGGCATCGAAACCCCAATAACCTATCGGCCTTTTGATGAGCGGTGGACATATTATTCAGGAACTTCTTGCGGCTGGATTGTCAGACCAAGAGATAAAAAGGTTATGAGTCATTTATTACAAGAGGCTACGAGTCCAATTGGCAGGAACATCGGCCTTATTTTCGCACGAAATGCTCCTGTTGCGAGCGATTTTGCAATGATTTTCATTGTTGATAAAATTTTCGAAAGCAGTATTTTATCGACTCAAACATCAACCATTGCATCTGTTGCGCCGCTATTTCTCTACGATGGAGTCTCTGATACATGGAGCCCTAATATCGCACCGAAAGCATTACAATTGCTTACAGCTCATATGACATTTCAGCCTTCAGCCATAGAGGTTTTCGATTATATCTA
>Ga0082212_10007930_pt1 | contig 13953 bp, 6 predicted proteins | sample TergutNt197P3_FD_71548 | JGI IMG/M metagenome (GOLD analysis project Ga0082212, IMG submission 71548) | Neocapritermes taracua P3 segment gut microbial communities from Petit-Saut dam, French Guiana - Nt197 P3 | ecosystem: Host-associated > Arthropoda: Insects > Digestive system > Gut ... | reverse complement strand
GCGCGCGCGGCGGACGAAATCATCGCCGACATCCTCGACCTGCCGGAAGGCACGCGCTTTTTGCTCATGGCGCCGATGGTCGAGCGCCAGAAAGGCACGCATGCTGACCGCTTCAAAAAGCTCAAGGCCGAGGGCTTCGTGCGCGTGCGTGTCAACGAAGAGGTGCTAGGCATAGACGATGTGCCGGAGCTTGACAAAAACAAACGCCATACCATTGATCTGGTCGTGGATCGCCTGGTGCTTAAGCAGGGCATGCGCGGACGCCTTGCAGATTCCGTGGAGTTGGCCCTGCGTTACGGCGAGGGCAGGGTCATCGTGCATATTCCAGACGGCGAGGAGCGGATACACTCCACCGAGGCCGCTTGCCCGGATTGCCGCATCAGCCTGCCGAAGCTGAGCCCGCAGCTTTTTTCCTTCAACAGTCCGCAGGGGGCCTGCCCGCGCTGCGCGGGCCTCGGCAGCATAGATTATTTCGAGCCGCTGCTCATCGCCCCGAACACGGGCCTTGCCCTCGACAAGGCCGCGCTGTTGCCGTGGAGCAATTCCAGAATTTTCGCGCGCTACAGCCAGGCGCTCTCCGCACTGGGGGAACGCTTTGGCTTCACGCTTGCAACTCCGTTGGCGGAGTTCTCCCGTGACGCCCTGGACGCGCTTTTCCACGGGGAGGATGAGCACGGCAGGCCGCAAAGTCCGGTCAGCGGCCTGCGCCGTAATATTCTCGGCGGTTCCGTGCAGATGCACAGGACGGATGTGCGCATTGCAAGCCGACGCTGGGCCGGGGTCATCCCCGTTTTGGAACAGGGCATGCAGTATGGCGATGCATGGCGCGAACTGCTGTCGCGCTACCGGCAGTCTATGGATTGTCCGGATTGCGGAGGCGCGCGCCTGCGCCCAGAAAGCCTGTCCGTGCGCGTCGGGGAACGCAACATCCACCAGTTTTGCTCCCTGCCAGTGGGACGCGCCCTGGACTGGCTCGCCGGGCTGGACTTCAAGGGCGCGCAGGCGCATATCGCCGGGCCGTTGCTGAAGGAACTCACCCACCGTCTGGCCTTTATGGTCAATGTGGGACTGGAATACCTTTCTCTGGGCCGGGCCATGGCCACCCTTTCCGGCGGCGAGGCGCAGCGCATCCGCTTGGCGTCCCAGCTTGGTTCCGGTCTTGTGGGTGTGACCTACGTGCTGGATGAGCCGTCCATCGGCCTGCATCCGCGCGATAACCAGCGCCTGCTCGACACGCTGCGCGATCTGCAGACGCGGGGCAACACTGTCTTGGTCGTGGAACATGACGAAGCCACCATCCGCGCGGCGGATACGCTGATCGAACTGGGGCCGGGTTCCGGCGAGCACGGCGGGGAGCTTATGTTTCAAGGCAAGCCCGGCAGTCTGCTGGCAAAGGGCCGGACGTTGACCGCCAAGTATCTGCGGGGAGACATGCGCATCCCCCTGCCGGACGAACGCCGTCAGGCCCGGGGCACATTGCGGCTGCGAGGAGTGACGACCCATAATCTGCGCGATCTGGATTGTAGCATCCCTCTGGGCGTGCTAACCTGCGTGACCGGGGTTTCCGGCTCCGGCAAGAGTTCCCTGGTGGTGGACACGCTGTACAAGCATTTGGCCTTGGCGCTCGGCATGCGCGCGGATCAGCCCGGCGGCATAGCGGGTCTTGAGGGACATGAAGCCATCGAACGCCTCATAGCCATTGATCAAAGCCCCATCGGCCGCACCCCGCGTTCGAACCCGGCCACCTATACCAAAGTCTTCGACGAAATCCGCAACCTTTTCGCCCTGACGCCGGACGCCCGCAAACGCGGCTATAAGAACGGGCGTTTCAGCTTCAACGTGCGCGGCGGACGCTGCGAAGCCTGCGGCGGGGATGGGCAGCTCCGCGTGGAAATGCATTTCCTGCCCGACGTATACGTAAGCTGCGATGTCTGCAAAGGCCGCCGCTACAACCATGAAACCCTGGAAGTCCGCTACAAGGGCCTGAACATCGCCGAAGTGCTTGATCTGCCCGTAAGCCGCGCGCGCGCCTTTTTTGAGGTCTATCCCGTTTTGGAACGCCGTCTGGCGGTGCTGGAGGACGTGGGGCTCGGCTACCTGCGTCTCGGACAGCCCGCCACCACCCTTTCCGGCGGCGAAGCGCAACGCATCAAGATATCGCGGGAACTCGGCAAACGTTCTCTGCCCGGCGCGCTGTACATCCTGGACGAGCCGACAACGGGCCTGCACATGCATGAGGTGGGCAAGCTGATCAACGTGCTGCACAAACTGGTGGACAAGGGCGCTACCGTTGTGATTATTGAGCACAACACCGATGTCGTCCTGGCTGCGGATCATGTTATTGACCTTGGCCCTGGCGGCGGCGAAAATGGTGGACGCATTATTTCTCAGGGAACCCCGGAGGCCATCGTTGCGGATCCGAATTCCGTCACCGGACAATTTTTGATGCAGGAACGCGTGGCGCGGCGCAGGTAGCGCCGTTAAGCCCATCTGCAATACCATACAAGCTCTTGTGGGGACGCTATGAAACAGCTTGGCGGCGTGGAAGAAATTTACAGTGCGCTTTATGTGGACTTCGACAATATTCACACGCGCCTTGCCGAGCAGGATGCGGAACTCGGCCGGGCTTTCGGCACCATGCCGCACCGCTGGATCAAATGGCTGGAAATCCACGCTTTGCGCATCCTGTATGGCGAAGGCGTACGCCGGCGTATCCTCAAGCGTATGTGTTACATGAATCCGCAATGTTACCAGGAATTTCGTCCTTTCTTCATCAGGGCCGCCTTTCAGGTCGTGGATTGTCCTCCTCTGACCCAGCAGGGCAAAACCAGCGCGGACATTCACCTGGTCATGGACTGCATGGATGATCTGTCCCACTCCACCCGTTTTGAGGAGTTCATTATACTTTCAGGAGACGCCGACTTCACGCCCATGCTCGTCCGTTTGCAGGAACACGCCAGGCGTACGTTGGTGCTTTCCGTGGGCTATTCCTCGCCCGCCTATACGGCCGCGGCTTCCTGGCGCATACGCGAAGACTGGTTTATCCAGCAGGCCTTGCTGGAAGACGGTCGGGAAAGCGCGCCCGCTGGCGCTGCCCGCAGCGAAAGTTTCCGCCCGCGCGAGAAGAACCGCCGCATGGCGGAACAGATCAAACGGCTTGTTTCGGAAGCGCCGGCGCCGCTTTCTTTTCACAACCTCTATCACATGTTGGGCAAAAGCAGGGAGCTGGCGGAAGAACTCAACGGCGAAAGCGCTTTCCCCACGCTGCTGGAGCAGATGGATTTCGGCCCCTTGGAAATTTCCCGGCTGGGCGAAGGCCATGTCTATGATCCGGAACGCCACGAACTGCCCGGCGTCGCCGCGGAACGTGAAGCTTTCCGGCAGGCCTTGCCCGAACTGTTCAAGCTTGCTCTGACCCTGCACCGCCTGACGGATATTCCACTGCTTAAGCCGGAAGGCTGGAACGTGTTGCTTGCCGAAGTGGCGGAAGAAGTCAGGCTCAATTCCTATTCCCTGCGCAGCACTATCAAAAATGTGCGCGAACGCTGCCTTGCCAAGGGGCTGCCGCTCACCGGCCGCGATGTTGCATGGCTGCTAGGAACCCTTGCGCAAGGCGGTTGCGGCCTGCGCGAACGCCGCGACCTCTCGCGACGGGAACTGGGCAAAGCCCTGCTGCTCGGCATGCAGACCCTGTGTCGCAGCGCCCAACTACGTCTTGATCAGCAGGAAGTCCAACTGCTCATGGAATGGCTGATGCCCAAGACAGGAACGGGCCAAGGCGATTTTGAATAGCCTTGTGAGGCGTGTTAGGTTTCTTCTGCGGAGCCGCTACTGTTCCGGGAGAAATACGGTTTGAAGAAGGCTTGTATGCAACTTGTTAGCCGAAGGAGTAAGCGCAATGAAGTGGTGGAAGAAAATGGCGAAGGGCTTGTTGTTTGCGGCATTCTACTGTCTGATTGGTATAAGCCTTTGCGCCGGCGGCGCGCTGGCGGCTCCCAGCGTTAAAATATCGGACAGAAAAGACAACGTTATCATCCAGGAAGCCGTGACGGATGAGATTCTGGCGGAAATAAAGAAAAGCGTCGGAGACAAGAAAGACCTCGCTTTCACGCTTCAAAAAGCCGGCTCCATTGAGGACCTTACGAAGCTTTGTGAAGCCTTTCCGGGCATGGTGAAACTGAGCATTGACGGGCCGAAAGAGCTCACCTCCATCGCACCAGTGGCCAAACTGAAGAGCCTCAAACATTTCTCGCTGCGTGGCGGCACTGTGGCCGACTTTTCGCCGTTAAGCGATTTGACGGGGCTGGATAACCTCCAGGTAGATGGAAATAACGTGAAAAACGGCATGATGGCCCCGGATCTCAAGTGGATGAGCAAGCTGACCAATTTGACCAGGCTCGACATAGGCGCCCCCAGTGCCCTTCGCACCCTTGTTTCTTTTGAGGGCATTCCGGCTGCGGCAAAATTGACTTCCACCAGATTTTCAGGCGGTGCGCCGGCTGACCTGACGCCTCTGCAGGCATTGTCCAGCCTGAAAAAACTTGACCTGGTGGGTTCGAAGATTGCGGACCTGACCCCCCTGACCGGCCTTCCCAAGCTGGAAGAACTGAGTCTTTACGGGGTAGAGGTCAAGGATTTTAGTCCCCTGGCCGGCTGTCCCAAACTGAAATTCGTCATGTATTACGCCACAAAAGATGCGGACTACAGCACACTCGGCAAACTGGCCCAGGTGCAAGAACTCAAAGGAGGCCTTACCGATCTTGCTGATATCTCCTGGGTGGTCAATTTGCCGAATCTCAGAAAATTCGATGTGTTTGCCGAAAAGGTCACGGATTATACCCCACTGGCCAAAACCAAGGTGGAAGATTTCCAGATCTGGAAGATGAAGAATCCTGCTGACTTGAAAATGCTTTCCGGCGTTGCCTCCCTGAAAAAACTGAAGCTGTGGAACCAAAAGATAGCGGGCGGTTTTGAAGGTCTGGGTTCCCTTGTCAATTTGGAGGAGCTCATCCTGCATCAGATGAGCGCAAAGGATGGAACCCCGGTGGACATGGCCTTTGCCAAGTCACTGGTCAACCTGAAAAAGCTTGAGATAAACGATTCGGAGATCAGCCACTTTGACGCCGTGGCCGCTTGCGCCAAGCTGGAAAGTGTGAGTATCGCAAAAGCAACGGGCATCACCAGCCTCGCGGCGCTGAAGAAGCTGCCCAACCTTAAGGCGGTGACCGTTAGCAAGGGCATGTTCCCGGATGCCGAACTGGCGGGTTTTGCAGCAACGGTCAAGGTCAACCAGCGTTAGATCGGCAAGCAATAGAGGCATACAGCCGAGGCGGCGGAGCCTGCGGACACGTTGTTTTTGGGGAGCAGCAGGTTACATCAGCATCCCCATCTGATAGACCGCCACAGCCACGCCGAAGGCCAGCAGCGTATTGAACGCTATGCTTAAGGCCGCCCATCCCCAAGAACCTGTTTCGCGCCGGATGACGACCACGGTGGCGAGACAGGGGGCGTAGAGCATGACGAAAAACATCATGGCCAGGGCGCGCGCTGTGCTCCAGGACGGATCCTTGCGCAACAGCCCGCGCAGGGGGACGGGGTCCTCTTCATCCACCTCCCCCAAGGAGTAGGCGATGCCCAGGGTGGAAACAATCACTTCTTTTGCCGCAAAGCCGCCAAGCAGCGCCACGTTGGTCTGCCAGTCAAAACCGGCCAGCCTGCCCATCGGTTCCAGCGCCATGCCCACGCGCCCGGCAAAGGAATGTTGCAATGCGGCCTGTTTTTTGGTGCTTGCGTCCTGCTCATGAGCGGCGGCTTTTCCGCCGGGCTGCGTCGCGCTAGGGGTCTGATTCTCCGGGAGTTGGGGGAAGGTGATGCAGGTCCACATCAGCACGGAAATGGCAAGAATGATCGTGCCCGCTTTTTTGATATATTCCCAGGCGCGCAGCCAGGTATGGAGGAGCAGGCCCCATAGCGTGGGCATGCGGTAGGGCGGCAGTTCCATGACAAAGGGCGTGGCTTCGCCGCGCAAGAGCGTGCTGCGCAGTAGGAGGGCCGAAAGCAGGGCCGTGATCCAGCCGGCGAGGGTGATGCCGAACATGACGGCCCCTTCGCGCCCGGCGAAAAACACGGTGGTCAGGAGAAGGAAGACCGGCACCTTGGCGCCGCAAACCATGAACGGCGCGGTAAGAATGGTGGCGATGCGCTCGCGCGTGGTGCGCAGGGTGCGTGCAGCCAGGATGCCGGGCACGGCGCAGCCGCCGGGGATGCCGCCCGAGATTATGTAGGGCATGACCGAACAGCCGTGCAGCCCGAAAATATGGAACAGCCTGTCGAGCATATAGGCCACGCGGGCCATGTAGCCGGAATCCTCCATGAAGGCCACGCACAGGAACATGCACATGATTAGCGGCACAAAGCTCATCACCCCGCCCACGCCGACGATGATGCCGTCCACCAGCAGGGAGCGCGTCAAGCTTTCCGGTATGGCCGCAGCAGCGCATTCTCCAAGCCATTTGAAAAGGCTTTCCACCCAGCTCATGGGGATTTCCCCCAAGCTGAAGCTTATCTGCCAGGTCATATACAGGATGGCGAGCATGATTGCGGGGCCGAGCAGGCGATGGGTAAGCACGCTGTCCAGGCGTTCGGAAAATTCCAGGTGGCGTTCGCGGTCTTCTTCATCGTGGGTGACCACGCCCTGGCGCAGCAGGGAATTGATGTAACCGTAACGGTAGTCGGCCAGGCGCGCTTCCGGTGTGGTTTTCAAGCCGCTGTCCAGGTGCCGGGCAAGCACGTCCACCATCTGCTCAAGTTCCAGGCCGAGTTCCCCGGTCTGGCGTCCCTGGGCGATGATGTCCGTGTCGCCCTCCAGGTATTTTATGGCGATCCAGCGTGCCGGGTAGTCCCGGGTTAGAAAGCCGGCAGCCTGGATTTTCTTTTCCATGTCTTCCAATACCGGGTCCAGGTCCGGGCCGTAGGAGATGCGGAGGGGAGTCCATTCCCGTCCCCGGCATTCCTGTGCCCGATCCATGGCGGCATACATCAGCTCGTCCACCCCGATGCCGGTTCGGGCCACGGTCTGGCGCACCGGGAGGTCCAGAAGTTCGGCAAGGCGATCCGCATCCACGCGCAGGCCCTTCCTGTGGGTCTCGTCCATCATGTTCAGGCCAAGAACCAGCGGCACGCCAAGCTCCATAATTTGCACGGCAAGGTATAAATTGCGTTCGAGAACCCCGGTATTGAGCACATCCACCACGACATCCGGCTTGCCCCGGGCGATTTCCCGGCGCGTGACACGTTCCTCCTGCGTATAGGCGCTTAAGGAATAGGTGCCCGGCAGATCCGTCACCAAGGCGTGCTGACCGCGGCTTTCGACCTCGCGTTGCTGGCGTTCGACCGTGGTGCCGGGATAATTGCCCACCCGCCGGTGCGCGCCGGTGAAGGCGTTGAACAGCGTTGTCTTTCCGGAATTCGGGTTCCCCACCAGGGCGATGCGTATGCGTGCCACAGAGTGTCCCTCATGGCCTATCGTTGAAACTGAAAATCATTCTCATAATAAGGGAGCACAGATTGTTTGTCAAGCGTGCGCTCAAAAAAGAGGGGTTGTTCATAGCGTCGGCAATATTTCATCCACGACGCTCACGATATGTTTGAACTTGCTGTGCAGCAGATGTTCGGCGATGGCGTCCAGCCGCTCCCTTGTCGGAGGAGGCCAGGCCTTTTGCCCCAACCCGGCCAGCGCGTTCTTAGCGGCTTTTTTGTTATAGGCCACGCATGCGGTTTTCAGCGCAAGCAATTGTTCGCGCAGATATGCCTGATCTTCGTCCGTAGCCCCGCTGCCCTCAACGTCCTCCCTGGGCGTGATTTTGGCGATCACTCCTCGCAGCGCATTCAAAAAGGCCGGAGTCCGGGCTGAGATGAAAGCGGCGTCCCGTTCCCGCCCCGCCTGCTCCAAGCTGGAGGCTAGGGCGGACAGTTCCGCTTCACCGATACTGGCGAGGGGGCTTTTCATCCCGTGGACATTGATGACATACATCCGCGACTCTTCGTCATTGAAGGGGTCCCGTTTTGCGCAGAGCGCTTCCAGCACCGCGATGGACTTGGAGGCGTCCCGGATGAAAATGCGCGCCAATTGCGGCTTAGCAGACGCCGGTGTCGTCACGTCGGCCTCCTGCGCGTTGTTGTGTTGCCGGCGCGCGGCCTCGACGACCTCAGGCGGGTGCCGGTCCCTTACGAACTTGTTCAGTACGGCGTTCAGCTCGCGCAGGTCGATCGGCTTGGAAAGAAAATCGTCGAAGCCGTTTGAGCGGAACATTTCCGCCTGCCCCAGCACGGCATTGGCGGTCAGCGCAACGACAGGGCGCGTGTATCTGCGGCTGCGTATGACATATGTTGCTTCCATGCCGTCCATTTCGGGCATCATATGATCCATGAACACGATGTCGTAGACCTTGCCCTGCTCGATTTTTTCAATCGCCTCAAGTCCGCTTCTGGCGGAGTCAACCGTCAAGCCATACGGCGCCAGGAGGCCCTTGGCGACAAAGATATTGGTTTCCACGTCGTCAACGACCAACACGCTGCCGTACGGCATAGGTTCGCGGATAATTTGCACTCTTTGCATATGTGCCGCGCTGCGTGTGCGGAGCTGCCGTAGGCTCTCCGCCAGTTCCCGGCCCAACGCTCCAGACCCGGCGTTGCCCTGCGGCAGGCGCACGGTAAAGGTCGTTCCCTTGCCCGGCAAGCTCTCCACAGCAATCTCGCCGTTCATCATGCGCACTAAATCCCACGTAATGCTCATGCCGAGCCCCGTGCCCTCGATCGTGCGGTTGGTTTCCATGTTAAAGCGGGCATATGCTTCGAACAGCCTACCTACCTGTGCCTCCGTCATGCCTTGGCCGGTGTCGCTTACAAGGAAAACAAGCGTCACGCCGGCTTCTTTTTCCGCATTCTCCGTTTCAGCGGAAACCGACAGCTTGACCAAACCCTGCGCTGTATATTTGAATGCGTTGGAAAGCAGGTTGTTCAAAATTTGCTTCACACGAAGCACGTCGCCGACCACCGTCGTCGGCGTGTTTTCATCCACCTGCAGTTCAAATTCAATCGTTTTGCTGCCGATCCGCATCATGTTTAACTGCGCGGTATCGTTGATCAGGCTCGCGACATCGTAGGCCGCGGTCGTCAGTTCCAGCTTGCCCGCCTCTATTTTGGACATATCGAGGATATCGTTGATAATGCCGAGCAGCAGATCCCCGGAACTGTAAATCCTGCTGAACGCGTCCCGCATGCCTGGCGCAAGGGTTTCGTCTTGCAGTTCAATTTCGGTGATGCCCAGAATGGCGTTCATGGGTGTGCGTATTTCATGGCTCATGTTGGCCAAAAAGGCGGATTTGGAGCGGTTGGCGACTTCCGCGGCCTTAACAGCGGTTTCCAGATCCCGCTGGAGTTTGACCATAGCGGTTACATCGTCCGTGCTGCCGACCACGCCGATAACAGCGCCCGAGTCGTCGCGCATCGGCGCCGTATAGGAGTGGAACACGCCTCCGTCAATTTCGCCTATCCAATCCTGCGGGCCTTCGCGGAACGTCTTTTCCACGTTTTCGATGATATCAAGGTGCCTGCCTTTCAGTCGGGCGAGTTCCAGTCTTTTCCCCTCTAAAAATGAGGGTTCAACGCCGAGCACTTTGAGGAACTGCCCGTTGAAGGTTGTTATCACGCCATTGTCGTTGACGCTCCAGATGACACCTTTGTAATTGTTGATGACAGCTTCCAGCTTGGTGAGGGTTTGTCGCATGCCTCGCGCAATCTCGCCGCGCTGCATGGCGCTGACCGCGAGCAAGCCCCACGAGCGCAAGGCATATTCCTCGGCTTCGGGGAAAATACGCCGCCTGCGGCAATCGTCAGCGCTGGCAAAACCCCAGAATTCGCCTTTCAGAAATAGGGGGACAACCAGGAGAGACTGAAGCTGATACGCCTGAAAAAACGATCGTGTCGCCTCCGGGAGGCTGTCCAGCGGCCCGTTTAGGATCTCGCCCCGGGAGAGATGGTCTTCCCAGCTCGGCAGCGTGTCCTGGTACGCAAATTCCCAGAGGTTGTCGTCCATTTTCGCGTCTTTGTCCGCCCATTTGCACACTTGCCTGTAATAGAGCTTCCCGACGTCTTTGCGGATGTTCCGCCACAAATACACGCGGTCAGCCTGTATGCGTCGGCAGATCATTTCCATGCTTCGATTCAGCGCCCCAATATAGTCCTCCGCGTGTGACTCCAGCAAAAGCACAGCGGCGTCATTGACTATGCGCATCAGCGTGTGCTGGCCGTCAAGCTCGGCGGTGCGCATCTCGAGCTCCAGGGTGCGTTTGTGCACCAGCTCTTCAAGCTCTTTCCCCTGATGGCGCGTTTTTTGGAACAAGGCAAACAGGAGCATGAGCACGCATATAAGCAAGGCGGACGCGCCGATCAGCCACGGGCGCTGCACTCTGGCAAGTTTCCCCATATAGTTATAGGTGTTGTGCGTCCAACGCGTCGCGATCCTCTGCACGTCGATCATCTTGAGAGCCTTATCAACGATGGAGCAGAGCACGGCTTCGTTCTTGTTAAACCCGAGGGTGGAGTGCGAGGCATAGTCAAACACGATATTGGCCTTGTAGCCAGAGAACTCGTGGTAGTTAGTCAGCGCGAGAAGCCGGTGCTGGCTTGACATGACCATGTCAATCTCGCCGCGGTCCAGGGCGGTGAACGCGTCGCCCGAACTTTCGTATTCCACAAGATTCTTATGGTTTGGAAACCATGTTCGAAACAATTCGGCATATACGGTGGCCTTGGCAACGCCCACTTTGATTTGCTGGACTTCGCCCATGCTGATGTTGCTAAAATTCGACTTGGACAACAGCGTGTATTGATCCGACAGCAGCACCGTCTTCGGCCATACGAACCGGCCCTCCCGGTCTTTCGAACGGAGCAGTTCGGTGAGCATGGACGCTTCCCCGCTTTCAAGCGTTTTTAATAAAACAGGCCATGCCGCATACTGGTCGTTGACACGTTCAAAGTGTAATCCGGTGAGCGCCTCCATTTCTTTGATCACGTCAAAGGCGATTCCCTGCCATTGCTCTTCATATGCGTTGTAAAAACTGATCGGATAATTGTAGTGTTCAGCCGCGAAGCGCACGATATGGCGGCTGTTCAGGTATGCCTTTTCTTCCGCGTTCAACTGCAGGAAGAGCTTATGCTTCAGGTACGCCTGATGGCCGCGTTGGTACAGCGCGGCCAGATGACGGGCGGCTCCGCTCCACAGGGCTTTTTGTACGACCGAGATAAGGGGCGCAAGCGACGGGTTTTGCGTCGATAGGGAAACCGGGCTGTAAATCAGAGGAAAAAAGTTTTCGGTCACCACATCGCTGTATGCGTCAAGAGTGGTCGCCTTTGTGTCGCCACCCTCCGCAAGAAAGGCGTCAGCTTGCCCGCTTGTCAGCATGGCATATGCTGAATCAAAGGTAGCGAGCCCGATCGTTTCAAAGCGGTACTGTGTGCGCGAGGCAACGGCATCGGCGGTGCCGGCGCCCTGAAGGAACGCAAAACGTAACGGGCGCGACGCCGCAATATCGGCGAAGGGCGCGCCGCCCGCAATTCGCATGTATTGTACCGGGCGTTCAGTGATGGCCTCGGTCATATAGAAGGTTTCCCGGCGTTTTTCGGTGGCCGTCAGTTCGCCAGTGAAATCGACCTCGCGGCGTTCGAGGCCCGCGAGCAGGTCGCCCCACTCATACAATACAGGTTTGAAGGGGATGCCGAACAGGCTGGTCAGCCAGCCGCACACCAGGGCGGCATACCCGCCGACTTCATCGTGCTCATCAATGAAGGCCTCGGTGCTGGGAAGCGCCCCGTAAACAAACGTGACGTTTTGTTTCTGAAGAGTTTCAATGGCCCGTATTTCGCCGTCCGTTACGCCGGGGATATTCCGAAACGAGTCATATGCCGGCCCTGCCTGTCGCTGCTGCTCGGCTGACGCTTCACAATCCGAATGCATAAGCGCCAAGACTAGGACGGCAAGTGCCATGCATAATACTATCCGTGTGAGTGCTCGCATACGCTCGTCACATCCTTGCTTGCCCCATGCCCGTACTGGCCCGCGCAGTGTATGGCCGGATTAAAAACGCCGGAGTGAAATTGTTCAGTCCGTCATGCATTGTTGGACGTCGCGCCGGCATGATTTCGCCTCGCCTCGCCAAACTGCTCTTTTACTTCGAAAAAGACTTCTACAACCAGAGGGTCGAACATTTTGCCCGCATTGTCCATGATGATGCCAACCACTTCTTCTTCGGTAAAAGTTCTTTTGTAGGGTCGATCGGAAAGGAGCGCGTCGTAGAAATCAGCAATTGCCAAAATGCGTCCTTGGATCGGAATCTCCAGTTCCTGTAGTCCGCGCGGATAGCCCGAACCATCCCAGCGTTCGTGGTGGCAACCCGCGAACAATTTGGCGTTATGCAAAAACGCCAGGTCGCCCGTCCGAGTGAGCACCTTGTCAATAAGCCGTTCCCCCTCCACAGTGTGTTTTTTAATTTGTTCAAATTCTTCCAAGGTCAGCGAGCCGAGCTTGTTCAACACAGCGTCCGGAATCGCAATCTTGCCCACATCGTGCAGGCGCGCCGCTGAAGAAAGCAATTCCAGATTCAGGCCGCGTATCTCGTCGGCATATACCCCGCGCGCCATCATTGCGCTTGATAATATCTTGACGTACTCCGCCGTGCGTTCGATATGACCGCCTGTGGCCTTATCGCGGCTCTCAACAATATCAGCCAAAATGAACACAAGGCCGTTGCGCAGTTGCTCCAGTTGCGCCGTCCGCTCACGGATCAGATCGTCAATGTTCAGGTGGTTTTTGATGCGGTTTTTCAGCACGGGTGTGGAAAATGGCTTTGCGATAAAATCTGCCACGCCCATTTCCAAGCCTCGGGCTTCCACAGCGGCGTCAGCCATGCCGGTCAGAAAAATGACCGGAATGCCCGCATGCAATTCATTTGTTTGGAGTCGCCGCAAGGCTTCAAAACCGTCGATCTCAGGCATTTCGATATCCAGCAAGATCAAATCCGGCGTAAGCTCCTCCAGGAGATCGAACATTGCCGTCGCAGAGGGCAGCGTCATCACCTGGTATTGTTCTTCTAGCGCCTCCTCAGCCATGGACAGGTTCGTATCGTTGTCGTCCACGACAAAAATCGTTTTTTGCTGCATGGCCTTGCCCTTTCCATTCATTGGAGGTCACGGAATGTTTCCCCTACCATAACACGCTCTCCTTCCAAACGCTATTCTTCTTCACAGTCATATTTTTCCGAGTTGCCCGGCGCAGCGCAAGGTATTCGCGCGTGCGGCGCCTGCGGGGGCGTCCCAAGTCCGCCATTTCGCCCGCAACCTGAGTGCGTGCGTAGCACACGCGTTGCTTGGGCATGGCGGCTGCAAAAGGCCGTTGAAAAAGCCTGAAAAATAACCGACACTGCTTTCAACGGAGCTAGGGCTTGAACGCTGTCAAGTGAGCGTGAATACGCTTTGCCGAAGAACAACGCGCCGTCCCGCGCGAACGCGGAGGGGTGGCGGAGCGTGGCCTTTTGCGCTCGGCTCTATTCAAGAGGGGAGATATATTCAATGGAAAGCAGGATTACCGAATTATTTGATAATTGGCATATATATATACAAAAAATGAACGAACTCTATGCGCGTTTGGAAGCGCTTTTGTCGGATTTGGGCATAGCTAAGGGTGATGTCCGGATAATAGCCTTTATCAGTTGCGCATGGCGCTGTGAACTCAGATTTTATGATTCACACGGCACATCAGCCAGTTCGCCGCAATATTTAAAAACAAATGATAAGCACGTAATAGAAGAACATCTCATGAAATTATTTGATATGAAGAAAGAGCATACGATATTTTCATTTGACCGCCGTGCATCTCAACGCAATTCCTATGATGAA
>Ga0082212_10007929_pt1 | contig 13955 bp, 14 predicted proteins | sample TergutNt197P3_FD_71548 | JGI IMG/M metagenome (GOLD analysis project Ga0082212, IMG submission 71548) | Neocapritermes taracua P3 segment gut microbial communities from Petit-Saut dam, French Guiana - Nt197 P3 | ecosystem: Host-associated > Arthropoda: Insects > Digestive system > Gut ... | reverse complement strand
TGCCGGCGACGTCGTAAAGCGTGATTTCATGCGGCGCGACCGACAGCGCCCACTTCACAAGTTCGCGCGGTATGAACACGACTCCGTCGTCGTTCGGGGTAATTCCGCGCTGCGCGAATCTTTCCAGTATCCGCTCCCCGCTGACGCGCATGCCGATAGTTTCAAGTATCTCGACAGCAGCGTCATTTATCAGGTCTTTAGCTTTGTCCGTCAGAACAGAAAACCCTATGTTTCTCTCAATACTATAGCTCTCCGTCTTCATATTCCCGTCCTCAAATACGCGTTCATACGCTCCTTATCCATAGCCCCCACGCCAAGGTCGTCCAGCGTATATCCCGTTTTTAGCAGATCGCGCCGCAGTATCGTGCAAGCAAGGGTTATCATGGAGTCGATTACAGGCGTCGGTACGCCGAATGCCCTTCCCAACTGGCTGTAGACATTGCAACCTATCGGTATATCCTCTGTGATATAGCGGTTTTCCATATCAAACGGACCTGTCCCGTACTGTATCGGGTCTTGCGCGTCAAACGGGATCAGGTAATCGAGGCCCATGTATTCCTGCCCGAGCACATTCTCACGCGAGAAGAAATGCTCCCGCTCATATGGCTGTATCCCGACTCCCATAGCTTCCGCCAGCGCGCACTCCTCCTGATAAAAACTGTACTGTACCTCGGAGATCGCCTCGCAGTACGTATGCGAATAAATCGAGAACTTTGACCGGTCGTCGCCGAATATCTTCCCGAAATTCTGCATCGTTGATACGCCGAGTATGGCTCCCGGGCAATGCAGCACAGGGTTAACATTGCTCAGCCCGGTGTCGAGCGCTGTGTCTGCAGCGACAACACCGTCGCCTCCGGTCACAGCGTCCATCGACGGCAAGTAACTCGCCGACTCCAGAAACGCTTCCGTATCGCAGGCCGGCATCGCGGCGCCGCGAAGAGTAATGGCGCGGTAGTACACGCGTATCTTATGCGTTATAACTCCGCCGTGGATATCGACCCTGCTGCCGTAGGTTGAGCTCGACCAGCCCCCGACAATGACGTTCGCCTTACAGCCTGCGTCCCGCATCATTTTGCGCAGTACCAGCGAGCCGAAGTTGTCCGGGAAAATATGTACTATCTGTCCGTCTTCGAGGCATGGGATCAGTTTCTCAAAAAACGGTCTGTGCCCGAACACAGGCGTTCCGATAATAATAAGGCCCGCGCCCTTCACGGCTTGAGCCACATCCGTCGTAACCATTTCCATCTTCGCGAAACCCTCGCGCTCAAAACCGTAGAGATTGATCTGGTCTCCGTAGAACTTGATACCGACCTTTTCCACATTTTTCAGCGTTTTCGCCGCGAACGGCTCCATATCGCATATCCGCACGCGCGCGCCCCCGAGCGCGCAATCGCCCGCGATCGCCTTTGCGACCGCCCCGCCCCCGAGGACGGCTATCGGTTTTTCCTTCAGATACTCAAGATTTGCCATTTAGTTAATCATACCTTTCCTTTTCTGTTCTTCATAAATCAGACATGGCCATAGTATTCGCGGTGGTTTACGACCGAGTACGCGTAGTCCAGGAGCGTACCCCAGGAGAACACCGGCAGATCGGTCTCGCGCTGCACGGCTCTCGCGAAAGGCTGCATCCCTGTACATTCAAGCATTATCGCTCCGATATCGGGATACTTCGCGATGAACGCGCGGCAGCATTCTATCATCTGCTTTTCGGCCTTGTCGTAATACGCTTCCGGACAATCCGGGCGTTTCCCGGGATTCCAGAGATTGTCGAATTCTGTGCAGCCGTACTCATCCTGAGACCCGGCTATCGCCAGATTAGTGCGCTCCAGATCGATGCCGACGTTTTCCAGATGACGCTGACTCAGAAACTGAGCCTGCGCGCAGACGACGCCGACGCGCTTTTTCGGGCCTATCACCTGCTGGATGAACGGCACCTGCAGCAAGCTCGACATAAACGCCGGCACGCTGACGGAGTTTGCCACATCCTGCTGGAAGAACGCGAAATACCCGCATTCCGCGGCTATCGCGCGGCAGCCGAGGCGCTCCAGTCTCTTTGCGGCGTTAAGCACGGCGTCGCGGCACTGCGCCGGGTCGTTGTCATACACCAGCGTCTTGTTCGTGACGCCCTCCGCGACCTCATACTGCACCGGGTACGGGAACCCGCTCGCGTTGCGTACATCACCCGGGAATCCGGGGTACGCGTCATTGAGCAGAATGATACCGAGTCCCATGCCATAGCATACGTGCTCGCCTCTGGCCTTGATATGGTTGATCCCGTAGTCTCTGCCCTGCCACATTATCATTCAGATCACCCTTTAAATAAATACTCGTAGCGGGGGAGCGCTAGCGCTCCCCCGCCGGCGCCGCGAGGTAAAAGTATCAGACGTTAAGAGAGGAATCCGTTTGCGGTCAACCACTGACGCGCTACTTCCTTCGGCTCCATAGCCTCCGAACCGTCGACGCGCAGGTTGAGTTCCTGCATGACTTCGTCGGTCAGCAGCCTTGCGATCGGGGCCAGGATGTCGGCGATCTGCGGGTACGCGTCAAGAATATCCTTGCGGACGCAAGGCGCCGCGTTATAGACCGGGAAGTATGTTTTGTCGTCTTCCAGCACGAAAAGACCGTACTCCTTGAGACGGCCGTCCGTAGCCAGCACCATCCCGACGTCGGCCTGGCCGCTCTGCAGCGTCTGATAGACAAGTCCCATATCCAGGATGTTCAGGCTGTCTCCGAAATTCATATTGTATGTTTCGACAAGGCCGGGCAAACCATCGGGACGCGCCGTGAACTCGTGGTCGCATGTCAGTACCAGCGCGTTCGGGTTCGCGCTGATATAGTTGCCCAGATCGGTATAGGATCTGATGTTCAGCGCTTCCGCCTTATCCTTTTGCATCGCGAGGGCGTACGTGTCGTTCATTGGCGTGCGTTCCAGCCAAATGAGATTATTCGCGGCGTCCGCTTCCTTGACTCTGTCATATGTCTCTTTCGCGTCCCCCGCAACGGCGTCGTTGCCCAGAAGCATCAGCCACGCGGTTCCGGTATACTCCCAGTACATACCGAAATCGCCTGTTTCCAGCGCCGTGCGGCAGGTATCGGAACCGGCTACGTTTGTCTTATCTTCCGTTTTGATCCCGTTTGCTTCCAGTACCAGGATAGCGATCTGCCCGAGTATAAGCTGCTCGGTGAAGTCTTTCGAGCCGACCTTTACGACGACGTCGCTCGACGATGATTTTTTCCCGCACGCCGCGAGAGTGAAGATGAGTACCAGTACGATAAGGATAGTTACGACTTTTTTCATGATTTTCTCCTCCAGTAAGTTAATTATATTGTGTAAATTTCGTTGCTATTCCGTTAAAATTCTTTCGACCACACCTAAAATGTGATCAAATAAAAGCGCTATGCACGTCGCAAGTATCGCGCCGAGCGACCATGCCTGCCACCGGTTGATGTTTTTCCCTGCAATGATTATATCTCCAAGTCCCCCTCCCCCTACATATGCGGCGATTATCGCCGTGGCAACATTTATTACGACCGCCGTGCGGATACCAGCCATGATCACGGGCATCGCGAGCGGCAGTTCAACGTTCCAAAGGATCTTGAGCTTTGTCATTCCCATGCCGCGCGCGGAGTCGATTATCGCCGGATCGACGCTGTCTATCCCCGCTATCGTGTTATTCAGGATCGGCAGCAGCGAATATATCCACAGCGCGAAGATCGCCGTTCTGCTGCCTATGCCCAGGATGCCCACAAACAAGGCTATCACCGCGAGACTCGGCACAGTCTGGCATATATTGACGAGTCCGACTACATAAGGCGTGAGCTTCCTGAACGCCGGACGGGTGAGAATGATACCCAGCGGGACCGATGTGCAAATTGCCATAAAAGAAGATACGACTATAAGGTATAAATGCCTCCGCAGCGCGCTGGTCACGAGTTTCGGAGTGATGTAGTTCGCCACCATATTGTCCATCGGATTTTTTATAACATAGATACCGAACGCGAGCGCGGCGGCAACAACGACCAGTGGCAGGATGATATCCGTCCAGCGGAGCCGCTTAATCAGCGTCATCAGTCTTCACCGCCTCAAATAAATCCGTGATCGTAATAAATCCAAGCGCGGTCCCGTCGTCGCCTATGCAGAAAACGCCGCGCTGTCCTGTACTGAAAAGCATTCCCATGGCGTCAAACAGCGAGTCCCCGGCTTGTATCGTCTTCTTTGGCGGAACGATCCGGTTCTCAATAGGCGTCGTATCGTCCGCCGTGTATTTAAACATGGGTATATATCCGGCGGGCCGGCCGTCTTTGCCGGTTATCCCGACCACCGGGTGCGCGTCGAGCGGCGCCCTGGAAGCCATGTGCCGTTCAAGCTCCTGCCTTTGCGTTTCAAGGTTGAAAACCGGCGTACCCCCGGACAGCGCGTCAGTGCATTTTATAAGCGAGAACCGCTTCAGCACCCTGTTGCTGCCGACAAGGTTTTCCACAAGCTCGGTCGCCGGGTTCATCAGGATCTCATGCGGCGTTCCGAACTGCGCGGCTTTCCCGTTCTCCATCACTGCAATCTTGTCGCCCATCTTGACCGCCTCATCCATGTCGTGCGTTACGAAAACTATCGTCTTGCGCAGCCGGGACTGAATGTTGAGAAACTCGTTTTGCAGTTTAGTTCGGGTTATCGGATCCAGCGCGCCGAAGGGCTCGTCCATCAGCATTATCGGCGGATCGGCGGCGAGCGCGCGCGCCACGCCAACCCTTTGCCTCTGTCCGCCGGATAGCGCCGACGGTTTCTTTTTCGCGTACTCCGCGTAATCAAGTTCCATAAGGTCAAGCATTTCTTTGACGCGCTCCGTCGTTTTGCCTTTGTCCCACTTTTTTTCCTTCGGAACAGTCGCGATATTCTTTTCTATGGAGTAGTGCGGGAACAAGCCGATCTCCTGTATCACATAACCGATGTTCAGCCTCAGTTCGATCGGGTCTACCGTACTGATGTCATTCCCGTCAACGAATATCTTCCCGCTTGTGACTTCGATCAACCTGTTTATCATACGCATTGTCGTCGTTTTACCGCAGCCTGACGACCCGACCAATACGCATATCTCACCTTTTTCGATGTTCAGGTCAAGTTCATCGACGACCTTCGCGTCGCTGCCCGGATATACTTTCGTAACTTTCTCAAGTCTGATCATTTAAGTCCGTTCCTTCCCTTTTACCGTATCGACTTTTCAAAACGCTTCTGGAACAACTGCATGACCCTGTCGACAATTATTGTGATAAGTGAAATAAGGATAGCGCCTATGAATATCATATTTCTGTTATTCCTGTTGATCCCCTGAAAAATATACTCCCCAAGGCCGCCCGCCCCTATATAAGCGGCGATCGCGGCAAGCCCTATGCCCATGACGACTGCGGTGCGTATTCCCGCGAAAATGACCGGGAGCGCCAGCGGGATCTTGATCTTAAGCGTGATTTTAGCGCCCGTCAATCCCATGCCGCGCGCCGACTCGATGACTGCTTTATCCGTGTTCGTAAGCCCTACGTAGGTGTTGCGCACAACGGGCAGCAGCGTGTATATTACCAGCCCCGCGACTGCCGGTTTAGTCCCTATACCGAATATCGGTATAAAGAAAACGAACAGCGCGAGACTCGGTATAGTCATAAACATGCCGCAAATGTAGAGTACGATCGTGGCTGCCTTTTTGTTGTAGGTTATGGCGTATCCGACCAGAAGGCTGATCACAAGAGAAATAGCGAGCGCGATCATTACGATCACGAGGTGTTGTATGAAAAGCCTGAAGATCGTTTCGTGCCTTTGTATCGCGAAGTTGATCAGTTCCTTCAAAGGCTCCCCGCCTCCTCTCCGGCGCTGTCCGCGCCGCTTTCCGCGGCGATGTTTTCCGTGCAGCCGCCGCTCGCCGCGCTGTTAATCCGGTCTGTCAGTTTCTCGATAAATTCAATCGCGTCGCCCTGAACGACAATGTCTGCAAGGCTGCAAATCGGCGCGAGCGCGTCCGTATTGACCACTATCAGATGCTTGACTTTATTAATACCGATCACATGCTGAAAGGCGCCGTAGATACCTATCGCGATATAGAGATCGCAGCTTACTCTCTTCCCCGACTGGCCTACTTGTATCCTTCTCGGCGCGATACCGCCGTCTACGAGCCTTCGGCTGGACGACACCCTCGCGCCCAGCGACTGCGCCAGCGTCTGCAGTTTACCGAAGGATCCCGCCACTCCGCCGCCGCCCGATACAAGTATCCTGCTCTCTCTGATGTCGTATGTTACGGGTTCGCTCAGCGTTCCGCCCTGCTGCGCGCGCTGTCCCTCCGTAAAGCCGTGTCCTTCCAGAAAGCGATAAACCGTTTCGATTCCCTCATCATCCGTTGTGACAAAAACAGGTTCGTGCTTCCTGTCGATTATGCCGCTGTTCACTTTAGCGGCGCCGGGGCCGTCCTCCCCGCAGATATCCTCAAAGTAAAACGCATCAGAGTGTTCCATACGCTAATCACTCTTCTTTCGGGCTATGTCAGGAATCGTTTTCCCTCCTCCTGAGGGAATATCGCCCCGAAGTTCATTATCCCGTTCGGGTCAAAAGCTGTTTTGAGTTTCTCCATCATATAGTAAGCCGATCCGTGTTCTTCCGCTGTCCACTCGCTGCGGAATTTTCCTATACCGTGATGGTGGCACATCGAGCCTCCGAGCTTCAGCGTTTCCTCGACTATGATCCTTTGTATCGGATGATGGTATACGCGCATCTCATCCTCAGGCGCGCAGTTGATGTCATAGTTGTACACAAAGTACATGTTTGTACCGTTTATGTAGCTATGCGAAGAGTGCCCTCCGAGCAGCGTCAGGTCCTGCACCTTCGGGAACCCGTCCTTTATTCGGTTCATAACGTTGTGGTATATCTTCCCTATCGTCTCCCAGTCGGCTGAAACCTCTGTCGTGAACCCCGCGTGGCAGTCATTTTCGACCATTCCCTCGAACTCGTCGTCGATATCCTGCTGAGACCAGTTGAGATGGTTAAACCAGTTCTCGATCAGCTTCCCGTCTACCTGCTCGACGATGCCCGATTTAAACTTCCCGGCGGCTTCCTCTATCGCCGCGCAAGTCGCGCTGACGATACCTTCAGGGCCTTCGGCCATGAACAGCAGAACGCACTTACCTTTGTAGAAATTATAGAAATGCTGTCTCGCGTCTTCTTCCGAATAAGCCCTGGCCACAGACGGCCGGAACCCGTTCACAACCACTTCGCGCAAAACGCTTATACCCGTATCGATATCCTCAGTCAAATATCCGTAGAACTTATTATTATCCGGGTAGTATTTGTAAATCTTTACCGTAACTTCGGTTATATAGCACAGCGCGCCCTCGCTGCCTATTACTATGTGCCGGATATCCGGCCCGCCCGCGCGCCTCGGTACGTTCTTGATTCTTGAAACATGACCGTCGGGGAAGACGCATTCAAGGCCAGCTACCATATCCTCGATACCGCCGTAAAGAGTAGAGAACTGCCCTATGCTCCTTGTCGCGACGAGCCCGCCAAGCTGCGCCACCGGTTTCGACTGCGGGGAGTGCCCCGTCGTATACCCCAGCTTCCGAAGTTCGTCCTCCAGTCTCTGTAACGATACGCCCGACTGGACTGTCGCCTGCATGTTATATGTGTCGATTTTTATGATTCTGTCCAGCAGCTTGCCGTCTATAACGATCGTAAGGTCTTTCCAGTTTTCCAGGCCGCCTTCCGTCGCGGTCTTCCCGCTTCTGGGAATTACGTTGACAGCGTTCCCGTTACAGTACCGCAGCAGTTTCGCGACCTCGCCCGTGTCTCCCGGATATACGATCGCCACCGGGACCGGCGTGTCCAGTACTTTCTTAGCTTTCGCGTACTTCTTATACCTGTCGGCGGAAGCGTCATAGAGGTCGCCGGGATTTGTGTTTATTTTATCCCCGGTCAGCAGCGACCTCAGGTCCGCCAGTACCTGCTCTCTTGACATATGTGTGACCATTCCTTACAGCGGTTTTGCTTTCCTGCCCCGGAGGCAGGTCTGAGCCGGTCGCGTACGTCTCGCGCCCCCTCCTGATAACAATATTACAATATTCTTGTTTTGTCAATAAAACTGTAGAAAATTTTCTCATTTTTTCGTCATTTTTGGCTATTTTGGAAAATATTCTTGATTTTTTCTTGAAATCCTTTACGACAGGCAAGCGTTATGTTATAGTAATGATGACTGTAAGCGCCCCGTGAACAGTTACGCATAAAGCGTTCCTTTCAGGGAACACAAAGCGTTCCTTTCAGGAACACTTCGGGAAAGGATGGCGTTCCGACTATGACGAGAATAGACTCCGCGAAGCTGAACGAACTGGAACGCAGGATACACCGGACGCTTTCAGCTTCCGTAAAAAACGAAGAGAAGATCGGGATCGGCAGAGCTGCTGAGATTTGCGGATGTTCCGTATCAAAAATATCCAAGTTTGCCAGGAAGTTCGGATTTGCCACGTACAAAGAGTACATAGGCTTTTTGTACGGGAAAGCGCCCCTCTTAAAGGAAAGCTCCGCGGAACTGACCCGGATAAGGGATTTCATCGACGCCTTCGATACGCGTATCGTAGATGAGTTCATCGGGATTCTGGACAAGTACGATAAAATCATACTGTTCGGATACGGGCCTTCGCTGATATGCGCGCAGTATTTTGAATACAAGCTCAGGATCATTACCAGTAAAACTGTTGTGACCGCCGTCGATGAGGCGACCGCGATGGTACTTCTGGACGATAAAAGCCTTTTTATCGCTTTTTCCACGACAGGGAAGTTCAAATCATTCTCTGAAATATTCGCGTTCGCGGATGAGCGCGGTTCAGAAGCCCTGCTCATTGCGGAAGAGTACAATACCGCTTTACTGGAAGACTGTGACAACATCATTTTTCTGACCGATTCCTCGCAGCGCGACGATTTACTGCCTTTTGAAAAGACAAGAAGCGTTTCCTTCATTTTTATTGAAGAGGTTTTGCAGAGTTTACTTGAAAAGAGTAAGAACATATGAACGTAAAACTGACTGAATACGAACAGGCGATGCTCGACGGGAAATTCGGCGCTCTACGCCGGCAGGCGATGAAAAAAACAGTTGAGTACGCAAATGTCCTCGGAGCAAGCGAGCTCTGTGAAGTCACCAAAGCGCATCTGTTTTGCGGCCTGCACAGCTATCTATCCGCATATAAAGGCGCGGCGCCCGGCGACATCGAGCAATGCCTGTCGCAAATGCATCTGTGCACCGATGAAAAGCTGGGTTTTGACAAGTTCGCGTGTTACTGCCAGTCCGACTGCGGCCCGATGGACCCGGAAAACTACTCCGACATGGGCGTCGCCCCCGAAGCCGCGGCGCTCAACCAGAAATACCTTGATTTCTACAGGGATCTGGGCGTCAATATGGCAGGCACCTGTGTTCCGTACTTAACGGGATTTTTACCGGTCCAGGGCGAGCATTACGTCACAAGCGAATCCCACGCGGTAACGCTTATGAACTCATTTTTCGGAGCGGCGGGAAACTCCGACGGGCTCGAAGCGGGGTTTTGGGCTGCAATATGCGGAAGGACGCCCAAGTGGGGCAACCACATAAGAAGCTCCAGAAAGGGCACGCATCTATTCAAAGTGGATTTCGCCGTGGAAACAAGCGAGCAATGGGACGTTCTCGGATACACTATAGGCAGAAAACTGCCTACGCATTCGATCCCGGTGATTTCCGGCGATAAACTGAAGATCGACGTTATGACATTGAAGTATTTCTTCGCCGCCATGGCGACGACAAGCGGACCTGAAATGTGCCACATCATCGGGCATACGCCGGAAGCGCCTACGGAAGAAGCCGCGTTCGGAGGGCTTGAGGGATATCCCGTTATTAATGTCACAAAAGATGATATGATCGAATCATATGACATTCTGACAGATAAGGGCGATTCGCCGCTGACCTATATAAGTCTGGGTTGCCCGCACTATTCCATGGATGAACTACGTCAGATAGCCGATATGATGAAAGGCCGCCATAAAGCGCCCGGCGTCACTGTCCACATCTGGACTGCGCACCAGATGAAGGAAGTTGCCGTCAGGACCGGCGGCGCCGAAACGATCAAGGCTTTCGGAGCCAAACTTCTGACGAGTTCCTGTCCGCTGACAAGCGGATTTTTCCCGAAGGATCCCGGAAGCAGCATACTGTTTGACAGCGCTAAGCAGGCGCATTACATCCGCCCGCTCACAAAAGCGGGTATATACTACAGGAATCTTGAGACATGCATCGACGCCGCGGCTTCGGGAAAAATACACCATGAATCGAACGGAGGCGGCGCTCTATGATCATCCGTGGAAGAGGCGTGATCGGCGGCGTCGCCGAGGGGATAGCCCTGGTAAGCCGCGAGACCATCCAGGGGTGGTCAGGTATTGACGATGAAACAGGCGTCATAATCGAGGAAGGGCATCCGTTTATCGGGCACTCCATCGCCGGGAAAGTCCTGATCCTCTCCGGCGGGAAAGGCTCAAACGGATGGTCGTGCCATTTTCACGAAGCCCGGCTCAAAGGCATCGCGCCCGCCGCGCTTGTTTTTCCGAAAATCGACTCTCGCACCGGCGTAGCCGCCGTTGTCACAGAAGTCCCCTGCGTGACCGACACAGGCGACGAAGTGTTTGATCTGGTAAAAACAGGCGACTTTGTCGTGGTTGACGGCGACGCGGGCACTGTAGAAGTCTGAAAAAACAAGGAGGAACGTCTTTTATATGGATGGTATTATCAGAAACTACGGTTATGTAAGTCCGGGCAACGACGACGGCACATACTATATTACAAAAAACCAATGGGTCTCAGGCTATACGGTCGGAATTCTGCTTCTGGACGTGCATTACCCGCTCTTACCGGGCAATGTCGTCAACGCGTACACATACGGGTTCCCCGTGCGTCACATGTGGGTGCCGGGCGCAAATCAGGACAGGATGCATTCCGGAGACGACACGTTGCTGCCGGAACTCATTAAGAGCGCTAAGCTGCTGGAAACAGAAGGGTGCAGGGCTATTTGCGGCGCTTGCGGATATTTCGGTCATTTTCAGAAGCGCGTAGCCGACGCGGTGGACATACCCGTCTATTTATCGAGCATCGTCCAGGTTCCATGGATCCGGGCCGGACTTAAAAGCGACCAGAAAATAGGGATACTGTGCGCTGACGGCCACAACCTTACGGAAAGCCTATTCACCTCATGCGGCGTAAGCAACGAGGACTACTTGCGCTGCGTGCACAAATCAGCGGGGAACCTTCCGGAGTTTTCAGCTTTTATGGAAAGGCGAGGGACATTCAACAACAGAAACGTCCGCGATGAAGTCGTCGGACTCGCCAAAGAAATCGTCGCCGAAAACCCGGATATAGGGGCGATACTACTCGAGTGCAGCGATATGCCGCCGTACGCCGCCGCTATTCAAGCGGAACTCAATCTGCCTGTATATGACTTCATCACATTGATAAAGTACGTTCACAGCGCCGTGGCGCAAAGGCACTATGAAGGCTTTATGTAGAAGGGAATGACCGGAAAATGGAAATCACAGACTTCACCATGGATTATTTCTCGCTGAAAGGCAAAAACGCCATAGTCACCGGCGGCAACACCGGATTGGGTCAGGCGTTTTCCCTTGCCCTCGCAAAAGCGGGAGCGAATATATTCTTCCCGAGCATTATGCCCGACGATCCCGGATTCAGCAGCCTCGTCGAGGAAGAGGGCGTCGTCGCTGTCTATATGGAAGCCGATATTACGGAACCCGGCGTTCCCGCGGAAGTCGCGAAAAAGTGTGTTGAACTGCTGGGCTCCGTCGACATACTCGTCAACTGCGCGGGTATATGCATATGCGAAGACGTCACTGTTTTTGACAGGCAGCACTGGGACCCCATGATTGCGATAAACCTGACCGCCGCTTTTGAGATGAGCCATGAATGCGCCCTATATATGATGGAGCAAAGGAGCGGCAAAATAATCAACATATGCTCGATGTTCACATGGCTCGGCGGACAGCAATCGCCAGCGTACGCCGCCTCAAAACATGGCATAGCCGGCTTGACAAAAGCATATTGCGACGAACTGGCGCAGTACAATATCCAGGTCAACGGCATAGCGCCCGGCTACTTTAAAACGAAAGTTGCTCAGGACGCAGCGGAAAACCCCGAACGAAGCAAATGGATAATCGACCATACCCCCGAAGGAAGGTGGGGCGACGTCCACGACTTGATGGGGGCGACGGTTTTTCTGGCAAGTAAGGCGTCGCAGTTCGTAAACGGGCACATCCTCGCTGTAGACGGCGGATTTCTGACCAGGTAAAGGACGATGACATGGGATACAAATATATAATCGGAGTGGATAACGGTTCCCAAAGCACAAAGGTTATGATTTTCAATCTTGACGGCGAACCTGTCGTCAGCGTGAGCGAACCTTTAAGCCCTATGATATACAGGAAGTCCGGGTACGTCGAGCACCCGGACGATGATTTGTGGGACAGTATAAAATCCGTGCTGAAAAAAGCGATGTCGGAGTTCAGAGGGGACGCCTCAGAAATCGCGGGACTCGGCCTTTGCACGATCCGCTGCTGCAGGGTATTCATGAAGAAGGACGGTACGCTTGCGGATCCCGTGATGAGCTGGATGGATATCAGGGCATATGAAAAGTACGAAGATCGCGGCGACGTCGCGTACACCTGCCCGACCACAGGATATATCACGCACAGGCTGACGGGCGAACTGAAGGACACGGCGGCCAACGCTTTTCAATGGCAGTTCCCGGTCGATATGGACACCTGGCAATGGTCGGCTGATAAAGAAGTCTTCAGCGAGTATAATATACCGGCGGAAAAGCTCCTCACACTGCAGATGCCGGGAACGATACTCGGATATGTGACGGATAAAGCGGCCGGAGAAACCGGCGTTCCCGCCGGGACAGCAGTCGTCGCGACAGCCAGCGACAAGGCTGTCGAAGCTCTCGGCTCGGGACTCACAGAATCCGGAACAGCGCTCATCTCGCTCGGCACGTATATCGCGTCGATGGTTCACGCGGCGGAAAACAGGCCCGCGACCGCGTCATACTATACAAATTTCTCATGCATACCTAACGAATATCTTTATGAAAGCGGCGGCATAAGGCGCGGAATGTCGCATGTCACATGGCTCAAAGAACTGCTGGGCAGCGAGTACGCAGCCGCTGCGGAGCGCGAAGGGTACAGTGTCGAAGACTATCTCGCGAAGGACGCCGCAAACATATCTCCCGGTTCCGACGGCCTTATCACCATACCCGACTGGCTCGCGCCGGCCGATCAGTTGTACCGGAAAGGCGTTATGATCGGCTTCCGTGAACTTCATACGAAAGCCCACATGTTCCGTTCTATCCTGGAAGGAATCGCGATGACGCTGAAAAACCACTACGACGCAATGCTCGCCGAACTTGAGATAAGGCCGGAAAAGATAATAGTTTCCGGCGGCGGGTCAAACAGCGACCTGTTCATGCAGATAATCGCTGATATGTACGGGGTACCGGCTGTGAGGAACAAGATAAACGGCGCCGTCGCGCTCGGTTCCGCGATTTGCGTCGCCGTCGCCACCGGTATCTGCGGCAGTTTTCGCGAAGCCGCAAGCCGCATGGTACGAAAACGCGACGAGTTCAGCCCTGATCCGGGCAACCACAGAATCTACGATAAAATCAACGAGGGCGTCTATAAAGACCTGGCTGCGCTGATGGCGCCTGCTCTGAAAAAAGCATACGACGCATGCGGCGATGCATAGCCCGCCTTCGAGGAGCCGCAGCATCCCGCTGTGTGTCAGCTCGTGATCGTCACCGTACGTGTTGCGGGATTCCAATCGACGTCGATGCCGAAGGCTTCAGAGACAAAACGGAGCGGAACGAGCGTCCTTCCGCTGATTGCGATCATCGGTTGGTCAATGGGTACGACT
>Ga0082212_10007928_pt1 | contig 13957 bp, 10 predicted proteins | sample TergutNt197P3_FD_71548 | JGI IMG/M metagenome (GOLD analysis project Ga0082212, IMG submission 71548) | Neocapritermes taracua P3 segment gut microbial communities from Petit-Saut dam, French Guiana - Nt197 P3 | ecosystem: Host-associated > Arthropoda: Insects > Digestive system > Gut ... | reverse complement strand
CGTTTTGGTCTGGAGCCTTTCGGCCGAGACCCGTTATTGATGTGGATAACCAGGCGGGAAGTGAAAAGCCTTTATGCCCGGCGCTTCGGATGATGGGGTTATTGTTTTATTGCATAACCAATATAGGAATTTTGTGTGTTGTTATTGATGCGAATATCCAATAAGCCGGCTAATTCCTTTAGAGAAATTTCTTTCTTTTTATGTTTTCTAAGATAGATATATGTTGAAATCATATTTAATCCTGGAGAAATCCCCTTGATTTCAATATTTTTTAAACCATGCGATTTGAATATTTGGAACAACTCTTTCGGTTTGATAAACATATCCCAAACATGGACATTTGGTTCCATAAACGATGTGCTCTCCCAGTCCTGGGTAACTTTTAATATAATTTTGCTAATAATTGTTCTATTAATCGTATCAAAAAATAAAATTCCGCCAGGCGCTAATAGTCTAGATATTTCACTAATAACGGCATTTACGTCTTTTACATGTTCAAGAACATCACAACATGTGGCCATGGAAAATGAATTAGATTCGAAAGGTAAATTTTCTCCATAACCGTGTACATACTTAATTTTTAGATTATTTTCAATAGCGTGTTTTTCGGCAACTTTAATGGATTCTTTTGATGGATCGACTCCAGTGACATTAATGCCAATCTTAGCGAATTCTTCAGAAAAATATCCGCCGCCACACCCTATATCAATCAAACATTCCTTCGGGTAATCGAAATTAAATTTACTTTCAAGTATTGAGGTAAAATAATTAAATCGAGCATTGTTTGCAAAATATAGAATAGTCGCCATCGTGCCAAATTCACCGTCATCCCACCAATGATTGGCCATTTCATCATAAACTTCGTTATTAATCTTCATAGAACTTAACTTCCTTTTTCAACTGGCCGGCTATACTGCCCCCAAAAGCGGTGCCAAGTGAAATGATAGCGTCTAGGCCTAAAATGAACGCCTCAAGCGTTCGTTGATGAAAGACCTGAAAGGTCTTTGTTCCGGACTGATTATTTGGACACCAAGCAACCCCTCACGTCACCGGCTTGCCTTTCGTATAATCGGCAAAAGTTGGACAATGGTTGTCTAAATGGCGAAGAATTAATCAAGGGGTCCAGAGCTGATTCTCTGGACCCCTTGTGGTTCCTGGTGCCGAGGGACGGAATTGAACCGCCGACACGCGGATTTTCAGTCCACTGCTCTACCGACTGAGCTACCTCGGCTTGAAGCATCGCCTACATTATCAGAAAGATACCCGGCCGTCAAGGCGCCGGCAGGTTACGGGGGCAGGCCGCGAGGCAGGCGCGGCCGCAGTCCTCGTCCCAGGCCAGGCAGACGGCCTGGTCCACCCTGAGCGCCCCCGACCGGCCGACGATAGCCCCGGCCGGGCAGGCCTTGCGGCAGCGCCCGCATCCGAGGCAACTGACCGGGCAGAGGCCGGCCCCGGTCTTCATATCCGCCTTGGAAACGCAGGGGATGGCGGCCCGGCCCCTGGTCTCGATCAGTTCCCACAAGCCCCGGGGGCAAGCCTCCCGGCAACGGCCGCAACCTAGGCAGAGTTCCTCAAGGGGCCGGGGGAAGCCGTCGTCATTGCCGATGGCTCCCCAGGGGCAGGCCGCCCGGCAGTCGCCCAAGCCCAAGCAGCCATAAGGACACAGGCGGGGCCCGTCGTCATGGGCCGCGGCCAGGCGACAACTGGCCGGCCCCCGCCAGTCGGCGATCAAGGGACTCCGGCCCAGGCACTTTAAAACGGCCCGGGCCGCCGTCTCTTCCGGGGCGGGCCGAGGGGCGGCGGGCTTATGTTTTTTTCTTCTCCAAACCAGCCAAGCCCAAGCGGCCGCGGCCGCCGCCGTGGGCGGCAGGCTGCGGTCCAGGGCGAAGAGGCCGGTGGAGGGCAGGGGCAGCCATAGAAAGACCAGGCCGATGAATCCGGCGGCCACAAGTTCCCGCCGGGTCCGGGCCAGGGCCGGAATGGTCAGGCCGAGGGGCAAGGCCAGGGCGGCCAGGCGGGCCAGGTCGAAATAGGGCAGCCAACCCAGGTTCAGACCGGCCCGGCCGGCCAGGAAGAGGCCGCCCGCGGCCAGCCAGGGCCAGAGAAAGGGGAGAAAGGGCCGGGGGAGATTCCAGGCCAGGCCGGCCGCGGCCGCGGAAAAAATGAAGGGCCAGGCCGGGCGGCCCCAGGTCAGTTCCAGGGGCCAGGCCAGGAGGCCCGGCCAAAGGCGGGCGCCGGCTTCCAGGGCCAGGGCCGCGGCCGGGACCAGAGCGAGAACGACGAGGCCCGGAGCGGCCCGGAGACCGGCCAGGCCGGGCCGGACCGAAATAAACCCGCCGGCCAGGCCTCCGGCCAGGCTGAAAATCAGGCCCGGAACTCCGCCCAGGGGGGGACATAACATCCAAAACCCCAGGACGGCCGTCACCAGCCAGTCCAGGTCGGCTACGGCCGTCCGTCTTTGGCCGGTCGGGGCTCCGGCCAGAGCCCCCAGAAGAGCCCCGGCCAGGGCCGCCAAAACCCCGCCGCTCCATCCGCCGCGCCCGGCCATAGGCCAGAGCGGAGCCCAGGTCAGGCCCAGGGGCAGGAGCCAGAGGCTCAGAAGTTTTAAATTTTTACGGGCCGGACCGGGGCCGGGCCGGAGAAAAGGGCCCTCAATGAGCGTAAGGCCATGAGATTCAGGGGCTCCCATGAATCATAACCTTAGCCGGTTCAGCCGGCGTAGCGATAAAATTCGTGAAAGTGATGGAGCGGGCCCGGCCCGGCCCCCGGGCGATAACTGTGGCGGAGCCCTTCGGTGACGTAGGCCTTGGCCCGTTCGACGGCTTCGGCCAGGGGCCGGCCTTGGGCCAGGCCGGCGCAGATGGCCGAGGACAGGGTGCAGCCGGTGCCGTGGCTGTTTTCAGTGGCTACCCGGGGCCCCCGGAACCAGATCTCGCCCTCCGGGCCCGCCAGGAGATCGTCGGCCGTCGGGCTCAGGCTGTGGCCGCCTTTGATCAAGACGTTCCGGGCTCCGGTCTCGGCCAGGAGTTGCCGGGCTCCGCGGAGCCTGGCCTCGTCGCCCCCGCCCAGGCTCAAGCCGGTCAGAACTTCGGCTTCCGGGAGGTTGGGAGTTATGAGGGCGGCCAGGGGCAGGAGTTTCTTTAAGGCCGCCACGGCCTCGGCCGGCAGGAAGGCGTGGCCCGAGGCGCTGACCATGACCGGATCCACCACCGCGGGCACTCCCGATAGGCGAGAGGCCAGGAAGTCGGCCACGGCCAGGGTGTTTTCGGCGTTGCCCAAAAGGCCGATCTTCACGGCCCCGATCCTGGGGCCGAAATCATCGGCCACGGCCGCCAACTGGGCCGTCACCGTGCCCCGGGCCAGGCATTCCACGGCCGTCACCGCCACGGAGTTCTGGGCCGTCACCGCGCTGATCACGCAGAAACCGTAAACGCCGTTGGCGGCCAAGGTTTTTAAATCAGCTTGCAGACCCGCGCCGCCCCCGGAATCGGAAGAGGCGATGATAAGCGCGCATTTCAAGGGGAGGGTCGGCGGTCCGGGGGGGGACAATTCAAGGCTCCTTACAGCCGGTCTTTATCCGGCTCCCTTGCCTGAAATTTAATATATGGCTTCCTTTTGGCCCTGTCAAGGCCGGGGTCGAGGCCCAAAGGCCGGCGGAAAAACGGCATATATTGTGGCTGGAGAAGCCCTCCCCCCAACATCAAGAGTAAGTTATTAAAATTTATGCATAATTAGAATTATTAGCTTGACAATTCTGTTTAAAAGTGCTGAAATGGTCACACATGAGGAAGATTGCGGTGGCGCTTCCGCGACTTCCTCAGGTCTGACAGCCCGGGCGGATCTAAGGCCGGCCGGGGTGAAAAGACCGCCGCGGGCTCCCCCTGGCCGGCGTGCGGGCAAAGCATGGTTCAGCCGCCTGTGGCGGCCGGCCTGTGGAACTTATTCGGAGTTTCCCGCTCGTGGATGGCGCACGGGACCTGCCAGGAAGACGCCGCCGACGGCCAGGAAGGCGCGGGGCGTTCCTGATAATCAAGAGGTAAGGCAATTGGCACGCAACTCTCTGAAGGTGATCAGGGAACAGCTTTTGATGAGCAAGGCCGAGCTGGCCCGCAAGGCGGGGGTCTCGCCCTTGACCATAGACCGTATTGAAAACGGCAAAAGCTGCCGCATGGAGACCATGCGGAAGATCATTCTGGCCTTGGGCTACACCTTGGAAGATAAGGACAAGATTTTCGCCGACAACCTTGGAGCCTGAAAGCGCGGGTTTGAGTGGCGCCTCAAGGCGCCTTAAGGGGAGGCCGGCTGTGGGCCTTCCAAGGCCGACCCGGAAGCGGGCGGTCGATAAATCACCGGTCATCGTTCTCATCGGCCCGGAAGATGAGAAACTTGAGATAAAGTCATAAGGCCCCCTTGGCCGCCACGCAGGCGAAAGACGGGGCCGCGAACCTGACAAGGCGGGAGTGATAATGTCGTTAAGTGTTCTGGGCATAGATATCGGCTCTTACGCCGCCAAGGTAACGCATTTGGGAGGGGTCAAGGGTCGCAAGGCCAACCTCCTGGGTCTCGGCATGGCCCAACTGCCCATGGAAGCGGTGTTGAACTGGGAGGACGACCCGGCCCCGGCCAAGGTGGCCATCAGCCAGGCCATGAAGAACCTGGTGGCCCGCTTCCAACTGCACGCCAAATACGTTTCCACCTCGGTCAGCGGCGATTCCATCGTGGTGAAGAAAATACACATGCCGTCCATGAGTGACGCCGAACTCAAGACGGCCATCGTGGGCGAGGCCGAACAATACATCCCCTTTCCCCTGGCCGAGGTCAACATCTCCCATCACGTTCTGGAAAAAGACGCCGACGGCCTGGAGGTGCTCCTGGTGGCGGCCCGCAAAAAGGTGATCCAGAACTACATGGAGGCCATGGCCGTGGCCAAGCTCAAGCCCGCCGTCATCGACGTGGACGGCCTGGCCATCTGCAACGCCTACGAGTTCGTCAACCCCGGCAACCGCGACAACATCGTCCTGGTGGATATCGGGGCCAACAAGATCGCCATCATCGTCCTTAACCACGGCGTGCCGATGATCATCAAGGACGAGTCCGGCGGCGGGCAGTATCTGACCAACGAGATCGGCGACCGCTTCAGCCTCACCCAGGCCCAGGCCGAGGCGGTCAAGTTCGGGACCGAGCCGGCCCCCAATCCCGGGGAGGCGGCCGAAGCCGTGGACCGGGCCGCGGCCAACTGGATAGCCGCGGTGGAACGGGTGCTGGACGCGGCCCGCCAGGAAGCGCCCAATTACCGCCCCAGCCGCATCTACCTGTCCGGGGGCAGCAGCCTCATCCACGGCCTGGACGCCGAGTTCAGCAAATATTTCAACATCGAGACCCAGCATTTCAATCCTCTTTTGTCAGCCACCTTCAGCCCGAAGAAGTATGATCCCGAATACATTCACCACGTGGGGCCGCAGATGGCCGTGAGTTTCGGCCTGGCCCTGAGAAAGGTGGAAGTCCAATGATCACCATAAACCTTCTGCCCGTCGCCTCCATCCAGCAGCAGTTCAAGGGCCGGGCCTTTCTCGCCGGTTACGGCATCTTTCTGGCCCTGGCCGCCGCGGCGATCTTCGTGGTGAAAACCGGCATCCTGGACCTGACCATTGAAAGCCTGACCAGCGAAAAGACCCAGGTCACCAACTCGATGAACGATGCCAAGAAGAAGGTGGGAGAGGCCACGGCCGTGACCACCTCCACCGTCAGCCGATGGAAGCAGTTGGCGGCCATCATGGAACTGGAGGAGCGCCGGCGGGACCAGACCCGTCTTCTGGTGGAAGTGGAGGACCTCCTGCCCAAGACCAACGCCTGGCTGGTGGGCCTGACCCATGTGGGCGGCGTTTTGAGCCTGGAAGGCATCTCCACCGACAAGGAGACGGTCAGCCAGTTTCTGAGCAAGCTGGAAGACGCCACCTATATCGACCGCGCCAGCGTCACCCTGGTGCAGATCAGCCAGAACCTGGTCATCAACGGAGTCAAACTGACCAAGTTTTCCGTCAACGCCAGGACCGCTTTCCCCCAGCCCACCATCCTCGACAACGGGCTGCCCGAGTTCGGCCTGCCCTCGCGGGACGATTTCGTGAAGGCGGTCAAGGCCGTGGATGAAAAACTGGTGGCCGATATCACCAGCTCCCCCGCCCAGCAGGCTCCGGGCGGAAGAAGGCTGTGATTTAACTAACCGGGCTATAAGGAATTAAGGAGAATCACATGGCCAAGGCACCGGCGAAAAAAACCGGCAAGAATTCCCTGGTCGAACAGGTCGCCAAGCTGTCCAAAGGCGCCAAGGCGGGCATTTTCGCGGGCAGCGCCGTCCTGGCCGGCGTCCTGTTCTACGTGCTCTGTTATACGCCCTACAGCGAGGAGAAGGCCAGCCTGGAAAGGGCCATCTCTTCGGCCAAGCAGGAATTGAGCGCCCAGCAGGCCGCGCTCAAAAAGCACCAGACCGTGGGCCAGTTGAAGCAAAGCATAGACTGGAGCTACAAATACATGCAGCAATACCTGCCCCAGGAAAACGAAATGCCCCGGCTGGTGCAGATGGTTTCCGAAATAGGGGCCGGGGCTGGCTTAAGCGACGGGGTGACTCTGTTCGCGCCCAAGCTGCCGGCCAAGGTGCAGCCCAATTACGCGGAAATACCCTTCTCCATGAAACTCCAGGGCGAATTCAGCACGGTGCTGAGTTTTCTCTATAATTTCAGTAGGATGAACCGCATCGTCAACATTACCGAAGTCAGGATCGGTTCGCCCAAGATGGTTGACGCGCGAAGGGAGATCCTCCAGATATCCGTGGACTGTTCCGGCAGCACCTATCGCAGCCTGACGGAAGAGGAAGTGGCGGCGGCGTCCCAGCCCGCTCCCAAGGGCAAGGGCAGGGGCCGCAGAGGCTGATTTAACATGGAATTGGTGATAGCCATGCTTACGCGGTTTACTAAGAAGAAGTCCCTTAAGACGGCGGGCTCTCTCGCGGCCCTGATCCTGGCGGTTTCTCCGGCCCTGGTTTGGGCCCAGCCGCCGGCCCCGGCCGGGGCTCCGTCCTTCGAGGTTTTGGACGTGACCACCGGGTCGGGTTCCAAAAGCCAGGAAGACAAGCCGGCCATGAAGATAGAAATTCTGGACCTGACGCCCAAGAGCCCGGAGGCGGCGGCCGAGGCGGCCCGGGCCGCGGCGGCGGCCGACCCCAGCCTGACCCCGGCCCAAAGGGAGGCCAAGGCCCGCGAGGCGGCCCTGGAAACGGCCCTGGAATTGTGGCACAACCAGACCCTCAATGACTATTCATACAATATCGCCGGCCTCCAGGACCCCTTCATGCCCATCAGGGAGGTGCGGGGCCGGCAGGATACCGCCGGCGGCGGCGGCTCTTCCTCCGATTCCGGGGAGATGCTTTCCCTGCCCCCCGTCCTGCGCCTGGAACTTAACCAGTTGAAGCTGGTGGCCATCACCGTCCGCTCCGGTTCGTCCGGCACCGGGTCCGCCCTGGCTTCCTTTGAAGACGGGGCCGGGGCCAGCTATATCCTCAGGCAGGGGGACCGCATCGGCCGGCGCCAGGGACGCATCACCGGCATCACGCCCAACGTGGTCACTGTGGAGGAACCGTCTCCGGCGTCCGGCGCCCCGCCGCGGGTGACGGAAATCAAACTCAGCACCCTGGACACCGGCGGCCTGACCCGTCTGGGGGGTCAGCAGGATGAAGCCCTCTTGGTTACCCCTGAAGCCGCGGCTCAGAGCGACATAGTGGCCGAAATGGCCGAAGTGGCTGATAGCGGGATCGACGTTCAGTAAATTTTTATAAATTATGTTAAATTTATAAAAATTTGTTTAAAAAATTTAAGGAACCGGCCCGGCCCGGCCGATATGAATAAAGGCCGGGTGAACCGGTTGCCGGGAAGGGCTTTCCCGGACCGCAAGCGCGCCGAAGCCACCGCTTCGGGCGGTCCGAGACCGGCCGCAAGGCCGCGCGGGCGGCTTTCATCAATGGGCGACAAGGAGATGAATCATGACTGGCAGTCTCAAACGAGTTGGCATATTCCTGGTCCTGGCGGCCCTGGCTCTCGTGAGTCTGGCCGGGCCGGCCCTGGCGGCCGGCGGCCTGGCGGTCCTCCAGGGCAGTTTCGCCCCGGCGGGCCGGGAGGCCGCCACTTCGCCCCCCGGTTCGCCCGGAAGCCCCGGGGCGCCCGGCGCCGTGGGGGATGTGGATCTTAACGAAACCCCCAGGGCTGTCCACTACGACGCCCCCAAGGCCTACACCGGGGAGCGCATCTCCCTGGATTTCCAGAACGCCGATCTCCACAATATCATTCGGATAATCGGCGAGGTCTCGGGCAAGAACATCGTGGTTTCGGATCGGGTGTCGGGCAAGGTGACCCTGAAACTTAAAGATGTGCCCTGGGACCAGGCCCTGGATATCGTCCTGGCTTCCCGCAACCTCGGGGTGGAAGAGGCCGGCAATGTCCTGACCATCTATGACCTCCAGACCTTGAACGGCATCCGGGCCGACCGCAACCGCCTGGCGGCCGAGCGGGCCGCGGCGCAACTCCAAGCCCCCCTGGCCAAGAAGGTCTTCACCCCCAAATACTCCCCCATCGGGGTGGTGGCCGACGAGTTGAAGAAACTGGCCACGCACCGGGGCAAGATAGTGGCCATCGGCAACGACATCTACGTGGAGGACGAGCCCTCGAACATCACCACCATGACCCAGATCTTCATGCGCATAGACCGGGTCACCCGCCAGATCCTCATTGAGTCCCGCATCGTGTCGGTTTCGAGCGATTTCAGTCGAGAGCTGGGGGTCAATTGGGGGCTCGGGGGGGCCACCGTCGCGGGGTCTTCGAATCCATGGAGTGGCCCGCCAGTCTCAGTCCCTATGGGTGGTTCCGTTATTTCTGCGGATAACGCTGGCGGATCCCTGGGCGGCATAGCCGACTTCAACGGGGCTCGGACTGCCTTGGGCTTCGGCTACCTCAACAAGGCCGGCAGCCTTTTGTTGAACGCCAGGTTGACTGCCGTGGAGGAAACCGGCGAAAGCCGCACCATCTCCGCCCCGCGCATAATGGCCGCCAATGACCAGACCGTCTCCATCAAGCAGGGGGCCCAGTTCCCCTACCAGAGCGCGGCCGGGGGCAGCTCCGGCGGGACCACCACCGAGTTCAAGGAAGCGGCCTTGGAACTCAAGGTCACGCCTCACATCGAGGAGAACGGCCAGGTCATCACCCTGGACATCGATATCAAGAACGATAGCCCCAGAACGGGAGTCTTAGTTGAACCGCCCATCGACACCAGGCAGGCCAAGACCAAGCTTATGGTCCGGGACGGCGACACGGTGGTCATCGGCGGCATCTTGACCGACACTCAGGGCACCACCTCCAACCGGGTGCCGGGCCTCCACCGTCTGCCCCTTCTGGGCTGGCTGTTCGAGGAGAACACCTCCAGTAACATCAAGACCGAACTCCTGATCTTCATCACCGCCAACATCATCCCCATTTCAATCTGAGTAAAAAAAAAGAGCCGGACGCGCGGTAAGCGCGTCCGGCTCTTTTTTTGTTCAGGCTTCCTCGTCGCGGGGTTTGAAGTCGGCCACGACCTTGTCCCGCACCTGGGGCGGGGCCTCGTCGTAGCGGGCGAACTCCAGGGAGAAGGAACCCCGGCCGCCGGTCATGGAGGTCAGGACCGGGGAGTAGCTCAGAATTTCCACCTGGGGCACGTGGGCCTTGATGACCTGTTTCTTGCCCCGGGCCTCGGTGCCCAGGAGTTTGCCCCGGCGGCTGGAAATATCGCCCATGACATCGCCCATGAATTCATCGGGCACGGTGACGGTCAGGAGCATGATGGGCTCGAGTATGGTGGGCTTACATTCCTGGAAGGCTTTTTTGAAGGCCATGGAGCCGGCGATCTTGAAGGCCATTTCCGAGGAGTCCACATCGTGGTAGCTGCCGAAGACCAGGCCCACCTTGAGGTCCACCACGGGGTTGCCGCTGATGACGCCGCCGGCCATGGCTTCCACGATGCCCTTTTCCACGGCCGGGATGAACTGGCGGGGTATGACGCCGCCGACGATGCGGTCTTCAAAGATGAAGCCTTCGCCCCGGGGCAGGGGTTCGAGGTCGATGACCGCATCGCCGTATTGGCCCTTGCCCCCGGTCTGCTTCTTGTATTTACCCTGGATTTTTAGGGCCTTGCCCTTAATGGTCTCCTTGTAGGCGACTTTAGGGGCCTTAAGGACCATTTCCACGCCGTATTTGCGCTTGAGTTTTTCCAGGGTGGTGTCGATGTGCACCTGGCCCATGCCCGACAGGATCATCTCGCGGGTCTGGTCGTTGCGGGTCAGGCGCAGGGTCACGTCCTCGGCCAGCATCTTGTTGATGGCCGCGAAGATCTTTTCCTCGTCGCCCTTGCTTTTGGCCTCGACGGCGAAGCTGACCACCGGCTCCAGGGCCCGGGGCACGGGGAAGGTCACGGGGGCGGCCTCGTCGCAGACGGTGTCGCCGGTCAAGGCGCTTTTGAGCTTGGAGACGGCCACGATGTCGCCCGGCCCGACCTCCTCAACGGCTTTCTGGGCCTTGCCTTCCAGGGCCAGGAGCTGGCCGAAGCGTTCTTTCTGATCGGCCCGGGGGTTGAAAAAACCGCTGTCCGGGGCCAGGGTCCCGGAAACCACCCGGAAGACGGTCAGTTGGCCGGCGAAGGGATCGACCACGGTTTTTAAGACCAGGCCGCTGAAAGGCGCGGCCGGGTCGGGCTGACGGTCGCCTTCGCTCCCGGCCCGGCCGCCCCGGTCCAGGGGCGAGGGCAGGGCGAGGATGAGGTCCAGGATCTGGGCCAGGCCGACGAGCTTGAGCCCGGCGGCCGGCAGGACCGGAGCGATCTTGCGGGCCAGGATCTCGGAGCGGAAGGCCTCGGTGATCTCCTCGGGCGTCAGTTCCGTCCCTTCGAGAAATTTTTCCAGAAGGGCGTCGTTGGCCTCGGCCACGGCCTCCACCATTTTCTCCCGCCACTGGGCCAGAAGATCCTTCATATCGTCCGGGGGGTCGCTTTCGGCGCTTTTTCCGCTTTCATCATAAATGATGGCCCGGCCGGTCAAAAGGTTCACCAGGCCCTTGAAGCCGTTTTCCGCCCCTATGGGCAAAAAGGCCGGGATGGGCTTGGGGCCGCCCAGGGAATCGCTTATGTCCTGGACCGCGGCGTAAAAATCGGCCCGTTCCCGGTCCATCTTGTTGACGACGATCATGAGGGGGAGGCCCAGGGAGGCGGCGAAATCCCAGGTTTTTTCCGTGGAGACCTTCACCCCGTCCACCGCGTCCACCAGCATGACCGCGGCGTCCACCCCGCTGAGGACCGTTTGGGTGTCGTTGAGGAAGTTCTCGTCGCCGGGGGTGTCGATGAAGGTGATCTGGTGTTTTTTCCAGGAGAGGGAATGAAAGGCGGAATTTATACTGCTCTTGCGCTTTATTTCCTCGGGCTCCGCGTCCAGGACGGAGGTGCCGTCCATGACCGAGCCCAGGCGGCTGGTCACCTTGGTGTGGAAGAGGAGGGCCTCGGCCAGCGAGGTCTTGCCCGCGCCGTTATGGGAGATGAAGGCGATGGTTCTCTGCTTGGCGACATCTTTCATGGATCAACCCCTGGCGTATTTGATAATTCGGAATCGTAACAGTATGGCTCAAGTCACCGTTCCTTGTCAAGAAGGGGACTGAAAACAGGCTGTTATTTTTTCAGCCGAAGTGGTATAATAATGGTCGGAATTTTTAGCCTTCGGAGCAAGTCCCCTGGTTTTTGCCGGGCCGGGCCGGCCTCAAGAAGGTTCACGGAAGGGAAAAAATTTGACTTTCAACGCATCGGCCGGTCCCGGGAAGTTTTTCCTGGGGCTGGACGTGGGTTCCATAAGTGTGAAGGCCGCACTGATCGACGAGGAGGGCCGGCTGGCGGACAGCCTCTATCTTCGTCACCAGGGCCGGCCTTTCGTCGTTTTGGAAAAAGCCCTAAGGGAACTGACCAGCCGTTTTCCGGCCGGGTCCATCGCGGCCTCGGCGGCGGTCGGGGCCGGGGAGTCGGCCGGGCTTCTGGGGGCCGAGGCGGCCAGCGAGATCACGGCCCTGACCCTGGCCGCGGAGACCTGGCCCCGGGCCGCAAGCCTCATCGACATAGGCGGAGAGGACACCAAGGTCCTGTGGTTCGGCCGGGAAAACGGCCGGACCGTCTTGAACGATTTCGCCATGAACGCCCTCTGCGCCGCGGGCACGGGCTCCTTTTTGGACCAACAGGCCCACCGCCTGGGCTGTAGCCTGGAAGAATTCGGCCGCCTGGCCCTGAAAAGCCAGGTGCCGCCCCGGGTGGCGGGCCGGTGCAGCGTCTTTGCCAAGAGCGACATGATCCACTTGCAGCAGGCGGCCACTCCGGACTATGAAATAGTTTACGGCCTCTGCCTGGCCATGGCCCGCGGCCTTAAGAGCGGCCTGGCCAGGGGCCGGTCCCTGCCCGCCCCGGTCCTGTTCACCGGGGGGGTGGCCGCCAATCCCGGTCTTAAGCGGGCCTTGTCGGAGGTGCTGGAGCTTTCGGAGGAGGATCTGATCATCCCCGAGACCCATTTCGTCTTCGGAGCCCTGGGGGCGGCCCGGCTGGCCAGGCAAAACGCCTCCAGGGCCGGGCCGGGCCTGGACCTGGCCGGGCTTACGGACTTCGCGGCCCGGGACCACCGCCCCCCCGAGCGCCAGGCCCCGCTCCCGGCGCCTTCCGGCCGCCCGAAAGTAACGGAGTTCGAGGAAGTCCGGGAGGACCTGGAGGTCTACCTGGGGGTGGACGTGGGTTCGGTGAGCACTAACGTGGTCCTGATCGCCCCCGACGGCCGCCTGGTCTCCCGCTCTTACCTGCCCACGGCCGGCCGGCCCCTGGAAGCCCTGAACACGGCCTTCGCCGATATCCCCGCCTCGGTCCGGGCCCGGGCCCGGGTCCTGGGGGCCTGCACCACCGGTTCGGGCCGTTACCTGTCGGCTGACTACCTGGGCGCGGACCTGACCGTCAATGAGATAACCGCCCAGGCCACTGCGGCCGTGGCCCTCGACCCCCGGGTGGACACTATTTTCGAGATCGGGGGCCAGGATTCCAAATACATCGCCCTGGCCGACGGGGTCATTGTCGATTTCATGATGAACAAGGCCTGCGCGGCCGGCACCGGCTCCTTCCTGGAAGAGCAGGCTGAAAAGCTGGGTCTGGAAATAAAGGATGAATTCGGCGCCGCGGCTTTGCGTGCGAAAACCCCGGTCCTCCTGGGTGAGCGCTGCACGGTGTTCATGGAATCGGATCTGGTCCACCACCAGCATAAGGGCGTGGGTGCGCCCGACCTGGCCGCCGGCCTCTGTTACGGCATAGTGGCCAATTACCTGGGCCGGGTGGTGGAGACCCGGCCGGTGGGCCGGCACATATTCTTCCAGGGAGGGACCAGCTTCAACCCCGGGGTCCATGCGGCCTTCGAGGCCCGCCTGAAACAGGCCGTCACCGTGCCCGACAACGCCGACGTCACCGGGGCCATCGGCGCGGCCCTCATCGCCCGCGACCGCCGCGCCTGGACGGAGAGCCGCTTCGTGGGCTTTGACCTCGGCAAAAGACCTTACGAAATAAAGAGTTTTGAATGTTCAGCCTGTGACAACCGCTGCGAGATCCGCCAGGTGGCCGTGGCCGGGGGGGAGCCTTTTCACTACGGCAGCCGCTGCGGCCGCTTCGAGGAGGAGGGGCGGAGGGAGGCGGCCTCCAAGTGGCCCGACCTTTTTGAATACCGGGCCGATTTGGCCTTCAATTCTCCGGAACTTTCGGATATCCTGGCCCGCGGAGAGGCCTCGGGCCGGCGGACCATGGGCCTCATTCGTTCTATGTTTCTGAGCGAAATGGGGCCCTTCTGGTCGGTCTTCTGGGCCCGTCTGGGTTTTCTGCCCGTCTG
>Ga0082212_10007927_pt1 | contig 13957 bp, 13 predicted proteins | sample TergutNt197P3_FD_71548 | JGI IMG/M metagenome (GOLD analysis project Ga0082212, IMG submission 71548) | Neocapritermes taracua P3 segment gut microbial communities from Petit-Saut dam, French Guiana - Nt197 P3 | ecosystem: Host-associated > Arthropoda: Insects > Digestive system > Gut ... | reverse complement strand
TGTTCGGAAAAAGGGGTAATACACGGGGCGCTGGATAATCACGCGGTCTCCCGGCTGACAGCAGGCCTGCACGGCCATATGTGCGGCGGGCACGGCCCCCGGGGCGAACAGGAGCCACTCCTTTTCCATACGCCACCCGTGGCGCTTCTCTTCCCACTCGATTATTGCGTCGTAACAGGAGTCGGGTATCAGGGTGTACCCCAAAATGCCGTGCCTGACCCTTTCAGCCAGGGCCTCGCGTATTTCGGGAGCGGCCTCGAAGTCCATGTCCGCCACCCAAAGCGGCAGAAGCTCGCCGACCGGGTAGTCAATGCCGTCGACCACTTTCCTGACGTCGCCGTCCCACTTTGTGCTGCTCGTCCCGCGCCTTTCAATCACTTTGTCGAAATCGTATTTTCCCATAGTCGTCAGCCTCCAATAGTTAAATTACTCCCTCCGGCGCTCGGGGACAAGTCCCCCTCCCGGAGGGGTATGTCGGCGAAGCCGACAGGGGGAGTGGCGTCAGTCCCAGATTGCTCAGTTGAAATTCCAGCGAGGAGCGCGATACCTTATAGCGGGCGGCGAGTTCCGGCACGGTGTAGTCCGAGCAGTCGCAGCGCAGAAGCCGCTCCGGCAGCAGCAGCTCGGCGGCGAAGGAGTCGGCCTGGCGCTCGGTAACCGGTCTGCGCCGTTCGAAAATGTGTCTAAGCGGCTCGTGATTCAGCAGGATGTGGCCCAGTTCGTGGGCGATTGAAAAGCGAAACCGTCCCTGAGGCAGCTTGTTGTTGGCTACAAGAAATTTTTTGTTCCCTCGCGGCGAGAGCGAAAAAATCGCGCCGAAAGCGTCGCAGGGCATCTCATAAACTTCTATGCCGAGCCAGTCGCATATTGTCCCGAGGTTCACCGGCGGGGCTTTTTTCATGAGAGGCAGAGTCGAGGCCAGCAGCTCACCGGCGGCGACTTTTGCATGCGTGGTGTGGGAGAGCATGAAGAGGTCAGAAATTGCCCTTCAGGCGTTTGGCTTTTATGGTCTTGGCAGCGTACCCTAAGGCGAGTTTCAGGTTCTCCGCTACAAATTTCCAGTCCTCGTCGGTCATGGAGTTTTTGGCGAAGCTGCGCAGGTGTATGCCAAGCTGGGGGTCGCCCTTCATGACGTTCAGAACGAAGGTCTTCGCGTCCTCGTCCAGGACCTGCAAAGATTGAGAATCCTCCACACCCATGAGCTCCCGGACGTCGCAGCCCAGCGCTCCGGCTATGGCCAGAAGCGTCTCGGCGCTGGGGCCTTTGACGCTGGCCTCAATGCGGCTGATGTTGGCCTGTGTCAGCCCCAGCTTTTCCGCCAGATCTTCCTGGTTCAACCCCACCGCGCGGCGCATGGCCTTTATGTTGGCGCCGATGGACTGAGACATGGCTATCACCCTTCCAATATTATTACGATACAAGTATATTGGTTTTACGCATAAAAACAAGAGACATAATCAACATGCGGCGGATATACTGATAAGGAAACGCCGTCCCTATACGCCCGTCAGTTTTTTTATTGTCCGCACGACCTGGTCGCAGTCCACGGGTTTGCCGATATGTCCGTTCATGCCGGCGTTCAATACCTGCTCCACGTCCTCCTTGAACACGTTGGCCGTCATGGCGATGATGGCAACGGTACCGGCGTCGCCCCGCTCCATGGAGCGTATCAGTTTGGTCGCGCTGACTCCGTCCAGCACAGGCATCTGCATGTCCATGAGTATCAGGTCGTAATAGCCCTCCGCCGACGCGGCGAACATGTCGGCCGCTATTTTGCCGTCGGAGGCCTCCTCCATTTTTATGCCGGTATCCGCCAGCAGTTCGGTGATGATCACGCGATTGATGTCCACGTCGTCCACAATCAGCGCGCGCAGTGCGGAAAAATCGGTCGTTTCAACGCTTTCTTTCCCGATATCCGGGGCTCCGGCGCCGGTTTCACTTTTGGGAGTGAGTTTTGCGAGTTTCGCAGTGATGGTGAAGGAGAAAGTGCTGCCATGGCCTTTTTCGCTGCGCACCCAGATAGCGCCTCCCATCATCTCCGCAATAGCTTTGGAAATGGCGAGGCCAAGGCCGGTGCCGCCGTATTTCCGCGTCACGCTGGAATCCGCCTGAGAAAAAGGCCTGAATAACTGCTCCGTCTCTTCCTTTGTCATGCCGATGCCCTCATCCGTCACGTCGAAACGGTATACGGCATTGTCGGCATTCGTTTCGGACTCGGCAACGGAGAGAGTGATCCCCCCTCCGTTGTCCGAGAATTTGATGGCGTTTGACAGCAGGTTCATCAGCGTCTGGTTGAGGCGCAGTACGTCGGCCGTGATCCGGTCGTTTTTTATTTCTTTCTCCAACACAAAAGAGAGCCCCTTGTCCGCGAATCTTGAGCCTAGCATTGACATCACGGCGTCGATATCATCGCCGAGAGAAAATTCCTCTTCCGAGAGCTCCAGCTTGCCCGCCTCTATTTTGGACATGTCGAGTATGTCGTTGATGAGCCCCAGCAGATGTGTTGAGGAACTCTCTATTTGATCCACGCAGTTTTTAATTTTTTCCGGCTCACCGGATTTGCGGGCTATCTGGGTCATGCCGATGATGGCGTTCATGGGAGTGCGTATCTCGTGGGACATTTGGGACAGGAAAGCGCTTTTGGCGCGGCTGGCCTGTTCCGCGCCCTCCTTGGCGCGAACCAGGAGCGTGATGTCGGTCAGGACCAGCATGACGCAGGCCGAGCGCCCGCCTTCCGCGTACGTTCCCCGCGTCCGGTGCAGCGAAAGGATATAGGTATATACCTCACCGGATGGAGCTTTGATAGACAGGCTTCTGACAACGTCATCCCTGCCGCGGCTTTCAAATAGCTGAGCGGCCTCTTCGTCCAGTTCTTTCGAATTCCTGGACGAGACGATCAGGGGAAGCGTATTTTCACGTTCGTCTTCCAGTTTATGAAGCGCCAAAAATTCGAGCATGGAGCAGTTTGCGTGGACTATCCTGCGCTCAGGATCAAAAAAGGCAATCGCCTCCGGCAGATTGTCCAGGTGTGCGGCGAACGTTTCCAGCGTTTTATTTGTCGCGTCGACTATTTCGCCGTAGGCGCCCCTGTAACCGGACGAGGAGAGCCTCTCGCCCAGCCTGCCGAACCGGGCGGCCAGCAGTACGGCGTCGGCGTCGGCGATCAGGTCCGACACATTTTGGGATACGGCATTGAACGCGTCCACAAGGAGCCCTACCTCGTCCTTCCTGTCATGAATGCGTTTTGGTATGTCCAGTTTGAGCTCTCCGTTCGCGAGGCGGCGGGCGTTTTGGGTGATAAGGTCCAACGCCAGCGTCAATATCCGGCGTATGCTCCAGGACAGGAACAAGGCGGACGCTGCCAGCGAAAGCAACATGGTCAGCGTGATTCGGCTCCTGTAATCGACGATATTGGCCTTCAAAGGCGCTATATCGATATCGGTCCCCAAAAACGCTACCGTCTCGCCTTTGCTGTTCAGAACCGGGAAATAGGAGTAATAAAGCTCCCCATAGGTGTCGTCCATATAATACACCGACTTCTCGAAGCCTTTTCCGGTGGCGAGAACCTCTTCCGCTCCTGGGAACACCTCTTTGTCTTCGGTTACTCCCAAAGCGTGCTCCCCATTTTCCTCTTCATACTCGGAATCGTAGATGTAAGTGAACTTGCCTGGAACGCCCGTATCCGTCAGGATATAAAAATATTTGGCGTTGATGCTGGATCGGAACGCTCGCAGCTTGTCCGTCATGTCATGGTAGTCTCGATCCTGTTCCAGCATTTTGGCAAAGCGCTCGACCTGGTCTCCGTCTATCAGCAATAAAGCCAGTTGGTTGTTTGTAACGTTTTCTTGATCGGCGTGATCGTAAAACATCTGCTGAAACATGGAGTAGCTGATATAAACAATCATGGAGGCCATCGCCAAAAAGCACAGGCAGGCCGACATAAATATCTTAAACACCAAACTGTGTCTGAGTTTTACCTTTGGCGAAGTCGTTGTTTCACGACCCAAAAAGAGCACACCTTTCAAGCTAAATCGAAGACAAAGGCCTAAAGTTAGAATAGCTAGAAACCATCAATTTTAGGCATTTGATAGTATGAATTAACATCCGTTTGAATACGAATTGATATCAAATCTCAATAGCTATACACATTTTACTATACCAGATTTTTCGCCTTGTATTAAGTGATATACTCTCAAAGCGCATTCGGTCTTGAAGGGCGGTGGGAACGTGAGTGTGCTGGTAACGGGTGGCGCAGGGTACATCGGCAGCGTTACGGTGGAAGCGCTCAGGGCGGAAGGTGAGTTCGTCGTCGTGTTGGACGACCTCAGCAACGGACACCGCGAGGCGGTGGCCCCTGAAGTTCCGTTCTACGAGGGCGACGTGGGAGACGCGTCTCTCCTCGCCGAAATAATGGGGAAACACGCAATCACCCAAGCCGTCCACTTCGCCGGGTCTATTTCGGTCCCCGAGTCCGTGAGGGAGCCCCTGCGCTATTTCGACAACAACACGGCGAAGGTGGTGACCATGCTGGCCACCCTCCTGAAAGGAGGCGTAAAAAATATTGTCTTCTCGTCGACCGCGGCGGTGTACGGCGAGCCGGAGTACACGCCCATTGACGAGGAACATCCCAGGAGCCCCTGCAACCCCTACGGGCTTTCCAAATACTTCGTCGAACAAATTTTGGACTGGGCGGACTCGGCTTTCGGCATGACCCACGTGGCCCTGCGCTACTTCAACGCGTCCGGAGCGACGGAGGCGAGAGGAGAGGCGCATAAAACGGAATTCCACCTGATCCCCATGATCCTTCAGGTTCCGATGGGCAAAAGGCAATGCGTGGAGCTGTACGGCAGCGACTACCCAACGCCGGACGGTACGTGCGTCAGAGATTACATACACGTGGCGGACCTGGCGGACGCCCACGTAAAGGCTCTGCGCTACCTGAGGAGCGGCGGGGCGAGCCGGAAAATCAACCTTGGAAACGGGGTGGGCTTTTCCATACTGGAGGTGGTGGCCGCCGCCGAGAGGATAACGGGCGCTAAAATTCCAATCAAAGAGACGGCGCGGCGTGATGGCGACCCCTCGATTCTGGTTTCATCGTCGGAAAAAGCGCATAATATTCTGGGATGGTCGCCGCGTTTTCCCGAACTGGAGACTATAGTCAGGACCGCCTGGGATTGGTATAGGGCACATCCTAACGGTTATGCCGGGCATTGAGACTCTTATCGCAGGGGCTTTGGTCGTGAAAAATGGCGTACTTTATTCCCTGGGGCTTGACCGGAGGCCCGGCTTGAGATAAAAATAGAAACATGTGTTATGTTTGTGCGAGTGGCAGCCATCAACGTGGCATAAACGAGATACGTTTGGCGCGTTTGGCATATCTGGTGGACGTTTGAATGGAGGTTTTTTTGTTATGACGAAAACAGATTTAATCGATAAGGTTGCGGAATCCGCGGAGATGACTAAGAAGGACGCTGCGGTGGCTGTGGGGGCGGTGCTCGATGCTATCACCGACGCGCTGGCCAAGGGAGACAAGGTGCAGCTCATAGGTTTCGGTTCGTTTGAGGTTCGGAAACGCGCGGCTCGCGAGGGACATGCTCCGCAGGACCCGAAAAAAATCATCCACATTCCGGAGAAGAAAGTGCCGGTTTTCAAAGCCGGCAAGGCTTTGAAAGAAAGCGTGCTTTAAGTATTACAAGGCAATTCTGCCGTGTATGTTCAGGACGGACCTCTCCCAGGGTCCGTCTTTTTTTGTGCGCCGGGTAGTGATATGATTTTGAATATTTGAAAGTGAGGGGTACACAAATGATCGTTGCTCTAGGTTGTGACCATGCCGGTTTCTCCCTTAAAACGACGGTGAAGGACTTTTTCGGTGGCTTCCAGGGCAAGGCCGAAGTGACGGATTTCGGTATCTTCAATGAAGAAAGATCAGACTACCCTGATGTGGCTCTGCAGGCCGCACAGGCGGTCTCGGATGGAAAGGCCGACATCGGGGTGCTTCTGTGCGGCACCGGCATAGGCATGTCCATCGCGGCCAATAAGATAGCGGGTATCCGGGCCGCAGCCTGCAACGACGCGGAGAGCGCGCGCATCGGCAAGGCACACAACAATTTGAACGTGTTGTGCATGGGCGGGCGCGTAATATCGCCCCCACAGGCGCGCGCCGTAATGGAAGCCTGGCTGGGCGCATCCTTTGAGGGAGGCCGTCACCTCGCGAGGATCAACAAGATCGCAGCCGCGGAGTCGTCCACCCTTTTCGCCGGCTGCGAGGGAGGAGGACGCGTGGTGATATTCAACCACCCCCTTGTGCAGCACAAGGTGAGCATCATTCGCGACAAAAACACCAGCGTGAAGGAATTCAGGGAGCTTGTTCAGGAAATAGCGGGGCTCATGGTTTACGAAATAACCAGAAATCTTCCTTTGACGGCGATGAATGTCGAAACGCCGGTTGCGCCCGCAGCGGTAAGCGCCCTTGCAGGCAAAAAACTGGCGGTGGTCCCCGTGCTCCGCGCCGGCCTGGGAATGGTGGACGGTATTTTGCAGCTCATACCCAACGCAAAAGTCGGGCATATAGGGCTCTACCGAGACCCGGAGACCCTCGCTCCCGTGGAGTACTACTGCAAACTGCCGCAGGACATCGGCGAAAGAGACGTTTTCATCCTCGACCCGATGCTGGCCACCGGAGGTTCCGCTTCGGCGGCGATATCCCTTGTGAAGGCGCGCGGCGGACAAAAAATTTCCCTGGTATGCCTGATAGCCGCACCGGAAGGTATAGAAACGGTGAGAAAAGCGCATCCCGACACGGACATATTCATAGCCGCGCTGGACACATGCCTGAACGATCACGGCTACATCGTGCCTGGACTGGGCGACGCCGGCGACCGGCTCTACGGTACAAAATAACCGCCCCATGGCCGGAGTATGAACGTACAGCTTATTATGACCGGAGTATTGGGGTTTTTCTGGGGGGGGTTCGTAACACCGCTCTCCATCAGGCTGGCGCATGAATATCAGATAATGGACCTTCCGGACTTCCGGAAGATACATAAAAGCCGCACACCGCGAGGGGCCGGACTGGGCTTATGGGGCGGATATCTCCTGTGGTCGCTCTATTTCGTCTCTCGATTTTCGGCGCTGCGGTACAGCGCCGCGGCGGCCACGCTGGTTTTCTTCTGCGGATACATGGACGACATGAAATCGCTTTCCCCCTTTATCCGCCTGGCGGTCCATTTTTTCGCGTCCGCCATGATAGTGCTCCCCATGCCTTTGCCGATTCTTTACAAAGCGGTGTGTCTCGTGTGGATAACGGGCGTTACAAGCGCCTACAACCTGATAGACGGGGTAAACGGGCTGTGCGTATCCGTGTTCATTTTCTCCGCCATGTCGCTGTGCCTCATAGGCGGGGCTTATTTTGGAGTAGCCGGGGCCGCCATGGCGCTGGGCGTGTTTTGCTGGAACTTTCCCATGGCCCGGACGTTCCTGGGGGACGGCGGTAGCACCCTGCTCGGGTTTCTTTTCGCGTCGCATTTCATGATGCTTACATCGCCGGCACTGGCTAAAACGCGTTTTCACGAGCTCATCCTCCTGCTCCTTCTGTGGGGAGGGATTCCGGTATTTGATACGCTGGTCGCATTCAGCAGGAGAATACTTATGGGGAAGTCCCCCTTCTACCCGGACAAGGGGCACCTGCATCATCGCCTCATGGCCATCACCCGCTCCAATTTTTTGGTCGTCCTTTGTCTTTTGGCCATACACGCGCTTTCTCTGCTCTGCGCTGCTGTGGTGCTGATAAAACTGCGGCCATGAGGAAAAATGGAATAAAAATTTTATGCGTTGCGGGAACCAGACCGGAGGCCATCAAAATGGCCCCGCTCGTGCTTGAGCTTAAGAGCGACACCTCCTTCGACACAATGCTTCTGGCCAGCGGGCAGCACTCGGACATGCTGTCTCAGGCGCTGTCCAACTTCGGCTTGGCGCCGGACGAGAACCTCAACGTCATGAAGGAGCGCCAGAGCCTCGACCACATCACATCTTCCGTGCTGGAGGGCGTGGGGGCGTTTCTGGACGCTAACCCACAGGACATGCTGCTTGTGCACGGCGATACCACTACGACCCTGGCCGCGTCTTTGGCCGGGTTCTACAGAAAAATTCCCGTGGGGCACGTGGAGGCCGGGCTGAGGAGCCATGACCTGAGCCGCCCTTTTCCGGAGGAGGCGAACCGCGTCCTGACCGACAGACTGTGCACCCTCCATTTCGCTCCGACGAACCGCGCGGCCGAGAACCTGCTGGCCGAGGGGACGAAGAAGGAAAGCGTCTTCGTGACCGGCAACACCGTCATCGACGCCCTTTTTTGGACGCTCGCCCGGGGCGGCGAGGCGGAGGTTCTGCGCGGCATACCGGATGAAGCGACCGTGGCGCTCTTCACGGCCCACAGGCGCGAGTCGTGGGGGGAACCCCTTGTGCGTATATGCGGGGCCGTTCGCCGGCTTATGGAAAAACATCCGGAACTATGGCTTATCGCACCGCTGCACAAAAATCCTGAGGTAAGAAACTCGATAATGAAAAACCTGGGGGCCGACGACAAAAATATTTTATTTACCGAGCCGCTGGAATATCCTGAGTTCGTGGCGGCCATGAACAGAAGCCTTTTTATCATGAGCGACAGCGGCGGGGTTCAGGAGGAGGCCTCCGCCCTCAAAAAACCCGTGCTCATCCTGCGGGAGATATCAGAGCGCCCCGAGGCGCTTGACGAGGGGACCGGGCTGCTGGTCGGTACCGATGAGCATATAATAGAAGAAAAGGCCTCGCGTCTTCTGGAGGACAAATCGTACAGAGATTCATTTACAGCGCGCGGCGCCGGTGAGCGCGGCGCCGCCAAGGCGTGTCCTTTCGGCGACGGAAACGCCTCGAAACGGATCGTTGACATTCTAAAAAATTATTTTACAAACTAATCTGGAGAGTGTCTTGAAAAGATGAATAGAATGTTGGTGCGGGGCGGCACGCACATTAAATTAAAATAAAAGGCCTGAAGTTAGAATAGCTAAAAACCAGTCTGGAGAGTGTCTTGAAAAGATGAATAAAATGTTGGTGCGGGGCGGCACGCCCCTTAAGGGCAGAGTGAGGACGCAGGGGGCGAAAAACGCGGCTCTGCCGATCATGGCCTCGTGCCTGCTTCTGAAGGGGCAAAAAATGGTTCTGGACAACGTCCCCGACCTGCAGGACATAGATACCATGACGGAGCTGCTGCGTTCCATGGGAGTCGTTGTGGCCAGGGAGGGAGACTCCATGGAGTTCGACGTGCCGGAGGACGTATCGTGCGAGGCCCCGGAGCCCCTGGTGCGGAAAATGAGAGCGTCTTCCCTGGTGCTGGGGCCGCTTGTGGCGAGATACGGACGCGCAATACTGCCCATGCCGGGAGGTTGTTCCATAGGAAGCCGCCCTATCGACCTTCACCTCAAAGGCCTGATCCAGATGGGGGCCAAGGTCGAAATGCGCGGCGGCTTCGTCCACGCCTCCGCCGACCGTTTGAGGGGACGCCGTATATATCTGGACTTCCCCTCCGTGGGGGCCACCGAAAACCTGATGATGGCGGCGGCTTTTGCCATGGGGGAGACAATTATAGAGAACACCGCCCGCGAGCCGGAGATAGACAACCTCGCCGCCGTCCTCAGAGGAATGGGAGTGAAGGTCGACACAGAGGGAACCGGATGTATCAGAGTAGGGGGCGTGGATGGATTCCGGAGCTGCAAAGAACGCGTAATACCTGACAGGATAGAGGCGTGTACCTACATACTGGCCGGCGTCATGACCGGAGGGGAGATAACCGTGGAAGACGTCGTTCCCGAGCACATCGACGCCCTTCTTGCCAAACTGGAGGAGGCGGGAGCATCCTTTTCCGTTTCTGCCGCAAAAAACGGCGCCGAAAACTCTGTGGCGGTCCACCCGGCTGGGAAGCTCCGCCCTATCTCGATAAAAACCATGCCGTTTCCGGGTTTCCCCACCGACCTGCAGCCCCAGATGGTCGCGGCGCTGACGAAAGCGGGCGGGGTCAGCTTCGTGGAGGAAAACCTCTTTCAGGCCAGATTTTCGTACGCGGCCGAGTTGAACCGGATGGGGGCGGACATCGACATCAAGGGAAACACAGCCGTGATAAAGGGCGTAGACAGGCTGGACGGCGCTACGGTTTCGGCGGCCGACCTGCGGGCCGGGGCCGCCCTGATCCTGGCCGGATTGGCCGCGGAGGGAGTTACGCGAGTCGAGAACATGGAGTACGTCTTCAGGGGGTACGACGCCATAGATGCAAAATTGAGGGCTTTGGGCGCCGACGTGGTCCTGGAGGCAGTTGAGTAGATCATGACTGCAAAAACGGTTTTACCGGATTTGTCGTCGATTGAGGTCATTGCCTTCGTTGGAGCCGCCGGAACGGGTAAAAGCCAGAGGGCCGCGCAGGTGGCGCACCAATATGGAGTAGATTTCATCATAGACGACGGATTGGTCGTTTCGAAGGGGCAGATCATGGCGGGTAAAAGCGCCAAATCGGAAAAAAATCTGGTGCGCGCCATTCGACGCGCGCTTTTTCAGTACACGCCGCACCGGCTGGAGGCGGCGTCGTTTCTGGCCTCACACGCCCCATGCAAGGTCATGGTCATAGCCACGTCCCACTCGATGATCGAGAAAATCGTTATGGCCCTCAACCTGCCCTTTCCGCGTCAGATTGTGGACATAACGGAAGTGGCGTCTCACGAGGAGATCAGCAACGCGCTGAAGGAACGGCGCGAAAAAAAACAACACGTCGTTCCGGTTTCGCGCACCCAGATACAGCGCAACTTCGCGGGCAAGTTCGTCAGCCAGCTCAAGGATTTTTTCAAAAGCAAAGACAGGCAGTACGCCCGCACGGTGGTGAAACCTCCTTTCAGCTTCGGCGGACGGGTCACGATAGAGACGGAGGCTATTCTCGAGATGACCCGCCGCCTGTTGATAATAGGGGACCATATAAGCCAGGTCAGGGAACTCAATCTGGTTCCCGAGGGGGACGCGATTTCCGTCAATCTGGTGGTGGACGTGAAACTGAACGGGAAAAGCGCCCTCTATCTGGCGCGCCTTCTTCAGAAAAAAATAAGCCGCGGACTGAGCTTTTTTACCGGAATGGAAGTCAAGAAAGTGAACGTCAATATCGACGAGGTACTTCTATGACTGAAGATATGGTTGCATCCGATAATTCCGCGTTGCGCTCGGAGGCGTGGGAAGAGCTTAGAACCCGCGTCGCGGCGTGCGACAGATGCGGGCTGGGGCTTACCCGGACCAATGTGGTGTTCGGGCAGGGCTCGGTCGAAACCTCTCTGGTTTTCGTGGGCGAGGGGCCCGGGGCCGACGAGGACGCACAGGGCTTGGCTTTTGTGGGCAAGGCCGGGCAGCTTTTGACCAGGATACTGTCGGCCGGCGGCATCTCGCGGGACGAGGTCTTCATCACCAACGTGGTGAAGTGCCGTCCGCCCGGCAACAGAGTTCCGACCACGGAGGAAATGATGCGCTGCGGAGACCATCTGGAGGCGCAGCTTTTGCTGCTCAGGGCAAGGATCCTGGTGTGCCTGGGGGCCACGTCGGCCAAGTGGATACTCAAAACCACGGAGCCCATAAGCGCGCTCAGAGGGCGATGGTTCGAATGGAGGGGCCTGGAGGTTTTTCCGATGTTTCATCCCAGTTATCTTCTGCGCGACGAATCACGGAGGAAAGGAAGTCCTAAGGACCTGACGTGGCAGGACGTGCAGACGCTCAAAGAACGGCTGGACCGATACGGAAAGGAGAGACGCGCATGACTGAAGCGACCGAAAAGGCGCGCAGGCATAGGCAAAACCTCGTTTCGAGAACGCTCAGCGGAGCGGTGGTCGTGTCCGGAATTCTGGGAGGCGTATATCAGGGCGGCTGGATGTGGGTTACGGTCGTGTTGGCGCTGGCTATCATCTCTTTAGCGGAGTATTACCGCCTCTTGTCCACGCAGTTCAAACTTTCGCGCGGGATAGGATACATTTCCGCCCTGGCCGTTATTTTTTCCTCTGCGGAGGGAGTCAGGCCCGTTTCCATCGCCATGATCCTGTCTTTGACTGTCTACGCGATAATAATGGTGGAGATAGTCCGCCGCCAGATGTGGGGGGCCAGCTTCGCGATACTGAACACCGGGGGGGTACTGTCCGGAATTCTGTTCATAGTCGTGCCGTGGACCTGCCTGATATTGCTGCGCAACATGCCTACCGGCCGCCTGTTTCTCGTCTCCCTTTTCGCCTGCACCTGGAGCTGCGACGTGCTTGCCTTCATCGTGGGGTCGAAATGGGGAAGGATGCATCTGTGCGAGAAAATAAGCCCCAAAAAAACTTGGGAAGGCTTCATCGGCGGCGCTCTGGGCAGCGTGCTGATGATCGCCATGATAATTTTCTTCCAGGAGCAGCCGCCGTTCCCGTTGTTTTTCATAGGATTTATCTGCGCCTTCGCGGGGCAGTTCGGCGACCTTGCCGAGTCGCTGATAAAACGCGAAACGGGAGTGAAAGACGCGGGCAACCTGATACCTGGGCATGGAGGCGTGCTGGACAGATTCGACAGCATTCTCATAAACGGCCTTTTGACGTACCTCTTATTCGGAGTCTTTCTGGAATGACAGGCGGGACTGAAAATCCTCCCAAACGTGTAGCTGTTATAGGAGCCACGGGCAGCGTAGGCTCTTCCGTTCTCGACGTATGCCGCAATCACAGAGATAAATTGAAAGTCGTGGCTCTCGCCGCCGGTAGGGACGCGGGGAAATTGACCCGCCTGTCGGAGGAATTCGGAGCCGATAAACTGTGTCTTGCCGAGCGCGACACAGCAATCCAATTGCAGAGTTCCAATGTACTTTTCGGTTCTGCGGGGCTCGACGAGTTGGTTCAAGACCCGGAGGTGGACCACGTGGTCTTCGCGTCCTCCGGCACGGCGGCGATAGAAGCGCTGCAGACGGCCTTAAAAACCGGTAAGGAAATTTCCCTGGCCAACAAGGAGAGCATCGTGGTGGGGGGAACGTGGGTCATGCCGTTGGTACAGAGGGACGACCAACTGCGCCCCCTGGACAGCGAGCACAACGCGATATGGCAGTGCCTTCACGGAGAAGGCGGCGGGCGTGAGCCCACAGAGCCGCGCAAAATCTATCTGACTGCGTCGGGAGGTCCTTTCCGCGACTGGAGCCTGGAGGAGATGAAAAACGTCACGCCGGAACTGGCGCTCAGACACCCGGTGTGGAGCATGGGGGCTAAGATAACGGTGGACAGCGCCACCCTCATGAACAAGGGAATAGAGCTGATAGAGGCAAAAATTCTTTTCGGGCTCGAGCCCGACCAGGTGGAAGCCTTGATCTCTCCCGGCTCGTTCGTTCACGGGCTCGTAGAGTTCGAGGACGGGTGCGTCAAAATGCTGGCGGGAGAGCCGGACATGCGGCTTCCCGCGGCATCTTGCCTGTTTTGGCCCGAGCGCCTGCCGCCTAATCCCGCTTTCCCGAGGCCGGGCCTCTCCGGCAGGAATGTTTCCTTCGACCTTGCGGACGAGTCGCGTTTTCCGGCGCTCAGAATCGCTAAGGAGGCCATGAGGAATGGGGGCGCTTACCCGGCCCTTCTGGTAGGCTCGGACGAGACGGCTGTAGACAGGTTCATGAAAAAAAATATACCGTTTAATGCAATTCCAAAAGTCGTTGAGCAAACTATCGAATCTTATTCCGGCGCGGCCCCGCGCTCTTTGGGCGAAGCGCTGGAAATTTTGGAATGGGGAAGAGTGCGTTGCGCGTCTATATGCGACGCGATATTATAAAAGAATATTTTTTTGAGGAGATAAGTTAATGAGTTCATTTTTTTCAATGGCAAACCTCTCGTCGTTCGCGGTCAGTTTCGTGTCGTTCGTGATAGTGATAGGGCTGTGCGTCCTGGTTCACGAGCTTGGGCACTTTCTG
>Ga0082212_10007926_pt1 | contig 13958 bp, 13 predicted proteins | sample TergutNt197P3_FD_71548 | JGI IMG/M metagenome (GOLD analysis project Ga0082212, IMG submission 71548) | Neocapritermes taracua P3 segment gut microbial communities from Petit-Saut dam, French Guiana - Nt197 P3 | ecosystem: Host-associated > Arthropoda: Insects > Digestive system > Gut ... | reverse complement strand
TAACGGCAATAATCAGGAAGATTACTCGTCCGTTAAAAGTCATCAAATCAATAAATACTTTCATAAGACGGTTACTTTGACGGCGAAAATCCACACATATTTCATTCGGGATATTATCTCCATAACGTGATTTTAGATGTTGGAGCATCTCTTGCAGTCGGGGGGTTGATGCTTCTTGCAATGCGGTATAATGTACATAAAAGTAAAACAATATCTTTCGGATGCCGGGTTTAAGTTTTTTATATTGAGCGCTTACCTCGCTGGTATTTTGAAAATCATTGCCTTTATCCTTACCAACAAAAAAGAGGTGAAGCGTCTTATAATAATCCGTTATATTGGCCTGAGCGAGGTGTGAGATGCCTGACAGGAGGGCTGGAATAAAAAACAGCCAGGTACCGAACTCATTTTTCAGTCGAAGAGCCAGAAATATATATATCAGCGTAAACCAGATGTCGCCTGCAAGGCCGTCGAGTATCCTTCCGATTTTAGTATTTAACCCTGTCATACGCGCTAGTTGGCCGTCAACACAGTCAAGTATGTTGGCAAAGACAAGGCAGAGGATACCCAATAATGTGAAATGGAAATTATTATAATAGAATAACGGGCCGGAAGCAGCGCCTACAAATATAGACAGGATGGTGATCGTATTCGGCGTTATCCCAGTCTTACAAAGTAGTTTTGCGATCAGGAATCCGACAGGCCGAAAAAAGAGACGGTCGAGATAATTTTCCGTCTCAAGCGATTTAAGGGATGCCTCATATTCAATATAGGATGCAGGACTCATTTTGTATTATTTGTAAGCATAACCACCATCGGCAATAATGATCTCTCCATTGATGTACTTGTTGTCAATCAATAACTGATAAATACCTGCCAGCTCGTCCGGGTCACAAAAACGTCCGGCAGCGATCTTGTTTTCGATACATTGGCGCAGTTGTATCGGTTTATTTTTTTGCCATTCGGTATCCACAAAGCCGGGAGCAACAGCATTAACACGTATATAATAGGGAGTTAAGTGTTTGACAAGATTTTTTACAAGTGCATGAACGGCTGCTTTCGTGACGCCATAAGCAATGGATTGGGCGTGGGGCAGGATACCCATGAGCGAGCCTGTAAAGATCACACTCCCGCCGCTGTTGATCCTTTCGAGCAGTCGCTGAAGCAGGAAAACCGGAAAATGTACGTTTGCAAAAAACACCTGATTCCAGTCATCATACTGTATGTCTTCAAAGTTATCGCGGCAAGTCAACCCTGCATTGAACACGACTACATCCAACCGGATATCATGGTCAATGATAAATTGAAAGACATCATCAATTGATTTCCTTGCCGAACTGTCAGCTTGCAAGGCAGAAACATCAACATTAAAAGCATTATGCAAATCAAAGCATGACTGCTGTGCAATGATCGTATCGGTATTGTATGTCAGTAGCAGGCTATAACCTATATTTGCCAAACTTTTGGCTACTGAAAACCCAATCCCTTTAGTACCACCTGTTATGAGTGCGTAACGGGACATTTTTGAACAGTTAAAGGTTTTGCATTTTGTTCTTTTAGCAGAGAATTTTCATACGATTCGTGAATGGATTTTTTGATAGAGGTCGATGATACGCCCGTACCATAAGGAAAATAGAAAACATCGACGCCCAACTCTTTCAGATAATCGTATTTACCTACCCAATCATCGCCGACGACAAAAGCATCAATATTGAGTTTATTAACTATTTCAGCATGGTCGAGTGTGCGTTGAGGGATGACGATGTCGGGAGTTCTCAATGCTTCAATGATTTGTAACCGTTCATTGAATGGGATGATCGGATGCTCTTTGTATGATGCCACGAGTTCATCCGTACTGACGCCGACGATCAGTATATCGCCAAGACTGCGTGCATAATTAATCATCCTCAAATGATTGTAATGAAACATATCGAATGTTCCAGAAGTATAAACGATAATCTTATCTTTCAACACAATTTTTTAAAAAAAATTACAAATAATAAAAATAACCCCTTAACCTCTATTCCTCTTTCGTCAGGTCAAGTTTTTCTTTGTCGCCGCTTTTATCCACATATTGTTTTCGAAGCGGATTACCGGTGGCTGCCTGAAACTTTTTTCTGTTTCGATAGACGTCTATTAATGTGTAAAGCGCTTGGCGGAATGAATTTTCGGAGGCCTTACATTTTCCTGCGATATCGAACGCCGTACCGTGAGTCGGCGAGGTGCGAATCACTGAAAGACCTGCGGTAAAATTGACGCCGTTGTCCATGGCTAATGCTTTGAATGGCGCTAACCCCTGGTCATGATACATAGCAAGTATGCCGTCGAATAACTGATAGGAGTGCGCGCCAAAGAAACCGTCAGCGGGGTAGGGACCGAAAACCGACAGTCCGTTTTTATCTGCTTCTTCGATGGCGAGTGCAACGATTTCAGTATCTTCATTACCGATAATGCCATGGTCGCCTGCATGAGGGTTTAGTGATAAAACGGCGATGCGCGGGCGCAGGATGCCGAAGTCTTCGCGTAATGAATTGTTGAAAACTGTCAATTTGTCAAGAACCAAAGGGGTTGTAATCCGTCGGCTTACTTCTGATAAGGGTATATGTCCGGTCACTAAGGCAACGCGGAGGAAGTCGTTCAACAGTATCGTCAGAGACGGGTGATGATGGTCGCCGAACAATTTTTCGAGATATTCGGTGTGTCCCGGAAAAGTAAAATCACTGTTTTGTATGTTATGTTTGCTGATGGGAGCAGTCAGTAATCCTTGTATAATGCCTGTGTTTAAATCTGACACAGCGGCTGTCAGCGATGCGTAGGCTGCCTTACCACTTGCTTCAGTTGCGTGGCCGGGTTCGGGAGGGGCGCTATCATCGACACAACGTATAAGATTGAGTTTTCCATGGACTGCTTTCAGTGCATCGTGAATAACATATATTTCGGGTGGCGTAATATCTGCTGATGCCAATTGTTCGATATAAAAAGACGCTGATTTATGCGAACCATAAACAATTGGGGTACAAAATTCATATAACCGGCCATCCGAAAATGTTTTTAGTATTATTTCATACCCAACGCCGTTACTGTCGCCTTGTGTGATGCCTATTTTTATTTGTTTCTCGTCCATAGAATATATTAATTACCAATTACCAATCATTAATTTCATAGCTCATCGGGGAGAAGGGTAGTGTGTAGCGCTGCTTCGAGACGGCGTATGTAATTACGTTTATTTTGTTCGGGTGCGTAAACAAACCCTTCTGTTACGATGATGCGACGATTTGGTTCGTCTACACGTGCATAACTGACGAAGGGACCTCCCATCATGTCGCCTTCTGTACGCCACAAACCGCGTAAGACGCCGCAGTACTTGCCATTTAACATAGAAGCCTGATAATCGACAACACGTTTTTCGACTGTCATATAGGAATTGACAAACGAGCCAGGCACCACTTGTTTTGTAAATGAATCACGCTTGGCAATAAGATAGTCGAGGGTAAAGGTGTTCTTATCTGTATAAGGAAAGCTATAAACCAGCATATCCATTCGTCCTCTCGTTGCTTTGTTTGAAAACCATAGACAGTCGTCATCTTTGTCATTACAATACTTCAATTCGCTCGGTGCATTAATGGTAATGCCAAATTTATCTTTCACTTTTTCCATCACAACCGTGCTGTAAGATGTACGCAGGAAGTTGGCTGTGCGTTTCATTTCTTCTTTTGTAAAGAAATTCACGATTATTTGTTGGTTTTTTTCAAAATAGGCCTCAACCGACTGATGGTCTGGCGCATGAAGATACACTACAGCTTGTCCATTCGCCCATTTATCGGCTTCATGGAGGAGCGAAACTTTAGTATAAGCGGTATTGTCGATATTTACTATCAATATGTTACGGACATATAGAAACATGCCGTTGAACAAGTCAGGTCTGACATACGTATATCGCATGGAAGATTCGTCCTGAGGCAAAAAGGGTATTGGCGAGGTGATTTCTTCTCGGATGACGCTACCTACATTTCCATCCCATAAAACCTTATCCATCACAACGATCACTTCGTATGCAATACCAGTGGCGCGGGTGAGTGTCGACGAACGTCCACCCTGTGAATTACAGGAAACTAAGCCTGTCATTACTACTAATAACGAAATAAAAAATAAATGTTTCATAGCTATTGTGTTTTAATAGTGATAAAATGAGCTACAAATATACAATTTTTTTTTAAACCAGGCGCTTTTAATCATTTATTTTATTTTCGATAGCATTCCGCATGCTGCAAAGATGTCTTCGCCGCGGGATACACGAATGGTGGAGAGTATTCCTAACGCATGGAGCATTGCTTGAAATTGTTCCATTTTTTGTTCAGTACAACTGCGCAGTTTGACACCCGGAATGTCATGATAACGAATCAGGTTAATACGACATTCCAATCCTTTGAGTATGCGCGAGAGCTCTTTCGCATGTTGTTTTGTATCGTTAAATCCTTCAAACAGAATATATTCAAACGACAACCGTCGTTGGTGCGAAAAATCGTATCTGTGAAGTAAGTCGATTATATTGTGGATTGGATAAACTTTTTCGACTGGCATCAGTAAAAGACGTTCTTCGTGAAAGGGCGAGTGCAGGCTAATTGCGAGGTTACAACTGCTTGCATCAAGGAAACGCTTCAATCCGGGTAACATACCAATCGTTGAGACGGTGATCCGTTTTGGACTCCATCCATACCCATAGTCCGAGGTGAGTATTTCAAGCACTTTGAATAATTCATCCATATTATCAAACGGTTCGCCCATACCCATGAAGACGATATTGGTCAGTTCGTTAGTTTCCGGAATCGATTGTATCTGATTGAGTATCTCGTTGGAGGTCAGTTGAGCGGCGAATCCCTGTTTGCCTGTCATACAGAACAGGCATTTCATTTTGCATCCTGCCTGTGAGGATACGCACAAGGTCGCCCTTTCTTTGGATGGAATATAAACCGATTCAACGAAATATTTTCCGTTGTTGACTGCAAAGAGGTACTTGATAGCGCCATCAACCGATGTCATCGTTTCTGTCGGCAGATAGCAACCTGTTTCAAAACAGGAAGATAATTGTTGGCGTTTGGCTGCTGATATGTTAGTCATTTCGTCTATCGACCCGATTTTTTTTTTGTAAAGCCAGTCGGCAATTTGTCGGGCGGCATAAGTTGGAAGCGATATCATTAATGCTACCTCTTTCAACTCATTAAAAGTTTTTCCTGCTAATTTTTCTTTAAGAACCATATATGTTTCTATACGGCGTTCAATGGCGGAATGCTGTTGTTATTATTTCAATAGAAACGTATGCGATTATCTTCAATTTTTGCATTTTGTTGCATATAACGGAACACCATTCCGCCGAGACGGTAGGAATTAGAAGATTCAAGCATACGGATTTGATTTTCAGGAATGTACGATTGCTGGTCGTTGGTGCGGTTGAATACTTTAAACACATAAACGGCGTTATTGCCGGCAACAGGTTCGCTAACCGTATTCATCGGTGAATACGTAATGAGCGCATTTAGTTTTGGTTCCATACCTATACTGGCGATTCGTTGGGTAGCCATTGTAACAAATTTTACGGAATCAGGTGTAGTATTCATTTCTTCTGCATAGTCCTCAAGCGAGGCCAGATTCTTAGCCTTCAAATTTGCGGCAAGCTTTTCTGCTTTCTTTTTGGAAACAATTTCGTTTCGTAATTGAGGTGTAGCAGTTGCCAGTGACTGATAACCTTCGGGCAGTCTGCCTTTATGTGTAGCAACAACAAAAGCCTTTTCACATTCGATAATATCGGAAATTTGCCCTTTTTTATTGTTAAACGCCCAACGTACAACCTGACGCGCGCCTGAAACAGACCCTACATTCATATCAGTACTGTTAACGCGTGTATTAGTCATGAGATTATATCCGCTTTCTCTGGCTGCAGCCTCAATTTTTTCAATGCTGTTATTTTGAGCAATAAATTGATTGAGCGCGTTATAAAGTTGGCTGCGTGTGGCAGAGCTTGGCGTTACAGTATAAGCGATGTCGGCAAATTTATACTTAGGAACATTTTTTGTCCTTTCGGTAACTTTAACAATAAAAATGCCGTAACTTGATTTAACAATAGCTAACTGGCCGACAGAGATTGAAAACAGTGTTTTTCTGAACTCTTCATTCACCATTCTCAATGCGTCAGGTTCAGTTACCCAACCAATTTCACCATCGTTAGTTTTGAACTGATCTACTGATAGTTTCTGTACCATCTCGGCAAAAGGCGTACCTCCTTTTATAACGTTTATGATACTGTCGGCATACGCTCTTGTGTCAGCTTCGGTTGCGCGTGCAGCAGGCGTTAATATCGAAACATTCACTGAATCAGCATTTTCCATTTTATCGACAAGTTGTAATATGCGATATTGATTATCCGTAAAAATAGGCCCTTCAATATCGCCAATAGAAGCTGTTTTAACAAAATCAACTAAATCCTGATCGGTGTTGATACTATTAACGGAAAGAAAGGCATTGATATACCTGTGTTCCGACTTCTCATTGACCAACGCCGCTACATTATCGGTTGAAGCCAACTCGGAGCGTATCGCGCTCATTTCTTTCTCAGCCTGTTCGAAATCGCTCTGGCTGGGAACAATATCCACAGCAATATAGTCAATCACGCATGTTTCCTGCTGACGTAACGTTGTCTTCCGCTCGTTGTAAAGGTTTTCCAACTCGGCAGCAGAAATGATGATCGTCGAATCGCTAATAGAAGCAAATGATTCCATAGCATATACAATATCGGAACTGATGATCGAATTGTCGAAAGCATCTTTTGCATCTAAGGAGTTCGCTACCACCGCTTTTGAAAGTAAGGTGGTGTATTTTTCGTATAAGCGGCTACGTTTAATATTTTTTTCCATAAACATCCACATCGCTTTACCCTGTAACAACTGAGCATGATATTCCTGGGGATAGCTTTCAATATTTTTGATCTGATTTAAAAACATGTTGAGTTGTGATCGGTCGAAAAATCCTGTTTCGGGGTTCGCAAACATCTGGTTATTCAACAACATTGGAGAGACGTTCTCACCTTCCACCATATCGGTCATCTCCGGCGTCGTTACCGTAATGCCTAATTCTTTTAAACGCGGATCGATGATGCTTTCCATCACGATATCTTCATAAACGACCTGACGAATTTGGTTCATATAATTTTCATTCAGGGTTGAAGACCCCATTTGCAACTTATACCTTTCTACCATGTCGTTCTCGCGACTAATATAGTCCTGATAATCAACCGAATGACCATTTATAACGAGTACATTGTTCATGCCTCTGTTCCTTAATGTAGAGCTTGAATTAAGAAGGTCTCCGATAATAAAAGAAAACAGCGCCAAACCTACTATGGAGACTAACAGTCCGGCTTTGTTACGAATTTTTTCCAGTGTTGCCATTTGATAAATGTATTATTTCAGGCTGCAAAGATACAAAAAAAATCAAAATCACACCTAAAACTTCCTTTTTTTTCTCGGAATATCGCTCACGCAACAAATTCGTTTAGTAGAGATGCAATTTTTTTAGTTTTCGTCCGGCGGGATGGAGTCTGCTACTATGGCGCGTCGTTGCGATTCAAAATAATACTCTAAGCCGGCATTATAGATCGTGTATTCAGTAAAATCCAGATTCGAGCTGAACCCCATTCCTATATTTTCTAATACACCTTCTCTTGAGAACACAGTAAATGAATCCGAATAGGCAATTTCTTTTTGTTCGTCAATAAAAACTTGCGAGGTCTGACAACGAACGCCTTCCATGTTGGTAATATCCACATCTCCTTTAGCTTCTATCAACTTGCGGCGCTCATAGCGATAGGCAGTGTCGGCCTTAATTATTAATTCGACACAAAAGGTGGAATCGTATCTTTCAATATATACGCCATCCGGGTAATACCAGTAGGGTTCGGTTGACTTGCCAAACATCATAAAAGTAGGGGAGATCATTTTATATCGGGTTATGCCGGATTCGGAAATCAATGCTTCTACGTTGGTTTCTTTTAAGGTATAGGATGTTTGTGGGTCGAAATCCACTTCTACTACATCATTTTTATCTCTGTTGCAGGATACAAGAAAAGAAAGAGGCAATACAACTGTAAGAAGAACAATTGCCATGCCTCTTTGAGGGTAAGTAAGAAAATGAATATTCATTGCATAATGAATAACATGATTATTATTTAATTTTCACTGTTTCGTTTACCCAGCCCGGAATCTGGAAAGTTTCAACCTTACTGAGGATTGGGTGCATAAACAAGTCTGTTTGTTTTGGTAAGTGTTGCCTATAGGTATTAATCTGCTTGGTAGCTTCTTCGGCGCAAGAAGGGTCCACTTGGCGCGCTTTCTGTAATTTGTCAATGACTGCATAATAGATTAATTTATTCATCTCAGGATCTTCGGGATATAAATTTTTAGCTCCTGTAGCATAAATAGATGCCCAAATCATGTATGCCTTGCAACTATTTGGATTATCTGCTATACATTTTTGGAGAAATTGTTTAGCGGCTGGAAATTGATTTTTTATGCTGGCGATGGTGGCTAAAACTAAATTACAGGAGGCTTTTTTTAACGGAACATCAGTCAACGCAAGCGCCTCAGTAAAATATTTTTCAGCTGTTGAATAGTCGTTATTTTTCATTGCTTTCGATCCAAGTCCCATGGCAGCATCGGCCGTTGGCTCTATTTTATAGGAATATTCAGATGCGGTGATATACACATCTGATTCTGCGCAACCTTGTTTTTGCAGCAAGTTTAAGGTCTTTCTCAGAAATTCAAGGTCATTTTTATTATCTTCCACCTTAGAAGCATATATGTTCTGTAAGTTGTCGCAATCCGCAGCGCCGCTGATAGCAAACTTTGCTTCAATCTCTTTTAAACACCTCAAGACATCATCTTTATCTTTTTCATTATTGGCTGCTTCGGCAGCGGCAAGTTGTGCGTCGAGAATGCTGCTGCATTTCACGAAGTCGTTGACATATTGCGTTTTATAGCTTTCAAGATTGCTTAGAAGCAAGTTATGAGAAGATAACATATAGTACATCAAGGCATTCGGATATGTATTGTCTTGAAATTCTTCAATCACATCGCCAAGCCATTTATAAACCAACTGATGATCCGATTTTTCACCTTTCAACTGATAGTAGTCTCGCGCCTTGAAAAAAATGACATAATCTTTTTTGGTTCTCGGATCATTACCGAGATATTTAATACGGTCATCGTATAATTTCATCAAATCGCCGATCAGCGCTTCTATTTTATCAGGGTCAGTTTCCTTCTCCATTTGCCATTTGATGATTTTTTCGCCCAGCGTATATATTGCTGAATGCGAAGCAGGACATTCGCTATACACAATTCTCCAAGGCTCGTAGGCATCTTCGAAATTTCCGGAATTCGCAGCAGGAATGAACAAACTGATGTTTATATTACATCGAATGCTGTCATCTCCCAAACCGTAACGTGTTCCGGTATCAATTCCTTTTTGTGCTTTAACTCCACCTAACGCTATTATTATACTGATAGCAATTAGAAAAATTTTAGTCTTCATATTTCTTTTAATTTAAGTTGTTTGACAATCATTTTATTTTTAGTTTAAAAAACCAATTTTCATTAAATGTATAACTAAGAGTCACCTTGAAATAATTTTCATTAATCATCGTTTTGATGTCCGGTTTTACTTTCAGGTATTCTAACGATATATTCACGAATGAGCGTTCGTCGCTAATCGGAAATCCGGCTCCTATCGTGACGCCGTATTCTTTATAACCATAACCCTGCATCGTTTTAATATATGAATTGGAATAACTCAAACCTGCTCGGCATCTCACTTGAGTGATATAGTGACCGGAGTACAAATTCGGAATAATTTCAAACCCTGCAACGGCTTTGACGCGATTGTTAAACCGGTCTTTTTCACCCAAGAATGAGGCTTTACTCCATTCCTGAAATGAAAAATCAACCGCTGCAATGAACTTATGCTCTCTCACATACGATAGTCCGATGCCATAGCTGTTAGGGGAGTCTGATCGCTTATTGGAAACAGTATCGTCAATCAAAACCTCCGATGAGTTAGTAATCATTTCATATTTATCGTTTTTCAACTTTTTTTCCGGTGTAAAGGTTAACCCAAAGATCAATTGATCGGTTTTGCTCAACGGTTGGACATATTGCACGCCGAAATCATATATGGCGTCGTTGAGCTTATAAACCGTTGAACCGGTAACAGTCGTTGAATTGCTCGATAATAAATCGGTTCGCGTAACGTGGGAGATAGTACCGAATAAATAATTAATATTTGAACCGATAGAAAGACGCTTCTTCCATAGCTCAATAGACAATCCAGCATATAAGAGGTTTAATCCGCCAATACCTTCAAAAACTTCAGTATAACGTTGTCCGTCAATAGTCGTTTTATTTTCACCAAACCGATAACCCACATGCGAGTAGGGTAAAAGTCCGGCGCTCATGGCCATTTGTTTGAAAAGCGGGAACTCCATTGCCATATAATCAACATTACCGTTCATGTCGTTTTGTTTGTTTGTCCCGTCTTTATAAACAGAAGTTTGAAAAGTTGCTCCGAAGTCGAACAGGAAAGTCATACTGTCGATCGATGAGTAGGAAGCCGGGTTCATGGGGTTGATTTGACGTGATGAACGCAATCCAACGCCAATACCGCCCATAGCCCTGCCTGCGCCGAAAGAACGGTTACCCAATTCGCCATATCCATAGCGTGTATAGGGGGAGTTAGTACTGTTTTGTGCCGGTAAAACGATGGACGAAAACATCCCTATCCAAATTATAATCAACAGATTAATACTTTTATACATTATACTCTAATATGCTGTTTAAACCAATTAATACCAAATAAGGTTCTGCAAAGGTGCGATTTTTAAGTCGATTTTCAAAATAAAAACCGTGTCCCCCCGTTAAAAAAATATAAATATCATTATATTTTACTGTCAACGCATCAATACAACCGTCAATTTCAAAAACCATGCCATTGACAACGCCTGCCAAAATTGCTGATTCAGTGTCTGTTCCTAAAAATGGAATAAGCGCCTGTTCCTGTACCAATGGCAACTGTTTAGTAAACATATTTAGCGATCGAAAACGGGTGGTTAGTCCGGGCGAGATGTTACCCCCTTTATATACCCCAGACGCTTCAAGCAGTTCATACGTGATAGCTGTGCCCGCATCTATCACTAAAACATTTTGTCCGGGTCGCAGATATTGCGCGCCTACAACTGCAGCGATCCTGTCTTTTCCTAATGTATTTATCGTCTCATATTCAATGTATACAGGGACAGATACCGTCTCGTCAAACCATAAGAAACAAGGCAGCATAGATTTTAATATATGCATCAGTTTTTTATTATGACCTGTTACGGACGACATGATGCCTTTATCCGGTTGATATTGCTCGAAAACTTCATGAATCCACGACAGATCGTTATTTTCTTTCATAAAAAACATCACCCTTTCATTGCCGTCAAACACCGCAACCTTCAACATTGTATTTCCTTGTTCTATGATTAGATTCATTTTTTTTGTAATTACTTTTCGGGGCAAAAGTAAGAAAAAATTATCGCTTACTGGCATCAAACAACTGTTTTTTTTCATCGGACGACAGACTTTCGTATCCGGAGCGTTTTAATTTATCCAATATCTCATCAATTATACGGTTTTCTTCGTTTTTACGACGAAGATAGTCGCTGTCCGTTTCCCGATGATTGTTCGGGTTGGGTTGTGAAAAAGTCGTAGAGGATCGGTACGTTTTGAACTTAGGTTTATGCGCGAAAAAGTTGACTACCTGGTCAAGGATACTGTTGATGAAACCGGTAATGTCTTTTGCATTTCGGTATTGTACGGCAAAAAGAATACCTAGCAGGGCGCCGCCGATATGTGCGATATGGCCTCCGGCATTTTCGGATGTCATTGCGAAGATGTCAATAACTAAGACGCCTATCGCTAAATAAATGAGTTTAATGCGTCCGATGAAGAACAGGCTGATTGTATAGTCTTTCCGGTAAAATGAAACGGCAAAAACAATAGCCATGACCGAGGCCGAAGCGCCGACTAAATAACTCATCGACGAGAATTGTTGTAAGTAAGGAAAGGTGTTATAGGCAAGCAAAAAAAACGCGCCGCCGGCAATCCCTCCCAGCAAATATAGCCCGCCGAACTGTCGTCCGGTGAAAAATTGGAGGAATAGTTGACCAAACCAGTAGAGCCACAGCATATTAAAAAGAATATGCAGAAAGTCGATGTGTGTAAACATGTAGGTGATGATCGTCCAAGGTCTATGTACAAAGAACACAGGGTTAGATGGCATTTCTATAAACTCCATTAATGACGCCTCTTTTAGAAAGAGGCGATATACTATTATAATGAGCCGGATAAGAATGAAAACCCCTACATTAATATATATATACTTAGTGGCGACGGAGCCGGTTTTAAATTGCCGTTTTATGTTTTCAATAATGCCAGTCATTTTTCTTGTCTTTTTTCCTCCAGTATAATACCATGACGATGCCAAACAACATGCCCCCGAGATGGGCAAAGTGGGCTACATTATCAAAACTGAAATTAGCGATTCCTGCAAATAATTCGAGCACGCCGTAAAATGTAACTAAATATTTTGCTTTGATAGGGAAAGGGAATGGGATGATGTACAGGGGCATGTTCGGAAACATCATCCCGAAAGCGAGTAAAATGCCAAATACGGCGCCGGAAGCGCCTACCGTAGTAGAATTTACTAATAGATTTAACTGACCAAGCGCTTCATCAGCATAGTTTTTTTCTTGCCTCAGGATTTGAATGCCATTTTCGTAAACAAGTTCAAAAGCGCCAGGTGGTAGTTGTCCTTCGATGCTTTTGATGCGCAAAAACGCTACAAGCAAGTTGAAAACTGCAGCGCCAATGCCAGTAACCATGTAATAAGTGAAAAAGCGTTTCTGCCCCCATTCAGATTCCAAAACCCTTCCAAACATATAAACCGCAAACATATTGAAAAAGATATGGGGGAGCGATGCATGCATGAACATATACGTAACCAACTGGTATAGTTGGAAATTTCTGGAAGCGGGAAAATGTAAACCCAGCATCTCCGACAGATTGATTTTTGGCGCCATAATTAAGGAAGCAATCCAAAAAATGATGTTGATGATGATCAGGTTTTTAGTTACAACCGGGATGTTGTGAGAAAAGCGATTACCTTGACTGTTCATAAATATTGCATTATTATCAGGGCGCAAAAATAAAAAAAAATCCCTAATTATCATATTTTATGTTGTAAAACATATTTTTTGGACGAAAAAAAAACCTCTTTATTGTTTTATATCAAAAATATGCTTAACTTTACCGCCCAAATGAAGTACTGAAAGCGATTTTTTAATAATATGTTTACAATTTAAATTTTCTCGTTATGAACAAAACTGAATTTATTGGAGCGGTTGCAGGAAAAGCCAACATCTCCAAAGTGGATGCCAAAAAAGTAGTTAATGCGTTCATCCAAACAGTAGAAGGCGCTTTACTGGAAGGTGAAAAAGTAACTTTATTAGGATTTGGTTCATTTACGGTCGCTGATAAAGCGGCTCGTATAGGTATTAATCCTAAAACAAAAGAATCTATTAAGATTCCTGCCAGAAAAGTTATTAAATTCAAGCCTGGAGCCGTTTTGGCGAAGGTTGTAAAATGAAATTTTGTGTGCGTCTCATTTTTTAAAAGGGGGAATCTGTAAGCAGATTCCCCTTTTTGATAAAAAAATGTAATAAACGCTTGCTATCTTCGATAATTGTTGTAATTTTGTCAGTCCAACTGAAATAATTGCAGATTGATCGTATGACAAATAAGAATTTACAGCAGGTAAAACTAAATTTGGGCATTATCGGTAATAATCCGGAACTGAACAGAGCCATAGATATTGCC
>Ga0082212_10007925_pt1 | contig 13959 bp, 11 predicted proteins | sample TergutNt197P3_FD_71548 | JGI IMG/M metagenome (GOLD analysis project Ga0082212, IMG submission 71548) | Neocapritermes taracua P3 segment gut microbial communities from Petit-Saut dam, French Guiana - Nt197 P3 | ecosystem: Host-associated > Arthropoda: Insects > Digestive system > Gut ... | reverse complement strand
AACTGCGGTCTTCAACAAATAAAAACAAGAAGTAGGATCAACGAATGACGCTAATAAAAAGTAGGAAGGAGGAGGGAGGAAGTAGGAATAAAAATCTAACTCTTAACTCCTGCTTCCTAATTCCTACTTTATCTTTTCTCATTCGTTTGCATTCGCGTAATTCGTTGATATTTTATGTATCCTATGGTGACTGACACCTTGTTCCCGCCGCTGCCGCCGAAAACCCGCAAATTGCTGGAGGGGGTTCCCGCGCTTATCGACCTTACCTTCCCCCTGCCCGCCCGTTTTCGCTCCGCGCTGCCTTCCGGCGTGGCGGAACTTTCCCGGCTGTTGACATCGGGCAGAGGCGAGCGCGGCCTTTCCTACCTGGGGCGGCCTGAACTGCTTTCCGCGTACCTGCGCTTTTTTCTGCCCTGGAACCTGTACCGCCTCTGCCGCCTTTTGCCCGGCCTCGGCCTTGCTCCCGCGGCAAATGACACCATAACGGATCTGGGCTGCGGTCCATTGACATTTACTTCCGCGCTGTGGATATGCCGCCCCAACCTGCGAACCCTGCCTTTGGAGTTCCGCTGCATCGATCGCAGCGGGCCGGCGCTGGAAGCGGGCAGAAAATTTTTTGCCGCGCTTTCGGGAGAAAACTGTCCCTGGAAAATTCACACGGTAAAAAGCAATCTTGAAACGGCAAATGCCCATGCGAAAACGGCGCCTGCCGCGCTGGTCTGCGCGGTAAATGTGTTCAACGAACTATACGGCGACATTTCCAGAAACAGCGCGACGCTCCGCAATGTACAAAAATTCGCCCGCCTGCTTGAAAGCCACGCAGCATCTTCGTCTGCCATTCTGGTGGTAGAACCGGGCACACCCCGCTGCGGGGAATTTATCAGCCTGCTGCGCGGCGAGTTAATGCAGCGCGGCCGCGAGCCGGTATCACCCTGCCCCCACACCGGCGGCTGCCCCATTTCAGGCGGCATCTCGAAAGCCGGCAAAAACCGCTGGTGTCACTTTGCCTTTGAGACGCAGGATGCGCCTGCAGCCCTGCACCGGCTTTCGCAGGCAGCGGGAATTCCCAAGGAGCGGGCAGTTGTAAGTTTCCTGCTTGCATTGTCGGAAAATATTTCACGCAGAGGCGCAGAGGCGCAGAAGGAAGAATCCGTGCGAGTGGTGTCCGATGCTTTCTTTTTGCCGAAAGGCCGCTGGGGACGTTACTGCTGTTCGAATCAGGGACTGGTTCTACTTGCCGGTGAAAAGGGCGTTATTGCACAGGCAGGTTCCGGCACGCAGGCAAATGTTGTTATAAAAAAAGGAGAGCGGGATCACAAAAGCGGCGCGCTATTGGCAGAGCTGCGGGACAGCTGATCAATTACCGGCGATTTTATCAATAGCCTTTTCCTGCTGCATCCTGCCGAAGTCCACAACCGGCAGCACAACCTTCGATTCGGCGGCGGCTTTGTTTTCGGCCGTGATTGCATCGAACACTTCCTGGCGGAAGACCTTCACCGCTTTGGGGGCATCCACGCCGATGCGCACCTGATCGCCGCGGATTTCAATTATCGAAACGGAGATGTTATCTCCAATCATTATTTTTTCGCTGACTTTTCGGGATAATATGAGCATTATTATACATTCCCCGTCGCCGCAAGCTCCGCCATGATGTCGTGCTTGGTTCTCCAGCGGGTGTCGGACAGTACTGCCTGTTTTCCCGTCCTGTTGTCGCGGTTGATAATCAGCGGCCCCTGAAGGTTAGCTGTCATGGGGCTTTCATCGGACGGAATGGTAACTATCGAGAATATAAGGGCCTTTTCCGGTGAATGCAGATGTATTTCGGCAAGTTCCTCATTGCTGATATTAACCTCGTAATCCGGCCTGAACAGAAAGGGGTTAACCAGAATAAAGGCCACCTGCTCCTCGTCCATCGACTGAAGCCAGTAAAATGGCTGGCGTTCTGCATCAAGGAGCAGGTAATCCTTCAGGGTTTCAAAACCAAGGAGGCCGTGGGGAAAGATGATTTTTTGCCGCTCATCAACATCAATCAGGCCGTAAGCCTTGGTCGCAACTTTCACGTCTACTCCCTATCGTAAGAAGTCCAGCAATGTCGGCGGCAGTATGCGCGCGGCAGTCTGGAGGCTTGCACGGTGGGCAAAGTCCATCATCTTTAGGTCTGTAACCGCATCAGCCATATTCACGGAGGATTCGCGGACAAGATGCGCGGTCACGTCGGGAATTTCCCGGTTAAGCCGCTGCCATGTCATTTCCACCCGTTCCTGGCGGCTGCCGATGTCGGCTATGCGTGTGGCAATGTTACCGATGGCAAGGTCCATACCGGCGATACCCTGGCTGCCGATAAAATCGTGATCCCCGCGGTACATGGCGTCCCTCAGGCGGATAAGCATATCGAATATCGAACCGCCGGATACCCTTGAGCGGGTGGTGTCCCAGTTGGGGGCGTTGTTTTCCATATTGCCCCGGATTATTCCCAAATCCTTCAGTACTGTCGCGCCTTCCACACCGTCCTCGGCACGGATCAAGTGCGGACTGGTTCCCTCCAGCGCAAGTCCCCTGGTTTGAGGATCGATATACGCCTTGACGGGCGCCGGTGAATCGTTGATTTTGGCAACAATCGCCGGCAGCGTGTCGCCGGGGTTTACCCGAATCTCCGCTCCATCGATAAAAAACGATCCGGTGGTATTGACGCGGTAATTAGTGGCATCCACGGTGGAAAATATCTGCATCTTCTCTGCCCAAAATGCCTCGCCGCCGCCGATATCAAGATCGGTGTAGGTGCGTTCGCTTATCTCGGTTCTCCGCGAAGGACCGGCGCCTCGGTACTCTACTCTGGTTACCACGCTTTCGCCGCTGCCGGGTACGGTACCTTCCACGATGCGGAACGGTTCGGTAAATGCCTTGTCCCCGGCGAATATCTGCTTGCCGTCCGGCCCCACCTTGTTGGAAAGGGAGACAAGTTCCTTAAGCAGTTCATTAACCTCGACGGCAATGAGTCTTTCATCCTCGGCAGTGTAGGTGCCGTTGGCTCCCTGGACGGCAAGCTCCCGCACACGCTGCATCACGTTGATCGCCTCGTTCATGTAAGCAAACACAACGTCATAGTGCTTCTGCGCATACTGGGTGTTTTTTTCGAAGCGTTGCAGCCGTGCAAGATAAGATTCATAACGCACCGCGTGGGATGCAGCCAGAGGATCATCGCGCAGCTCATGTATCCTGTTTTCGGACGAAATTTGTGACTGCAGTTTTGCGATCCTTTCTTCATGACGTCTCAGGTAAAACTGGGAATCGGTATTGGGCATGTCCGTTGATATTCTTCTCATAACACCTGCTCCTTAATTTCAAGAATTTTCATCAACGAATAACGCGAATGTAAACGAATGGAATAAAAAGCAAAATAAATATTCGTATTTATTCGCGTTCATTCGCGTAATTCGTTGACTCTTTATCAAGCACCCATTCTCATCAATATATCCAGCATGGAATTGACAGTGGTAACAAAGCGGGCAGCGGCATTGTACCCGTGCTGGTAGCGGATCATGTTTGCCAGTTCCTCGTCGATATTTACCCCGGAGATTGACTGCCTTAAATCGTTAAGCTGCTTCATAATAATGTTTTCCGTTTCCAAAGACGTTTTGCTTTGCTGCCCCAACAGACCCATGCGTCCGACTGAATCGGCAAAGTAATCGTCAAAAGTGGAAAGACGGCCTACCATTACCGGGCTGTTCCTGATAGCAGCAATCGCCGCCGCCGCATCGCCGTTGCCGGGATTCGCCGCCTGTCCGTTCGCCCCAAAGCCGGAAGCGACCGACATATAGTCGCTTATAACGGAGGGGCTGACTTCTATCCAGCCGGAAGGGTGGGCAATGGGGGCAACCGCATAATCCGCCCCGTCCCGAAGGCTGGTAATGGCATCGGCGGTACCCCAGTCGAAGCTTCCGCCCTCAATGCCGCCCAACAGCCCCGCATAGCCGGTGAGGAAATATCCCGTGTCGCTGACGTGACGTATAACAAAGTCGGGGTTTTCATGTACGCCGTTTACCGGATCGGCGGGGGTTCCCTTGAGCGAAAGCCGTCCGTCCCGGTTAAGGCGGGCTACCACCTCCGCACCGGCGTTGTTGATTCTGTTGATAATGTCGATGACGGTATCGGTTTCATAGTACGGCACCTTTACTTCGCCGTCTCCGGCGGAAAGGGTTATCTCACCGACCAGGCCGGGCTGCGCCTGGGCTTCCAGAACATTCTGTCCGTTGATTCGGTAGATGTAGCTGGAATCAAAAACTCCGTTTCCGCTGCGGTCATAGTTGCCGTTTACATTGGTAACAAAGGGATACTCGGAAAAGAAATTGATCCCCGTAACTCCGTTCAGCCCATAACCGTCCCGGTGTACTTCGTTTACCAGGTCGACAAAATTCATGGTCATATTGTCGAGAGTTTGAATTTCATTGGCGATGGTTTCGTCCCGCAGTTCAAGGAGTGCGCCCAGCCGTCCCCGCTGGAAACGGATCTCCTGCCTGGTATCCTGCCAATAGATGTGGGCATAACCTTCGGTGTCTATTCCCTTGCGAAGATCGTACTGACGGCCTATCTGCCCCTGGACAAGAATGAAACCGGCGGTATGCACCATAAACTCATCCGGGTCCCGGTTGTCGATGGTCACATCAATAATGGAAGAAAGTCTGTCAATCAAAAGATCGCGGCGATCCTGCAGGTCGTTGGGCATGTCGCCCATTGCCTTTATCCGCTGAATGTCGCCGTTGAGGGCGGCTATCTGACGTACCAGATCGTTTACCTCGCCGACAGTAAGCTGTATATCCCCGTCAACCTGCTCCTGCAGCGTTTTGAGGCCGAAGTAACGGTTGTGGATGCCGTCGATAAGGGTTTTGCCCCGTTCAATGACTGCGGTGCGGGGGGCGGTGTCGGCGGGGAACATCGAAAGTTCCTGCCATGCATCCCAGAAATCGTCCATTTTTGACCGCACCGAATTCTGTCCCGGCTCAAGGTACAGGTTTTCCATCATCCGGACATAGGGGTCGCGGGCGGCCCAATAACCCTCGTTGGAAGCCTGCACTATGATGCGTCTGTCCAGAAGCTGATCGCGCAGCCGTTCAATGCGCTCAATGGTAACACCCTGCCCTATCTGCCCCGGCGTTTGTTCGCGGTTCAGTCCCGGCAGGTAAATCGGCTCGAAAGCGGACATTTCCACACGCTGACGGCTGTAGCCCTCGGTCGAAACGTTATCCAGATTGTGCCCTGTGGTGTACAGAGCCTGCTGGTGGGCGTGTAAGCCCCGCTTGCCAATTTCAATTCCCATAAAAGTTGAAGTCATTTTTTTGCTCTCCTTAGCTTAAAAACAGCGGTTCAAAACCATGCTGCGCATATCATGGGAAACGGGGCTCCCATGCGGCGTATAGAGCCTCCCGCTCCTGTCGGGGAAGGCAATTTCAAAAAAACCTGCCAGAGTAGACCGCGCTCCGGCTATATAACTCATAAGCGCATCACCGGAAACCTGGATTTTCAGGGCATCCAGCTTAAAATTCCGGTAAATTTCGGTAATTTCAGTACGTTGATCCGGAGGAAGGTAGGCAACAAAGGCATAAAAACCCGAATAAGCGCCTGATTCCGCATGAATTCCAGCAAAAAGTTCCTCTCTTTCGGCTTCAAGGGAAGAAAATTCTTCTCCCATCTCGCCCAAAGCGTCAAAATGACCCTCAAAATCAGTCCAGTCGCGGTTTTTTACCGCATCCCAGACAAGATTCTGCAAACGGGCAATCCTCTTAACCAACTCGCTTTCCTTCAACAGGATATCCCTGCATTTCTCGAATACCATCTTTCCCTCTCAATAAAGCTCCGCCCGAAATAATCCGGGAGGTTCCTCCCTTTCTGTATCGGCGTTTGGAAATAAAGGTTTAGACTTTTTCAATTATCAAATGGCTGTGAAAAAGTCCTGTTTTAGTTAAAATCGCTACTTGAGGTTTCTCTAGAAATGTTGTATACTGATACATCATACTGCCTCATATTATAAAGGAAGGAAAAAATGTCTATTCGTATTAAAGTATTCCTGATTATTACGGTGATTGTGTTGGTAATTTCCGCATCAAGCGTCGTAATCAGCATTTCTTCGGCGCAGAACCAGATAATCAAGACTTTGGAAAATGATATGCAGCGGCTTGCATCCGGGGCAAACGAATATATGTACAACCTTATGGAAAACCTCAAAATGAACGCCGCCGCCGTTGCGCAGGCACTGAAAGGCATCCAGACATACGAGGCAAATACCGTTCTGCTTGAGCAGGTCGCAGCCTATGAGGATTTCAGGGCTATCGCGATTTACAATTCCCTGGGCAAGATGGAAGCTGGTTACCGAATGGGCGGTTCTTTTCCACCCGAAGAAATAGTCCGCGGAGAAGCAGGCCAGGCGGCTTTTGAAGGGGAAAGGATTATCACAACTTCGTACATGGATTCTTCCGGGGAAGTGGTCTTCTACGTTTTTGTACCGATAGATGACTACAAAATGATGAGGATAAGGGGTGAAACGCCCGCTACCCCTCAAATTATCGGAATGACTATTGCCGGAGATTATTTTAACGAACACCTGCTCCGGTTCCAGTCGGGAAATGCCGGACGTATCTTAATGATTGACAACAGAGGAAAAATAATCGCCGATGTGTCTCACAGTTGGGTTGAGGAACAGGTAAATTTCATAGAAATGGCCAGAAACAACAGTAAATTCGACGATGCCGCCCGAATGATTACGCGGATGCTCCTTGATAACGCCGATGCCGAAAAAAATGTTGACCGCTATGTTATAAAAGGCGTAGAAGAAATGGGAGAAGACATTGACGATATAATTGCTTACAGACCCATAGCCCCCTTAATTACCCCTGAAGGATGGACAATCGCCGCCGCTTCTTCGGTTAAGGAAAGCCCCTTTCAGCGGGTATGGCAGATGATCGCCCTTTCGGGGTTTATTTTTCTGGGACTGGGAATGGTTGCCGCAGCCTTGGCGTCGGGCGTCATAGCAAAACCCTTTGAAATCGCCGCAGCAGCCGAAAAAGCCAAAACCGCCTTTATTGCCAATATGAGTCACGATATGCGTACCCCGCTGAACGCCGTTATCGGCTTTTCTCAGCTTAACCTGACCAAGAGGGGTATACCGCCTGAAACAAAAAAGCAGCTTGAAAAAATCGACGAATCGGGCATGACCCTTCTGGGGGTGGTTAACGATCTTCTTGATATTTCCAACATAGAATCGGGAAAATTCGGGATAATTTCCGCCGAATATGATTTGGCCAATTTTATCAACGACACGGCAGTAAGCAATCTTGTCCACATCGGCTCAAAATCAATTGGCCTGAACATTGTTCCCGATGAAAAACTCCCCGCCAGACTGGTCGGCGACGCGCTGAGGGTACGGCAGATCTTCAACAACCTGTTGATCAATGCATTCCACCATACCAAGATAGGAACCGTTGAATGGCGGATTTCGGCCGAAAAAGAAGGGGATACGGTATGGCTGGTCTCCTCTGTTTCGGATGCCGGTGCGGGATTCAAACCCGAAGATATTGACAAACTCTTCCTTGATTATTCAAGCCAGGACACCCAGCAGCTGCGTTCTTCTCATGGTACCGGTCTGGGCCTTGCGTTGACCAAAAAAATCCTTGATATGATGAAGGGAACGATTACTGCGGAAAGCATCCCCGGAAAGGGAACGGTATTTACGGTGAAGCTGCCGCAGAAGTACGTCAGCGATGAGGCAATAAGCAAGGAATGTGCAGAAAAACTGAAATCATTCGGCTCTATCACTCACGGTTCCGTTGATTCAAGCGATATGCAGCGGATCAATCTTCCCAACGCAAGGGTTCTGGTGGTGGATGATGCTGAAATTAACCTTGAGGTCGCCAGGGGGATGCTGGAGCCTTACGGAATGACAGTTGACTGCCTCACCACTCTGCCGGAGGCGGTGGAACTTGTACGCAAGGGCGAGCCAAAGTACAACGCAATTCTTATGAACCGCTGGATGCCGGGCATGGACGGCACGGAGGCGGTACGGATAATCCGGGGTGATATTGGCAGCGATTACGCAAAGAATCTGCCGATCATCGCCGTTACTGCCAATTCGGTAATCGGCAACAATGCCTTTTTCCTGCAGGCCGGTTTCCAGGATGTTATATCAAAACCGATGGATATCCTCCATCTGGACAGGCTGATCCGCCGATGGGTAGCCGGTGAGGATATATCATAATTTGGCCGCAAAAAAGGAAAAAAACATGTCAATTCGCCTGAAAGTATTCATGATCATTAGCGTGATTGTCTTGTTGATTACCGCATCCGGTGTAATAATCAGCATCTTGTCGGCTCAAAGTCAGATCATCGGTTCGCTGGAAAGGGATATGCGTCTGGTAACAACTCTGGCAAATGAATATATTTCGGGCGAAATAGACCTGCTCAAGGCGAATGCCGCTTCGGTAGCACAGCGGCTGAAAACAACAAGAGTAGAAGAACTCCAGCAGATTCTGATTGAACAGGTCGCCGCTTATGAACAATTCAATACGATAACGGTTATCAATGCCTCCGGCAGGGTAGAAGCGTCTTACGGTCCCGCTCCGGCGCCCGTGGAAATTATTCTCCACCGCTATGGGGATCAGGATTTTATGTGGTCGCGGACTATCTCAACTTCGCGCATTGATAGTTCCGGAAACCTGGTTTTCCATGTTTTTGTGCCGATGGACGACTCCTATTATATGCAGTCGATAATAGGCGAAAGCGATCCCAACTGGAAAATAGTTGCGTGCAGCATTCCGGGCGATTATTTCAGCAAACGGATGAGCCGCTTCCTGCTGTGGGAAACCGGAAACATAATAATGGAAGACGGTGAAGGCACCTTAATCGCCAGCGTGACCCATGATTGGGTTGTCGAACGGGTGAACTTCATGGAGATTGCAAAGGATGAACCCCACCACTATACGGATGCGGCGAAAATAACAGAGCGCATGATCGCCGGCGAAACAGATACGGTATACATCTCTCTTGAAGGAACCGACGCGGCCATCTCTTTTGCGCCGATTACCGCATCGGAACACGGCTGGTCTATCGGCGTCATTGCCCCTACCTCGGAGAGTCCTTTTTACAAAGCAAGGGATTTTATCATCGTTACGGGATGCATTTTCCTGAGCATGGGTATTCTTGCCGCTACGGTTGCGGCAGGTTTTATCGCAAGACCGTTCTACCGCATAGAAGAGCAGAATGTCCGGCTTACAGAACTCGGCGAAGCGGTGAAGGCGGCGTCAAAAGCCAAAAGCACTTTCCTTGCCAACATAAGCCACGATATGCGAACCCCGCTGAATATGGTTATCGGCCTTTCGGAACTGGCCATCAAACAGAAGCCGTCTGCTGAAATCGGCGGCAATCTCAAAAAGATACAGGAATCGGGCAAAACCCTTTTGGGGGTTGTAGACGATCTCCTCGAAATTTCCAACCTGGACACGGGAAAATTCCGTTTGGTAAATGCCGAGTACAATGTTGCCACATTTATCAACAGTACAGCAAATGCCAACAAGCTGCTCATCGGCGGGAAGCCGGTTACCTTCAATCTTGTTCTTGGCGACAACCTCCCCGCCCGGTTGATTGGAGATGAATTGAGGGTTAGGGAAGTATTCAACAATTTACTGGAGAATGCTTTTGCCTTTACGGAAAACGGAACCGTTGAATGGAATCTTTCGGCGGAAAAAGACGGAGATTCGGTATACCTGGTCTCCTCAATTTCGGATACCGGAATTGGAATAAAGCCTGAAGACCTGGAAAAACTCTTTACCGATTACCGTGAACTGGATGCAAGAAAGCTGCGGAATCTTGAAGGAACCGGACTGGGGCTCGCACTGACCAGAAGAATTGTTGAACTTATGGAAGGGACTATTTCGGCGGAAAGTGCCTTTGGAAAGGGATCTGTATTTAAGGTAAGGATAAAGCAGAAATCGGTTAATGAGAAAATCATAAATCCCCAGACTCTGGAAAGTCTAAAAAAGTTTATCCTCAACGAGGCGGCGCAAAGCGAAAATACCGAGACAGAACGATTGCAGCTAACAGGAAAAAGGGTGCTGGTAGTGGACGACATTGAGCTTAACCTTGATGTAGCCGAGAGTCTTTTGGAACCATACGGAATGAAGATTGACGGCGTCTCCAGCGGCGCCGAGGCACTGGAACTCGTGCGTAAGGGAGAACCGAAATACGATATGATCTTCATGGACCATATGATGCCGGAAATGGACGGAATGGAAACAGTCGCAAAAATCCGCAGTTCCATCGAAACCGATTACGCAAAAACCGTGCCGATAATTGCCGTTACCGCCACAGGGTATTCCGCCAGTGACGAGGTCTTTCTCGGCAATGGCTTTCAGGACCGCATTGCAAAGCCCCTGGGAGAGGCGCGTGTTGACGAGGTAGTCCGCCGCTGGCTGGCCGGTTAGAAAACGGGGCTTTCGGACTCTGGTTTCCGAACAACAATACAAAAGGGGCTGCCATAGACAGCCCCTTTTTATATGCATGGAAATTACAGCTGTGCGTTAACGGCGCTGGGATCTCCCTTGGCCTTGACATATGCAGCCATTCGGAAATCGTCTCCTTTTATGTGATTAAGGAGCCAGTTGCCGATTGTTGTCGTCACGACACCAATCACCTCTTCCGTGGGGCCTTCGTTGATTAGCCGCTGGGTCAGTTCACCGACCGTGCCTTTGAACTCGTCATGGTAGCGCTTGTGAATAAGGTAGTCGGGATATTCGTACTGCGTCTGCAGTTTTTCTTCCGTTGAAAAGTGCATCACGGTGTAGCCGGTTAGAAAGTCCAGGGTCTTGAAGATTTCATCTTTCCCCTTCCCTTCCCTTGAAGAATCGATAATGCTGTTTAACGCGGAAATTAACTGCTTGTGCTGGCCGTCGATTTTTGCATGTCCCGTCTCAAGACTCGGATCCCATAGATACGCCATAATAACCTCCTTTAATTTGCCGTTCTCTATTCTAGAGGCGGGAAATACCCGGAGGAATCCCGCCCTGAACGCTCCATAAGGTACACTTCCGCTTCCACAGGAAGCCATGCCCTGCCAAAATCGGTGGGAAGAAGCGACTTGTAGCCAATAGTATAAAGGCCGCTGGGTATAAAAGCAATGCTTTCTATCATCTCTCTTATCCCCTCAGGACGGTACAGGGGCAGCGCCTGACCCCCGGTTTCGCGGCAAAGGTAGCGTATTTCCTCGGCAGGGCCAGCCGAACCAACAATAACAGCATTAAACACAATGGCGTTGTTGGCAAGATAGGCTGCCATTTCGGAAAGACTGTACTGATCAAGGGCAAGTTCCCCCATTCCACCGGAACCAATATACACAACCGACCGCTTTTTCTCGCCGGGAAGCAGGTCGGTGGCGGCAAGGCGCAGACCAAGGTCGAAACGCCAACGGATACTGTAGTCTCCCGTCCGCCCCCTGGCAGCGGTTTCAAGGGCGTTTTCGTGCCGCTCCCGCTGGGGCTGTTCGCCCGCCGAAACAAATGAAAGTATCTTTCCCTGGGTTCCAAGGGCGCTGTTTATGTCGCGCACCGCAGCGGCAAGATCGTCACGCAGGGATGCCGTTGCGGGTGAACGTTCAACCAAAATGGAAATATCGGCGCGGTTTGAGCGATAGGACGGCATAAGGAACTTCTGCTCGCTAACCGCGCGCCCGCCCTCGCTCAGGAAGAAATTCGCGCTGTCAAGCCCGACAATGGGGCGGCGCAGCCTGTCTTCTACCTTAACCTCCACTGATACTTCGGGAAAACGGTCGGTGTATACCCGCTCGATCTGCACAAAGAAACCAGAGGCAAGATCGTCAAAGCGGGTCAGCACGGATACTTCGCCTGCGGCGAAATTTGCGGCAAGCAGATTGCCGTTGGAATCCATATCCGCACCGACTATACGTATCCTCTGGTTTCCCGCAGCGCCAAGCTCCCGAACAATCGCCGAATTGACATCGATCAACAGTACCCTGTTGGTGTCTGCGGCGAGCAGCCTTCCGTCGCTGAGGAAACGAAGGCTTTCCGGACCGGAAAGACCTTCGGCAAGAATACCCAGGTAATTGCCGTTGGGATCAAACATATAGATACATTTTGCCATAGAATCCGCGGCGTATATCCGGCCGCCTCTGGCAGCAATGCCCGTCGGCGAAGGGAAGCCGGGGAAGAAGGCGCTTCGTGTCCCGAAGGACAGCACAAATACCCCGTCCGGGTCAAATTTTGAAATGAGTTGGCGGCCGTAATCAACAACGTACAGGTAACCGTCTTCGTCAACCGCCATGTTCTGCGGACCGATAAACATCCCCTGCATTAAGCCCTTCGACCCAATGTATGCAAGCCAGTCGCCCTGGGGACTGAGTACGCTGATCCTGCCGCCGCGGTACTCGGAAAGGTACATGCGTCCCCCGACGCCCCTGACCAGATCGTACGGCCGGTCAAAACCGTTAAGCGGCCCGCGCTTGCGATCCCGGATAACGCCGTTAACGTCTATCTTTACAATCTCATTGCTGCCATATGCAACCACCCAGGTGGAACCGTCGTTTTGGGGCAGAACGGCTGTCGGCTGCCGGTAAAGAATATGCTCTTCATAACGGCCGGGGTAACGTCCCGACTCGATGTAACGTACATCGTCATTGGCGATGGGCAAGAGGAGACGGCGGTTTGCCACCGTTTCGACACGGTTAGCCAAAATCATCCCCGGGCCGGAGTTTCTGCCGTAGGCATTGGCGGCGGCCCTCCACTGGCGCAGGGCAGTGTCCTCAAGACCGGAACGGTAATATGCCTTTCCCAGCCAGTCCATGATTATCGCTTCGCCTTGCCTAAAGGAAAGGGATCGCTCAAAGGAAAGAATCGCCTCGTTAAACGCATAGCGGTTATATGCATGAATGCCGATGCGGAATTCTCCGGCGGCGTTTATCGCATTTACATCTTCGCCGCCGGTGATATAGCCGGAACGCTCATCCTGCGCAGCAAGGGACGACGCGAAAACAAGGAATATTATTACTAAAGCCAGGGGCATCAACACCCGCGATTGCCGTATCACGCAGGTCTCCCGTTTACTATTCTGTAATGCTCTTTAATTTCTTTTTCCTTTGGAGCAAGTTCCAGCGCCCTGCGCAGAAGGCTGCGGGCTTCCGGCAGTTCTCCGCACTTGTAATATGCCCAGCCAAGGGAATCAAGGTATGCTGCGCTATCCGGCTTGTAATCCAGCGCTTTGCGGCAAAAACGCAGTCCCCTCAGCGGATCCATTCCCGTATCGGCAAGAATATAGCCCATGCTGTTTAATGCTGTTGCATTGTCTCTGTCAAGGTCAAGTGCCTTTTCGTAATAGTCTATCGCATCCCGGTACTTTCTCTGGGTATACGCCGAATAAGCCAGCGTATTGTACAGCGGCGCAGACTCAAAGCCCGAACTCTGCAGACGTCTCAGCTCAAATTCCGCCATTTTGGCACGCCCTGTCGTAACATAGATGTAGGCAAGGGTCAGGCGGCACTGGTACACACGCAGCGGATCAACGCCGAGGGCGACAACCTGTTCAAGATGCAAAATGGCGTCATCGTAACGCGCCAGCTTGGTACAGCAAAGGCCGAGGTAGTATGCAAGTTCGGCCTGTTCTCCTACGGAGAAATCTTCGGCGTCTATACGGAGAAGTACTCTGAGGGCATTTTCCCACCGTCCTATATGGAACAGACGCACCCCTTCCTGAAGTACCCTGATGTCCGCAGGTTTTTTTTCCGTTTTTTCGACAGGAACATTTTCAATGCTTTTGATAATCTTGTCGGGAAAACTGGGTTGAAACTCTTCGTTTATTACCGGTTTTTCGCCTGGCTCGCGGCGCCGGTTTGACAAGTCAGCCACTATGCCCCCCCTTGGCCATGACAGATTCCAGCAGCACCGGATAGATACAAATTTCGCTTATCGA
>Ga0082212_10007924_pt1 | contig 13961 bp, 8 predicted proteins | sample TergutNt197P3_FD_71548 | JGI IMG/M metagenome (GOLD analysis project Ga0082212, IMG submission 71548) | Neocapritermes taracua P3 segment gut microbial communities from Petit-Saut dam, French Guiana - Nt197 P3 | ecosystem: Host-associated > Arthropoda: Insects > Digestive system > Gut ... | reverse complement strand
TACTGAGCACAGCAATCATGGCACACATTTCATGCGCGAACCATATCTGCGGTGCGAGCAACAAGGAGGAATGAACCGGATGCGCAGGAAGCTTTTGAACGGCAAAATGGTAGGGGTATTCGCGGTTCTACTGGTGCTTTTATTGGCTGTTGGAGTGGCTGAGGAGGAAAGGACGGACGCCAGCGGGCAGTGGAAGTATGTTCTGGAGGAGGTTGGCGCAATCATTACGGGTTATGTGGAAGAACCCACCGGCGATCTGGCGATCCCGGGCGAACTGGACGGGTATCCGGTGACAGGCATCGGCTTCGGCGCATTCTTCTGGTGCGTGGACTTAGATAGCGTATCCATCCCGGATAGCGTGACAAGTATCGGCGTAAGCGCGTTCGAGGCTTGCCACGGTCTGATAAGCGTGACCATCCCGGATAGCGTAACGAGCATCGGCAACTACGCGTTTATTGACTGCGAAAGCCTTGCCAACGTGGCCATCCCGGACAGCGTGACGCAGTTCGGATCCAACCCTTTCGCAAACTGTCCCAAGGCGTTCATCAGCGGGCCATCCGATAGTCCTGTATATTCGAATGTGGACGGCGTTCTTTTTGAAAAACAGCAACAGATGCTTGTTTCCTACTCCGGCGCAAAACAGGGCGCGTACATCATACCCGAGGGTACATTGCGTATTGGCGTAAGCGCGTTCTATGCGTGCGAAGGCTTAACCAGCGTGTCCATCCCGGGCAGCGTTGAGAGCATCGGCGCTAACGCGTTTTATGAATGTGAAAACTTAATCAGTGTAACCGTCCCGGACAGCCTGGCGAGCATCGGTGAATATGCGTTCGCTTACTGTGAAAATCTAACCGGCGTTACCATCCCTGCCAGTGTGACGAGCATTGACGAAGGCGTATTCTATGAGTGCGGCGAAATTGTCCTGAGCGTGGCGGAAGGCAGCTACGCCGAGCAATACGCGAAGGCGAACAATATTCCTTACAACAATATGGAGAATCTTGTGCAGGAAAACGGGATTCCAAACGTGACGTCCATCCCGGCATTCGATGCGGAAGGCACGTTTGTGAGTGTTTCCGAAACCGACAAAATGAATTTGGCGCGATTGTTTTCAGCAGCAAACCCTTCTGACTTATTGGTATCATTCGATTTTGGAGACAATATCGACCATGCAATGTGGGTGGCTGGATTCGCGGCCTGCTACAGAAGCGATGAAACGAGCTCCGATTTTAACCTGTTTAATGAAGATGCCGCAACGCATTTTGCTGATCTGTGGGCTGAATACTTCGATGGTTGGAATCTTTTAGAGAGCGCGATTCCTCCTGAGGATATCTTACCATACAGCAAAAGTGGAACCGTAAGAGACTCGATCTACTACCGGGCAGAAAATAAAGCCATGCAATCACTGATAAAGGGAATATACGGGCGAGAGATGGCCGACCCCGAAGGACACATACGGTATTACAATGGGTATTTTTACTTTGGACATATAGGCGATTTCGAAGAACGTTTATTATTTGGCTACGATTACACCGCTGATACGGTTTATGAGCTATCAAACGGTTACTACAAAATCGAGGGCACAGCCGCGCTATACGGTTATGCCGATGGGGAGTTGGAAGACACAAAAGCATATGAGGCGCTTGTCAAAAAAGATGAGGCGGCGAAATACGCGTATTTACTAATCGCTCAAAGGTTCAGTGACTAAGTGCAAACGGCATTTCGCTCTACAAACTCTTTATAGATAAATCGAGGCTGCGTAATATGTGCTGTATTCCTCTCCACAGACCGTTATGCTAGCGTCCGTTGCGTCCGCACCCTAAAAACGCTACAGCATCCCCTTCTCTTTACGCCTGGTTACCCACCCTTCTTTCACCTCGCCGCGGGCCCTGGCTACATATAGGGAGCCGGGGGGTACATCCTCCACCACGGTGCCGCCGGCGGCCACGTAGGCGTCCCGGCCGACGGTGACGGGGGCCACCAGGTTGCAGTTGCATCCCACGAAGGCGTTATCCTCCACAACGCAGCGCCGCTTGGCCTTGCCGTCGTAATTCACGAAGACTACGCCGCAGCCCAGGTTCACGTTGCGGCCCAGCTCCCCGTCGCCCACATAGGTCAGATGGGAAATCTTGCTATGATCCCCCACGCGGCTGTTTTTAATCTCCACAAAATCGCCCACACGGCAGCGGCTGCCCACCACCGTGCCCGGCCGCAGGTAAGCGAAAGGGCCCACGCTTGTCTCGTCGCCAATATCGCAATCCAAAAGTACGGAGTGCTCAACGGCGCATCCCTGGCCCACCACGGCGTTTTCCAGGCGATTGCCCGGGTAGAGCGTGCAGCCCGCTCCCACGGATGTCCGCCCCATAAGAAGGTTGTCCGGATAGATGACCGCCCCCGGGCCGATGGTCACCTCCGCCTCGATAATCACCCGCTCCGGGTCCGGCAGGATGACGCCTGCGGCTATGTGCCTCCGGGCGATTCTCTCGCGGAGTACGCGGAAGGCCGCCGCGTAGCCGGTCGCGTCCGCCACCGTTTCGCCCCCCCCAGGCGCGTACGCCGCGGGCCGGCTATCGTCGCGGGCGCTGAGGAGCATCCCGGCCGCCTCTATCGCGGACATGGCGCAGGACTTCACCGCCCGCAACCACTCTCCGCTCGAAACAGCCACGGCAACGGCCTCTCCCCGGGGGGACGTCAGCGACTCCGCGGTCCCGCCTCCGGCCGCCGCCGCGAGAGCCGCCAGCGCGGCAGGCTCCAGGCAGGGCGCGTCCTCCCGGGCCAGCAGCACCACGTCAAAAGGCTCCTCAAAAGCCCGCTCGTCGTCCGCCACCCGGGCCCCGCTGTCCGCAAGGGCCTGCCGCACATGCTCCCGGCAGGTCCGGCCCAGCAGCGGCGTCGCGAATCCGCCTGCCGCAGGGGCGCATTCGGGGCCCGCAGGCCTTATTACGACCCATCCCAGAGTTTGTTTCATGTGGAACACTCCCTTCGCTCCCGCAGAGGAGCCCCCGCCCGCTTTCATCGCCGCCTCCGGCATCCCGCCGCGCGCGCTCCAGCCGCAGGCCGGTATATGTTGATGCCGTCTTCACTCGCAATCAAGGGGATGGAACCTCCCTACGGAAGCGAGGCTATGTCCTCGGAAGGCTTTACGGTGAAAGTTCCCGCCTCCCCGTCCACATCCACGACCAGGAGGGACAGAACGTCCGCCGCGAGCCGGCGGGCCGGCCCAGCGGCGGCGGCAACCACGGCGGCGCCCGCAACGCCGGCGCCCGCCCCGGCCAGCAGATCCATCATGCCCTTGACGGTGTCGCCGGTACTCATAAAATCATCAACGATCAGGCCTGTCTGGCCCTCCCGGACGGCCCGCCGTGGGAGGCTCATGGCATGAGGGCCGCGCGGATTCAGCCTGTCTTCCCAGCGGCGCAAGGCCGTTCGGCTCAGCCTGCGCGTCCTGCCAGCCGCCGCGGAACCGGAGGCTGCGGCCTCTTTTTCCACAGGCGGCGTCTCCGGCATGGCCGGGCCCGGAACCGGCGAATGGAAAAGGGGGTTAGGGTCCGCGTGATCCCTGCGGGCGGTCACCAGGGGTATTCCCAGCGCCTCGGCGGTGAAGAGGGCTACGGGGATGCCGGACGCGGCCACGGTGAGGACGAAGGCCGGCTGAACGTCATAGAAACGGCCGGCGATGAGGTTGGCCATGCGGCGCACTTTGCGGGGGTCTCCCAGGAGGTCGTGCATGTAAAGAACGCCGCCGGGCAGCAAACGCCAAGGCGCGCGCAGCTCGGCGCAGAGATCCCGGGTGAAGGCGAGGGCTCCCTCAGCGGTCATCACAGGGCGGAAACGCACCCCTCCGCCCGGGCCGGCGACGCTGTCCAGGACGCCCAAATCATACGTTTTCAGCATCTGCCGAAGAAGCTCAAGGTCCTCGCTGAGGGTGGACTTGGCCGTAGCGAACATCTGGCAGAAGTGGGACAGGGCGAACAGCCGGTTCGGGGAATCGGTGAGGATCTTTAAAAGCGCTGCGACGCGCTCGTTGCGGTGAACTCTCTCCAAGGCTCTTATCCTCCAGAGGCGGCGGCTTTCTCTCCGCGGACGCCGCCCCGCGGCCGGCGGCTTCCCGGCCGGCTTCCCCGCCGCGCGTTGTTACTGCCCTTCCCCAGCACGCGATACCCGCTGCCGGGCATCGCTTTCCCTCCCGGGGGATGATTCGAATTATATCATGAAAGGGCGAATGTTTCCAGCCGCCGAAAGCGAAAAGAAAAGAACGCCCGGGCCGTATTGCCATCTTTTTCAAAAACGTGTATAGTACGGTAGAATGACAAACAGGGAGGAACGATCTATGTCCGGCCAGGCCACCTTCTGGAGCGCCACCCTGGGCCACGCCGCCCAGGCGCCCCTGGCCGACCGCATGCGGCCGCGTACCCTGGAGGAATTCATCGGCCAGAAGCATCTCCTGGGAGAGGGCAGGATTCTCCGCCGCGCCATCCTGGCGGACAGGCTGCAGAGCAGCATCTTCTGGGGCCCTCCCGGCTGCGGAAAAACCACCCTGGCCGCCATCATCGCCAACCGTACCGGCAGCGCCTTCGAGAAGCTAAACGCCGTCACCAGCGGCGTGGCCGACGTCCGCAAGGTCCTCAAGGAGGCCGACGACCGCCGTATCCGCTACGGCCGCGCCACCTACCTCCTTCTGGACGAGTGCCACCGCTGGTCCAAAGCCCAGAGCGACAGCATCCTCCCCGCCATTGAGAGCGGCCTCATCCGCTTTATCGGCTCCACCACCGAAAACCCCATGGCCAGCATGACCCCCGCCATCGTCAGCCGCTGCCGCGTCTTTGCCTTTGAACCCCTCGCCGCCGACGAGGTGGAGCAGGCCTTGCTGCTGGCTCTCCGGGACCGGGAGCGCGGCTACGGCGCCTATGATGTCCGCTGTGAGGACGGCGCCCTCCGCCTCATCGCCCAGGTGGCCGGCGGCGACGTTCGCACCGCCCTCGCCGCTCTGGAGCTGGCGTTTCTCACCGGCGGGGACGGGGCGGCGGAAGAAGACGGGAACGTCTGTTCTGTAGAACCGCCGGCGAGCCCGGCCCGCGCCATCTCCCTGCAGGCTGCCCGGGAAAGCGTGCAGAAGCCCACCCTTTCACTGGATGAGGATCTGTACTACGATATGCTGTCCGCCTTCATCAAGAGCATGCGGGGCAGCGACGCCAACGCGGCGTTGCTGTGGTTCGCCCGGCTGCTCTACGCCGGGGTGGACCCCAAACTAATCCTGCGGCGGGTGGTGGTCCATGCCAGTGAGGATGTGGGCTTGGCCGACCCCATCGCCATGCTCCAGGCCCATGCCGCCGTCAAAGCCCTCGAGTTCGTGGGCATGCCTGAGGCCCGCATACCCATCGCCCAAGCCATCATCGCCATCTGCCAGGCGGAGAAGAGCAACAGCGTGGTAAACGCCATCGCCGCCGCCTGCGCCGACGCGGAAAAGGGCGATTTCACCCCCGTACCCTCCTATCTGCGGGAAAAGAGCTACAAGCTTCCCCATCAAGTCACCCCTGATTATCGGTATCCCCACGACTATCCGGGCCACTACGTGAAGCAGACCTACATGCCCCCCGGCTATGAAAACAGGGTGTACTACGAGCCTTCCGACCAGGGCCATGAGGCCAGGCTGAAACAGAGGATGGAGCGCAGGCGGGACGCCGCTTCGCTTCCGTAAGGGAGGGCCCGTCCTCCTTACGATATCCCCCACCGCCTGCTTGTTTTCCTTCGAGGGGCTTACCCCCCGAGACCCCTTGCCGCCGGCAGCCACCTTTCGCTCCATACCGCAGGGCCGGGGTTCCATCCCTGACCGTATTTCATGCCCAAGTGATACCCCTGCGGACAAAAGGCGCTTTGAATCCCGCCTGAAAGAGCCGAAAAATAATATCCGATACGGGCAGTCCTTATGCAGGGGAAAGGATCGTTATGGAGTCATCCAAAAAGCGCTTCCTTAAAAACATGATCGGCTTCTCTCTCACGGCCTGGACCGCTTTTGCGATCAGCTTAATCGCGACGCCCCTTTCCACACGCCTGTTCGCGCCGGGGGAACTGGGCAAGATCAACCTGTTCAACACCTATGCGGCGCTGGCGGCGTCCTTTTGCTATTTGGGGCTGGACCAGGCCTTTGTGCGGTTCTTCCGGGAACCGCCGGGGAGGGCCTCCAGGGCGTCCATGTTTACGTTTTGCGCGGCCACCTCGGTGGGTTTCAGCCTGCTGGTCACGGGGGCGGCTTTCGCTTTTTGGCGGGAGATCAGCCGGGGGGTGACAGGCGAGGCGGACATCGCCGTATTCGCCTGCCTGGGCCTGTTCAGCCTGTGCATGGTGCTGTTCCGGTATCTGTCCCTGTGCTACCGGATGGAGCAAAACGCAAAGCTGTACACCATCCAAGGGGTGGCTCACGCCCTGCTGACCAAGGTCGCTTACCTGGCGGTGGGCTTCCGGGGCGGCGGCGGCCGGGCCGCCATCCTGGCGCTGACCGGGCTGATGGGCCTGTTTACGCTGGCGTTCATCCTGGCCCAGCGCAAGCGGTTCGACGCGCATTTCCGCAGCCGGTCGGACAGGCCCTTCCTGCAAAACATGACGGCCTACGCCGCGCCCCTGATCCCCCTGGCAGTGATCACCTGGCTCAACAACTCCGTAAGCCCGCTCGTCCTTCGCCAACTGCTGGGCTTCGCCTCCGTGGGCGTCTTCACCAGCGCCCTGGGCCTGGCTTCCACCGTTAACGTCATTCAGACCGGGTTTACCACCTACTGGGCTCCCTATGTGTATGAGCATTACCAGAGCGGGAACAGCCGGCGCTTTTTTACCGTACACCGGCTGATGGCCTGCGCCCTCACCCTGTTCATCCTGGGGCTGACCCTGCTTCAAGGCCCGGTGTTTCTGCTGTTGGGCCCCGCCTATCGAAGCTCCGCAGTGTACTTCCCCTTTCTGTTCCTGTCCCCTGTGTGCTACTGCCTCAGCGAAACCACGGGCCTGGGTATCGGCATCGCCAAAAAAACCCACTGGAACACCCTCGCGTTTCTGCTCTCCGTAGGGATGAACCTGGCCCTGTGCTTCCTGCTGATCCCGTTCCTGGGCGAGACCGGCGCCGCCATAGCCGCCGCCGCCGCCGCCATCGTCTCCCTCCTGCTGCGCACCTGGGCCGGGGAGCGGTACTACAAGGCCATCCCCGATTACCGTTACGTGGCGTACACCGTGGGCCTTGGTTTGCTGGCCGCCGCGGCAAACTATTTGCTGGCCGGCCGGGATAGCCTGAAATACGGTTTTTTGGCAATCTTGCTGATCGTCGGGTGCCGGCTGTTTTGGAAAGAGCTGGGCACGCTGTTGGGAACAGCCCGGGCCGCGGCCCTGGGCCCGCTTTCCGCTTGGGCCGGCCGTGCCGTCAGGAGGGAAAGCGGGAAAAACGGAGGAAAAGGCGCCGGAGCGGGATCCGCAATATCGCCCATAGCCCGCCCGCGGGCGCTGATTATCGCCGACGGGGAAGCCCTGTGGACCCGCCGCTACATCGAGGACCTGCTGCTGCCGGCGGGGTATGAAACGGTGCTTTTTCCCATCTACGGAGGGCCCCATCAGGGAATTTCCCCTGCCGCCTCCACCCACGAGGCCTATTACCGGGAAAACCGCGTGCGGGTCTATGAGGACCGCCACACCCTGCCGTTGGCGCGGCGCGTGCCCCGGCTGCGGATGTGGCTCCGGGTATGGCTGAACGCCAGGCAGCTCCGGCGGCTGGGACCCTTCAGCGTAGTGCATAACCACTATCTCTCCCAGCGGGACCTGGCGCTGGGCTGGAGGATCGTAAAGGGCGAAAAAAAGAAGGGACCCGAGGGGCCCAAATGGGTGGCCAGCTTTTGGGGCAGCGATCTGCTGCGGTCGTCAAAAAGGGCGCTGGCCCGCATGAAGCCCTATCTGCGGAAGTGCGACTGGGTGACCGTCCACGCGGCTCCCCAGCGGGAGATGCTAAAGCGCCTGTTCGGCGAATCCGTGGCGGACCGGACTGCCCTGGTGTACTTTGGCCAGCCGGGGCTTGCCAGCATCGACCGGGTGCGGGCGCGCATGGACAGGGCCGCGTGCAAGGCCCATTTCGGCATCGGGCCGGACCGCTTCGTGGTATGCGTGGGGTACAGCGCCTCCCCCGCCCAGCAGCAGGACAAGGCCCTTCAAGCGCTCATCGGCCGGTGGCGCGGGGATATGGAGGCCTTGCGGCCGTCCCGGTTCAGCAGGATCACGGTGGTACTGCAGATGACCTATGGCAAGACGGACGAAGCCTATATGGAACGGGTACGGGACCTGGCCGCAGCCTTGCCCTGTAAATGCCTGATCCTGACCTCCTTCCTGGACGGGGAGGAAAGCGCCATGCTGCGCCTTTGCGCGGACGTATTCCTTCAAACCGTGCGGACGGACTCCTTCTCCGGAAGCCTGCAGGAGTACCTCTATGCCGGGGCGCGGGTGCTGGCGGGGGCGTGGCTGGATTACCCCCAATTGCGGGAAATGGGGATCGGCGTACACTATTGCGCGGATTTTAAGGAGATGGCCGGGGCGCTGGAAGAAATGGCGGGCACGGAAAAAACGCGGGAGGCGGAGGCCCCGGCGCCCCTTCCCCGGGAGGAATGGCAAAGGCGAAGTATTCTTAAAGACCGCTACTCCTGGGACGGGGTGCGGGAAGGATGGCTGAGGCTGTATCGGGATGAGTAGGCCCGCCGGCTGCCGGCTTTCGCTCTATGGCGCATAAGGGGACAAGGAAACACATGACCATACTTGGAAGCAAACCGTCCTCCCCTGCGGGAGGGACGCCGCGGGCCTCCCTTGGGGGCGTTACCCCCGGGCCCCGGCCAGCATTCTGCGAATCCAGGCCCTCAGTTCCTTGAAGGCGCTGCGGGGGTCAATCTCGTCCAGCGTCTCCATCAGGGCGGCTGTTTGGGCGTTGTCCAGGCTGTCCTTGCCGCCGGCCAGGAAGGCGGCGCGGCTTTTCACGATAAAGAGCAGGATCTCCTCTTCCAGGGCGCGGGCGGCCAGCATTTCGCCCACCACCTTGCTCTTGGCCGCGAACTGAATAAAATCCTTGTTCATCAGCGTGTAGTTGAGCTTGCTCTTCTCGTCGCTGTAACGGGAGACGATAGCCTGGTATTCCTCGCTGCCCACCATATCCACCGCGTCGGTCTGCTCCTCGGTAACGTCCTCGGGTTCCGAAACCGCTTCGGAGAAGGCTTTCAGAGCGATCTTCCCCCGGGCGGTGTAGGGCAAGCCCTGGGTCAGTTCCAGCGCCTCCCGCAGGGCATCCTCCGGGAACAGTTTCGCGTCGTACGGGCCGTAGGGCAGCAGGTCGGCGGTACGGCGGTCGATGGTGAACACCGCGGCCGCGTCGGAATCCAGGCGCAGCAATTTCAGGCCCGCGCCGCCGGCGGCCAGCTTCAGCTTGTAGGTAATGGCGGGTATGCCGCTTAGCTCCACGGCTTGGGTACGGATGATGTTCATAGGTTTCCTCCTGTGTTTTTTAGGGCGACCGGGTCAATTGCTTGATTCTATCACAGGGGGCCGGCCGTGTAAAGGCCCTTGCCGGCGCGGAACGTTTGCGCCGGTCTGGAATCGCCTATGGTTTCGTGGTATACTGTATGATAAAGGCGGGACGGCTATGACGCATATCGGCAATCGCACGCGCCATCGGCGGCATGAAGGAGGGAACCCATGAAAATCACGGACGTTCGAACGATCCTGCTGACCGGGCCAAGCACAAACGATCCCTTCATGCTGGCGGCGCGCAAACGACGGAGCGCGGCGTTTGTGGAAGTGCACACCGATACGGGGCTCACCGGCGTCGGCGAAACCTACGCGGGCTATTTTTGCCCGGAGCTCATACCCCCTATTGTGGAATACTTCAAACCTATCCTCCTGGGCAAGGGCGTTCATAACATCGACTTGCTCTGGCGGGAGATGTACGCCTGCGAAAATTTCTGGTGCCGCGGCGGCTTGGGCCTGATCGCGCTTACCGGCATAGAGGCCGCGCTGTGGGATTTGAAAGGCAAGCTGCATAACCTGCCGGTGTACGAGCTCCTGGGCGGGCGCAAGCACGACAGAATCTTCGCGTACGCCACGGGCGGCCCGGCCAATTATCCTGTGGACAATCTCTTCCGAAAAATCGAGTCCTATCTTTCCCTGGGGTTTAAGAGCGTGAAACTGGGCGCATGCGAGTTCTATGAGGACGGGGGCGGCGGGGAATACTACCGCAAATCCCTTGTGCCGCACATCGCGGCGGAGATCGAAGTCCGCAAGCTGGAAAACATCAAAAAGCGGTTTGGCGACGACGTAGTCCTTTGCCTGGACGGGCATATGAACAACCCGGGAGGCGGCGCCGATTCCTGGCCCCTGGACACGGCAAAGGCGGTGCTGAAAGCGCTGGAAGGCTACAACCTATTCTTCTTTGAAGAGCCGCTGCATTACAACCTTGCCAATGAGTACGCCGAACTGTGCCGCAGCACCTCCGTCACCGTAGCGGGCGGGGAATGCCTGGCAGGGGCTCATGAGTGGAAGCTCTATGCGGAGAAGGATTGTTTCGACATGGGGCAGCCGGACGCGTCCTTTGTGGGCGGCTTGGGCGAATTCATGAAGATCGCGGCGCTGCTGGCCTCCCGCGGCAGACGGATCGCCACCCATTCCTGGTCCGCCGGCGCCGGGTTCATGCAGAACATACACGCGGCGTTCGCGGCGGAAAACACCGCAATTTTGGAAATCGCCCCGGCATACGGCCCGCTGCACAGCGAAATCATCGGGGAGAGTTTCCGGCTAAAGGACGGGTATGTGTATCCACCAGACAAGCCCGGGCTTGGTATTGAACTCAGCGAAGCGGTGAAAGCGAAGTATCCCTTCCAGCCCGGCAGCGGCGAGTTCAACTCCGTACCGGGCAAGGTGCTTGTGGATTAACGTTTGATAGACGGTAAACCCGCGGGCGCGGGGCCTGGCCCCGCAAAGACTGTAATCAGCCGCGCAAAAGCGCAGGCGGTTTTGCCATAAAATGAGCGGACGGGAACGGGGAATAGGATTTATCCTGTTCCCGCACCATGCCGTTCCTACGGATGGCATGGCAGATCGCCGGCCCGCGAGCGGTACCTGTACAAACATGCAGGTAATGATCTGGTGATATAATCTTTCTGGCACACGAAAAATCTGCTAAAATGAAGCCGGACGAAAGTTCGTGCCGAAGGAGTAGACTACGATGGAGCCAAAGTGTTGGCATTGAAAAATTGGAGGTGCGCTTACATGAAAAAAATTTGTTCTTTCTTCATGGCATTGGCGCTGGTAGTATCCTTGGGTACGATTACGGCCCACGCGGAAGAGTTCACTCATCCATCAGGCGTCAACGGCTACAGCGCCGTGGCCGCCGGGGACTGGCACTCTCTGGCCATCGACGAGCAGGGACGCCTGTATACCTGGGGCAGCAACTGCTTCGGGCAGCTGGGCAACGGCAAACGTACAGAGATGAATTATGACGCCGTCAAAGTCACCAAGAACGCGGATGTGTACACCCCCACACGGCTCAGATTAGAACCGGAGAAGCGGTTTGTCCACGTGACGGCCGGCGCCATGCACAGCATTGCGCTTGATAACAGCGGGATGCTGTACGCCTGGGGCAACAATTATGACGGGCAGCTGGGCATAGGAACGCAGGAAATTCAAACCAGCCCGGTTTTGGTGATGACAGGCGTGCGTTACGCGTCGGCACGCAATAATACGACGGTGGCGGTCAAAACCGACGGTACGCTATGGATATGGGGCGAGCAGGATCCGAGGATGTACGGGGAGAATCCCGATGAACGCTACATATTCGATTCCGGCGGCGCGCGCAATTTTTCGCCGCGGCAGGCGGCCGCGGGCGCGGTAATGGCGGCGGGCGATTCGTCGAATATTTTTTACATCGACGAAGCCGGACAGCTCTGGGGTATCGGCAGCAGGGCCTATCTGGGCGTCGGCGATGAAGCCCGGCAGGCATTTGAGGCGGAACCCGTTCCCATCCTTCCCGATGTGGTGGATATCGCCCCCAACGGCAGCCGCGCGGTGGACGTCAAAGGCGATTTATACGCTTGGGGCAGAGGCGAAACCCCAACGCGGCTCATGGGCGATGTGGCCCGCATCGCCTCTGGCGGGCTTGTTCTGAAGCGCGACGGCAGCCTATGGGGATATTTGGGGAACTCCGTCAGCTGGGACCACTACCGAAGCGATGGCAGCTCATTCGGCTACGTCCATTTGTACAGCAACGACCATGATTATCGGTATCCAAAAGAGATGGTCAAATTGCTGGATCACGTGCGGTTCGCCGGCGGGGGTCAGCATTCCCTCGCGATGGACGAAGACGGCGTGTTGTACGGATGGGGATGCAATGTCTTCGGCCAGGCGGGTACCGGCAAGCGCACCCAGATCAAATACTACTACTATAAGGATGACGAAGTCGGGGAGATCTATGATTTCTATGTGGACAAAGTACAGGACGCCCACATGCCGGTGAAGCTGCCGGCGCTCAAGCAGGCGAAAAACAGCGCGAAGGTGACCGTGGCGGATACCCTGCCGGAGCCCGCCGCGGTAACCGTGCCGGATTCAGACGTCATCATGACGGATGAGAAGCCGGGCGGCGCGGAACCGGGAACAGCGCAGGCGGGTGATGATTTTATCGATTACAGCGTTCTCCCCCCGCTGGAAGCGAACGCCGCGGTAAGCCTCGCGGCTGTTTTCGACGGCGAGAAATGGGGGTTCATTAACCGGGAGGGTAAGGTAGTGATCGAGTCTCAATGGGATAGCGCCTATTCATTTTCGGAAGACCTCGCGCGGGTAAGGAGGTCTGCCGATCGTTCCGACTCCCTCTCAATCTCCCAATATGGATTTATCGACCGCGCGGGCAATCTTGTGATTGACCTGTTAGATCTGGATGCGTATGACCCCGAGCCATTTTCCGAAGGCCTCGCGTTTGTAATGATAGATGGTAAATATGGCTGTATTGATCCTTCGGGGAATGTTGTGATTAAGCCGCGATGGGAGGACACCCGTCCATTTTCCGGAGGCCTTGCGGCTGTGTACAACGGACGTAACTGGGGGTTTATTGACCAGACGGGCAAAGTGGTGATCAAACCGCAGTGGAAAGATAGGCCCTCTTCATTTTCCGAGGGACTTCTGCTATATGATAAAAACGACAAAATAGGGTTCATGGACAACAAGGGGAAGGTAGCGCTAAAACCAAAGTGGGATTTTGGAGGCTCTTTTCATGAAGGTCTCGCGTTCGTTTTTGCTGAGAATAACTACATACGGGAATTCATCGATGCCCAGGGAAATGTCATGTTTACGATGCCAGACGGCATTTACTTTTATAGTTCGTTTTCCGAAGGATGCGCGTGCATTACGGCAACGGACTATTCTACCGGAAAATCGCTATATGGATTCATAGACCGCACAGGCAGCGTTATTATTGAACCCGAGTGGGATTATGCGGCGCCGTTTTCCGAAGGCCTTGCCTTCGTCACAAAGGACGAGGGCAAGGGCGATAAACGGGGGTTCATTGACCGCGCGGGCAATGTGGTGAGCGAACCGCAGTGGGATGAAGCCGATTCATTTTCAAACGGCCTTGCCCGGGTGAAAAAGGACGGCAAATGGGGGTTCATTGACCGGGAGGGCAACGTTGTGATCGAGCCGCAATGGGAGAAGGCCTTATCGTTTCATTGATCCACCCGAAGTAAAGAGCGAGCATATACCCAGGCATTTGCTCGTTGGTGCTGGCCGCCCCAAACCCCGCGAAAAGGACGCCCGCGAGCGTCCTTTTTTTAAGCTGCCTTCTGCATCTGCCGTGCGCCCTGGGCACGGGGAATCCGTGGGAAAAATTGCGCGTCAGAGCATATCGCGCTCATGATCTTTTCTTGATTTTTTCGGTTCGTCAAACAGCCTGTCCACGTTGCTCTTTGCCCGGAGCA
>Ga0082212_10007923_pt1 | contig 13962 bp, 5 predicted proteins | sample TergutNt197P3_FD_71548 | JGI IMG/M metagenome (GOLD analysis project Ga0082212, IMG submission 71548) | Neocapritermes taracua P3 segment gut microbial communities from Petit-Saut dam, French Guiana - Nt197 P3 | ecosystem: Host-associated > Arthropoda: Insects > Digestive system > Gut ... | reverse complement strand
GTGCTTTCGGCTATCCAAAGCATTAGGGAAAGCGCCGAATATTATAGCGGCGGAAATAGCGGATTACTTTGGCGAGCAAGACGCTCGCACCGGGAATTCCCGACCCGGCTTTCCAAGGGCGAAAGACCTCTCGGAAATCCCCGGCTGCTCACCTATGCTCGCCTCGGTGCAAGCTACTGGCCCCTATGTAAATTTCTTTCTCGAGCGTAGCGCCTATGGTCAAGATGTTATTGAAACTGTGCTGAAAGAAGGCGCACAGTATGGAGGGGCGGCTCACGGCAAGGGGCGGCGGGTGCTGGTTGAGTATTCGTCGCCGAATATTGCGAAGCCTTTTCATATAGGGCATATACGGAGTACGGTTATCGGGAGTGCGATCGGGAATATTCTGGAGTTTCTCGGTTATGAGGTGGTGCGCTTAAATCACCTCGGCGACTATGGCACGCAGTTTGGCAAGCTTATCGTTGCGTACAGACACTTCGGCAGCAGGGACGAGGTTGAGGCCGCGCCGATAGAAGCGCTATTGAAATACTATGTGGAGTTTCACAGACTTGCAGAGGAAAGTCCTGAGCTTGAGGATGAGGCGCGCGCGGCCTTCGCCGCGCTCGAGCGCGGCGAGCCTGAGGAGCTCGCCCTCTGGGAGTGGTTCCGCGTAGAAAGTCTGAAAGAGTTTACGGTTGTCTACGATATGATGGGTATTCGCTTTGACTCATTCGACGGCGAGAGTTTCTTCTCGGACAAGATGGGACGCGTTACGGACGAGCTGGAAAAGGGCGGGTTGCTCAAGACCTCGGACGGGGCTCAGATTGTCGACCTCGAGGATTTTAATCTCGGCAAGGCGCTTATTAAAAAAAGCGATGGTTCGACCCTGTATATCACAAGGGATATCGCGGCGGCTGTTTACCGCAAAGAGCACTATGGTTTTGAAAAAAACATCTACGTAGTTGCGTCTCAGCAGGATTTGCATTTCAGGCAGTGGATAAAAATCCTTGAGCTTATGGGTTATGATTGGAGTGCAGATTGCGTGCATGTGCCTTTTGGACTTGTGCATATGGCGGACGGCGATGGCGTAATGTCAACGCGGACGGGCAACGTCGTATTCCTTGAAGACGTGCTCAGGCAGTCCATAGAAAAGACGCAAAGGATTATCGAAGAAAAGGGCGTAGTAACGGATGACGTTGGCGAAGCCGCGAGGCAGATAGGCATAGGCGCGGTGGTATTTCAGGAGCTACACAGCAACCGCATAAAGGATTACGAGTTTAATTGGGATAAGCTGCTCGCGTTTGACGGCGAGACGGGACCTTATGTTCAGTACAGCCATGCAAGGGCGGCGAGCGTCCTGCGGAAAGGGCAGGATTTAGGGTTCAGGATTCAGGATTCAGAAGGTCAAGGGCAGACCGGCGACGTTTTCGGTGGCATAACCGACTGGGCGGCCATAGCATCAGACCCGGCCTTTGCCTTAACGAAGCTCATAGCCGCGCTGCCGGACGTCATCGCCGAAGCCGGCGCAAAGTACGAACCTTCGCTTATAACGCGCCATGTGGTTGATATCGCGCAGGCGTTTTCGGTCTTCTACCACGAGGAGCCGATTCTCACGGACGAGGGGGATGCGCGCCTCGTAAAGCTGGCGCTCACGGCGGCGGCAAAGCAGGCAATCAGTAATGGGCTGGCGCTGCTCGGAATAAGCGCACCGGAAAGGATGTAAAAATGGCCGGAATTATCAGTATGTTCGACAGACAACCGCGGGCGCTCAAGGGCGGCGAAGAAGCCGCCGCCGAAATCGCAAAGAACCGCCCCGAAGAAGAAACGCACCTGACCGCACGTCCCGACCGCGTGGCTTCTTATTTAATACACCGCATGGCGGACTTCACCTTCGATGAATTCAGCGATGAGTACCTTGCGAGGACGGGCCTGAAAGAAAAACTCTCAGGCGTGCAAATCCCGCTGCGCGAGGAAGACCGCGAGGCGTTCAAAAAGCCCGATGGTTTAAAGAGCAATATTATCGCCGAGAATATGGCGCGCGTTCTGGGCATTGACCCGAAGTTTAAACACCGGGAAGTCTACGTCTCATTTATAGAGTTTCTGTTCGGACAAAAAGCCGTGGACAATATGACACGGAAGGCGAAAGACCACGCAGACCGGGAAGACTACGAAGATTCGTGCATATATTTCCGTGCTGCTCTCGTGATTAAATTCAACGACCTGCCCGCGATGTACGGCTATGCCCGCATCCTCAGACAGCTGTACACGGACAGTGATAAGGAAGATTATATCGGCAATATGAAAGCGGAATGTCTGCATTATTTTGAACTGACGACGGAGTTTTATCCGCGCTTTGATATGGCCTGGTACTACCTCGGTTATATGTATCTGAATATGGGGCTGTATGTCAAAGCCAAACTCGTGTGGGACCACTACCTGAAATTCGGGCGTGTGAGCAAAGACCGGCGCGAAATCAGCAAGCGGCTTTCGCAGCTTAAAGATCCAATCGAGATTGAAAAGGGTTATAATGCCGTGCTCTCAGGCCGGTGGAGCAAGGGACTCGATATTCTCGAACCATACAAAGACAGCCGTTTCAACGACTGGTGGCCGCTTTGGTACTATCTCGGTGTTGCATATTCGCGGACGGAACGGCCTGATGAAGCGGAGGACTCGTTTAAGAAAGCGCTGAAACTCAGCCCCCGCCATATAGAAACGATGGAGGAGCTGGTCGAAATCTACGAAGGCAGAGGCGACAAAATTAACGCGAAAAAATACAGGGACAAATTGAATCTCGTAAAAAAGTAAATTATTCCGAATAAACGACTTCTATATTATATACATTTATGTCCCGCCAGTTATTTTCGCTCCACCAGATTTCTTCGGCGCCCGGGACGACGTCGTAGATAAACTGCAGGTTGTCCTTGTCGGCGGTATCGCCACGGACTGCGAGTTCGATATTCGTAAAGGGGCTGTCCGCAAACAGAGCCTTAAAAATTACCTCAAAGCTTTCCCAGTCCGCCGCAAACAGACCGCTCTGGCGGAAGTAAAGGAAGTCGCCACGGGTGCAGGTCGGAAAATATTCACGCTCCCAGCGGTGGTTTGCTTCCATCACTTCGTCGCTCTGGCCGAAGTAAAAGCGGGAAATAAAGTCATCAGAATCGCCCTTCGGGTCATCGTAAGTCACGTCGACATGGTACCAAAATCCGTCAAGTTTTATGGCGTTCCAGGCGTGCCCCGCCCAAGTTTCGGAGACGCTGTTCACGGCGTCGCCGCTAATCTGCACGACCTCAACGTCCGTATAACATTTCAGCATCAGCTCAAACGCCTCAGCATAACCCATGCACATTGTGCGGCCACTGATAATCGCGCCATATGAAGTGTTGTTTTCGCTCTGCTCGCGCATTTCGTCGTCGTATTCGATATTGAGCACGAGCCAGTCGTGGACGGCAAGCGCTTTGTCGTAGTCCGTGAGGGGGCCATCGGGAAACAGATCCACGATAATCTTGTCGAGAGCGTCTGCGATTTCCTGCGCCTGCGGGCGGTCGCCCGGGATTGGCGTCCCGGTTCGCATATACCGATAGATATAGTAATTGTCCGAGAGTTCGATTATATTTGTGATATTTTGGACGTCAACCACTTGGCCGGGTACGACGCTATCTAAGTTTTTGAACTCGCTGTTGATTGTGTATTGGACGGGTTTACCCCAGAAGCTCGAGAGGTTTTTGCCGATGTTTTTCAGGTCGTCTTCGGAGACGCCGGTTGCGCTGTAGGTGATTTCGGTTTCTCCGCGGCTCATGGCGTCTTCTATTATGCGTGTTATTTCGACGAGGGAGGTCATTGTGTCATCTTCGGAGGGCAGGTCGGCGGCGATTTTTTCGACGACGGTCGCCACCTCTTTGAGCGGGGTGCACGCGGCCAAAGCCGCGGCGGCTAAGAGCGCCGCGAGCAGCATTGTGGTTATTCGGTTACCAAATCCGCGTTTCCCCATACAGAAAGTATAACACATGCAAGTTGTAGGGGCGGCATTCTGCCGCCCGCTGGATTGCCACGGGGTTCAGAAGGCGAACCCCTCGCAATGACGACGTCCCTCCGGCGAGTGTGCTATAATGCCCGTGGTATGAGAAACGTGTTTAGGAAAATAGGGGTTATGGCGCTGGCGGTTGTTGCGGCGCTTTCGCTTGCGGCGTGCGGTGACGCAGGAGTTTCGGTTGCGCGTGACGGAAATGGCGGTGAGCGTATTACCGTTCGCCTTGCCGCGCCGCAGAATCCGAATATACAGGACTTTGATACTAATATTTATAAGCTGTGGCTCGAGGAGCAGACCGGCCTGAAGATTGAAATGACATGGCTGCCCTCCGAGGATGCTGAGAAGATTGTAAGGCAGCAGCTTGACAGCGGCGCGGACCTGCCCGACGCGTATATCGGCTTCGGTGATTATGCGCTCTTTAAAAATCCGAGCATCCAGACATACGCCGAGCGCGGCGGCATTATCCCGCTGAACGATTATATAGACAAATATGGGATATATACCAAAGGCGTATGGGATGAATTGCCGGAACATAATATCCGCTCTTATATGACCTCGGCGGACGGAAATATATACTTTATGCCCGGCTTCAGTTCGTCTGTTATTACAAGGTACAGGCAGCTGATGTGGGTCAACAAAGACTGGCTCGCCGCGCTGGACTTAGCGGTTCCGACAACCACGGAAGAATTTGCGGATATGCTAAGGGCGTTTCAGGAAAATTATCCAGACAAAATTCCTATGGCCGGAACGGAGGGGCATTATTCAAAAAACCCGTATGACTTCTTATTCAATGCTTTTATCTATAACGACATAAATAACTCGCGTATAGTGCTCGAGGACGGAATCGTCGGTTTTGCTCCGATTCGTGATGAATGGCGCGAGGCGCTCAGGTATATGCGCGGGCTCTATGACGAGGGGCTTTATTCCCCGCTCAGTTTTACGCAGGACAACCAGCAGATGAACCAAATGGCTAATGATTCAAACGACATCCTCGGTGCGTTTTTGTCGCCGGGCATCACATATACGGTTCAGCAAAACTCGCCTGAAATAATGGAGCGCTATATCGGAATCGGTCCGCTTGAAGGTCCGAACGGTGCAAAATTCACGACCGTTTTTGTTCCGATTCCGAAACCAAGCGGCGTAATTACTTCGGCCTGCGAACACCCTGAGGAGGTATTTAAGCTATTCGACCTGATGCTCAGTGAAGAAGCCTGCCTTATGGGGCGTTATGGCACAAAGGGTGAAGATTGGGACTTTGCGGAGGAAGGTATCAGCATCTATGGCACGCCGGCTACTATAAATATTATCAACCAGCTATGGAATACCCCGCAGAACAAGCACCTCTGCCAGATAGGTCCTTATATTTCGCGCCCGAAGTTTTCAGGCGGCGTCACCTGGGACGGTAATACGACGGACGGCGAGTATATGAACGCACAGGCGGCTCTGCTGCACAAGGACTTTGAGCCGGAAGAATATATAGGCACCCTTGTATTTACACCGAGGGAAGAAGCCGAGATAGAAAAAAGCCGTGCAAATATTGCGACTCACGTAAAGGAAACCATCATTGATTTTATTACCGGCGTCCGCGATATAAACGATGACTCCGAATGGCAAAGCTACCTGCGTGAGTTTGAGGGGCTTGGCCTCGATACTTTCCTTTCAGCCGCGCAGATGGCGTGGGACAGGCAAAATGCATAGCATTTATATCGTCGATGACGAGCCGCTGGTACTTGAAGAACTCGTAAGCAATCCGCTTTTTGAAGAATGCGGATTTCAGATTGCCGGTTCGCAGACTAATCCGTTTAAAGCAACAAAAGAAATAAAGAGACTCAGCCCGGATGTGGTTTTCACTGACCTGAAGATGCCGGAATGTTCCGGGGTCGATATGATGGATGAGCTTAGGAATAAAGGTGCGGTCTGTGAATTTGTGATAATAAGCGCGTTTGGGGAATTTGAAGAAAGCAGGCGTTTCTTTCGGCTCGGCGGATTCGACTACCTGCTTAAACCCGTGTCGAACGAAAACCTGCAGCATATTTTGGGGCGTTTAGCGGCAAAAATTGCAGGCAAAAACATGGGCGAAGAACCGCGCTCGGATACCCCTTCGGCGGAGCTGAACGAAATGATAGCTTACCTTCGTGAAAATGTAGGGGCGAAGCACAGCCTTGAATCCTTAAGCGAAAAATACAGCACAAACTCTTCATATATATGCCAGCTTTTCTCAAACTATCTCGGCGTTACGTTCACGGGATATATGACCGGGCTGCGTATGGAAGCTGCTGCAGACCTTTTGCGTGACACAAAAAAAGACGTAAAACAAATAGCGGGGCTTTGTGGTTATTCGGACTATTTTTATTTTTGCAGAGTTTTTCGTAAGCACTACCTATGCACCCCGACGGCATTTCGTGAGGAAGCAAATTGAGCAGGAGCACGCGCACCGGACGCTCGTTTTTTCTTAGGCGCCTGATACTTGCGCTAATTATTTATACAGGGGTAATCAGCGCCTTTTGGTTTGGGTATCACAATATGACCAACGAGGCATTCAAACGCAGCGCGGAAGAAAACGCCGCCCTTGCCGCAGAGAGTCTGACGTATGAAATCAGTGCGGAATTTACACGCATGAATACGGTCTGTGCTGTTATCGCAGGTTCGGACTACGTGCAGGATTTTCTCGGGGAGCAGGATACGATTGCCTATTACGAAAAAGCGACGGCAGTGTCCGAGATTGTGAGAAGAACCGCCTTTCCTATTTCTACGGCGGACAGCATTGTTACCCTTACCGCGGATGGAAGGTCCTACAAATTTTCGGGCGGACTCAGCGTCTCTGCGTGCGAAACACTATATGATACGGTCAAAAATGCAGAGACTGTGTATATGATTATTGAACTTGACGATATTCAATATTTCTGCCACAGCGTTCCTGTTGTCGACTATTCAGGCAGCAGGGCACACCGGCTCGGCAATGTGGCTATACTTACGGGTCTTTCAAAGACACAAAGACTGCTCGATACAGGGGCGGACGTCGATCTGGCAGTGACGCTCGGCGGTCTCTGCGTGCTTGCGAACAACCCCGTTCTGGAGAACAGAAATGCAGAGGAACTTGAGACGGAGTATGCCATATCTATGGCTGTTCAGCTTGCGGGCACCGATATGGCTGTTATGGCGGCAGTGCCGGATCACGTGCTTTTCCCGGAAAACAGGCTGTTTGTTACGATAGCTTTCCTGTCGCTCGCCCTTATGGTCGTGGTAATTTTTTTGCTGGGCCATTTTCTGTCACGTTATATCATCCGCCCGATTTCGGATATTTCGGAGGAGCATAGCGCTGCGCGGCAGGATATGCGCATAACGCTGCTGACCACGCAGATGGATGCGCACTTTGTTATCAATACGCTTAAGAACGTGAAGCGGCTTTCGGATAAAGGGGAGAATGAGAAGACCGGGCAGATGGCCGAGGGGCTTGCGGCGATGCTGCAGTACCAGCACGGGCGGGACGAGCTCGTGAACGTGTTTGAAGTTTTGCAGATGGTCGTGATTTATACCGATATTATGAATATCAAATTCGATGAGAAATTCCGCATAGAATATGATATAGACGACAAACTCGAAGCCTGCCTTATGCCCGCGTTTATACTTCAGCCCGTTGTCGAGAATGCGCTTACGCACGGGCTTGGGTATATGGGGGAGGAAGCCACTCTTACGGTAAAAGGGTCTATTCAGGGAGATGATATTCTCTTTGAAATAAGCGATAACGGGGCGGGTATGGAGGCCGAAAAACTTGCCGCTATTCAGGAACGGCTTTCGCTTGCGGCCTCGGCGGGTGACTATCCTGAGCCGGGTCTGCGTGGCGTCGCTCTTGTAAATATTCAAAGGCGAATTCAGATACGCTTCGGCGAAAAATACGGCCTCAAAGTAACCAGCGCTCCCGGCGCAGGAACAAGCGTCGAAATCCTCCTGCCGCGCCTGCCGGACGAAAGTTAGGCAAAAAACGCAAATTTTTTAAGATAATCCATGCTTTTCTAAAGATAGTCCATACCCAAAGGGGGAGATTTGGCGCAGAATATTAGTATGCGCAGGATTATTAGTTTTCTGAGATTATTTTTCGGCAATTCTGACAGGAGCGGCGTGAGCGGCGGACCTTTGTATGTCTGCCCTTATTGCGGCGTTGTTTTACAAAATGATACGGGCTGTCCTTGCGGGCAGTCGTATAATACTGCAGGCGATAAGGAGATACGAAATGTTTACAAATGCGATTAGGGGTAGTGTGTTCAGGTTTGCGGCGGTGTTTTTGGCGGTGGCGCTGGTTTTTGCGGCGGTGGTGCCTAGCGCCGCCTACGGCGGCGAGGACGGCGCCGATGGCGCCGACTGGATTGCCGCGGGCCCGGAGGGCACGGACCCTCGCAATGACGGCGGCGGTGACGACCTCGGTGACGGCGAACCCATTGACGACGAAAGCGGGCGGCAGGATGCCGCCCCTACGGATGACGGTGAAAACCTCGGCGACGGCGAGGACCTCGACGGCGGTGATGACCCGGATAACGGGCGGCAGGTTGCCGCCCCTACGGATGATGGTGAGGACCTCGGGGATGGCGAGAACCTCGTAGGGGACGCCGCCCTCGGCGTCCCGGATGACGGTGACGACCACGGCGATGTTACGCCATTCGATGTTGCACCAGATACGACGAAGTTCATCGCGCCGGTTGAGGAGCTGACGGACTTTACGGGGTGGACTAAGGTGGAGAAGGCGGCGGATTTGGAGGGGATTAAGCTTGGGCTTGGTGGCAAGTACTACCTTGCGAACGACATCGATTTGACCGGCGTAGAGTGGACGGGGATAGGGACTGAAACCCCGACGGCGCCTTTTACGGGGATATTCGACGGGCAGGGTTATGTGATAAGCAATATGGACTGCTCGCCCGGCGCCGGGTTCACAAACGGCAGGCGTTACGCCGGTTTGTTTGGTTATGTCGGGAATGATGCGGTTATAAGAAACGTCGGGCTGGAGGACGCAAATGTAGACCTCTCTATCGAATCGGGCGGGACCTCTCAGACCAACGTTTACGTCGCCGGTATTTGCGCTTATATACAAAATCGCGCCACAATAAGCAATTGTTATACTACGGGCGCTATATCTTTTTCAGATACAGGGACGAACCCGGTTGTAAATGTACGGGTCGGCGGCATTTGCGCCCAGGGGTACTACGGGGCGGTTATAAGCCATTGTTATAATGAAGCTGCTATATCCGCCGCAAATGCGGGCACAGGCAATGAGTGCATCATGTATATCGGCGGCATCTGCGGTCTTACTCAGGGGGCGAGCGGAGCCGATAAGGTTGCAATAAGTAATTGCTATAATGCCGCCAGCGTGTCGGTTTCCAATACGGGTACGGGGAGTCAGATAAGCGGTTCTGCGGCAGGGATAAGTGCGGTGAATCAGGGGGATCCTACGAATGGTATTATCACGGATTGTTACAATACGGGGGTAGTGAGCGCTGAAGGTTTGGGGTACGCGAGTGCCGCCGGCATTTGTGTGCGCAACAACGGCAATATCGAAAACTGCGACAACGAGGGTAAAATATCTGCCCGGTCCGAAACCTCGTCGGCAAACGCGGGGGGAATCACAATCAATAGTAACGGCGAATACGATTATATCGCGGTGAGTGGTTGTAATAACAAGGGTGAGATATCGGCCTCTGTCTCTGCTGGCACGGGAAGCGCCTCTGCCGGCGGTATAAGCGCCGACGCCAGGCAGGTGTATTTCAGCGATTGTTATAATGAGGGCAAAGTGTCGGCGCAGGCCGTTGATGACTACGCATACGCAGGTGGTATCATAGGCGGCAGCACCAGTAGCGAAGATATTGATAATTGTTATAATACGGGCGAAATACATGCAACCAGCGGCAGCTCGGCTTATGCGGGCGGTCTCTGCGGCGATGGCAATGGCTATGCCCGGAAGAGTTACAATAAAGGAAGTGTTACGGCGACGGGATCAAGCCGGTCATATGCCGGCGGGATTTTCGGGCACCTCTATATTACATGGATGTTCGGCGATGGCGGCGTCAGCGAATGTTATAACTCAGGCGCGGTGTCATCGCAGGCTACAGGCAGCGGCAGTTCCCCGCGTTCTTATGCCGGCGGGATAGTCGGCTATATCGGCAGCTCTGACGCACCGATTAACTGTTACAACCTCGGCGCTGTAACGTCAAATTGCACCGGTTCGCTCAGCAACGCGTATGCCGGGGGGATAATCGGTTGGCTCGCACCTGATGATATGAAAAGCGACGTCAGTTACTGCTACAATACCGGGACGATTACCGGCACGGCAAATCCCACATACCGCGGCGGCATTTGCGGTGGGGTTGGAACGCCCGCAAGCAACGTAGACTTTGTCAGCTGCTACGCACTCGACATCTACGGCAGTTCTTATGGTACGCAAAAGAGCGCTGCGGAGCTGAAGCAGGAATCTACTTATGTCGGGTGGGACTTTGACGATGTTTGGTCGCTTGAGGACCCGGACGAAAACGGCGGGTATCCGTACTTTGGTAGCTCTGCAATCGAGCCTGAGTTTCTTGCGCCGGTTTTGCCGATTGGGAATACGGCAGGCTGGATTAAGATTGAGAGTGTTGCGGAGCTTAAGCTAATCGGGCACGACGGGGACTATCCGCTTAACGGCAAGTACTATGTGGACCTTAGGGCTGTGCTTGCAACTGAGCTTGATTTATCGGGTGCGGATTGGGAGCCTATCGGGAGCGCCTCACCCTTTACGGGTACATTTGACGGGCAGGGTGTTCCGATTGTCGGTCTTACGATTTCGGGCGATGTGCAGTACGCCGGGCTGTTCGGCAGGATTGAAGGTGCGATTATTAAAAACGTAGGGCTGAAAAACACGGATATAGATATCGCTCGGAACGCGGCGGGTTCGGCCGGCTATTCTTACACGGGCGGTATTGTTGGTTATGCCGAAGATAGCACAATCTATAATTGTTATAACACGGGAAGTCTGTCTGTTACACGCGGCTCAGCTGCCACAAACAGCAACGGTTTTGTCGGCGGCCTTGCGGGATATATGATTGGCGAGCTTACTATAGAAAATTGTTACAATAAAGCAAGTGTGGCTTGTGAGTACGGAGTCGCTACAGGCTCAAATTGCAGCGGCTATGCAGGCGGGCTTGTCGGTTATGTTTACTATCTTGGTTCCGGCGCCGGCACGTCTTCGTTAAATATTTGGGGCAGTTATAATAAAGGGAATGTCTCGGCTACTTCGGACGCTACGTCCGGCAATAACTTTTCAAATAGCGCCGGCGGCCTTGTCGGTTATACGTACGGCAATAGCGGTAATACAAACTTTATTGACGTGCAGGATAGTTATAACACGGGAAGCGTTAGTGCAATAATTAGCGCCGCAAATAATAACGCTTGTTATGCGGGCGGGCTTTTCGGTTACAATTATCTTTCAAGTCAGATAAATATAGATCGCTCTTATAATAAGGGCAGCGTCACAGCGTTTAGCGGGGGGCAGGTATACGCAGGCGGGCTTGTGGGGCTGAACATTAACTATACTCTCTTAAATACAATAAACGAATCATATAATACCGGGGCTATATCAGCTTCTTATACTCAGCTTGGCGAGGCCAATAATCCGGTGTACGCCGGCGGGCTTGTGGGCTATTCTTCTTTCAGGGAGATAACACATAGCTATAATACGGGAAGCGTCAGCGGGGCAGGTGAAAGCAAGGACGTTTATGCGGGCGGAATCTGCGGCAACAGCTGGGGCAGCAATCAGACCAATGCGGGGACTTTTGTTTCGCTGAGCAATTCGGGCGATATAAGCGCGGAAAACACAGTTGCCTATGCGGACGATATTTCGGGCGCTTCCGGCGCAAAGGCAGGAGGGCTTTTCGGGCAAGTTTATCTTGCGAACGATTTGAGCGATTGTACAAATAGCGGACAGGTAAGCGCGGTAGCCGATTATCTTGACGCGACGGCGGGCGGCATCTTCGGTCATGGAGACTCATTGATTACAAGCGGTTTAAGTAACGAGGGGAAAATAAGCGCTTACTCCTCAGCGGACAGGGAAAGCTATGAAGCCTTCGGCGCTTATGCGGGCGGTATCGGGGGTTATGCAACTGCGGCCGTTTCTATAGACGAGGCTTCAAATACAGGCGAGATAACGGCGACGGGGGCAAATGACGCAGGCGCTTATGCGGGCGGCATTACGGGCTTTAATAATACTTACGAGTCTGTGTCCGGCGCCAATGACGCTTATATAGTCGCTTCCTATAATAAGGGCAAAATAACGGCAACTTCGTCTGCTAGTCCTGAGCTTTCTCCCTCCCTGACGGAGCCGGTATATTCCATCAATGCGGGCGGCATCAGCGGCGTTGTTTATCAGAGTGCAGACGTACGCCTTTGTTACAATATAGGTGAGGTGCTCGCCCATTCAAGCGCGGCTTCGGGGAATATATCAGTCCGGGCGGGCGGGATTGTCGGGCTTTATGCAAATCGCGGCAATAATCCGGTTATTGAAAAATGCTATAACGCGGGCAGCGTAAAAGCCACCGCCGCTTCTTCACCACCCCTATGGAGCTGGCAGGGGTACACCATCAATGCGGGCGGCGTCTGCGGGGTATTTGCCGGCGGCACGGGCACTTACAATATGTATGATTGTTTTAACGCCGGGGACGTGACAGCCGCCGCCGTTAATGCTTATGGTACTGTGGGCGGCGTAGTCGGGTACAATGAGGGCGGAAGTCTCAAAAGGTGTTATAACACCGGCAACTTAAACTCCGGCGGGACTTCCGGCGATGCTTTTATCGGCGGTATCGTCGGCGAGTGTATGTTGTACGATTATAAAGGAAGCGTTCTCGAAAACTGTTATTGGAACAAGGATACCGCGTTTTTGTGCAAAGGGACTCCGGTGGCTTCGTATCTTATAAGAGGTGTAGGTACGCTTAACGGCGAAAGCGTTGATGAGACTATAGGTTTGACGAATACGCAGATGAAATCGCAGGCTTCGTTTGTCGGGTTTGATTTTAGCGGAATCCCGGTGTGGGCGATAAACGGGAGTGGGGATTATGTGTTCCCGTATTTGAGCGCTTTGGGCGTGCCGGCTTTTAAACCGGATGAGCCTGACCCGCAGGACCCGCCGGATGGACCAGACCCGGATGTTCCTACGGGGATAAAGCTTTCACGGACTTCGACGGATTTGGGTGTAGGGGGAACGGTGCAGCTTACGGCGAGTCCTGTGCCGGATGATGTTGATATGCCTGTTGTTACATGGAGGACTTCGAGCGCTTCTATAGCGACGGTGAATTCTTCCGGTCTTGTTACAGGGGTTAAGGTTGGCACGGCGAATATAACGGCGTCTATTGTTGTTGATGGACAGACATTTAGCGCAGTTTGTGCGGTGAAGGTTGTTGTTCCTCTGGATAGAGTAAAGCTGAGTGTGGAGAGCGCATCAACAAGGACGCTGGCGGTGAACAAGTCATTTACGCCAAAGGTTACATATACGCCATCGAACGCATCGGTTAAGGGGCTCACGTGGCTGGCAGTAAAACCCGGCGGTGGGAGAACTCCAACTGACGTTGTTAGTGTAGATGCTGCGGGCAAGGTAACCGCCAGAAAGCCCGGTACTGCTGCAATCATTTTTGAGGTGGAAGACCACACAGGCGGTAACTTCGGGATTCTGTATTATGTGTTTGTGCCGGCGGCTTCGGTTTTGATAAATCTTGACGGGGAGGTTGTGAACGGGCAAACCCTGCGGCTGGTTCCGACGGCTGCACCGAATTTTAATACGAGTCTCACGCTAACGGCGAACACGGGAATAGTTGATGGGGCTAATAATGTTACATGGTCTAGCAAGGGCGCTGCGGTTGAGATAACTCCGAGCGGTCTTTCTGTGAATGTAAGTGCGAAAACTGCCGGTACGGCTACGATAACAGCGACTGCTGCGGGCGGAAAGA
>Ga0082212_10007922_pt1 | contig 13962 bp, 14 predicted proteins | sample TergutNt197P3_FD_71548 | JGI IMG/M metagenome (GOLD analysis project Ga0082212, IMG submission 71548) | Neocapritermes taracua P3 segment gut microbial communities from Petit-Saut dam, French Guiana - Nt197 P3 | ecosystem: Host-associated > Arthropoda: Insects > Digestive system > Gut ... | reverse complement strand
AAGATTGATGCAGGTAGAGCAGGCGTTCCGCAATATGAAAACAGTACGTCTTGAAATCAGACCGATTTATCATAAAACCGATGACAGGATTAAATGCCATGTTTTTATTTGCATGTTGGCTTATTACGTTATGTGGCACATGAAGCAAATGCTTAAACCGCTGTTTGACGCCGATAGAACGGGCGCCGGCAGGAAATACACTTTTGATTATGTTATTGAAACTTTGAAAAGTATTCGCAAGGAAACCGTGGAGATTTGCGATGCAAAGTCAAGTGTCATTACCACGCCGTCAAATGAGCAAAAGCATATCTTGAAATTGCTGGAAATTACGATCTAGCCATACATCTGAATCCAAAAATCGCCTCTAACACTTGCGATATAAGGAGTTTACGCCTGTCGCCATCTGGAAGATGCGTTTTAGCGGGAGTTGAGCAATTGCCGTTGTTGCAGCTTTGCAGCGGTTCCATATGGATTGATGGCGCAATAGAATGATGGAAAAAGAGAGAAGAGCATCCAAGCTGCGGCAGCTCATGGCCCATCCGTTGACCAGAGGGCTGGCTGTCGATGATCCGCGAACAACCGCCCGGCGCAGGATGGTTATTCAGGAAAAGGCATTTTTGCGCAAACTGTATGCGGAATGGTACGACACGATCATAGCCGCGTTGCCGGATGCAACCGCTGTACCCGGCAATGTTCTGGAGATAGGTTCCGGCGGCGGATTTCTTAAAGACAAATGTCCCTCATTTATTTCATCTGAAGTCTTTGCCACGCCCGGTGTTGATATTGTTTTGGACGGGCAGAGTCTGCCTTTCGCTTCTTCCTCCCTGCGCGCCATTGTTATGGTGGATACGCTGCATCATATTCCCAACTGCGGTCTTTTTTTTGCGGACGCGCGGCGCGTTGTCAAAGAGCGCGGGCGCATCATAATGCTGGAGCCGTGGAACAGCGCATGGGGGCGTTGGGTTTACCGCAATCTGCATCATGAACCATTTGTGCCGGAAGCCGCGAATTGGACATTATCTGACATTGCCGGAACCGGCCCTTTGAGCAGGGCAAACGGCGCTATCCCCTGGATTGTCTTTTCCAGGGAACGGGAACGTTTTGCGAGCAGCTTTCCCGAACTGAATATCCTTGCGGTCAAACCGGACTATCCATTCAGCTATCTCGCTTCCGGCGGTGTTTCCATGCGGGCGCTTTCGCCGGGCTGGAGCTTTTTTCTTTGGCGCGGTCTGGAACGGGCGTTGAGTCCTTTTATGCCATGCCTGGGCATGTTCGCCCTGATTATCGTTGAGCGGAAGCCCTCCCGAACATGCTCCCCCATATTGACATGATGTCAACAGATGATATTGTTTTACGATGAAAGTCAGATGCCGGAAAACGCTCCAATCGTTATTTCAACACCCTGTCAGCGGCAATATCCGCTGGTCAGACATTGAAACATTGTTTAAGGAACTTGGGGCGGATATATCAGAAGCGGAAGGTTCGCGAGTATGCGTTCGGCTTTTTAATGACAGGCGGGTGTTCCACCGCCCGCATTCTTCGCCGGATACGGACAAAGGCGCAGTGGCAAGCATTCGCAAATGGCTGGAAAGCAACGGAGTGAGACCATGAATAATGTAATGGAATTTGAAGGCGGCTATAAAGCCGTTATTACCTATGATCCTGAAATTGAAATGTTTCGTGGCGAGTTCGTCGGTTTGAACGGCGGCGCTGATTTTTATGCCAGGGATACGGATGGTCTAAAAAAGGAAGGATTGACATCGCTAACTGTCTTTTTGCGCATATGTGAGAAAGACGGAGTTCCGTCCAGAAAGCCTAAGGGTAAATTCGCGTTGCGCCTTGATTCCGAAACATACTATGAGGCCAGTATTGCGGCCGCGGCAAATGGAATGAGCCTGAACCAGTGGATTGCGCAGGCTGTACGCGGGGCTGCGCGGTAATACGGTACGGGTAATGACGTATCGAGAAAATGCGGGGGGCGAGCATTCTGTGAATATATTTCACGCTATGAAGTGCCAGCCTGTTTATTATCCTTTATTGATGGGATAGGAGAAATCATGCCAAGAATGATTTTGTGTTTTTGCCGGTCTTCACCTCTTGATTGGTTTCAAGATTGAAATAAGCGGTATTCTTATAATATTTATCGCTGAACTCGCGTATGATATGAGTCTTGCCGACTTGCCTCGCGCCATATACCAAAAGCGGCATACGCCCGGACGGCTTGTTTTTCCATTGAACCAGTTTTCCCATTATTTTGCGTCTCATCAATCAAGAACCTCCCGCGTCAAGATAAAGCTTATTGCATCATATAAAATTTATATATCAATATAAATCAAAATATTTTGATTTATATTGATATGGGACCGCTGGCGTCCGCGCGATCCCATGGCTAAAATGTACAAACTTCGCTTGTCCCGTTGATACGCTACCTGCGTTTTCCATTAATCTTTTCATTGGAGGTTCTTGTAAAACCTTCAGTTTTGCAAGAACCTCCATTGTTTTTATGTTAATAATACGCGCGCACCCCATGTGGACAAACATGTGGACAAAATAACGGACAAAATTGTATTATATATTTTGTAAGTTATTTGATTGTAACGAGTAACGCGACAACGAAAGCGGACATTCATGCGGACATTCGAGAGGACACATCCCTGGATCACTTTCCAGTGCAACCTGCGCGACGCCGGGGCGCTTCTTTGGATTGCCCTGGGTGAGGCTTCTTCAAAGTGTGAACACATTTGCCGTGTTCCACTGCGTCAGGCCACGGCACAAAAGCTGCACATGATGTACCTGGCCAAGGGCGTGGCGGCAACGACCGCGATTGAAGGCAACACGCTTTCCGAGGCGGACGTACTCAAGGCTGTTGAGGGCGAACTGGCAGTTCCGTCTTCCAAACAGTATTTGAAGCAGGAAGTTGATAACATAATCACTGCGTGCAACGACATCTGCGCGCGCGTTGCGACAGGCGCACTTGAACCGCTGTCGTCGGCACTGCTTTGTTCATACAACAAACAGGTGCTTGACAATCTGCCGGTTGGCGAGGATGTCGTACCGGGTGATTTGCGAAAGCATTCCGTGGTTGTCGGAAACGTGTATCGCGGCGCGCCGGCGGAAGACTGCCCGTATCTTGTCGAACGATTATGCGAGTGGCTTAACGGTCCGGATTTTCAGCCGCCCGAAAAATCATCCGAAGGCATGTATACCGTCTATGCCATTCTCCGCGCCGTTGTGGCGCATCTGTATCTGGCGTGGATTCACCCGTTTGGCGATGGCAACGGTCGTATAGCCCGATTGCTTGAATTTCACATTCTATTGTCGGCAGGCGTGCCGTCTCCCGCGGCGCATTTATTCAGCAACCACTACAACCAGACGCGGACGGAGTATTACCGGCAACTGGACCATGCGAGTAAATCGAGCGGGGAAATTGTACCATTCATTCAATACGCGGTGACCGGCTTCGTGGACGGCTTGCGCGAGCAGCTCAAAACCATTAATGAACAGCAATGGGACGTTTGTTGGCGAGATTTCGTACAGGAAGAATTCCACAACCAAAACAGCCCGGCGGCGACACGACAGAGGTATCTTGCGCTTGACCTCGGCGACACTGCCGGATGGGTTGAAGTTGGGAAAATCACGAAACTCAGCATAAGACTTGCCGGCGAATACGCCGGTAAAACGGCAAAGACCGTGCAGAGGGATGTGAACGCGTTGCTTGATATGGGATTGATTCAACGCGAAGGTTACAAGGTTCGGGCACGACGCGAACTGATTCTTTCATTCCTGCCGCTGCGTTCTGAAAAATAGCCTCACGCCATAACCAAATAGGTTCTTGCAAAATCTTCAGTTTGCTGGGAGCACGGACATCTTGTCCGCATTTTTAACCCGGATTCCTAAGTTAAGGCTTGTTTTTTGCGTTCTGAAATGCCGATGCCCTGGATTGCGGAATAAAAACATATTCATGAAAACCGTGTAGGGGCGCGATAAATCGCGCCCGTTTTATTTATTAAGCCGCATGCGGGACGCATGCTACCCCATGTCACGCCGGCGAGGACGCCCGCGATCCCATGTCATTCCCATGGCTGGAACTTTTATGGCGTCATTTATTAATCTATACTTCCAGGTGCCAAACTCCTGTGGCAACAGATGCCGGTCTATTTTCCCTTATACGCGAAACACAACGACGCAGACTTTCAAGTTTGCCCAGAAACATTGCGTTCATCCATAATCGCTAAATTTATTGGTTCATTTGACGCGGCGCGGGTAACCTTTCCCCCTGCCAATTATTATGGTTTGCATTAAAAGAAACACTCCTTATAACGTAATTTCCCGCAAAACATCCAGCCATTCGTTCATAACTTTAACGGTGTCAACTCTTTGGCGCAACGACTTCGCGTTTTCACCAAGTTTCGTTGCTAGTTCATCGTCCGATAACAATCGTTTCATCGCGCCGGCCAGCGCTTCGCAATCCCCGTTCGGCACAAGCAGCCCGTTTACGTCGTCCTGTATCAGCATTTCAGCGCCGCCTCCCGAAAAGCGTGTGGAAATACAGGGTACGCCAAGGCACATCGCCTCGATTAGCGCGTTGGGCAGACCTTCATATATGCTCGTCATTACAAATATTCTTGCGCTCGCGACATGCTCAAAAATATCAGCCGTTACACCGGCAAAGCATACCCGCTTTTTAATGCCAAGCTCCGCGCTAATGCGCTCCAACTCAACCCTTTGTTCTCCTTCTCCCCATATGGTCAGTTTTGCCTCGGGAAAATCTTCTGAAATGAGGTGGAAAGCCTTTAACAATAATTGAAAGTTTTTCTGAGAGGTCAAACGCCCGACAGTTACGATATTACACCCATTTTTTTCATGATTAACGGCTATGAGTTTTGAAATATCGAATGGATTTAATATTATAACGTCTTTGCGTTTTCCGCGCGCGGCGTAAAAATCCCGCTGTTCCTTCGTCTGAAATACGGCGCAATCCGCAAACCTATACAAAAAACGTGTGCTTATTTTAGAAATATTTGCCGCGATAGCGGGATCAACCCTTATTGATATCGTAATTGGTATGCCCAGGCCGTAACACGCAATTATAGTCTGGGTGTTAATATAATCTTGAAACGCGATTATGGAATCGGGCGCATAAGCCTTTATCGTACGCCGTAAACGCAAAAGCTGCGAAATTTTGCCTGACGCTCCCGGCGCGCCATGGATAAATACAATCTTAACCTCCGGAGCAAACGAATAATTAGTCTGCGACGGACTTCTTCCGATACAAAAGACCGTTACTTCGATTCCGGCGTCGGCAAAACAGTTTGCAAGCGTCGCCACTACGCGCTCAGCCCCGCCAAATGACAGGCCGCCCGTCACAAAACAAAGCTTTTTTATGCGTCGCTTATTCATTATTTACCGCTGCTGTAAAACCGTTCGTACCATATCGCCTGCTCCGGCGCGTCAAACCCGGATCGCTTGAATTCGTCAAGCGTCACGCGCCGTATGTAGCCGCGCCGGTTCCACATGGCGTCCGCCCAAACTTCAGGCGAAGCGGTTATGGGGAAAAACGCGCACAGTTCAGGCACTATGGCGCATTCTCTCGTGATGGTGTCTGAGACAAGGCAAGGCAAGCCCGCAGCCTGAGCTTCGAGTACAACGCCTGGAAGTCCTTCAAAGAGCGATGGAAGCACAAAGACATCAAACGCCTGCATAAGTGCCGGCACATCATCGCGCAAACCTGTGAACCGAGCTTTTACACCCAACCCGGCCGCCTGGCGCTCGATAACACTGCGCAACGGGCCGTCTCCGACCAACAGCAGAACGATATCAGGATGTTCATCCTGTAACGCTTTTACAGTCTGCAATAAGTATGTGTGGTTTTTCTGAGGGTGCATCCTTCCCACATGACCCACAACAAAGCTGTCGCCAAGTTTAAGTTCTTCTCGCGTACGCTTTCTCAGTTCAGGATTGTACGCGAACATCCGGGCGTCTATGGCGTTTGGGACTACTACGATACCATTGGCGTCTTTGCCGAAAACGAAATCGGCAGCCTTTTTCGAAACTGATAAATAATGAGTGCAGTGTTTCAAGATACTTGGACGAGCGGCTTTTACCAACATCCGTTTGACCGGCGATCTATCTGATGCGTTGCGCGAGTGCGCTATGCGCATGGGTATACTTTTTAGCAACGATAAAAACACGGACGCAAAATTAGTGACGTGAACATGAATCGCGTTATATGATTTGCCGCGCTGTTCTAAAAAAGCCCGCCATGCCTTGCGGTATGCAAAATAATTCTTTCCTGTAAATCGCGGCAGTTTGAAGACGCTCGCGCCCAATGTTTTAGCTTCTTCTTCATAATCACAGGCTTCGTTTGTATGTACGATAAAATCAAATTGAACCTTTGTCCGATCAATATTCCTGTAAATATCCATCGTCCGGCTTTCCGCCCCTCCGCGATTCAGCCGCCCGAACACATGCAGTACGCGTATCAAATTGCGTTCCTCTGGTAATGCGTATTATTTTGTAAATTCCGTGTAGGGGCGCGATTTATCGCGTCCTTTATTTTTTATACGCCGGAGGGGACGCTCTGCGCTTCCTATGTCCATGCCCGCGTAAAAGTTGATTTTACTTTGTAATTTCGTAAAATGGCAACGGTTTTAAATGAAATGGAACGAGCGGAGATATATGGCAGACGACCTTACCAAAATAGAAACGCATTTTGCCTTTAGTAAAAATTGGGCAGAATTTTCCGAAAAAGTGAGTGACGCCGAGATTGCCGAGGCTGAGCGTGGCTTACGGCGACTGATTGAAGAGAAAGAGATTGCCGACAAGAGTTTTCTCGACATTGGGTGTGGTTCCGGCCTGCATGCGCTGGTTGCGTTAAGACTTGGCGTAAAACGCGTGGTAGCCTTAGACATAGACGCGGATTCAGTTGCCACGGCCAGGGCAATGCTCGAACGCCATGCCTATCCGAAAACGGCGGGAAACTGGCAGGTAGAAGAAAAAAGCGTCTTTGACCTGTTGCCGGAAAAAGGCGGAAGGTTTGATGTGGTCTACTCTTGGGGAGTTCTGCATCACACCGGCAATCTTTTCCGCGCGCTTGACAGCGCGGCGGCTTGTGTCGCGCAGGACGGCCTTTTCTGTTTCGCGCTTTACCGCCGTACTTGGATGGACTGGCTCTGGCGTCTGGAAAAACGCTGGTACGCGAAGGCGAACCCAGAAGCACAGGCACGCGCGCGCCGTTGCTATGTCGCGTTACATCGTTTTTTGGCGGGACGGAATAAGCATGAGCATTATGTAGCAAACTATCGTGGCAACCGGGGAATGAACTACTACCACGATGTGCATGACTGGATGGGCGGTTGGCCATACGAGACAATTTCACCGGAAGAGGTGGAGCGGCATATGCGGACATTGGGGTTTGAATCGGCGCGCAAGTTTATTTCCGGCGGTACGCTTGTTCGTAACATTGGATTATTGGGATCTGGTTGCGACGAGTACGTTTATCGCCGTCGGCGTTAAGAGAAATATATGTGCGGATTGACAGGCTTTTTGTGGGAAGGGCATCTGCCGGAACCTGAAACAGTCGTTTGCGGCATGGCCGGCGCGCCCATACATCGCGGCTTGGATGACGCGGGAATCTGGATCGACAGAGAAGCCGGGATAGCTCTTGCGCACTTGAGCTTTTCCGATCCCGATCCGTCTCCTGCTGTATGCCGGCCGATGGCGTCCGTCTCGGGACGCTATGTAATCGCCTATAACGGTACGATTTACAACCATCTCGATTTACGCCTTGAATTGGAGGCGATGAATGCCGCGCCCGCGTGGCGCGGACACTCAGACATGGAAACCTTGCTGGCAGGCTTTGAAGTCTGGGGAATCGAGGAAACAATCAGGCTGGCGTCCGGCATGTTTGCTTTCGCGCTCTGGGACCGCCAGTGTGGCGCGTTGATTTTGGGACGGGATCGGTTAGGGGAGAAGCCTCTTTATTACGGTTGGCAGGGCAACGCATTCCTGTTTGCTTCCGAATTGAAGGCCATTGAAGCTAACCCTTACTTTTCCAAGCAGGTGGATCGCGGTGCCGTCGCGCTATTGATGCGGCATAATTATATTCCGGCGCCCTACTCGATCTATCAGGGCATCCGCAAATTGCTGCCCGGCTCCTTGCTTACTGTAAGCATGCAGAAACGCGATGAGCCGCCGAGCCGCTACTGGGACACGCGCGATATCGTGGCGGACGGTCTGGCGCGGCCTTTTGAGGGGACGCCTGACGAAGCGGCAGTGATGCTGGAAGCGCTTCTTTCCGATTCCGTTCGTCGGCGGATGGCGGCGGATGCGGATATATCTCCGGGAGTGTTCCTTTCCGGCGGTATTGATTCCTCTATCGTAGCCGCCCTGACGCAATCGTTGTCGAACCGTCCCGCGCGCACGTTTTCCATTGGTTTTCACGATGCCGGCTATGATGAGGCAAAGTACGCCGCCGCCGTGGCAAAACATCTTGGGACGGAACATACCGAACTGTATGTGACGCCACGGCAAGCGATGGATGTCATTCCGCGTTTGCCGGAACTGTACTGCGAACCCTTTGCGGATTCCTCGCAAATTCCTACTTTTCTTGTCAGCCGGCTTGCGCGGCAGCATGTGACGGTTTCGCTTTCCGGAGACGGAGGCGATGAATTGTTTGGCGGTTATGGCCGTTACTTGCTTGGGCAGCGCTTGTGGGGAGCGTTGTCGCGCATTCCCGCGCGGTTGCGCGCATTGGCGTCAATGGGAATAACGACCTTGTCGCCAACCGCCTGGAATCGGCTGTTGAAGCCGGTTGAATTGCTGCGGCGACGCGGGGCGTGGAAACCCGGGGACAGGCTGCATAAAGGAGCGGCTATCATGGACGCGCGTTCTTCGGCGGATCTGTATCGCCTGCTGGTGAGCCATTGGGGCGCGCCGGCCTCGTTGGTGATTGACGCGCAGGAACCGCCAACCGTACTGACTTCTCCAGATCTCCAGCCATGTACGGACAATTTTGCGCATCAGATGATGGCAATGGATCTTGTTACCTATCTGCCGGATGACTGTCTGGTTAAGGTCGAACGGGCAGCGAAAGGTGTTTGCCTGGAAACGCGCGCGCCATTTCTGGATCATCATGTGGTCGAGTTTGCGTGGAAACTGCCACTGGAATACAAACTGCGCGAAGGCGTGGTGAAATGGCCATTACGCCAGGTATTGCGGCGGCATGTTCCGCGTGAATTGATCGAACGGCCCAAAATGGGATTTGGCGTACCGATTGACAACTGGCTGCGTGGCCCATTGCGGGAGTGGGCGGAAAGTCTGCTGTCGGAAGAGCGGATACGAAAGGAGGGCTTCTTCAATCCCGCGCCCATCCGTAAGAAATGGAATGAGCATCTTTCGGGACAACGTAATTGGCAATACCCGCTTTGGGACGTGTTGATGTTTCAGGCGTGGCTTGAACGGTAGCATGTTGCAATCATGTTGCTATCCCCGCGAACGAAATGATTTTCCATGCCTGCGCGGTCTTTTTGGCACGATGCAGCGTCAGGTTTCGCTTACGTACTATTGAGTAACAGGGTTGGATATTTGGGCGAGGTTGGCGCGATTCTTTCACGCAAAACCTCGGCCGCTTTTTGCCTGTCAGCTTCGTGTAATACAGGATACAGGTCGAGTATGTCCTGGAAAGAAAGCCCGGCGCGGATATCCTTAAAATCCGCGTTATAAGCCCATTGGTAATACGCGAGTATCCAGCCGCACCAGTATTCGGGTGATTTGGTAAAAAGAAAGCGCGATGCAACCGGCGGGAAAGGTTTGCCGGCAGCGTACAGAATATCGCAAAATAATTCCTGCCCTGAGCGGCCAACGACATACATGGGGTCGCCTCTGCCAAAACTTTCGGCAATACCGGTTGAAATAAAGAGGTTGAAAACCTCGTCGGGAGAGTACCTCGCGTGGCATACGGCGAACTCAAACATATCGCCGAGGTTCTTCATGGCGTTATTCAGATATGATTCGTTGTATGCGCGCATCATCGTTCTTAATTCCTCCCCGCAGAATGTCGAGAACGAATAAGTCGTTTAAAATGTTGCCGACGGGAATACGCACGGCGGATAAATATTGCTTGCGCGCCTCGGTGTCGCGACGGGAACGCTTTGGAAAATACTCATTCCTGCTTACGGGTTCGCTGTTTATGAATCGAATACAACCGAAGGCTTTGTCGCTTATTATTACAACCTGTTCGCCGAGGTTGCCGAGATACATGGCGCGGGATAACTGGCGCAGAGAAATAGTGTTATTGATGAAGTCATCAGCGAAGGCGAAATACGAATCATCCGCACGGTAACCTATAATAATATCCGCCCCGCCGACATCCGGCAGGAAATTATTCAACAGGTATTCTTTGGATTGCGCGGCAATTGGGGCGGATACATTAAAGGTGCGGTGCTTTAATAGCAACGCCATCCAGTTGAGGATATTATATTTTTCTCCAGACAAACGCAGTACCGAAAGATTGGATGCATCCAGTTTATAAGTATTGACAAATCCGCCGTCTTTCTCCGTGCATGCCCATTCTTTAGCGAGTTCGATACTCTCTGTGCAATAAAAACCTCTGCCATAATCGTTATACGGCTTGCCTTTGCCGTGTTCCGGCTTTTCAACGACTTCGCGTGAACCGTGGTAGATAACATATTTTTTTTTCATTGCGCCATACTTATATCACCACAGTGATACAAACACCATTTGAAATCGGCGAGTTGGTGTGGGAAAAAGCCTATAAACTCTTTATATTGACATGGGACCGCTGGCGTCCCCGCCGGCGTGACATGGGATAGCATGCGTCACGCATGCGTCTTAATAAATAAAACGGGCGCGATAAATCGCGCCCATCATCAGGAGTTTTGCAAGAACCTCCGTTAATTAAACATTTCCTTAACGCCAATCAAGGTTATATCGCCGCGTTTTGCCGCCATGGCTTTCATCGTGTCTGTAAAACCGGATTTTGAAAACAGCATATAACGGATATTGGTAAAGTTTTTGAACAACCCGGCTTTTCGTATCAGGTTTTCCAGTACATCCTTGCCGGTTTGCGCGTTTCGCCATTTACATTCGCCAAAAACCGCCTTTTCTTCCGAAAAAGCAATAAAATCAATTTCTTCCTCACGCCGTTCTTTTGGATTGTTTCCCCACCATCTGCCGATTTTTTTGAAAGCAACCGGCAGTTTTCTTTCTTTCAAAGCCCTCCACATGTATTGTTTGGCGCATTCTTCAAACGCGCGACCAACGTGGCTGTCGAGTTGTTCGGCAAAAACCTCGCCGCAAACGGTTTCTCCAAGCCCCGCCGAAATTCGGCTGAGTTCCGGCAGTACAAAGCGATACCAGAAAATAAACATCCAGTCGTCCAGGCGATAAATGGATTTCTTTGATTTCGTTTCGATTATCGGATATTCCTTGCGTACAAGTCCGAGGCTGGTCAGCGTGGAAAGCATCCTGCTGCACTGGCTGGTTTCAATACCCGCTTTTGTCGCTATTTCATTCAGTCGGCTGCTCCCTTCCGCTATTGCGGTAATGATGGCGTTGTATGTTTCGGGAAATTTCAATTCCTGTTTGAGTAAATTCGAAGGTTCCTCAAACAGCCGCCCCGCCGGGTCAAAAAACAGGTTCTGCATATTTTCCTGTAATGAAAGCGTATTTTCTATTCGGGAAAGGTATTCCGGAATACCTCCTGTGATGCTGTACAGTATGATTTTTTCCTCATGGGTAAATCCGGGAAGCATCTCGGCGCTTTCCAGATAATCCATTGGCAGCAGTTTATACTGCGCCGTCCTGCGGCCGTGCAAAGGGCTTTTGTATCCCAAAACCTGCCTCTCCATAAACGACATGCTGGAACCGCACAAGATCAGAAACAACTTGCTTTCCGCCTGATGCTTGTCAATAGCCGCCTGCAAAACAGAGGATACGGCGCTGTCGCTGCCGGCCAGATAAGGGTATTCGTCAATGGCGAAAATGACGCGCTCCGTCTTTGCGCGTTCAAATACATATTCAAATGCTTCGCGAAAAGAAGCGAAAGGATTCCTCGGAGCGTCCGGTGCGAGAACAAATAAAATTTGAGCGGACAGAATTGCAAGGTTTTCCCTGGCCGTGGATTGTACGGCTACAAAATAAATCGTTTTTTTGCCCCTGCAAAATTCGTTGATTAATGTGGTTTTTCCCACGCGCCGCCGTCCATAAATGACGGGGAATTGGAAGGATTCCTTGTTGCGGCTTTTATTAAGGCTGTCCAGTTCGGTTTTTCTCCCGACAAACATTTGCTAATCCTCCGATTACTAACTGTTCGATTAGTTTGTGTAAGGAAAGAATTTTTGTCAAGTTATTCATCAGGGATATTCACCCTTGAATTATCCGGGGCGTACACCGACGACGCGTCGCTTATGTGGAACGAGATACGCAACCGGCATGTAATTACACCGTCCGATTAAGGCAAGCCATGTATTAGAATATCTAAAGGTACGTGTTAGATTTACAAATATATGGAGGAACGTAATGACGGATATTATTGACAGGCGGCTTGCAAGTATCGTGGTTGAGGACCTGCAGGATATAGAGGCGGTGTTTATCAACGGAGGCCGTCAGACCGGCAAAAGCACTTTCGTTACAAAACTCGGCGAGCGGTATAAGAATGTTGCGTATATTTCTTTTGACGACATATCTCTGCGCTCGGCTGAAACAATGTCTCCTGGAATAACTTTTGAGGGTATTGAAGACGGGCTTGTCGTCCTCGACGAGATACAACTTGTGCCGGATTCTTTTCTCGCGCTCAAGTCACGGATCGACTCTTTGCGGCGCGGAAAGCAGAATCTGAAATTTCTGCTTACAGGCTCGGCGGATATCATGCTTCTTCCACGGTTGGCCGACGCGCTTGTCGGCCGTATGTATATACGAACCATGTATCCGTTTTCCGCAGCGGAAATTCTCGGGACGCCGGGGACTTTTCTCCAGAAAATGCTCAACACCGGCCCTGACGCGCGGCAGAGTTTTTCCGGGCCGTCTTTTGAAAAGGTTGTTCCCCGCGCAACATTCCCGCGCTTATCCCTTAATATCAAAAACAGAGCGCAGTGGTGTCAAAGCTATATTTCAGCCCTGATTGAAAGAGATGTGAAAAACCTATCCGATATAGGGCGCATGGAACTTATCCCGCAACTTCTTTCCGTTTTGGCCAACAGAACCGGCATGCTTGTTAATGACGCTGATATATCACTGGCGCTGAAAATATCACAGCCTACATTGAAACGGTACCGCACGCTGCTTGACGGTGTTTTTCTGACTTTCCTTTTGCCGCCCTGGCATAAGAAACTTGAAAAACGTTTTATAAAATCCCAAAAAATATATTTTAACGACACAATGCTGTTATGTCACATCCTGGGCGTCTCGCCCGCTGAAATCGCGTCAAGGCGGCCCGATCTTTACGGTTTTATCCTGGAAAATTTTGCAGCTTCGGAATTGCGCAAACAGCTTTCTCTGATGGAAGACGGGAGCGCCCTGTATCATTTCAGAACCAGCGACCAGAAGGAGATAGATTTTCTTGTTGAGACGCGGGGTGGGGAGCTTCTTGCCATTGAGATTAAGGCGGCCTCTTCCGTTTCACCCTCCGACTTCAGGCATATCCGCTTTTTACAGGAAGCGCTTCCTGATAGTTTTCTGCGGGGCATTGTCCTTTATCAGGGGGACAAGATCGTGCAATTTGACAAAAACCTGTTTGCCATGCCGCTTTCGGCTATCTGGGAAATGTAACCGCTATGACGCGGCATTCTCAAAAGCAATATCCTTAACCAGCTTCACGGTTTTCGTTAAATCATTTTCTTCCGTGGCGCGCAGGATTTCATCGATGCGTTTTATATTTTCAATCGGATCCGAAACGATGGTTTTAAGGATAAATATGTCGTTGTGCAGGGATGATTGCTCCGT
>Ga0082212_10007921_pt1 | contig 13963 bp, 14 predicted proteins | sample TergutNt197P3_FD_71548 | JGI IMG/M metagenome (GOLD analysis project Ga0082212, IMG submission 71548) | Neocapritermes taracua P3 segment gut microbial communities from Petit-Saut dam, French Guiana - Nt197 P3 | ecosystem: Host-associated > Arthropoda: Insects > Digestive system > Gut ... | reverse complement strand
CAGGGCAAATGATTGGTGATTCCAACGCGCTTATATCCGTGCCGGTTCATTCGTCGGTTACAGGGACTGTCGTTGATGAAATACAGATTCTCAGCATTGACGGTAAAGTCAGTCGCGCTTTAGTTATCAACACCGACACCATTAATAAAATGCACGAGAGCGTCAAACCTCCTGAAGTCACCGACAAAACGAGTTTTCTGAAAGCGGTACGCAATTCGGGGAGCGTCGGGTTAGGCGGAGCGGGATTTCCGACTTACGCCAAGTTGTCTTTCGATAAATCAAAAAATTCAGTGAACACCCTGATAATCAATGCCGCCGAGTGTGAGCCGTTTGTCACCGGCGATTACCGCGAAATCATGGAAAACACCCGTAATGTCCTCGAAGGAATTGAGTTGGTTATGAAATACCTCGAAATTCCCAAAGCGGTTATCGGCATTGAAAAGGATAAACCTAAGGCAATCTCGCTTTTGAGCGAGATTCTGAACGAGAAAGGCTCCGATAAAATTTCAATAAAGCAACTCCCGTTAAGGTATCCGCAGGGTGCCGAAAAAATTCTGATATACCAAACGACCGGAAAAACGATTAAAGAGGGCGAACTCCCTCTTCATTGCGGTTGTGTTGTCTTGAATGTTTCGACGGTTTCATTCTTATCGGAATATATGAAAACCGGCATTCCGTTGATTACAAGACGTTTGACGATTGACGGTGATGTTGTCAACAACGCGAAAAATGTCTTTGTTCCTGTAGGAACTCCTCTCGAAGAATTGATTAAACTTGCCAATTTGAGAAAAACCCCCGACAGAATTGTCTTCGGCGGACCGATGATGGGTTTCTGTGCTTACAATATGCAGACTCCCGTCGCTAAAACAACCGGAGCGGTTCTATTTTTCAGCGATTTTCACGAAAAACAAACAAAAGAATCCGCTTGTATTCGCTGCGGAAAATGTATTCACGTTTGTTCTATGAATCTAAGCCCTTATGAACTCAATACAGCCTATGACGCGAATAATGTCACACTTCTAAAAAAATTAAAAGTGAATCTCTGTATGAGTTGCTCGGCGTGTTCATTTGTATGCCCCGCTAAACGGAATATTTGTGAAAAAAATCAGTTAGCAAAACAACTTTTGAAAGAAAACAGGTGAATAATGGACAAACTTATCATTGAGCCTAATCCGCATATCCGCAGTAATAACACCACTACGCAAATCATGCTTAACGTCATCATAGCGACGGTTCCGGCGATGATTGTTTCAATCATTATCTTCGGTGCGAGAGCGGCAATGATGATTTCAGTCTGCATCGGTTCTTGCGTCTTGTTTGAATATTTGTTCCGTAAAATTTTCAAAAAAAGCAGAACGGTCGGGGATTTATCTGCAGTTGTCACCGGAATTCTCCTTGCATTCAATCTGCCCGTAGCACTTCCGTTTTATATGGCGGTAATCGGCTGTTTCGTAGCGATTGTGATTGTTAAGGAGATGTTCGGGGGGGTGGGTCAAAACTTCGCTAACCCCGCGATTGTCGGCAGAATTGTACTTATGCTGTCATTTCCCGCTCAAATGTCAAATTATGCGGCACCTTTTTATTATAAAAACAATTATGATGTCGTTACGGGTGCTACACCCCTTGCAGCGGAATCACCGGAACAAATGCCCAATATGTTTGATTTGTTTTTCGGCGCTCATGGAGGCAGCTTGGGTGAAACTTGTTCTTTCGCACTTCTATTAGGATTTATTTACCTTTTAATCATGAGAATTATTCTTCCGGTCACACCGCTTATTTTCGTAGGAACAGTCGCTGTCTTCACCATGTTTTTCTCCGGCGGAGATTTTGACGCTGTATGCTTTTCACTTTTAACAGGGGGACTTCTGCTCGGCGCGATTTTCATGGCAACCGATTATACCACCAATCCGATGACTATGCGCGGAAAGATGATTTTCGCTTTCGGGTGCGGACTGATTTCGGTGATTATCCGCCAGTTCGCGGGAATGCCGGAAGGGGTGGCTTTCTCAATCTTAACGATGAATATTCTCACGCCTTTTATCGACAAAGTCACACGCCCGAAACCATTCGGAGTTAAAATTACAAAAAAGGAAGAATAAGTTTGAAAGAAGGGTTTACGGGCGAAACGAATTCGCTCGAGAGTTTGACTGGTTTCGTAGGGCTTTTGTGGCTCGGAAAGGAATGTTCATAAACATGAGCAAATTAAAACGAGTTTTTCAATTCAAATATATCAAGCCGCCGTTGATTCTCGGGATTATAACGACGTTGATGGCGGCGTTATTGGTGTTTACTACAACACTGATTCCCGAAATGACCGGGCTGACTGATAATATTCTCAATGCCTGCGTATCACTGATGGGCGAGGGTGAATTTGAGTTGATTGAAGACTGGGAAACTGCGGGATTGCGTATTCCGCAGCCCGAATCGGTCGATATGCTGATAGTTAAAAACGGTGATATAAACACAATCGCTTTTGTGATTACAACAGGCGGATACAAGCCGCCGAACGGAATCACCGCCTTAGTCGCGATGGAAGGAGAAAGCATATTAGGCGTTATTCCGGTGGAAATCAATGACGACCCCGGAATCGGCGACCGGGTTGATAATCCGGAGTTTCTTGAAAGGGTTGCCGGATTAAGCGCTGTAAACAGTCCGTATACCGCAACTTCGAGAGGCGCGATTCCGCACGAGAATAACGAAATCATGGGGGTTACGGGAGCAACTTATTCCTCACAGGGAGTCGTTGATGCAGTCAATACCGCACTCATGGTCGGGCAAGCACTGGAAACAGGCGTTTTAACAGAACAAGAGGAAACAACGACAGGATTGCTGGGTACGCTCCTTGTTATCCTCATTGCGGGGGTGTTGACCGAAAACTTCATCTTAGCAAAATTCCTGGGGATTTGTCCGTTTTTAGGTGTGAGTAAAAAACTGTCCGGTTCAGTAGGAATGGGTTTGGCAGTAACGGTCACCATGTTATTGGCAACCGCCGTTACCTACCCGATTTTCGTTTTGGTACTCACACCGCTGAACATTCCCTACATGAATACGGTAGCGTTCATTATGGTCATTGCGTTGTTTGTTCAGCTTTTAGAAATCGTCATTAAACGGTTTATCCCCCCATTGTATGAAACCTTAGGTGTTTATCTTCCGCTTACCACGACAAACTGCGCCATTCTCGGGGTTACACTTTTAAATGTCAGCAGGGATTATAATTTCGGAATTGCGATGTTTAGTTCCTTATGCGTCGGGTTAGGATTTTTTATTGTCATCGTTTTATTCTCTACTTTAAGGGAGAGAACAGAACAAAGCGATGTTCCGAATGTGCTGAAAGGCGCGCCGATTACGTTGATTGCCGCCGCGATTATGTCTTTATCATTAATCGGATTCAGCGGACTGGGAGGTTAAAAATATGTCTTTTGTAGTTCCGGTATTATTTTTTACAGCGATTAGCACGCTCGCGGGTGCCGTGCTGACCGTTGCGGGAAAATTATTCAGTGTTGAAGTTGACGATACAGTGGAAAGACTTACCGATGCCTTGCCCGGAATCAACTGCGGTGCCTGCGGATTCGCCAGTTGCGCCAAATACGCCGCCGCTATGAAAGAGGGGAAAATCGCCCCGAATCAATGCAAACCCGGCGGCGCGGAAACAGTCGGCAAAATTTCCGATGTTCTCGGACAAAATGTCGAGGTCGCGGAGCCGGAAGCCGCTTTTTCTCATTGTGCCGGTGATTGCACAGGCAAATACGACTATAAAGGCACTGAAAGTTGCCGCGCCTCCGAATTATACTACAACGGAAAAGAGGAATGTCGTTTCGGGTGTTCCGGATTGGGTGACTGTGTAAGAATCTGCCCTACAAACGCAATCACTATCGGTGAACACGGCAGGGCAGTCATCGTGCACAACAAATGTAACGCCTGCGGGCTCTGCGTGAAAACCTGCCCCAAGAAAATCATCCGTATTCAGAAAGTCAGCCGAGCCGTTCATGTGACGTGCTGCTCCAAGGAATCGGGGAAAGTCACAAGGAAAGTCTGCGCTAACGGTTGTATCGGGTGCAAACTCTGTGAGAAAAAATGCCCGTCGCAAGCCATTAAAGTCCGGGATAACCTCGCAAGAATCAATTATGATTTATGTAACAGTTGCGGGGCGTGTGCCGCAGTCTGCCCGTCTAAATGTATTACTTTACGGCGGGAATGTGATGTTCCGGCTGACGGTTGAAGTTTATAGTTGGCATAAATAAAAAATCGGTGTTAAGGGTTTGTGACTAATTTTGTTTTGAGCGAATTTCCAACATTAAAGTAAAACGTCGGCTAATAAAAGCCGACGTTTTATAGAAACAATCAAATCCCTAAAAGCAACGGCGTAACCCACACATAAAGTGCAACTATTCCGATTATGAGCACTGCCGCCGTTATTTTAATCCACAAGCGTGAATAGTTCCAGCCTATATTAAAACCGAATCTGTCCTCTACAATATGAGCGGGGTCGTCGGGATTGTAATAAAATGTACCTAATTTCCAGTGTTTGTCATCACCGCTTTTTAATCCTTGGGCGGGTGATACCGACATATTTTCCGGGGTTACATTATTCTGCATTTCATCTGCGTCTAACTTTATTTTGCACCCTCCCTGCCCCGAATAAATCGGAACAATTATAATCGGAATACTTGCAACTATCGGAATCGCGATTATTGCCGCGAAGGATAGTGTAAATCCTTCAAAGACAGACATAAAGCCGAGCAACGCAAACAGAATCACTAATCCGAGTGCGAGAAATCCTATGGAATGACCCATTCGTCTGCGGTATACACGATGCTGAGCAAATGAGAGTGCCGGTTTTTGAGGGTCAATTTGCAATTTTGCTCTGATATACATGAACCCCACTACCCACATCATCATTAACATGAACAGGTTTGTAACGGGCAGCAGCATGACCGCCCACAGTGACTTATCCGCCCATGCGTCGGGCTGCATATTTATATCATAGTGTGTAGGGATTCTGTCGGGTAATCCCGGATATTTCGCAAGCGTAAGTATAACCGTGGCTATGATGATGATGAAGCAGAATATATACCACCCCCACGGCATATCGGAGAGTTTGCCCCTTGAATGTGATGATTTTGTTTCGGCAAAAACCGAGTCGTTCACTTTCCACCCGGATTCCTTTTTTAATTTTAACGCTAATCTCCACTTTGCGATAAACACAGTGAATTGAATCGCGATAATCATAAACGGATAATACAGCGTCATCACCAATGATAAATCGGGCTTGAACATATACTGTGCAGCAATAATCGTGAGTACAACCGCCATTCCCGCAAGACATAATGCGACATAGCTTTTTTTCATGGCTTTGACTTTTGGGTTTGTAACTGCTTCCGAAGGAATCTTCACCCCAAACAAATACTGCTTTCTTGTAACCATCGGCGTTATCGCAAAAATAACACCACAGATGATGATAACGATTACATTCAGTATAAAGCAAAAAATATTTAAGTTGTTCATGGTTATTCTCCTTTCGCGTTTTGATAACATTCGGTACAAATTGAAATAAATTCTTCTTCGCCGATTCCGTGACAGATTGATTCTGCGGCGGAGAGCAAAATACGCTGTGACAGTTCTTTTGAGAATCCGCCGGGCGCAATCGCCGAACTTGATACCATTGCCCCTTTACGTCTGTCCATTGTGATGTATCCCTCGTCGGCAAGCAAGGAATACACTTTGTTGACGGTGTGGAAATTAATCCCGAGGTCAGCGGCAAACCTGCGGACGGACGGTAATTCCTCGCCCGGTTCAAGCCACCCCTTTGCTATGCCTAAAACGATTTGGTCACGCAGTTGCTCATATATAGGCGATAGACTCTGCGTGTTAATCTCAATTATCATATCCATCACCACTTTCTATTTGTTCTATAACTACTATAACACATAGAATACGCTTTGTCAAGTGTTTTTTTAAAAAATTTTTTTAACGAAGTATATGCTTGATATCTAATGCCCTTTTAAATTCAGAAGGACTTAACTTCCCTGACGATATGGTCGCAGGTTAACCCGAACTTCTTCAGCAACTCAACTGCCGAACCCGAACATCCGAACACGTCTTCCACACCTATTTTTTTAACAGGAACAGGGCAGGATTCCGCCAGGATATCGCATACCGCGCTTCCGAGACCGCCGATAACCGAATGTTCTTCAACCGTGATGACCTTTCCGGTTTCTTTCGCCGCCTTGATGATGATTTCCTTGTCAATCGGCTTAATGGTGTGAATGTTGATGATTCTCGCGTGAATCCCCTGCCCTGCCAATTCTTCGTGAGCGAGAAGTGATTCGGAAACCATCAATCCGGTCGCGATAATCGTGATATCGTTTCCGTCGCGTAATTGAACACCTTTCCCAAGTTCAAATTGATACTGGTTTTCATCATTAAAGACCGGTGCAGCAAGCCGCCCGAATCTCAAATAAGCGGGTCCGTGATGATTTGCCATTGCCAATGTCGCCGCTTTCGCTTCCACACTGTCAGCGGGATTAATAATCGTCATATTCGGCATAACACGCATTAGCGCGATATCTTCGTTGCACTGGTGCGACGCACCGTCTTCACCCACCGAAATCCCTCCGTGGGTTGCCCCGATTTTAACATTTAATTTCGGGTAAGCGATGCTGTTGCGAATGATTTCAAAAGCTCTGCCGGCGGCAAACATCGCAAAACTTGACGCGAAGACCAACTTATCGGTCGTCGCGATTCCCGCCGCGACACCCATCATATTCTGCTCCTGAATACCGCAGTTAAAGAATCTTTTGGGGTGAGCTTTCGCGAATACACCGGTCTTCGTAGCCGCCGCCAAATCCGCATCAAGCACCACCATGTCGGGGCGGGTTTTATAAAGTTCAATGAGCCCCTCACCATAACCCTCACGGGTCGATTTTTTGGAAACATCACTCATTTTTCCTCACCTTCCCTCTCTAACATGGCAACTCTCGCTTTCAACTCCGCCATAGCGGAAATATATTGCTCTTTATTGGGAGCCGTTCCGTGCCAAATCGCTTTATTTTCCATAAAAGCGACCCCCTTACCTTTTACGGTTTTTTGAATAATCACATTCGGTTTGTGATTCATTGACTGAACCGCAGTATCAAACGCAGATTCAATCTGCTCAAAATCATGCCCGTCAATGCAGATGACATTCCACCCGAACGCTTCCCACTTCTTTTCGATTTCGCCTAAAGACATGACCTCGTCAACTTTACCGTCGATTTGCAGTCCGTTATTGTCAACAACAGCAATCAGATTATCCAGTTTATGATGCGCCGCGAACATCGCAGCCTCCCATACCTGACCTTCCTGAACCTCACCGTCCCCCAAAAAAGTATAGACTTTATACTTTGACTTATCCAACTTTCCCGCCAACGCCATACCGCAAGCGGCGGAAAATCCCTGCCCTAACGAACCGGTACTGAAATCCACCCCCGGAATACTCCCCATGACCGGATGCCCCTGCAACCGCGAATCAATTTTTCGGAGTGTCTTCAGTTCTTCCGCCGGAAAGAACCCCTTTTGCGCTAACACCGAATATAAAGCGGGCGCGTTATGCCCTTTCGACAGAACGAATCTGTCACGTTTGGGGTCTTCGGGGTTTTTGGGGTTGACTTTCATACGTTTCATATACAGGTAAGTCAACGTATCCGCCATGCCGAGCGAGCCGCCCGGGTGACCGCTTTTCGCGTTATACGTCCCCTCAATGACGCCCATGCGAACTTTACAAGCAGTGATTTGCAGTTCGCGTTTCGCGGTTTGGGATAGTGGTTCCATTTTTTTATCTCCTTTTCTCTCTCTTTTTAAGATTATTATTGATTCATCTCAGGATTATCTGTTCTTCCAAGAAGATAATCAGTTGATACATTGAAATAGTCTGCTAATTTTATTATGTTATCTTTTATCGGCTGTCTTTCACCGCTTCTCCAATATCCTATAAGTCTATCAGAAATTCCTGTTTCCTTAGAAATTTTGTAGGCTGAAACATTATTTGTTTCCATTAAATAACATAGCATTTGTGAAAAATTCATAAAAATCACCTATAATTTTTGTTGAACATTTTAGCGATAAACCTATTGACTAATGAACATTTTAGCGATATAATAAATATCAGAGTCATATTGAAGTTACAGCAAGATATTTTATTGATTCATCTCAGGATTATCTGTTCTTCCAATTAAATAATCGACAGAACACCCAAGGCGGTTTGCGATTTTTTCCATTGTTTCCGCTGACGGTACTTTATCACGTTTTTCTAAATCATATATTAGACCCTTTCGTATTCCGCAATCCTCTAATAATAGTTTTACAGAAATTTGCCTATCGGCGCAACACTTTTTTATTATCTCTGCTGTTTGTGCATTATTCATAAATATTTATACCTCATTTTGTTAAAAATCAATAAATTTCGCCTTTGGACGTAAAAATTCATTGACAAACGCCTAATGGCGTATTATAATAAATAAAACATTATTAAGGAGAACAATCATGGATATCATTGAAAAGCTTTACTATGGGGAAATCGCACCACATGACCATAAACGAAACAGTGACACATTAAACGAAATTGAAAGTCTCGAAGAAACATTAAGGGGACAAATCGACCATAAAAATATTAAGACATTACTCGCTTATTTTGACGCGCACAATGCGTACAAAGAAGAAATAGCTTTCCACAATTTCAGACACGGGTTTGAATTAGCTTACAAATTTATGTTTGAGGGGCTGAAATAGGGTTCACTTTTTCAAATGCGCTACAATCTCGCTCACCACGCCGCTGTTGCAGTCACAGACAATCAAATCCGCCGTGTCTTTGACAATCTTTTCGGCGTTAGCGGTCGCGATTCCCAAATCTGATTGTTCAAGCATTTCAAGGTCATTCATATAATCTCCCGCCGTAACGACCCGCTCCGGGTTAATTTGCGTAAGTTCCAGCAGTTTTTGAATTCCCGTCCATTTATTAACCCCCTTAGGAAGAATTTCGTAATACATGGTGTAAGAACGCACCATATGTACCGCTTCACACGGGTTCTTAGTGGTGAACTCGATGACCTCGTCGATTATTTCCGGAAAATCAATGATGAGCACTTTTATCCAGCCTTCTTTCGGGACTTCGCTGTAATCGCACCGAACCGGCTCAATTCCGGCAAAATCCAGGTGCATTTCTTCAAACTCATTGGTACTGATTACATATATTGTATCATCAATCAAAATTTCCACAGCGACATCGGGAAAGCGTGCCAATAACTTTTCCACATAAGAAACGGCTTCACCGCTCAACTCGCATTTCCAAAGAAATTCGTTACGTTTAAAGTCATAGACCGCCGCGCCGTTAAACACGACCAAAGGAAGTTTCAGTAAAGACGAACCCGTTTCAAGTTCAAATTCTTTCACAACCGAATGAGCCGCAGCGACTCCGCGACCGGTCGCAAGCGTAAAAAGTCCGCCGTCTTCCATAAACTCGGCGATAGCGGCTTTATCAACGCTCAAAACTCGTTTATCATCGGTTAAAACGGTTCCGTCGGCATCGGTGATTAGTATGGTTTTGTCGAATTTCATAACACCTCTAATAACTTTTTAAAATACGCCGGTAACGCGCTCTCCACTTCCATGAACTCGTTGGTATTCGGGTGAACGAATCCCAACCGTTTAGCGTGAAGGCACTGCCCGCCCAAAGAAACGGGCTTGCCGTTTCCGTACACCGAATCCCCCGCGACAGAATGTCCGATATACGCCATATGCACACGAATCTGGTGCGTTCGCCCTGTATGAAGTCTTGCCCGGATATGGGTGAAACGGCTGTAGGTTTCGACCACTTCGTAATCAGTCACTGCTTCTCGAGCGTTTTTTGTGGTGACGCACATTTTTTTTCTGTCGGAAACGCTTCTGCCAATCGGCGCGTTGATACTGCCGGACTCCCGATTGACCCGCCCGTGCACAACCGCTTCATATTCCCTGACCATTGTGCGTTTTTTGAGCTGTTCCGCTAAACTTAAATGTGCTGTATCATTTTTGGCTACCGCAATTAATCCGCTTGTATCCTTGTCGATACGGTGAACAATCCCCGGTCTTATGACGCCGTTAATTCCCGACAGACTCGCGCCGCACCTGTGCATTAAAGCGTTCACAAGCGTCCCGCTGCAGCGTCCCGCCGCAGGGTGAACAATCATTCCGCGCGGTTTATTGACGACAATTACCCAATCGTCTTCATATAAAACATCTAACGGGATTTCTTCGGGTAAAATATCAACCGGCACAGGTTCGGGAACGGTAAGTCTAATCACATCGCCCGGCTTAACTGCATACCTCTTTGCCACAACACAACCGTTCACCGTACAATCCCCCGATTCAATCAGAGAAACCGCCCCGCTTCTCGTTAACTCCGCAACATTCTCCGAAAGGTACTTATCAAATCTGCTCTCTGAATCGACAACTATGGTATACTCATTCATCTTCGTTTATCTCATCAACGGTCAACTGTTGTTGCTCGTCTTCTTCAACCTCTGTTTCGCAAGCCTTTTTCGCTTTATACTCTCTTATTTCATCACTCACAACCACAAAAAACAGCAAAACTGAACCGATGACCGCACACATATCCGCAAAATTAAATATCGCGAAATTAATGAATTTCAGTTCAATAAAGTCAATGACATATTGACGTGAAATTCTGTCAACAAGATTCCCGATACCTCCGGCTATAATCAGTGTAACTGAGAATAACAGCCATTTTGACCTGATTTTCCCTGTCAGCAATAACACCAATCCGCCGACTAAAAACACACCTGTAACGAGTATAAGCAACGTCTGTTGTCCCGATAAAATACCGAACGCCGCCCCGTCATTATGCCAATGAGTGAAATCAAACACCCCTTTAATCACAATAACGGAATCTTTATATGGTATAACCCTCACCACCCAGTATTTTGTGAGTTGGTCTATTCCTACCAATACCGCAATCATCCCGATTGAAATGAACGTCGGGATTCTATTTCGCATTTTCCGTAACAACTCTACTGCACCTTTCACAGAGGCTTTCATTCATGTTTGTGCTGTAAATCCAGCAACGCTCACATTTCTCACCGTCGGCTTTCTCAACTGTTATTTTCTCTGTATCGGATTTTAAAACCTCTACTCGTGAAACAATACAAGCGGCGGCTAATTCAGGAAGAATTTCGGTCAAATCTTCATTCGTATATAGCGTCACCTTTGCCTCCAACGACTTCCCGATTATTTTCTCGTTCCGCTTGATTTCTAAAGCCGCTAAAACATCATTGCGAACCGCGCGGATTTTTTCCCATTTTTGAGTGAATTCATCACTCGCAACAACGCCCGACTTTTCGGGCATTGCATTAAAAATCACACCGGTTTTATCGTCAGTTGACTTGCGCGGTAATTCATCCCATATTTCATCGGCAGTGAAACAGAGAATCGGTGCGATAAGCCGGGTCAACCCGCTTAGAATCGTGTACATAGCGGTCTGTGCCGAGCGGCGTTGTTCCGACTTCTCACCCTCACAATAGAGTCTGTCTTTTACGATATCAAGGTAGAAGTTCGACATATCAACCACACAAAAATGTTTTAAAGCATGATACGCCAAATAAAAGTCCATTTTTTCATAAGCGGCGGTGACTTTTTCGATTAATCCGTCGAATTTGACTAAAGCCCATTTATCCAAATCAAGCAGTTGATTAAAATTTGCCATATCCGAATCGGGGTTGAATCCGTCACCGTTGCAGAGGTTTCCCAGCATAAACCGCGCTGTGTTGCGAATTTTACGATAAACTTCCGACAACTGCTCCAACATTTCATGAGATACGCGAATATCCGAGTGATAATCCAATGAAACCACCCACAATCGAAGAACGTCTGCGCCGTATTTGCCGATAACCTCTTCCGGCAAGATTACATTGCCTTTCGATTTGGACATTTTTTCGCCGTTGCCGTCCATGACCCAACCATGAGAACAAACCGCTTTATACGGCGCACGGTTATTCACCGCGACAGAAGTCAGCAATGATGACTGAAACCAACCGCGAAACTGGTCGGCACCCTCTAAATATAAATCGCAGGGGGATTGAAGTTCTTCGCGTTGCTCAAGCACAGCCGCGTGGGTACACCCCGAATCAAACCAAACATCAAAAATATCAAGTTCTTTCGTGAATTTAGAAGCGGAACAACCGCACAAACATTGAACAGATTCGGGAAGAAATTCACCCGGCTCTTTTTTATACCAAGCGTCCGCGCTTTCTTCGCGGAAAAGTTTAGAAACCGTTTTAATGATTTCATCATTGATGACTTCCTTACCGCAGTCACCGCAATAGAAAATCGGAATCGGAACACCCCACCGACGTTGGCGGGAAATACACCAATCACTTCTGTCCTTCACCATATTGAGCATTCTCTCTTTGCCCCATTCCGGAAACCAAACTGTTTCTTCCACCGCTTGAATTGTTTCTTCCGAGAATTTATTCACCGCGCAGAACCACTGGTCGGTGGCGCGGTAAATAATCGGGTTTTGACATCGCCAGCAATGGGGATATGAATGTTCGATTTTTTCCATGCCCAACAGCAACCCTAAAGTTTCGATTTCTTTCGCGATTTCCTTATTGGCTATATCGGTTGTCATTCCGTTGAACTTCTCTCCCCTGCCCTGTAACCCGGTCATTCTGCCGTATTCATCAACCGGAACGATAATTTTAAACATTCCCTTATATGAATTACAGACTTCATAGTCCTCCGCACCGAACCCCGGAGCGGTGTGAACACAACCGGTACCGCTTTCGAGCGTAACGTGGCTGCCGACAATCACGACAGACTTTCGTTCCAGAAAAGGGTGAGCGGTTTCGATTAATTCCAACTCTTTGCCGGTGTAACTTCCGACAAGTTCGTAATCGGTTATCTTACACGACTCGGTAACTTTTTCCGCTAATTCTTTCGCGACCAGAATATATTCACCGTTCGTTTTAATGAACGTGTACTCATATTCGGGACCAAGACAAACCGCTAAGTTACCCGGTAGAGTCCATATCGTAGTAGTCCAAATTGCGAAAAAGGTTTTCGATAAGTCCATGCCCTTGAAAACGCCTTTATCATCAGTCACCGGGAATTTCACAAACGCCGAATAGCAATCATCATCTTTATATTCTAATTCGGCTTCGGCTAAAGCCGTTTTGCAATCCGCGCACCATGAAACCGGCTTCAATCCTTTATAGATGAACCCTTTTTTATATATTTCCCAGAAAATTTCTATCTGACGAGCTTCAAAATCATGAGCGACCGTGATGTAAGGGTTGTCGAAATCCCCCCACACACCAAGCCGCTTGAACTGCGTTTTCTGTTCATCAAGACAGGAAAGAGCGAAATTCCGACACTCCTGCCTAAGTTGCACGGTGTCGATTTTTTCCTTACCATCCCCCGCGATTTGTTTAACCGCCTTCAACTCAATAGGCAGACCGTGACAATCCCAACCCGGAACATATGGTGCGTCATAGTTTGTCATGACTTTATACTTAACGATTACGTCTTTCAACACTTTATTAAGTGCTGTTCCGAGATGAATATTCCCGTTGGCATACGGCGGACCGTCATGCAGTATATACCGTTTCCGTCCACAAGTTTTTTCTTGTAACTTATAATAAATCCTGCCCTGCTCCCATCCTGACAGGCGTACCGGTTCCCTTTCGGGCAAGTTCCCCCGCATGGGAAAATCCGTCTTAGGTAAATTAAGCGTCGCGTTATAATCCATAGTTAAATCCTTTTGTTGACTTATTTATCGTTATTATTCCCGCCGAAATGCAGTTCTTGCTTCGAAGTATTCGCATTTCCGTTCTTATTTTTAGAATTCGCGTTTTTTGAATCTTGATTCTTCTTAAAGAAAATCTCGCCGGTTTTTCCGTCACTGTCGGACTTGAAAAGCGGAATCTCACCGGTA
>Ga0082212_10007920_pt1 | contig 13965 bp, 13 predicted proteins | sample TergutNt197P3_FD_71548 | JGI IMG/M metagenome (GOLD analysis project Ga0082212, IMG submission 71548) | Neocapritermes taracua P3 segment gut microbial communities from Petit-Saut dam, French Guiana - Nt197 P3 | ecosystem: Host-associated > Arthropoda: Insects > Digestive system > Gut ... | reverse complement strand
TATCCTGACTCGCCTTCGCACGATGTGGGGTATTCACCTGCCTGCCTTCCATGCACTTTTCGGCCGCGAACGTTTCGACTATCTGCTACAACAGTCAAAAACTTTTTTGCAAACCGGATGGATGGAAAAAGACGCCGAAACCCTGAAAATCACCCGCAAAGGCCTTCTTTTAACCGACGGCATCATACGGGAAGTAATTGACAACAGGTAAGTATTCGTTCAGCACTATTTTTTCAAATCGAAGCAAAACAGCAAATCATGATCTCTTACATAAAGTTTGCCATTGGCAATTACCGGATGAGGCCAAACAGCATTGTCGGTAGTCGAAATTGTAGTTCTTTCGGGGAAATCCATTCGACCAAATTCTTTCCATCCATCGGGCGATGCTGCCACCAAAGTGAGTAAGCCGTTGCGTTCATTCTGGAGGATCAAATGGTTATTTACTGCGATTACAGCACCTTTAGCCACCTCATTGTTTCTTTGACTCCATACGGTCTCGCCGGTTTTAAAATTTTGACATACCCAACCGGAAGGATCTGAATAGCCATAAATATACCCATTTACCAATACAACGCCGCCATGATGGTTGACCATGTTTCTGTTGGAATATACTGTCTCTGTTTTAAACGTATCGCCTGACTTGGTAAGTTTAATGCCAATACATCCTGCATTATAACCTGATGTGGCGTATACCATATTGTCTTTGTAAACCGGAGTGGGAATGACGGCGTTCCTAAAGCCGGAAACATCGACTTTCCACAACAATTTACCGTCTTTGGCCGCTATGCCGACAACAGAAGTACTCGTTGATTGTATATACTGCCTTACCCCTTCCACATCGGCTACAATCGGCGACGAATAGCCTGCATCTTCTTTCAAATCTTTTACTCTCCATACAAGGGAGCCTGTATTTTTATCGAGTGCAATAATAGTACCATCAACGCCACCTGGCGTACATATTACAAGATTGCCATCTACTAATGGCGACTCGCTAAAACCCCATTGAGACATAAGTTTACCGTTAAAATCTCTTTTAAAATCTTTTGTCCATATCACCTTGCCATCGGTCGCAGACAAGCAGTGTATCTGTCCTATACCACGAATCAGATATAACTTATCGCCATCCACAGTGATTGTGCCTCGAGGCGCGTTTTCACGTTCTCCCACACTTTCAGTACCAAGTTCCTGTTTCCATTTTAAAGCGCCCGTTTGCGTATCCAAGGCGAAAGCAAATCCCATGTTATTTTGCGCTCCCTGACAGTAAAGCGTTGTACCCACAATGGAAGGAGACGAATAACCCATGCCTGCTTGCCTAAACGTCCATGCAAGTGGCGGTTTTTTCACAGACCAATCCAGATTAAGTCCGGTTTCTTTAGAAGTCGCCTCACGATTTAGACCTCTCCATTGAGGCCAATTCTGTGCATACGAATCCATTCCGATGGTTACCGATACAACTGTCATCATAATAAGAATAATTCCATTTTTTTTCATGTGTTGCAATTTAATAATGATTTGTTTTTAAATGATTATCCTTTTTGTTTAATAAGGATAAGGCAAATATACGTAAGATTTTGAAAATTTCAAAAAAGTTTATTTTTTTATGTAGAATTGTCATTTTTTTCCTGTACTTTTGTCTATGAAACAATAATAAAACCAGATGAAAATTTCAACAAACAAATTTGTATCAGTTTCTTACGATCTGAATGTAGGTGAAGGAGACGAACGGGAGTTGATGGAACGCGCCACAGTAGCCCATCCATTACAGTTTATTTTTGGGACAGATTCCATGTTGCCGGCCTTTGAAGAAGCGCTTCGCGGGTTGGATATGGGTGACTCCTTCCAATTTACACTTACCCCGGAGAATGCTTATGGGGAATATGATGAAGATAATATTGTGGAGCTACCGAAAAGCCTTTTTGAAGTGGACGGGAAGTTCGACGATGAATATGTAAAAGAAGGAAACACAATACCCATGATGGATTCGAACGGCCAACGTTTGATGGGTGCTGTGCATGAAGTAAAAGACAATGTGGTGGTAATGGATTTTAATCATCCATTGGCTGGAGAGACTTTACATTTTAGTGGAAAAGTGCTTGATGTACATGAACCTACGGCCGAAGAAATTGCATTGATCAATGCAGAGACGCATAAAGGATGCGGAGGTGGATGCGATGGATGTGAAAGCGACTGCCAAATCAATGATTAAGGGTCAACGGTTAGTGATTAATGAGATTTAAACAACTAAACTCTAAGCTCTAATATCTAAACTCTAATATTATATGAACACATTCGGGAATCTGTTTCGTCTTACTTCATTCGGTGAATCTCATGGGTCCGGAATTGGTGGAGTGATTGACGGATGTCCGGCCGGTATTATAGTGGATATGGATTTCATCCAACATGAATTAGATCGTCGCAGGCCGGGCCGGTCTTCCATTACTACGCCACGTGATGAAAAAGACCTAGTGCAGTTTCTTTCGGGTATATATGAAGGGCAGACTACAGGAACACCCATCGGATTTATTGTTTGGAACAGACAACAACGACCTGCCGACTATGATGAACTAAAACACGTTTTCCGTCCTTCTCATGCCGATTACACTTACCAACAAAAATATGGCATTCGCGACCCAAGTGGTGGTGGGCGATCTTCTGCGCGGGAAACAATCTCCCGCTGTGTAGGAGGAGCCATAGCCAAACTGGTTTTAGCTCGTCATCAAATAAAGATTCAGGCTTACACGTCACAAGTGGCTCATATCAGGCTGGATGAATGTTACAAAGCGTATGACCTCAGCTTGACGGCTACGAATGTGGTATGCTGTCCCGATCCGCAAAAAGCTTCGGAAATGGAAGCGTACATCAGACAAATAAAAACTGAAGGAGATACAATAGGCGGAGTCATTTCCTGTATCATTCAGGGAGTACCTGTTGGCTTGGGGGAACCGGTATTCGGAAAGTTACATGCTGCATTGGGAGGCGCCATGCTGAGTATCAATGCCGCCAAAGGGTTTGATTACGGAGTAGGATTTAATGCGCCTCAATATAAGGGTTCCGAACAAAATGATTCGTTTTTCAACGACCATGGGCAAACCCGTACACGGACAAACTTTTCCGGAGGGATTCAGGGTGGCATTTCAAACGGAGAGGATATTTATTTTCGCGTAGCGTTCAAAGCCGTTCCTACAATTTCCGGCGAACAATCGACGGTGGACATTTCCGGCAAAGAAATTTTATTGAAAGCACACGGACGCCATGATCCTTGCGTATTGCCTCGCGCCGTACCCATTGTCGAAGCAATGGCGGCGATGACCATATTAGACTATCTTTTATTAGCAGACGGAGGATTACAATAAAAAAGAAGAAATAATCCCGGCGAGAGATAAAATAAGAACGATAATGCCTACGGTTTGGTTTAATATAAATATCCCCCTGATATTAAACCAACGGCGCATTTTCGACACAATATAGGTTATCATAAACCACCACACGATGGCGCCCGATGCGATTCCGCATAGCCCATAAATGATTTTCAGGAAAGAATTTGTCGGCAGTGCAAACGTAAAACGCGCAAATAATCCCAGAAAAAGAAAGATTATCAGTGCATTACTTAAGGTTAGAAAAAATGAAGTGATAAAATCGCGGATATAAGACGATTTGGATTCGCCTCGATTTTTCAAGTCTTTCACCGGATTACTCCGGATAATAAAAAATCCGAAAAGCCCCAAAACAATACATCCGAAAATATTAATCGGTTTTTGATGCGTTACGATAAAATCATTTACCAAACCAATGGAAAGGCCTGTAAGCATAGCATAAAACACATCCGACAGCGCAGCGCCCAGACCCGACACAAAACCATGCCAGCGCCCTCTGTTCAAAGTGCGTTGAATGCACAATATCCCCACCGGCCCCATGGGAGCAGATACCAAAATACCAATAATAAAACCTTTGATTACTAATTCCGGCATACCACCTTCTATTCTTTAAATAACTTCAACGTCAATACACTGCCATCCCATTGAATATAAGAGAAATGTTTCATCCAATCGCCGACAACGAGTATGCGGGCGTCCAAGTTTAAATCCATATCCAGTAACGAATGGCGATGCCCGAAAATAAAAAAACGGATATCAGGATGCATTTGAGCATATTCTTTGGCAAAGTCGATCAGGTAACCGGTAGCCTCCTTCGGATCAGCCGGTAATTTGGGAAGCCCTTTTTTCCGACTGCGAAGCGACCATGCTTTGGCAAATCCGAATGTCCAGCGCGGATGTATTCCTGCATATAGAAACTGACAGACTCTATTGCGAAACATAGCTTGAATAAAACGGAACGACAGTTTTCGTTTTCCGATCTCGTCGCCATGCGCTATAAAAAAACGTGTACCTAACAGATCGACAGTCAGCGGCCCTTGATGAATAACAGCTCCTATTTCCTTGGGTAAATAGTCGAACATCCAAATATCATGATTCCCGATCATTAAATGAATTTCAATTCCGCTGTCAGACAATTCGGCCAATTTGCCCAAAAAACGGACATGCCCTTTGGGCACCACATATTTATATTCATACCAATAATCGAACATATCCCCGAGAAACCAGATCGCTTGGGCATCGTATTTGATGCTATCCAACCAGCGAACTATTTTTTTTTCCGCATCTTGGGGATTATCCAAATAACGGTTTCCCAAATGGGCATCAGCTGCAAAATATATCTTTTTATTAGCGTAATCCATTTATAAAAATCCTAATTCCAATAATGCCACTTCGCTCATCATATCTCTGTTCCACTCAGGTTCAAAGACAAGATTTACCTCCACGTTGTGAACTCCCTCCACCCCTTCCACTTTCATACGCACATCTTCCATAATAAAATCGGCAAGTGGGCAGCCCGGAGCCGTAAGTGTCATGTCAATCCGGACATTTTTCTCCTCGTCCACATCGATCTTGTAAATCAACCCAAGATCATAGACATTGACAGGGATTTCCGGGTCATATACAGTCTTAAGCGCTTTGACTATTGCCTCTTCGGTTTGTAAAAATTCATTTTCCAATTCGTAATTCGTAATTATTAATTCGTAATTGATTAGATCTTTCCCTCATCAGCATAGCTATAGTATGTTGCATCATAAAGAATAATATGATCCAACAATTTGACATTCATTAATTTTGCCGCTTTTGCCAGATTCGATGTCAGCAAATCATCTTCAGGGCTAGGTTGAATATTCCCCGAAGGATGATTATGACAAAGGATAATGCCATCACACAATGTATGAACAGCAGGTTTTAGGATATGGCGCATATCGGCAACTGTCCCGGCTGTTCCTCCTTGACTTATTTTTACTTTTTCGATGACTTTTCCGGAAACGTTGGTAAGTGCAATCCATAATTCTTCGTGTGGGAGGTCGCATAATACCGGATAAAAAACACGATAGGCATCACGACTACACTGAATTCGATCTCTATGAATCGGCTGGGAAACAATTTTTCGTCGTGCTAATTCCATTGCAGCAGCAATGGTAACCGCTTTGGCTTCACCAATGCCTTTAAATCCCATCAATTCCTTGATTGACAGTTTTCCTAATTCGCTCAGATTGTTAGAAGCCGAACTCAAGATGCGCTGAGATATTTGCAGGGCAGTTTCGTGTGGAGTGCCTGAACTGATTAAAATAGCCAAAAGCTCCGCATCACTGAGTGAAGTGACGCCTTTAAGCAATAATTTTTCACGCGGACGATCTTCGCGCGCCCAGTCCTTGATGCGAAGCCTCTCAGCCGAGTCCATGACTATTTGTTCGAACGTCCAATATACGCGCCGTTGCGTGTGTCGATTTCAACTTTATCGCCCACGTTGATAAATAACGGTACACGTACTTCGGCTCCTGTTTCGACTGTGGCGGCTTTCAAGGTATTTGTAGCGGTATCTCCTCTCATACCAGGTTCGGTATAAGTTACTTCAAGTATCACATGGGCGGGTAGTTCGCAAGTCAGGATGGTTTCGCTTTCGGCATGTACCATGGCTTCCACCATGTCGCCGTCTTTCAAGAAACGAACACCGTCAATACTGTCGCCAGGCAATGAAATTTGCTCGAATGTTTCCGGGTGCATGAAATTATATCCCGAATCATCCTGATACAAAAACTGATAAGGGCGTCGCTCAATTCGAACTTCTTCTACCCTGACACCCGAATTCCAAGTCTTGTCGAGTACGCGTCCTGTAGTGACATTTTTTAGTTTTGACCGTACAAAAGCCGGCCCTTTGCCGGGTTTTACATGAAGAAACTCAACGATAAAGAAATATGAACCGTCAATATCAAGACACATCCCGTTCCTAAAATCTGCAGTTGTAGCCATAAAAAAATATTTTATTAGAAATTTAAAGGACAAAAATAATAAATTTCTTTAGAAACAGTTTTAAAATTTTATTTAATTTCCCACACCTCGCCACTCATTAAAAAGTCTTGTAATTTCCGGCAAGGACGTTTTGCCTGTACTTCCGCGATTTGTTCAGCCACAGACGTATCATAAGTAGGAGCTTCCACCTCACGAATTATACCCATGGCCACAGGTAATTCGTCTTTCATCATGGCAAGCATCAGATGCAACGTATTGTCTTTTTCGTGTGCGTCATGTACCAATATATCATCCATTGTATAACCATTCTGTCCGATCGTGACTGCTTTCAGTTTAAGTCCTTCCAATACAAGTCCTTTTTCGTTTTCTTTGCCAAACAACATTTTCTCACTATGGCGGAGGATAATGGTTTTGTCTGCGCGAAACGCCTTGTCGGAGATTTGTTTATGAGTATTGTCGTTGAAAATAACGCAATTCACAAGCACTTCTACTACCGAGGTGCCTTTATGGCGTGCGGATGCAATCAACACATCGGTCAGATTGGGAAGGTCGACGTCAATGGCGCGTGCGAAAAAATTGCCACGAGCACCCAATGTGAGTTCTGCCGGCACGAAAGGCTCTTCTACTGTTCCATAAGGAGAACTTTTGGTGATAAATCCTCGATCGGAAGTCGGCGAGTATTGTCCTTTGGTCAATCCGTAGATTTTATTATTCATCAGTACGATGTTCAAGTCAATATTGCGCCTGACGGCATGAATAAAATGATTGCCACCGATAGCCAAACAATCGCCATCTCCCGTCACCAACCAAACACTCAAGTCGGGACATGCCGTTTTTACACCTGTAGCAATTGCTGCTCCCCGTCCGTGAATGGTATGGAATCCGTAGGTATTTACATAATATGGTAACCGTGAAGAACAACCAATGCCGGAAATAACCGCCATCTGATGAGGAGGAATACCCGTTTCAGCCATTGCTTTATGTATACAGTTGAGAGCGGCATAATCGCCGCAACCAGGACACCAGCGTACATACTGATCGCTTTTATAATCTTGTGGTGTATATATACTTTGCTTGTCATTAATAATTGTATTCATTTTCTATTCCTCCATTATTTTTGTAAATTCTTCAACAAGACGGGATACCACAAATGGCTGTCCTTTCACACGGCCAAATTTATAAGGATTGAATCCGTCGATTCTACTCTGCAGATAGGAAGCAAACTGGCCGGTGTTTTGTTCGGCAACGACCACTTTCCGGTACCTGCAAAGTATCTCTGCCGTATTAGCAGGCAAGGGGTTGATGAAACGGAAAGTAACCAAAGCCACTTTTTTCCCCTGTTGCTGCATAATTTCCATCACTTCATTTAGGTGACCACAAGTACCTCCCCAACCCACAATCAGCAGGTCGGCGTCTTCATTGCCTGTCACTTCAAGTGGCGGAATGTAATCTGCTATTTTATCTATTTTAGCTTGACGAGTGGAGACCATCCGATGATGATTAAGCGGTTCGGTTGATATCGCGGCAGAATCATAATCTTTTTCCAATCCTCCAATCCTGTGCGCGAAACCTTCAGTACCCGGTACAGCCCAATAGCGAACAAATGTATCGGGTTCGCGTTTGTAGGGTTTCCATGGTGAAGAATTCTTGTAATTGGATACATAATTAGGCCGGATAGCCGGATATTCTTCGAGGTCGGGGATGCGCCAGGCGGCAGCGCCATTGGCAATAAAACCATCCGTCAACAAGATGACGGGCGTCATGTGTTCAACGGCAAGTTTTCCCGCCCAAAAGGCGGCGTCGAAGCAGTCTGTAGGAGAAGTGGCAGCCAGCACAACTGCGGGACTTTCGCCATTACGTCCATAGAGCGCTTGCAGCAAGTCCGTTTGTTCGCTTTTGGTAGGCATTCCTGTAGACGGGCCTCCACGTTGCACATCTACTACTACAAGCGGTAATTCAGCCATCACAGCTAATCCGATTGCTTCGCTTTTGAGCGCCAATCCGGGGCCTGATGTAGTCGTCACTCCAAGACAACCGGCAAAACTCGCACCGATAGCGGTACAGATACCTGCAATTTCATCTTCTGCCTGCACTGCTATTACACCCAAATCTTTGCGCAAAGCCAGTTCTTGCAGGATTTCGGTAGCCGGTGTGATTGGGTAACTGCCCAAAAACAATCGCAGGCCTGCTTTTTCAGCTGCAGCGATCAATCCGTATGCTGTCGCCGTATTTCCATTGACATCTGTATAATAACCCGCCTTTATCGGAGCGCTTTCGATACGGTAGGTAGACACAGAGGCGTGAATATTGTTTCCATAGTTGTATCCATCTGTTAATGCCTTGATATTAGCTTGTGCAATGATTGGTTTCTTTGCAAATTTGTTTTGCAACAAATGGATCGCGCTATCCAACGGACGTTCAAACAACCAGCAAACTAATCCGAGCGTAAACATATTCTTGCAACGCAGGGTTGATTTGTTGTCTAATCCAAATTCGGACAAACCATCGTGCACCATGGTTGAGATAGGAGCAGCGATGACTTGAAGATGGGTTAATGCTAATTCTTTGAATGGATCGTCGGTTTTGAACATCGCTTTTTCGAGATCTTTTTGCAGGAAAGAATCGGTGTCGATGATGACAATGGAGTCGTTCTTCAAATGTTTGACATTCACTTTCAATGCAGCCGGATTCATTGCCACCAACACATCGGCCTTGTCGCCCGGTGTATGGATTTTTTTAGATCCTAAGTGTATTTGAAAGCCTGAGATACCACTCAACGACCCCTGGGGAGCACGTACTTCGGCCGGGTAATCCGGAAAGGTGGACAGGTCGTTTCCAAAAACGGCCGACAGATTTGAGAAAATGTTTCCGGTCAGTTGCATTCCGTCGCCGCTATCGCCCGAAAAACGAACTACTACCCGGTCTAATTTGTTTACTTTAGGTTGATTAGTCATTATTATTTAAATCAAAATATCTTTAATTGCCGACAAAATTAATCATTTTGTTTGAGAAACAACGTTTTTTAATGTGCGTTTATGTTTCTTATTTGTAATTGTGAAAGATAAATGCACAATGATTACTATTAAAATATTTGTTATTTTTGCGAATGAAAAATGAGAAGTTGTACCTCTTTTATTTTTTCAATTATTTCTCTTAAATAAAACAATGATAGATGAAAATTGTATTGCTGGTAGTTGGGAAAACCGATAATTCATATTGGAGCGATGCGTTGAAAGCGTATCAGGCACGCTTGATTCATTATATCCCTTTCGAAATAGAAGTCATTCCTGATGTGAAAAACACAAAAAATATGTCGAAAACAGACCAGAAAGATATAGAAGGGTCAATGATTATAAAACGATTACATAAAGAAGATTGCTGTGTGTTGTTAGACGAAAGAGGCAAGGAGTTTACATCGATTCAGTTTGCTTCGTGGTTAGAAAAGAAAATGCACTCTGTTCCGAAACGTTTGGTTTTCCTTACGGGAGGGCCTTATGGCTTTAGTGATGAGATTTATTTATCTGTAAATGAAAAGATTGCATTGAGCAAGATGACGTTTTCGCATCAGATGATTCGTCCTGTTTTCGTCGAACAGCTTTACCGTGCCATCACTATCATACGGAATGAACCTTATCACCATAAATAGTAGGGAAGTGATGGAAGTATTGCTTTATACACACGCTTGTGGAGTTTGGGTTGGAAGAATAAAAGCCCTGTATTAAGCAGGTCGACCGCCACAGTTACTCGTGGATGTTGACAGCATTGCCGAAAGCGATGTTGTTGTTCGGACGACGAACGAATGTCTGCCAACACACAACAAGTGTGGTCATGGATAAACGGTACACACAGCTGAAATACTGTGGTGAAATTGTCTATCCCCACATCTTTACCAATGTAAATACAATCAATCTGTCGTAGGTGTGCGATGGATTCAGGTATTATTACATCGTAGGCGCCTGTCAGGATTTGAAGCGCCGGATTCTTTTCTTTACTTAATACTTGCTTGGCAATTTCGGCTAAATCTTGCTCACACTCTAACACGACACACTGTACATCAGATCTATACCTCGTTAAATACAAAGGAATTAATCCAAAAGAAGATCCAATCGCCAGAATCGTACGCGGTTTATAGTAATTGGTCAATCGGAACAAAAATTCCCCTTCTTTTTTTGAAATTCCATATAATCGAAGCGCCTTTTTGACAGAAATCTGTTTCCCTCTGTAGTGTATGGGTTGTGTTGTTTGAAGTAATTGCAATCGAATCCGGGAAATATCATGATACGAATAAAAGGTCGTTGTTTCTTCAATTACATTTGTAATCAAATCAAACACAAAAGGAGAATGTACGCCAAAGCCTTTTCGGCAGCACAGTTTTCTGTAAATATATGTGATACAGCGCATCAGAAAAACAGGTTATGCTTTACTCAAGAAATCTTTGATAGTATAGTTCAGAAAACGATTGAATGGATACAGTTTGTGGAAATCTTCAATTGCGCGGTCTTTCCAATCTTGAGTACTAAAAAACGCTTCCGGTTTTATTGAAGTCACCACAAAATCTTTATGCTTCAATAGATCCATATAAGGATAATCGGAAGGAAAATCTCCATGGATACGCTTTTGCATTTCACCTTCGAGTCTCGGATACGTTTTTTTAAACTCTTTGTTTTCTATGATTTCCCGAAATTCATCCATATTTTCATAAATATCTCGGCGAAGTTTGTGCAGTAAAGCCGACGGAGGTTGCCAAGCTCCTCCCGAAAGCAACGAATTTTCCGGTTCTAAATGGATATAATACCCTGCATACAAACCGGTACGCCCTCCAATTCCGGTCATATAGGCGCCAAAATGCGTTTTATAAGGAGTTTTGTCGTTCGAAAAACGAATGTCCCTATAAATTCTGTAAATACACTTTTTTGCATCCAATCCTGCAATTTCGAGGTCAAAGGCTCCAATCCGGTCAATTAATTCTTGCACTTCTTTGATAAACCAGGCAAGCAATCTGTCATATTGCTCTTTATGATCCTTAAACCACTGCCGGTTGTTATTTTTTTTCAATTCATTAAGAAAGTAAAAAAGTTCTGTGCTCATCACTTATTTATATTTTATGTATCAATTTACTCTGACAGTAATGCGTATAGTCCGGAACCTAATTTCATCGTAATAATTTCGTCTGTCTTTTCGAAAGACAATAACCCCAAGTGTTTGGGCGGCCGAATATTGAAACTTGCAGGCAGCTCGATGGTAGCAGTCGTATTGGCAGGTATCGTTATATTCCAGACAAATCTATCTCTTTTGCGAATCCACCGGCTCTGTATCAGTCCATAAGGCGATTGATAGGAGGCATCGACCTTTTCCACGCCTTGCGGAAAAACAGGCTTCATTTTGATATGCTTGAACGCAACCGACTGCGGGTCGTTTTGAATGCCGGCAAGGTTTTCGTAAAACCAAATCACCAAATCGCCCAACAACATGACATGGTTGGCCGAATTCATCGCAGGATCGGCCGTATCGCCATTCCAAAGTTCCCAAATGGTAGTGGCATCCTGTTCTACCATATAACCCCAACTTGGATAGGTTTCGTTTGTAGCAATTCTCCATGCCAAATCGACATGTTTGTATTTAGTCAGGCCGCGCATCAGATGCTGAATCCCCAGCACGCCCGTACTGACATGCCCTTTAAACTCTTTTTCGGTTTTGTCCACGATGTTTTGGAAAACCCTTTCCTCGTAGCCGTCGGGTACAAGCCCTAACTGTAGCGACAAGATATTGGCCGTAACGGTATTATTGTCGTATTGAGCAGTTTCGGTATCAAAGAATTTTTGGTTGTAGGCGTCTTTTATCTTTGTTGCCAACTCTTTGTATGCTGTCGCATCCGACGGCACACCGTTCATGACGGCAAATTCGCTCATTAATTGCAGGATACTATAAAAGACGGTGGTGCTCAATACCTGTCCGTTTGTTTTACGGGCGGGGTCTTGCGAGTGGATCAGTTCTTGTGATTCGGGCGGCATACACCAATCCCCGTATGTATCTTTCATCAGGATATAGTCTTTCATCTGTGTGTCAATCTGATGCTGTACCCAACGTTTCATGGCGGGGTAATGTGTTTTGATAGCCGAGATGTCGCCGAATTGCCTGTACAGCATATCCGAAATATAAAAGAACGCAGAAGGCCAGGTTACATCATCATTATAAATAGTCCAGTAGCGGGGCGAAACCACCGAAATACTTCCGTTTTCGTTCATGGAATCTTCAATATCTTTCATCCATTTGTTGTATAACAGGGCATTACGGAAAATAAAACTTTCTCCATGCGCGCCTGTTGCACGGTCGCCCAGCCAGCCCAAACGCTCGTCGCGTTGCGGACAATCGGTCGGCATCCCGCGGTAATTGCCTCGAATACCCCAATAGGCGTTTTTATAAATTTGGTTTACCAACTCATCCGACGTTTCAAATGTGCCGGTTGTAGGCATGTTGTCGTAAATAACTTTCCCGATGAAATCGGTCGTTTCGGGTTTGTAATCCAAGCCTGAAATCTCTACAAAACGGAAACCGTGATAAACAAACATGGGTTCCCACGAAAATGTGCCGTCTGCCGCCGGCGTGTAAATATCGGTTACCAAAGCGCCGCGAATATTATCTAAATAGAGTGCAAGTTCGTTGGTTTGCAATAACTCGGCAAAACGCAGTGTAATGGGGCTGTCTTTTTTCCCTTTCAGGTTGACATGCAACCAGCCGACCATATTTTGTCCCATATCAAGAATGTATGTGCCATTGGCTGTTGTTTTTACGGAAACGGGTTGAATCGTTTCCATTACCTTGATATTATCCGAAGTCTGTGCAATAAGCGCTCCGCCGGGTTCTTCCATCATATCGGCATTTTGCCACAGCGAGGCATTATATCCCGCTTCTGTCCATTTGCCAAGCTCTTTACGGGCGTCATATTCTTCGCCGTCAAACTCATTATTGGCGATGATCGGGCCGGTGTTTGTGGCCTGCCACGCGTCGTTGCTAACGATGAAATCGTGTTGTCCGTTCTCATATTCAATGTCCAATTGGGCAATCAGACGAGGCAGTCCAAACCCGACCATACCGGGATCGCGCATTGTCAGATAACGGCCGTTGCCAAGCGCTACCCCAATGGCATTTTGGCCGTTTTGCAGCAAGGCAGTCACATCGTAGGTATTGTAATAAACGGTGGCAGTATATAATGTAGGTAGCGGTGCAAATACATCGTCGCTTACAGGCAGGCCATTCAAATAACAGACCGCCGAGCCTACGCCTGAAATGTAAAGCATGGCCTGTTTTACTTGTTGAGCAACCGCGAAATCCTTTCTCAAATAACGTGCCGGAAGTCGTGTGCGGCCTTGCCTGTCTTTCTGTATGTTTTCGGGATCGTTGATTCCGATCCATTGCGCTTTCCAGTCGGAAGTATTTAACAGCCCCATCGACCATTTGCCTTGGGCGCTTTGCACCGTATTGTTGTAATTTGTCCAAACCGTTGTTTTCCAATAGTAGGTCTTGCCCGATTCCAACGGCTTTCCGGCATAAGCAATCAAAATGGACACATCCGAATCGACTTTGCCCGAATCCCATAAAAGGTTGTTGCCTGCTT
>Ga0082212_10007919_pt1 | contig 13965 bp, 13 predicted proteins | sample TergutNt197P3_FD_71548 | JGI IMG/M metagenome (GOLD analysis project Ga0082212, IMG submission 71548) | Neocapritermes taracua P3 segment gut microbial communities from Petit-Saut dam, French Guiana - Nt197 P3 | ecosystem: Host-associated > Arthropoda: Insects > Digestive system > Gut ... | reverse complement strand
TGTCGTATGCTTTCTTGTCTTTTTGCAATACGGTTTCCACATTATCTATGAATTTAAGCGGATCATCAAAACCCATATCAAAATAATAAGCGGTACGGCAGGACAACACTTTTTGTACCGTGAGCGGACGGCTTCCTGAATTCAGCAATGCCGGAAGGTAACTATCGTCGGCCGAATCGTTCAAACCGGTGTATCCTTTCAAAGAGAGCATTTCATCGGAAGATTTGAATTGCAACCCCGTATAACTGAGCGGACGATAAACGGCTTGAATGTCCGGATCGGAAATACCGGTAAGCAGCGTTAAATAATTATCCAAATTCCGGTAATTGATATAAATTTTGCACAATCCGTTTTCGGGTACTTTTTGTTCTATGTCTATATAATATAAATCACGCCCGATAAAAGGATCGTCTTTTTCCGTAATGGATTTCTCTACCAACAAACCGGTATAGGAACAGATCAAATGATTGTTGATAATAGACAGGTATAGCGTGTTACGCTCGATAGGATCGTATAATTCAAGTATTTCTTCGCCTTTAAAATTGCGTTTGGTTACCCGGAAATCCATTGTTTTAAACAGCGTTTCCAATTGGCTTTTCAGGTTTTCCAATTTAGATGTTTTTTGTATATCCACGACGAAAAGGAAATCATAGTCCGATTTTTTGGTCATGTGAGCGGAAATTATCAGGTTTCGTTTTCCGATCAGTTCCAACAATGTTTTATTGGCGTGCAAAATAGAGTCCATTTTATCGGCCATTTGGTTGATTTCGTCCATCTTTTCCTGTTCTTTTAGATATTGCCAAGGGTCGGTTTTCGTGAATTTATGCCAATTATTTATGGGATCGTCCGTTTCTATAATATAAACCGCATCTTTAGGCACTAAGTAGATTTGTCGCAGAAAATTATCGGGTCGTACATACAAATTATATACGAAATAAGCAATAAATATGATTATTGCAATCAAAAAGATTACAAGGAAAATCTTTCCATTCTGCTTTTTTTTAATTGGGAGATTGGGTTTATTTTCAACGTTCTCCAACAAAGTAGTCATTACATATAAGGGTTAGTAATTATTCTATTTAATTCTATAAAAGCAAATTCTGATAGATCACATAGCAACCGTAAACGAAGCACAAGCCGGAAGAAATGATTACCAACAGCGTTCGTAATAGTTTTGAACTGAGTATTTTCTTTGAAAAAGGGACACTGAATATTCCCGCGACACAGGTCATTCCTACAATTGAACCAATCCCGAAAATTGCCAAGTATAACACACTGTTGGCAACAGATTCGATCTGAGTCATAATCAGTACGACCAAGGCGCCGCTGCCTGCCAAACCATGTACAATGCCGATTCCATAAGAGGCTTTATGTAAATTTTTGCCTTTTAAATGAACATGCGTGTGTAAATGCTTATTTTCTCCGGCATGTTCGTGGGTATGCCGGTGAAAAGTAAGAGTCGTTTGTTCATCTCTGAAAAAAATATAAAGCCGGTAAGACGCGACAAAAATCAGCATAAATCCGACAGCAGCTTCAAAATAGGAGAACGCTCCGTCGGGAATATGTACCTTAAAAACAATCATGATTATACCCACCAAGAAAATCGTGGAAGTATGTCCCAACCCCCAAAATACACCGTCTTTAATCGCAGGCAATAGGGTGGTGCGCTGCGAAACAATATTCGTAACTGCCAGAATATGGTCGGCTTCAAAGGCGTGAATAATACCTTCATACAAGGCATATGAAAGAAGTATCACCAAAGGTAACTGTTCCATTATTTATTTGGATTTACGCGTACAAATGTATTTATTTTTTGTGAGATTTGCTAAAAACTAATGTCAGTATTTCCCTCTTTATCAACCCAACCGGTTTGTCTGCCCGGATTACCAACAATCAAAGCATAATCGGGGACATCTTTTGTTATGACCGCACCGGCGCCAATCATAGCATATTCACCGATAGTAACCCCACAAATAATGGTCGCATTCGCACCGATAGTTGCCCCTTTTTTTACCAAAGTCGGACGAAATTCCTCTTTGCGGGAAATAAAACTTCGCGGATTAATCACATTGGTGAACACACAACTTGGACCTAAAAATACATCGTCTTCGCAAACCACTCCGGTATAAACCGATACATTGTTCTGTACTTTCACGTTATTTCCCAAAGTGACTTTATCGGATACAAGTACATTTTGCCCTATCGTGCAATTGTCACCGATTATCGCCTTTGACATGATGTGTGAAAAATGCCAGATTTTCGTTCCCGTTCCGATGGTTGCTCCTTCATCGACAACAGCAGTCGAATGTACATAGTAGTTATTCATAGCAAAACAATTGATTAATGATGTATTCTATTTGCTCGTCATCGCCTTCCGTATGTATAGGCAAAGAAAGCACCGAACGGCAAAGTTTTTCGGACACGCTTAAGTCACCGGCAATCCGTATCAAGTCTTTGAAAGCCGGCTGAAAATGCAAAGGCAGGGGATAATAGATTGTTGTCGGAATCCCCTTTTCTTTTAAGTATTGTTGTAAGCCATCGCGATTCTCGTTCACCGTCAAGGTATATTGATTATACACATGACCGGATTGCGGAATGTGATAAGGCGTTTCGAGCCGTCCGCCCAATGATTTCAATCCGGCATCGTACCGGCTTGCCCATTTTTTTCGGGATTGGATATAATCGTCTAAATAAGCCAATTTCACTTGTAAAACAGCCGCTTGAAGCGTATCTAAACGAGAGTTGCAACCAACGATTTGGTGAACATATTTTTGCGATTGACCGTGAATCGTAATCATCCGCAGTTTTTCTGCCAAGGTTTTATCGTTGGTCATCAAAGCGCCGCCATCGCCGTAACACCCCAAATTCTTTGTCGGGAAAAACGACAGGATACCGATGTCACCGATGGTTCCCGCTTGTTTTTTTGTTCCGTCTGAAAACGTATAAACCGAACCTATACTTTGGGCATTGTCTTCGATGACAAATAAACCATTCTCGTTCGCAATCCGCATCAACGGTTCCATGTTGGCAGTCTGTCCGAAAAGGTGAACGGGAATTATCGCTTTTGTCTTTGGAGAGATGGCTTGTTCGATGCAGCTGACATCAATATTGAACGTGCGAGGATCCACATCAACTGCAACCGGAACCAATCGCAAGGCGGCGATTGCCTCCGCAGCGGCAGCATAAGTAAAAGCCGGAACGATTACCTCATCGCCCGGCTGTAAATCCAACGCCATCATTGCTATCCGGAGTGCATCGGTGCCATTGGCACAGGGAACAACATATTCCGAACCGGTATAAGCAACCAGCCCGGCAGCGAGTTTTCCAACCGCTTCGCCGTTGATATATCGTCCCGAACGGATAACGTCCAAAACTGCCTGATCTATTTCATTTTGAATGTGCCGGTACTGGGTGGTTAAATCCACCATCTGTATTGCTTTCATCGTGTAATGACAGGCTATTCTGTATTAGTTATTTAGAAAATTTACGCTTTTCCTGCAGAGCCCAACACGTGCACCAATTTGTGCTTGTAGAGTTCTTTCAACCATTCGCGAGCCGGTCCTATGTATTGACGCGGATCGAACCATTCGGGATGCGTAGCGAAAGTATCGCGGATGGCAGCCGTCATTGCCAAACGTCCATCGGAGTCGATGTTGATTTTACAAACTGCCGATTGAGCCGCATGACGCAATTCCGATTCGGGAATACCGATGGCATCTTTCAATTTTCCGCCGCGGCTGTTGATGATGTCCACATATTTTGGAGGAACAGATGAAGCGCCGTGCAATACAATAGGGAATCCCGGAATCCGTTTTTCGATGGCTTCCAAAATATCGAAACGCAAAGGAGGAGGAATCAAAACGCCGTCGGCATTAAGGGTACACTGATCCGGCTTGAACTTGTTGGCGCCGTGTGAAGTACCGATAGAAATCGCCAGCGAATCAACGCCTGTCTTGGTAACAAAGTCTTCTACTTCTTCCGGTTGGGTATAGGTATGATGTTCTGCTACGACATCGTCTTCGATACCGGCTAAAACGCCCAATTCACCTTCAACGGTGACATCGTATTTGTGAGCGTATTCAACCACGCTGCGGGTAATTTCTATGTTTTTCTCATACGAATGATGCGAGCCGTCGATCATTACCGATGAAAAACCGTACTCGATGCAACTTTTGCACAATTCAAAAGAATCGCCGTGATCCAAATGAAGAACGATCGGAATACTTTTTCCCAATTCTTTGGCATATTCAACCGCTCCCTGTGCCATATAACGCAAAAGCGTTTGGTTGGCGTACTTGCGGGCGCCGCTTGATACCTGTAAAATAACGGGGGAATTTTCCTCTACACAAGCTTGAATAATGGCTTGCATTTGTTCCATATTGTTGAAGTTGAATGCAGGAATTGCATATTTTCCTTCAAATGCTTTTTTGAAAAGCGCACGCGTGTTTACTAACCCTAATTCTTTATAACTTACCATTTTTTTGTATGTTTTATTAAATAATAATCTTTCGTTCATAACACTTGTCATCCCGCGCTTGACGCGGGATCCCCCTTTTTCGGGGGGGATTGCGGGTCAAGCCCGCAATGACACACAAGGGCTTCTGCTTCTTCTTTTGTAGGCGCTTCCGCATAAATCCGGATAATCGGCTCGGTATTGGATCGCCGGAAATGCACCCATTTGTCTGGAAAATCAATTTTCACGCCATCAATATCGTTTACTGGATAATCGGCATATCTTGCTTTGATTGCTTGTAATAAACCGTCAATATCAGTATCCGGAGTTAATTCCATGCGGTGTTTAGCCATGAAATAGTTGGGATATTGCGCACGAAGTTCGCTTGTTGTTTTGCCCGATTTTGCCAATTGTGTCAGAAACAAACCGATTCCAACCAAGGCGTCGCGTCCGTAATGCGATGCAGGATAGATGATTCCGCCGTTTCCTTCTCCTCCAATGACAGCGTTGCTTGCTTTCATTTGGGCAACTACATTCACCTCTCCTACCGCCGAAGCAGCGTAGGTCTTTCCATATTTTTCGGTGACATCACGCAAAGCGCGGGTCGAACTGAGGTTAGAAACTGTATTACCCGGCGTATGTTGCAATATGTAATCGGCTACAGAAACCAAGGTATATTCTTCGCCGAACATTTCTCCTTTTTCAGTGATAATGGCTAAACGATCCACATCGGGATCTACTACAAAACCTACGTCTGCTTTCTCTTCTTTCACCACTTGGGCAATTTCGGTTAAATGTTCGGGAAGCGGTTCGGGATTATGGGCAAAGACTCCGTCGGGTTCGTCATTGATAGCAATGATCCGTTTGACTCCCAATGCTTTGAGCAGTTCGGGAAGAACAATTCCTCCTACTGAATTGACAGCGTCGAAAGCAACTGTAAACCCTGCTTTACGGATAGCGTCGGCATCCACCAACTGTAACGACAGCACATGATCGATATGTTTTTGGGTATGAGAATTGTCGGTTCTAATTTTTCCCAAATGATCTACATCAGCAAACACAAAAGTTTCATCTTCCGCTATCTTCAGGATTTCATTTCCTTCGGCAGCATTCAAAAATTCACCCTTTTCGTTTAATAACTTCAGGGCATTCCATTGCTTGGGATTGTGGGAAGCGGTCAGAATAACTCCACCGGCGGCTTTTTCCATTGTTACTGCTAATTCGGTAGTAGGAGTGGTTGCCAATCCAATATCGACAACATCAAATCCCATTCCGATTAAAGTTCCCACAACCAATTGTCTGACCATTTCTCCGGAAATACGGGCATCTCGTCCCACCACAATGGTATTGGAAACCGGATTTTTTGAACGGATAAGTGTAGCATAAGCCGCCGCAAATTTCACAACATCAAGCGGAGAAAGCCCTTCTCCTGCTTCACCACCAATTGTGCCTCGAATGCCGGAAATAGATTTAATTAACGACATGGGTAATTAATTAAAACGTGTATAATGTAGATTTCTATAAAAAACAGGCCTAATCTCGTTGTTGTCGCTCGAAGAACCGATTGAAGACGGAACAATCAAGTTTATTACGGCTTTTTCGTTAACGTACGATAATGGAATTACCCAAGCTTGACTTATATCGTTTATATTTTCCTTTGCCGGAATATAACTACTCCGGCTAAAATACATGAAAGAAAAAGGGTGGTAAGGGTCATGAAAATACTGCGATGTATCTCCCTTTACGTAATTTTTAATGTACTGAAGATGTTCAAAGCGAAGTGAAACATCATTACCGGATTGAACCCTTGTTCCATTACCCGAATCAACTACCTGGATGAATAAGCCCTCATCGGTTCTAAAAAATTCATTATCATTAAAGACACCGTTATCGGGGTATTTTTTTAAGATAGTCAGATTATTCATAGTAATATAGCGCTCAATGGCTTTTGTTTCTTCCTGTAATAGTTCTTGCAAGCTTTTTGATTGTTGACAAGAAAATGAAACACAAGAAACTGTGGCTATTATTACAAAGCCTAATGTCCATTTTTTCATATATCCTGTATATTATAATAATAAATTTTGCTGCAAAGGTAATTGAAATATTTGTTTTTTATGTGTTTATTTTCCTTAATAAATCGTTAATTTATATCAATAAATGCTTATATCGCGGCAAAGCGTCCTCAAAAAGATGTATTGCATCTTCTATTTTTCCGTAAAACTCCCCGCCGGAAGCATTCAAATGCCCTCCTCCGCCATATACTTCCTTCGCAAATTGATTGGTGGGAAAATTGCCTCGTGAACGTAGCGAAATCCTGACAACTCCTTTCTCTTCCCGAATGAATGCGGAAAATACCACTTTATTGATAGCTAAAGGGATATTTACAAACCCTTCCGTATCGCCCTTTTGAGACCTGAATTGCTGATGTTCCTCATGGGTTAAACTGATTAAAGAGGTTTTATAGTCTCGATATATTTTCATTTTTTTCAGCAAAGCAAATCCTTGCATTCTAACCCTGCGTTCGCTGTAATTGCTGTAAACTTTGGAATAAATAGCATCCTTATCGATTCCTTTCCGCAATAATTCGCCGATGATGAAGTAAATTGCCGGACTATTCGAGTTAAAGGTGAATGCGCCTGTATCCGTCATCATTCCGGTATATATACATTCTGCACAGGGTTTATCGATACATTCAAACAAGCTCATTCTGCAAATAAGCCGGAAAATCAACTCACTGGTCGACGATATCTCCGGGTGTGAAATCGTGACATCACAAATAATATCCGGATCTAAATGATGGTCGACGAGGATTTTATTAGCAGATGAATGATTCACTAACGGAGCCAAAAACTCTATCCGCTTCAGCACATTGAAATCGAGCAGAAAAAGTAGCTCTGCCGCCGCCAAAAGCTCCGCCGCCACGTCCTGATTCTTTTCGGCAATGATTATTTGATCGACCCCCGGCATCCATTGAAGAAAGTCGGGAAACTCGTTAGGAACAATGACATTGGCCTGTTTCCCATATTCCGTCAAGAAATGATAAAGCGCCAACGACGAGCCCAATGCATCTCCATCGGGAGCGGTATGGGTAATGATTACGATTTTATCGTACTTGTTGACTAACTTTTTTGCCTTTTGAATATTTTCCTCAGCAATAACTTTATTTAACATAATTATAACAATTAATAGCAATCAGAAAGAGCAAAGGTAATAAAATACTTGCAATACAACAATAATTATCAGTAAACACAAATAAATGATTCGTTTTTTTATGAGTAAAAGAAATAGAAAAACAATTTCTAAAAGTAAACATACAACGTCTTTAACAGTTAGATAAATGTCTCTGACCACTCCATTCGGAATTTCCGCTATAGCACTTAAAACACCGATGAATACCTGCAATAATTTTCGCAGAGGAAACAATAATTCAGGTTGATTGCCAAAGAAAATATTCAGAATTAAGGATATGGGTATCAATAATAATATTATTCCGGTTAATGGGATGGCGAAAAGATTGGAAATTAAGTAAAGTAAAGGAAACTGATGAAAATAATACAGACTCAAAGGCGCTGTTCCTAATTGTGCTGAGGTTGAAGTACAAGATAATTCCCATACATAATTGACAATTGGGTTTCGTGATTGATAAAGTGATGTCAAATAAGGATTTATCAATAATATGGCAAGAACGGCCGAAAAACTGAGCTGGAAACCCACATTATACAAGTTGAAAGGATTATACAAAAGCATGAAGAAAGCGGCAGCGCCTATGGTGTTAATTGTTAATCCCCGAAAGGAGAACGCAGCGCCTATTCCCCACAATGTGATCATTATCACGGCTCTTATCACCGAAGGAGGCATGCCCGTAAAAAATGCAAAACTCCATAATAAGGGTAAAATAATCAATTGTTTAACTATACGACCACTGCGATGATTTCCCAAAAAAGAAAACAGGAAATTAAGCAAACTGTAGATAATGCCAAAATGCAGTCCGCTAACCGCTAAAATATGAGAAGTCCCCGCGTCTGAAAATGTTTGCCTTGTCTCTTTGTCCAATTCATTGACATAACCGCAGGAGAGAGCTGCCGCAACGGCATAAGATTTTTCATCGGGCAGTATCGTTTTGAGTCTGTTTAGAAGGATTCTTCGGCATTTCATCGAATAAAAATACAGGTTAAATCCTTGTTTAAATGGTGAATCTATTTTTCCCCAATGTCTGCCATCTACGAATGCACGTGCAGCGATGCCTTGTTTTCGCAGGTTGATTTGATCGGTTTTTTCAAAACGCGCTTCTATAAGTAGCCAGTCGGAGGGTAATAAAGAAGACGAAGCGCTATCTACCGGAAGATAAATGAGTACGGTTTTGTTGCCGGTTCGTACTTTGCACATCCATGTTTTGGGTTTTCTAACGGTTTCATCGAGTATTTGCACCTTGTAGATTCCGGGTACTGTTCCTTCAGTCCATTCCGACTGCATCCATTTCAAATGGGTGATGAGTCCTCCCAAAGAGGCGAATAAGAGGAATAAACCGGCGCCAAACAGCCATCTCAAATGATAGGAGCGATTTACAGGGAGAAGGAATGTGAGGCACAAAATCAGTGAAGAAAATACGAGAAATCCTATCCAAAGAGGTAGAAGATTTTTTTGTGTTTGAATAATAATTCCGAACGCAAAAAACAAAGTCAGCCGCAGGAATACGGCCTGTCGCAAGGTTTTGATCATAAAAAATGTATATAAAGCCCTTCTGAACGCTGATGACGCGGATCACACCGATCTACGCGGATTTTTATATTAGGGATAATACCCACTATCTGCGAAAATCCGTACTATCTGCGTCATCTGCGTTCTATTGATACAACTCTCTCTTCATCAACCGGATCATTTCTTCCGGATTTTCTGCTTTAAATACGGCATTTCCGGCTACTAAAACGTCAGCGCCTGCATCTGCCATTTTTCTTCCGGTTTCGAGATTAATTCCCCCGTCGACTTCGATCAGGGTTTTTAAGTTTCTTTGTTCGATCATCGCTTTCAGTCGATGCACTTTATCGACTGCGCGATGAATAAATTTTTGCCCGCCAAAACCCGGATTCACCGCCATAATCAACACCATATCCAATTCGTCGATGATATCGTTCAGCAGTTCCACCGGAGTATGCGGATTGAGGGCAACGCCGGCTTTCATTCCCGCTTCCTTGATTTTCACAATGGTTCCGTTCAAATGCGTGCAGGCTTCGTAATGAACGCTCAAAATCCCTACTCCCAAATCCCTGAATTGAGTAATGAATTTTTGCGGCTCAACAATCATCAGATGCGCATCCATCGGCTTTTTTACCACCTTTGCCACCCGACTTAAAACAGGGAACCCGAAAGAAAGATTCGGAACAAAAACTCCGTCCATCACATCCAAATGCAGCCAGTCGGCTTCACTCCGGTTGATGGTTTCAATTATTTCACCCAAACGCAGGAAATCGGCTGTCAGTATTGAAGGAGCGAGAATCATATATCAATGATTAACGATTAATTCAATATCATAGAAGACAGCGGTAAAGGCAACTCTTTTTCTGCGTGGTAGGCATAAGCAAATTGCCTGATGAAATGTAGTGTTTTTGCTTTTGGACAAACTAATTGCATTTTTTTACCAAGTTCAAGTGAGAATAATTGTTCATTTTCTGTAAGTGTAATTTTTTGTTGCATAGGCAATATTTATTTGCGTTCATACCTATATAAACGTACACTTGGAAATATTATTGTGAACTTTGGAAAAAAATTAATCGAGGGTTAAAATCATATTTTTTTCTTCTGCCATTCGCCTCATATTCAGGATAGCATAGCGCATTCGCCCCAATGCCGTATTGATGCTAACTCCGGTGATATCGGCAATTTCTTTGAAACTTAAATCCTGATAATAACGCAACAACAACACTTCTCTTTGGTTTTCGGGCAGGTATTCGACCAACTTTTTTACATCTGCTAAGATTTGACTTTTTATCATTTCGTCTTCCACATTTCCCTCCGATAATTTGACGTTGTTGAACAGATCGATTTCGCAATCATCGTTCGAAATGGTTTGTTCGTTCTTTTCCTGGCGATAGTTATCGATTATCAGATTGTGAGCGATACGGCTGATCCATGCCCTGAATTTACCATTTTCGGTATATCGACCTTGTTTGATTGTTACAATTGCTTTTACGAATGTTTCCTGGAATATATCTTCCGCCAATTCCCGATTTCTCACGATATAGTAGATGTAGGAATATACGGTATCCCTGTGACGGTTCAACAAAATATCAAAAGCAGGATTATTGCCTTGTGCATAAACAGCTACCAACTCCTCGTCGGACAGCATTTTCAAATTTGTCATTACTTTTATTTTTTAGTTTATAAGAGTAATGTTCATCTATAGGCAAATAATTTTATAAGATTAGACAATATTTCACGTTGCAAAGTAAAAAAATATTTTTTTATTATCCAAATATTTTAAGAATAATTTTAAAAAATTAGTGATTTTAAATCAAAACAGGCAGTTTTGCACAACATCGACGACTCGATCCAAGTCGTTTTCAGCTAAGGAAGAACCGGAAGGCAGGCATAAACCATAGTCAAACAGGGTTTCGGAAACTTTTTCGCCATAGTAGGGGCATTCGCTGAAAACCGGTTGCAGGTGCATCGGTTTCCACAAAGGGCGTGATTCGATATTCGCTTTTTCCAATGCCAATCGGAGATCTTCCCGCGTAACTCCTTTGGTTTTTTCAGGATCGACAACAATGCATGTGAGCCAATAGTTTGAGAAGAAATCTGTGGAAGGTTCTGTATGGAAGGTTATACCTTCTATATGTGATAGGTGTTTTCGATAGTATTGATTGTTTTTCCGCCGCTGTTCGACTCGTTGGGGCAACACTTCCATTTGCCCGCGACCGATACCGGCAACAACATTACTCATGCGGTAGTTGTAGCCAATCTGCGAATGTTGGTAATGCGGAGCGGCATCTCGGGCTTGTGTGGCTAAGAAACGCGCTTTATCGATGTATTCCTCATTCTTTGAAACCAAAGCGCCTCCACCGGAAGTGGTGATGATTTTATTTCCGTTGAACGACAAAGCGGCTAATTCGCCGAATGTTCCGCAACGAACACCTTTGTACATAGACCCCAAAGCTTCGGCTGCGTCTTCCAATACAGGGATTCCATAGTGGTTGGCAATAGACAGAATCTCATCCATTTTTGCCGGCATCCCATACAAATGTACCGGAATGATGGCTTTCGGCTTTTTCCCTTTTTTGATTCTGTCTCGAATGGCTTCCTCCAAATAGTCGGGCGACAGGTTCCATGTATCCGGTTCGCTGTCGATAAAAACCGGCGTTGCTCCCTGATAGCAGATAGGGTTTGCCGAGGCCGAAAAAGTGAAACTCTGGCAGATGACTTCATCGCCCTGTTGAACGCCAAGCAGAATCAGTCCCAAATGCAAAGCGGCAGTTCCGGCAGTCAATGCGGCAACATGGCATTTTCCCTTGTCATTGCGGACCCGATCCGCAATCCCCTGATTGTATAGAAACGTCGCTAAATCTTTCTCAAAACCATCTACATTGGGACCTAACGGCACTACCCAATTGGTGTCGAAAGCATCTTTGATAAAGTCTTGTTCACGACCGCCCATGTGGGCGAGGGAGAGGTGGAGGCGTGATGGGTTCATCTATAAATAAAATCTAAATAATTTGACCGAGTGATGCATTGAAATTCGTGTTGAGGATACGCTTGGGCAAAAGCGTTTGGAATTTTTGCTTTTTTCTTTTCATTCCACTTAAATTCAAAGGCATACAAAATTCCGTCACGTTCTTCAATATAGTCTATTTCCTGTTGTGTATGCGTTCTCCAAAAATAGGTATTTGAATAAATTTCATTGTATGCAAGATATTTTTTTCTTTCACTGACCATAAAATTTTCCCACAAAGCTCCTGTATCTGTTCGCAATCCGAGTGGTTTAAAATTCTGTATCAAAGCATTGCGAATGCCGTTATCGTAAAAATAAACTTTCCTGCTTTTTTTTAGCTCATTTCTCAAGTTTCTGCTTAACGATTGCTGCCTGAATATAACAAAAACCTTTTCTAGCAGTTCCATATACCTTTCTATAGTTTCGCTTTTTGCACCGATTGTGTTTCCTAATTCATTGTACGAAACTTCATTGCCTAATTGCAAGGACAATGCCGTGAGAAGTTTCACTAACAGTTCGGGATTGCGAATATCTTTGTACATCAAAATATCTTTGAATAAATAACTGTTACTCAATTCAATAAGTATTTTTCGTGCATCCGATGGATTATTTACCACATCGGGATACATTCCGTAAATCATACGTCGTTCAAGCAGACGTTTTTCTTCCAAATAAGCGGTCGCATTGATTAGTTCGGCAGTTGAAAACGGATAAAGCCGGTACTCGAATTTCCGTCCGGTAAGCGGTTCGTTCAAGCGGCTGCGCAGGTCAATAGCCGACGAACCGGTTACTACCAATTGAATATCGGGAATATTATCCACAATTAATTTCAGCGTTATTCCGATATTTTTAACTCTCTGTGCCTCGTCAATCAAAATTATCTTCCTGTTCCCAATAAGATTACGCAACTCGGTTGAGCTCACATTTTCAATCATTTGTAAGGTTTCCGGTTCATCGCAATTCAAGGACAATATTTCCGACCGTTCGTTTTCTTCAACAATTTGACCAAGCAAAGTGGTTTTACCTACTTGACGCGGACCTATCAATATGATAGCCTTTTTTTTGAAAAAAGATTCTTTAAGAGGACGGAGTATTTCTCTTTCAACTATGATCATTTCTCTTTTAATTGTTTCCACAAAGTTAGTAATTTTTCCAACATAACGGAAATTTTTATATTAATTTTTCCAACATAACGGAAATTTTTATATTAATTTTTCCGATACATTTGACTATCATGGGATTAAAAGTCAATTCCAAAATGACATAACTCGAGGAACATCAAGTCATTGCGACTGCGAGTAAAGCAATCCAATAGCATACAGCGGATAAATATCTATTTTCGGCAACTGTCCGAAATTTTCGAGCGAAGTGCGTATGCCATAATCACATTTTTTTTCACTCATAAATGTATGTAAACTGTTCATACTGCCTTTTTTACCCGATTTCACTTCTATTGGCACGATTTTTTGTCCAATTTGCACAATGTAATCTATTTGTGCATTGGCGTTTTTTGCCTCGCGACGCCAGCAATATAAATCGTGTTTTAACAGACTGTCGGCTTCTTTCAGCAGTTCGTGCCCAACAAACATTTCTGCGATTGTACCTTTGTTTATTGTTTCAAAATCGTCTGCAACAAGTATTTTTGCTATGTCCAAGCCCAAGAGCCGCTGATGCAATCCTGTGTCAAATAGCATACAGCGGCGGTATTTTGGATTGACTTCCGAACCGACAGGGATACCGTTTGCGGCAGTGTGAGTAACTGTATAAACTAAACCCGCTTTTATCTCTGTGTTAAAAAGTGAAGAGAGTT
>Ga0082212_10007918_pt1 | contig 13966 bp, 9 predicted proteins | sample TergutNt197P3_FD_71548 | JGI IMG/M metagenome (GOLD analysis project Ga0082212, IMG submission 71548) | Neocapritermes taracua P3 segment gut microbial communities from Petit-Saut dam, French Guiana - Nt197 P3 | ecosystem: Host-associated > Arthropoda: Insects > Digestive system > Gut ... | reverse complement strand
GGTCATTGCTACACCTACTCTGCGGAGTTCCACGGCAAATGCGCGGGCGTTGTGGTTCTTCTTCAAGATAATTCACGCGCCATGCTCGATGGCGATGAACTGGAATCTCTCTCTCACGTTCTCGGCGCGTTTGGCTCTTACTTGGTCTCCAAGCAGATGGAACGCGGTGCTTTTGAACTTACGGACTCGCTTAAACTAATTCTCGACAACTTAAAGGATGAAGTCTATGTCATAGACCGCGAAACCTACGAGGTAGTGTTTGCCAACGCTAACTTTAACGGAAAAGCCATAACCGCCCCTTGCGGCGTTTCGTGTTTCAGACTTCTGGGACACAACGCCCCGTGCCGCTGCTGCGGGTTGGATATGGTCAAAGATTTGCCGGAAGGCTGCGATTATACCTTCCAAACCAACGAAAATGACGGCGGTCTCTGGCGGTCCTATACAATAACACCCGTTGAGTGGCGCGGCAGCCGCCCGGTCTATCTTGTCAGCGCGAGAGATATAACCGAGGAAAAGCTGCGCGAACAGGAATATATAGAAGCCGCGACTTTTGACACCGCGCTCAACATCCCAAATATCGGGCGGCTCACCTCCCGTCTTGACACACTGCTCAAAATCGGTAAGAACGGATCGCTCTTTGTCATTGATATTGACAACTTTAAGCTCATAAATAACGCTTACGGTTACGATTACAGCGATGCTTTGCTCGAGGAAATAACATACTTCCTCAAATCCGTCATACCGCCGTCATATGTTTACCGCTATTCAACAAGCAAATTTGCCGTTTTATACGAAAACGCGGATTACACTCAAACCGATGTCTTCATTAAAGACCTTTACAACCGTTTCAATCAAGAGTGGCGTATAAAAGATAAGCTCTGTTACTCTTCATTCTCCGCCTCGATGGTTCACTACGGAGCGGACAGCGGCACAACCTCCGGTTTTTTGCGCGATGCGGACGTTGCTCTGGACAGAGCGGCAGCCGACCGCGGCCGCAACAGCTTCTACTCACCCGACAAGAGCTACCTCGAAGACTTCGCCGAAAAGATTGAGCTGGCGAACGGACTGCACAAAATGGTGATTGACGGATGTGATGATTTAGTGGTGCATTACCAACCCGTGTACCAAGGCGATAAAATCGTTCACGCGGAAATATTTATGCGTTGGAGACACCCGGAACTCGGTGTTATTTCTCCAGACAAATTCATCAAACTTGCCGAAGACGCTTCTTTGATTGCCCCTCTCTCTGAAAAACTTCTTGACACCGCGATTTCCCAGTGTAAAAAATGGCAGTCCGATCATCCGGGGCTTAAAATAAGCGTGAACTTCTCAGCGGCACACTCACGGCAGGTGGGTGTCATCGAAAAAATATCAAATATGCTGAAAAAACATGACTTGCCGCCGAATTGCCTGATAATTGAGATACACGAAAAAGATACCGAGAGCGACAAAGACCATATATTCTCATTCCTGCGCTCCGTGCGCGAAATTGGCTGTCTCACGGCCGTTGACAACTTCGGCACGGGTATGTTCTCTTTCAGTATGCTTCAGTACAAGCCCGTTGACCTTATAAAACTCGACCGCTGCATAGTAGCCGACATATGCGACAACAAGTGCAGTCAATCTTTTGTCCGTTTCCTAACCGAACTGCATATTGATTTAGAGATTTCGGCGGTTGGCGTTGAAAACGCGGAACAGCTTAAAACTCTGAATGAATTAGGAATCCGCCTGTGTCAAGGCTATCTGCTCGGCAAGCCCGTACCCGCGAACGAGGTTTTTCATTGATTATAACGCACACTTCCGGAGGATAACATATTGAAACTAGGTATTGTAGGTTTGCCTAATGTTGGCAAAAGCACGCTTTTTAACGCACTCACCGCGCAAAAAGTACAATCCGCCAACTACGCTTTCAGCACTGTCGAAGCGAATGTCGGTCTCGTGACCGTACCCGATAAACGCCTGAACGCTTTGGCTGAAATGTACAAACCGCAAAAAGTGACATACGCGGTCTGCGAATTTATGGACATTGCCGGACTGGTGCGCGGCGCGAGCAAGGGCGAGGGACTTGGTAATAAATTTCTGGGTACTGTGCGTGAAGCCGATGCCATTTGTCATGTCGTGCGCTGTTTCGATGATGAAAACGTCATCCACGTCTATGACGATGTAGAACCCGCCCGTGATGCTGAAACCGTCTCTCTTGAGCTTGCGCTCTCCGATTTAGATTTGGTCGAGCGCAGGGTGGAACGCGCGAAGAAACTCCTCAAAGGCGATAAATCATACGAAGCGGAACTGCGCCTCTGGGAACGTATGGAAACCCATCTCTCCGATGGTAATCCCGCCCGTACCCTATCAGTTGATAGCATTGAGAGAGAGATAATGTCCACCTGCCCACTGTTATCCGTAAAGCCTGTCATTTTTGTTGCCAATATGGATGAAAAAGGCTTTGCCGACCTCGATAATAACCGTCATTACAAAACTCTGCTTGAAGTCGCGGAGAGAGACGGCGCGGAAGCCCTCCCCATTTGCGCTAAACTCGAGGAGGATATTATCGACCTTGACGACAGTGATAAAGAGCTTTTCCTGTCAGAATTAGGCTTAAAGGAATCCGGGTTGGGAAGATTGATCCGCGCATCCTATCACTTGTTAGGGTACATCTCTTTCCTAACGGCAGGCGCGCCGGAAGTCCGCGCTTGGACAATAACAAAGGGGCTGAAAGCACCTCAAGCAGCCGGAAAAATACATTCAGATATCGAGCGCGGTTTCATCCGCGCCGAGACTGTCGCTTTCGATGATTTAATGTCCTGCGGCTCTCACGCGGCGGCTAAGGAAAAAGGTCTTGTCCGCAGTGAGGGCAAGGAATATGTTGTCAAAGACGGCGATGTAATCCATTTCAGATTCAATGTCTAAGAAAATAAAGGAACGCTATCAACTGATAGATGCTCTGCGCGGCTTGTCCATTCTTCTCATGTGCGCCCACCACTTCGGATATACCTGCATTTATTTCGGTTATGAAATAGGCGAAATATCTAATTATCCCTTTATCAGATATTTTCTCTCCCCTCTGTTCGCCGGAGTTTTTATACTTCTTTCCGGTATGTCAAGTCGTTTTTCCCGCAGTAACATTAAAAGAGGACTTATAACCCTTATATTCGCCGCTCTTGTAACCGCTGTCTCTTACTTTTTCGGTGTCACAATATACTTCGGTATTCTCCACTTTCTGGGATTGAGTATGCTTATTTACGGTCTTATATCAAAATGGCTTAATAAAATATCACTATTCCCCTTAATCGCTGTTTTTTCTGTTTTATTTGTTTTTTCATTTGCTTTTCTTCCCATATATACAGCAGATAACAACATTTTCCTTTGGTTTGGCTTTTTGAAATCCGGAACTCCGATGGACGATTACTTTCCTTTCGGCAGATGGTTCGCTCTTTTTCTTCTTGGCACACAACTGGGACAGCTCGTTATTGACAATAAATTTCCCAGATGGTTTTATTCTTTCAAAATGCCTTTTCTTCCCGCTGTTGGCCGCCGTACATTAATTATTTTTCTTCTTCATCAACCGTTCTTTTACCTGATATTAACAATATATTCCAACATTATAAAACCCTCATAAAGGATAAGGCGCGAAACGCCGGATTTTTAATTAGGAGCTGAGATTTTGCTTAAAGACGAAGTATGGCTTTCCGTTCTGGAAAACCTGAGAAATATTCTGCCTGAGACCGTCTTACGCGCGTGGTTTGACGATACCACTGTCAATTTTCTTGACGAAAATAAAATAATAATTGCCGCTCCCTCCGATTTCAAGCGCGACTCACTTAAAAAACGCTATGAGGGTTCGATAGCTCGCGCGCTTTTTCAAATTTTTAATCGCAGTTATACCGTTGAAATAATAACACGCACGGAAAAAGAAACAAAAGATGTCACTGTTGAACATATTGAAAATTACTTGTTTGAAAATTTTGTTGTCGGTCCGACTAATCAACTGGCTCACGCATCAGCGTTTGCCATAGCCGAAGGTCTCGCAAACGCAAAAGGTTATAATCCCCTTTTTATTTACGGCGGTTCCGGACTGGGTAAAACCCACTTGCTTTATGCTATTAGAAACCTTGTTAAATCAAAAAACCCTGACAGCAATATAGTTATAATATCGGCGGAACAGTTTTTTCTCGGTCTTGTAAGAGCTATTGAGAGCGGCAACCGCCTCGCTTTCCAAAATAAACACCGCCATGCCGATATGCTTTTAATAGACGACAGCCAGTTTATAGCAAAAGAGTTTGTGCAGGAAGAATTTTTTCATACTTTTAATACTCTGCATGAGACAGGAAAGCAAATTGTCCTCACATCCGACAGACCCCCAAAAGATATGAAAAAACTGGAGGAACGCCTTCGTTCCCGTTTTGAATGGGGATTAGTTGTTGATATACAACCTCCCGACCTTGAAACACGTATGGCAATCCTCCGCGCAAAGGCGAGTAATTTGGGTTTACCTCTCCCCGACCCGGTTTCTGAACATATAGCCGAAACTGTAACGGCAAATGTTAGACAACTCGAGGGTACAATTAAAAAACTTTATGCTTATTATGACCTCATGGGTTATAATATAAGTATAGATACCGCCCGTATGGCAATAGCGGATCTTATGCGCGAACACCCCGGCATAAATCCAAAACCTGAATTTATTATTGAAAGAGTATGTCAATTTTACGGCGTGGAAGTAAAAGATGTCTTAGGTTCATCCCGCCGCGCGAATCTTGTTTTGGCTCGCCAAACCGCGATGTTTCTCATGAGAGAGCTTTCCAATAAGTCATACCAAGAAATCGCGGATATACTTAATAGAGACCACTCGACCGTAATACACGCTTTTAATAAAATAACAGATCAAATAAACAGCAGCGAAGATTTTGAAAACGATGTAAAAATAATAACAGACAACATACGCAGTTAGTTGATAAAATAATATTTATGTTAAATTAACATTATGTGTAATTTTAATTAGAATTTATCAACAATAATAAAAACTCCATCAACACTTTTAATAACAATTTATAAACAAAATTTTTATTAGTTTTAATTAGTATTAATGGTATATTTTTACACTTATCAATTTATCAACTTACCCACCACTACCACCACCATTATATAATTTACTATTATATTCATTATAATAATATATTAGAACAGGAGAAGTTAAAAATGAAATTTCAATGTGAAAAAACACTTTTCAACAATGCTCTCACTTCCGCGTCAAGGGTCGTATCATCACGATCTACTTTACCTGTGCTTGAAGGAATACTTATAAAAGCAAGAGATAATAAACTTTCAATTACCGGCTACAATATGGAAACAGCCGTGTCATCAGAAATAAGTGCGGATGTTTCATCTGAGGGAAATATAGTAGTTCCCGCGAAAATTCTTGTAGATATAGTCCGCAAACTTCAAGACGGTATCGTAAATTTTAGTGTAGAGAGCGATTTAATAGTATGTATTAACTGCGGGCTTTCCGAATTTAAGATAGTGGGTATAGACCCGGAACAGTTTCCAAAACTTCCCGAAGTTAATAAGGAAAACGGATTTGAAATAAATCAAGCACTTTTGAAATCTATGCTTGGAAAAGTTCTTTATGCCGTTGCGGTAAATGAAAATAAAGGAGCGCATACGGGTGTTCTCTTTACATTAGAAAATAAAATTCTCGAATTAGTGGCTCTAGACGGTTTTCGCCTTGCACTTCGCCGTGAAAATATAGAGAGTGATAAAAATGTTACTTTTGTAGCTCCAAGTTCCGCATTACGCGAACTTGAATACGCTATAAAAGAAGCTGAGGATAAAAATGTTATAATAGACACGGGGTCGCGTCACATCCAATTTATTATGGATGGAATAACAATCATCTCCAGATTATTAGACGGTGAGTTTCTTAATTATCGAAATTCAATACCTCAAACACACAATCACATACTTTCAGTAAATACAAAAGAATTTTCGGAATGTGTAGAACGTGTTTCACTGCTTGTAAGCGATAAAATAAAAAATCCGATAAAAATTGTTTTTGATGACGGAAATATAAATATGAATCTTAATACCTCTCTGGGAAGCGCGAAAGACAGTTGTTTATGTGAGGGAAACGCCGAAGCCATTGAAATAGGTTTTAATCATAAATATTTAATAGACGCTTTCAAAGCGGCAATGCCCGATGAAAGGGTAAGTATAAAAATAAACTCAGCTCTTTCTCCGTGCATAATAACACCGGAAGATAATGATTCTTATCTATTTATGGTTCTCCCTGTCAGATTAAAAAGCTGATGATTCAAAAACTTGAGCTTCATAATTTTAGAAATTATAAAAAAGCTGAAATAGAATTTTCAACCGGCATAAATATCATATGGGGCGAAAACGGACAGGGAAAAACAAATATTCTTGAGGCAATTCACGTTTTATCTTTTACTAAATCAATGAGAACCAATAGAAACAAAGACCTCATAAAAATAAATGAAGATTTCGCGGTCGTAAAGGGAGATAATTTAGAAATTCAAATTTCCGGAATATCGAATCAAGTAATGATAAAAGACGGAGTGAAATATGAAACGGCCCGTGAATGGCTCGGATTGCTTCCAGTTGTTTTCTTCGGTCCTCTTGAACTTAACATTGTACGCGGAGAACCTTTATTGCGACGACGTTTCATGGATATGGCAATATGCCAGTACAATCCGCGCTACATAAGAGCATTATCCGTTTATAAAAGAGCAAAAGAACAAAAAACAAAAATACTCCGCGATTTTCCCGAAAAGCCGTCATTACTCGATGTAATAAATGAATTTAACGAAAAGATGATTCAGAGCGGCGAGTTTATAATTCAAGAACGCAAGATGTTTATTGAGTCTCTCAAAGAAAAATCCAATATATATCACTCGGGTATATCCGGAAACAGGGAATTATTGAACATTGAATATTCTCCGAAAACAAATCTCAGAGCTGAAATGGAGTATAAGAGAGAAAGTGAAATACAAAAAGGGGTTTGTTTGGTCGGACCGCATAGAGACGACTTCAATATAAGTTTAAGCGGTCTTAATTCAAGAATATTCGCCTCACAAGGTCAGCTGCGAACGGCGGCACTCTCTCTAAAACTTGCCGAACGCGATATATTGAAAGAAAAACTGGAAAATACACCCATTATGCTGTTAGATGATGTTCTTTCAGAGTTAGACGAAAAGCGGCGCGAATATATTTTATCACATCAGGACACGGGGCAGACGCTTATTACCGACTGCGAACCGTCAAGACTAAAAGCCCTTAGTATAGGGAAAACTTTATATGTAGGAGATGGTAAAATTGGATAATAATATCAATAATTATGACGCTTCACAAATACAACTGCTCGAAGGACTGGAAGCCGTAAGAAAACGTCCGGGTATGTATATAGGAAGCACATCGTCACGGGGCTTGCACCATTTGGTTTATGAAATTGTGGATAACGCGATAGACGAAGCTCTTGCCGGATATTGCGATAGAATAACCGTGGAAATACAGCCGGGAGATATTATTTTTGTTGACGATAACGGACGAGGCATACCCGTGGATATGCACGTATCGGGTACATCCGCCGCAGAACTCGTATACACAAAACTTCACGCCGGAGGAAAATTCGGCGGCACTGGATATAAAGTTTCCGGCGGATTACACGGTGTGGGCGCGTCGGTCGTCAACGCCCTGTCCGAATGGACTGATGTTGAAATATACAAAGACGGCAAAAAATACGGTATGCGTTTCTGCCGCGGCGACATAGTTCAAGCTCTGACCGAAACAGGCGTGAGCGACCGCACGGGTACTATTGTCAGATTTAAGCCCGATGCCGATATTTTTGAGGAAACAATTTTTGAGTTTGAAATATTGGAGTCCCGCCTGCGTGAACAGGCTTTCCTTAACGCCGGACTAAAAATCGTACTCCGCGACCTAAGGGACGAGGATAACGTATCGGAATCCGAATTTTGCTACGAGGGCGGCATACGCTCGTTTGTAGAGTACATCAATTCCAATAAAACGCCCATTCACGATAACGTCATTTATTTCAGCGGCGAAAAAGGTGATTCACAAGCCGAAGTGGCTCTTCAATACAACGATGGGTACAATGAAAACTTGCTCTCGTTCGCCAACAATATCAACACCTCCGAGGGCGGAATGCACGAGACGGGCTTCAAGTCCGCAATAACCCGCGTTATAAACGACTACGGAAGGCGTTTTAAGATACTCCGCGAGGATGACAAAAATCTCTCCGGCGAGGATGTCCGTGAGGGAATGTCCGCCATAATCTCAGTAAAACTCACCGATGCTCAGTTTGAGGGGCAGACAAAGACTAAGTTGGGCAACTCCGAAATGCGTACACTGGTAGAGCAGATAGTAGGGGACAAGCTATCGGCGTTCTTGGAGGAAAATCCCGCCACCGCTAAAGCCATACTCGAAAAATCGCTTATGGCTGCGCGTGCGCGTGAGGCTGCGCGCAAGGCGCGCGAACTCTCGCGCAAGAAAAACTCGCTCGAATCCGCCGCTCTTCCGGGTAAGCTGGCGGACTGTTACGAGCGCGACCCCGCATTGACAGAGTTGTTTATAGTCGAGGGAGACAGTGCCGGGGGCAGCGCGAAGGGCGGGCGAAACAGTAACTTCCAAGCAATACTTCCTCTTTGGGGCAAGATGCTGAACGTGGAAAAAGCGCGTTTGGATAAGGTTTACGGCAACGAAAAGCTGATGCCCATAATTACCGCGCTGGGTACGGGCATAGGCGATGAGTTCGATATTTCAAAGCTGCGTTACGGCAAGGTCATCCTAATGGCGGACGCGGACGTTGACGGCAGCCATATACGCACGCTTCTATTAACCTTCCTTTTCAGATATATGCGCCCACTTGTCGAACAGGGACATATATTCATAGCACAGCCGCCGCTCTTTAAGTTGGTGAGGGGCAAAAATGTAAAATACGCTTTCGATGAAGCTGAACGCGAGAGAATATTCGCCGAAATGGCGGGCGGCGAAGCCAACGCGAAAATAGATGTGCAGAGAAATAAAGGTCTGGGCGAGATGGATGCCGTTGAACTCCGCGAGACTACGATGCTGCCGGAGAGCCGCATATTAAAGAGAGTGGAAATAGACGATGCCGTTGCCGCCGATCAGATTTTTACAATACTTATGGGCGATAAAGTTGAACCGCGCAAGGCGTTTATAGAAAAGAACGCGAAAAAGGTTGTTAATTTAGATGTGTAGGGAAAGCGAAACGTCCCGGTTGTTTTTGTGATAGGGGGTGTTGTCATAAATAGATTTACATTTATTGATTTGTTTGCGGGAATAGGAGGCTTTCACCAAGCCGCAAGTTATTTTGGAGGGTCATGCGTCTTTGCCAGTGAAATAGACCCGCAAGCGCAGAAAGCGTATATTGCTAATTACGAAGTAGAACCTCATGGTGATATTACTAAAATAGACGCTTCAACTATACCCGACCATGATGTTTTATTTGCGGGGTTTCCATGTCAGCCGTTTTCGATTATAGGTGATATGAAAGGGTTTAAGGATAAAAGAGGAACACTCTTTTTTGATACAGCCCGTATAATAAAAGAAAAAAAACCAAAAGTATTTATCCTTGAAAACGTGAAACAGTTAAGTACGCATAATAAAGGCAATACACTGAAAACAATTATTAAAGCTCTTGAAACTCTTGGATATAAAGTATATTGGAAAGTATTAAACGCCCTTGACTTTGGACTTCCGCAAAAACGTGAACGCACTATTATAGTTGGATTTATAGACCAAAATGTCTTATTCAAATTTCCAACGGGAACAGGGGCGGGAAATCTTAATGATATTTTAGAAAATGAGGAAAATATTGACCCTAAATATTTTGCAAGCGACCATATCGTAAAAAAACGAATGGAACGGCACACAAGCAAATACAATCCGGGCATTTGGCACGAAAATAAGGCAGGTAATATAACAAGTTATCCCTTCTCTTGCGCTTTAAGAGCCGGAGCTTCATATAATTATCTTCTTGTTGACGGCAAGCGCAGACCAACACTACGAGAACTGTTGCGTTTGCAAGGATTCCCCGACAGCTTTTTAATTGTCTGTAATGACAGACAAACACGCAAGCAAGCGGGAAACGCTGTCCCGGTAAATGTAATTAAAGCAGTTTTACAGGAGGTTATAGATGCAACGTCCAAAATTGAGAGATAACAAAGGTAAACGGCAGTTTGAATTATATCCGCTTGGACAAACACCTCCTTATATGATATATGAAATGGGAAAATGTTTTACATATCAGTACCTTGTAGGCAATAAAGACATAACCGGCAGTATATGGGGGGATGTTTTCGCCGTTAGTATCCGCGGAACACACTTAGACAGCCCGCTTGGTCTTGCTGATGTTATTTATGAAGGTCAGTGTTGGAGTACAAAAACCGTAAAACACAATAACCCGCATACACAGAGAAAAGTACGTGTTATATCAGGGCGATGTTCACCCGATTATTCTTATGGAATAACAGACCCTCACGAAGATATACAGAAGACAGGAACAGCGGTATTATCCATCTACAATGAGCGCATAAATATTGCGAAAGATAAATATGAACCGCTAAGGGCAGTTATTTTAATTAGAAATTTTGAAACATTTGAATTTGCGTTATTTGAACATGATGTTTACAGATATGTTACGTCTGAATATGAATGGCGTTCAAACAGAAATGGCAATATTGAAGGCTTTGACGCAACAGGCAAACATTGTTTTACGTGGCAGCCACATGGATCACAATTTACCGTACTCTATGATGTGCCGTCATCCGTAATCAAATTTTCGGTAAAGCAGCCGCCAATTCTTGAATTTCAAAAAACCCTTGACCAAGTGGGATTCGATAATAGTTGGGTAACGATAATATAACAAAACAAAAACATGGGGGAAACAATGGATATTAACTTAGAAAATCAAAAAGTAATAGGCGTGGAACTTGAGCGCGAAATGAGAAAATCCTACATCGAATACGCGATGTCGGTCATAGTCGGTCGCGCTTTGCCGGATGTGCGCGATGGGTTGAAGCCCGTCCACAGGCGTATCCTTTATTCGATGTACGAGGAGAACCTAACGCCTGATAAGCCGTTCAGAAAAGCCGCGTCGGCAGTCGGCGATGTCATGGGTAAATATCACCCGCACGGCGACGCGGCGATTTACGACTCGCTTGTGCGTATGGCGCAGGAGTTCTCACTCCGTTATATGCTAGTCGAAGGTCACGGTAACTTCGGAAGTGTGGACGGCGACCCGCCCGCCGCCATGCGTTATACCGAAGCGCGTCTGTCAAAGCTCGCGCTATCCATGATGGAAGATATTGACAAAGAGACTGTCAATTTCGCTGACAACTACGACAACAGGCTCAAAGAACCGACAGTTCTCCCGTCAAAGTTCCCTAATCTCCTAGTTAACGGCAGCGCGGGTATTGCCGTGGGAATGGCGACAAATATACCACCGCATAACTTGAGCGAAGTGTGCGATGCTGTCCTGCTCGTCCTTGAGGATGAAAACGCGGGCATGACGGATTTAATGGAACACGTCAAAGGGCCGGACTTCCCGACCGGGGGCATAATCCAAGGCGTGGCGGGAGTAAGAGCCGCGTATGCCACAGGACGCGGGCGCGTAAAGGTACGTGCGCGCGCCGAAGCCGAGGAACACAAGGGTCGTATGCGGATACTCGTAACCGAACTTCCCTATCAAGTCAACAAAGCAAAACTGGTTGAGCATATTGACAATCTGGCAAGCGAAAAACTCATAGAGGGTATATCCGCCATCCGCGATGAGTCGGACTATTTGGGTATGAAGATAGTAATTGACCTGAAGCGTGACGGCAACCCGCAGGTCGTGCTGAACAGGTTATACGCGATGACCGCCATGCAAACCACGTTCGCGATAAATATGTTAGCCTTGGTAAACAATCAGCCCCGGACACTGAACCTCCGCGAGGTAATAGACCAATACATCGGGCATCAGCGCGATGTCATAACGCGCCGCACACAGTATGATTTGCGAAAGGCGCGTGAGCGGGCGCATATACTTGAGGGATTGCTTATCGTTGCCCGCAACCCCGATGTAGTGGACATTATCAGAGCGAGTAAAGATGTCCCGACCGCCCGCGCAAAGCTCATGGAGCTGTTCGGAATGTCGGAGATACAAGCCCGCGCAATCGTGGATATGCGTCTGGGACAGCTCACCGGACTTGAAATCGAAAAACTCGAAAAAGAGTTTGAAAATCTAAGGGAGAAAATTGCCGACTTTGAGGCAATCCTCTCAGATACCGCCCGGGTGGACGGTATCATCCGTGAGGAACTCACGGAGGTTAAGCGCAAGTACGGCGACAATCGCCGCACGGAGATTGTGCCTGTCGATGATGAACTGGACATTGAGGATTTGATTGAAGTTGAGGATTGTGTGTTCAGCCTGACACACTTCGGTTATATAAAACGCCTGCCCACGACCGCTTACCGCGCCCAGAGACGCGGCGGCAGGGGAGTGACGGGGCAGACCGTCCGCGAGGAAGATTTTATCGAGGATGTATCCGTTGCCTCTACCCATGACACCTTGTTGTTCTTTACTAATCGGGGCAGACTGCACAGAAAGCGCGGCTTCCAAGTGCCGGAAGCGGGGCGCACGGCAAAGGGTATGAATCTATCTAACCTCATGCCGCTGGAAGAGGGCGAAAAGGTGACGGCCATGATACCCGTAACAAAAGACGACAAGGCCGAGTACTTGGTAATGGTCACAAAGGCGGGTACGGTAAAGCGTATTAAACTTGAGGATTTAGAAACTGCCCGAAAGGCAGGTATCCGCGCCTTGACACTTGACGAGGGCGATGAATTAATCGCCGTCCGCAAGACGGACGGTATGCAGGATATTGTAATAGCCACGCGCAACGGTTTCGCGATATGTTTCAAAGAGACTGATGTGCGCTCTATGGGTCGTATGGCGGCGGGCGTGCGCGGCATACGGCTAATGGGCGATGATTATGTCATCGGCGCGGGAAGGGCAAAGCCCGGGGCGTGCCTGCTCACCGTTACCGAGTTTGGGTATGGTAAGCGCACAGAGCTTGACGAATACCGCCGCGGTGAGGAAAACGAGGTTCAGCGGCGCGGAGGTAAAGGCAAGAGAAACTACAGAATAACCGAAAAGACCGGAAAAATAGCCGCGATACGAGTTGTCAGTCCCGATGACGACTTGATTGTAATGTCCGACGACGGAACTATTATCCGTATGGCGGTGGATACGATAAGCGTTCTAAGCCGCTCCACACAAGGCGTGCGGCTCATGCGCGTGCAGGATGGCGCAAAAGTTATCGGCTGCGCCCGCACACAGAAGGAAGAACCGATAGAGGACGATACGACACTTGAAAATACCCCTAATGATACCCCGTAGGGGCGGCCGTTCGTCCGCCCGTTTCCCTCGTAGGGCGCGGCATCCTTGACGCGCCGTTATTATATGATACCCCATAAATCATTACACAACATAATGCGATGTTTCACATGAAACATCGCATATATTGTGCATTGTATCCAAAAAGACGGGCGGCATATATGCCGCCCATATTACATCATCAAATCCAACAGCATACCCCTTATGTCGTCAATAGAGTTCATCACCGCGAGATTGTCCGCCTCTCCCTCTAAAATCTGTTTTGTCAGCTCCTCAAGTTTCTGGTTAATGCGCTTGATAAGCGCGTACATTCTGTGCCGACCTCGCGCGTCAAGTGTGGACTGCTTTTTGAACTCAAAAGCAAAACGCACCGCTTCGCCCATATATTCCGCAATCATCTCACGGTAGCGTTTAAGCTCGAGAATATCGCACCGCTTGGCAACCATTTCGCCCTGCTTTGAAATATTTACGGAAAGCTCAGTGAGCTTTTCCATATAGTTGCCCTTGTCTATGCCGGACATATGCCGCTCGAAG
>Ga0082212_10007917_pt1 | contig 13966 bp, 8 predicted proteins | sample TergutNt197P3_FD_71548 | JGI IMG/M metagenome (GOLD analysis project Ga0082212, IMG submission 71548) | Neocapritermes taracua P3 segment gut microbial communities from Petit-Saut dam, French Guiana - Nt197 P3 | ecosystem: Host-associated > Arthropoda: Insects > Digestive system > Gut ... | reverse complement strand
AACAATAGCACCTTTTTCATACAATTCCTCCATAAGCACATTAAATTAATGAAAGTATACTTTCACAGCGGAAAAAATGCAAACTATTTTACAATTTCCGGTACAATTCAACAAAACCGAAAAGTGTCACGCATACGATCACAGTAATATTGCACGAGCTCCCATTTCGTGTCGGGGGGCAACCTATGGTCGGGGCAAGGGAGAAAACCGCCTAGCGCCACAAGCGGTTTGAGGCGCTCTATCTCCGCGTCCACGGCGGCTTTGTCATAGGACAGCACGTGCTTGTTCATGCCGCCCACACCGCGGAGGTCTTTTCCGTACTGCTCACGCCACGGCGCGATACTGGCTCCCCAGGTCCCCACCTCAATGGGAAACATGGTATTCACGCCATTTTCAAGCCAGATAGGCAACAGAAAATCAATTACCCCGTCACAGTCAAGAGAAACAATATCGATCCCGTAATCCTTCGCCAGATCGGTGATGCGGCGGTAATGGGGACCTACCTTCTCCGCAAAAACCGATGGTACAACCAGAGGACCGTTTTTAAAGCAGATGTCCTCCCAAAAATGCGCGAAATCGAACTTGATTCCGGATTCAAGTGCTCGCTTTGTAGTCTTATAGACAAGCTCACCGACGGTATTGATGATCTCGTCGTACAATTCTTCGTCGTCCGCGTAGAGAAAGCTGATACCCTCCACACCAAGCCAGTTGCGTATCTGCCCGAATAAACTCTTGCAATAAATTCCAAGTGGCTCGCTGCGGGTTTCCGATTCGGCTGCAAGCTTTTGAAGAACCGCTTCATCAAACCTGTCCTCGCTGTACTGCAAGCGGGGCAAATAATGCTCTTCCCACGAAGCACGGTCTTTCAGGAGATGCCCAATCTCGGCGGGTATGGAAGTGACCCCCTCTTTTTGAAGCACGATCATACCATCTTCGTTCAGGTATTCATAACTGCCATCGGTATTCTCGCGGATACGCTTTGGCTCGAAGGCGGGAAAGAGAGAAGTAAACCCCGACAGATCCTGATAACTATCCCCGTAATAATTAAAATCAAACCCCAGTTTCTGTCCGATAAGACGGTCATTTGGGGTTCCGTCTTCAACTTTTACGATCTCATGCGGCTTTAAATGCCCCTCGGCAACCCACTTTTCCAATAAGTCCGTCCAGTATCCGAAATGTACCACTGGCAGCCGGTCATAATTTTCGTAATTAAAGATGGCTTTTAGCCTTTGTCTATTATTCAATGCATCCCTCCCGAAAGCCGGTTGATTTCGAGTAACGAGGTTTTTTCGCCTGTAACTATTATTGACAGTTAGTTTTCCCCTGTCAATATTTTATTTTTTATGGTAGAATATTCTCATGGATAACCCCGGATCAAAACCTCCTGTCCAACCGGATACTATGCTATATGGTCCAAGAGCGGTAATGCCAAAATCATATGTGACGAAGAAAATAAAAAAGGAAAATCGCATGAGCAAAGATATAAACAATCGGATTAGCAAAAGCGGCAGTCATGGCCTCGGCAGTATCCGTTATAAAATATTCATTCTCATTATAGGATTGTCTTTTGCTTCATTTATAGGCTTTGGTATTTTTGTAGCGAACGGTCTTCGATTGCAGCAAATCGCACGGGGTTTTTCGGAAAAATATAATGAGTCCCTGGCTGAAGAATGTTTCAATAAGTTTAATTCTTTCCTTGAGTCAATTCAGGAAAGTTCCGGTATTTCTCAATCCATGGGCGAAACTTTTCATATGCTAAGGAATAACCTGAACAGGCAGGAACTGGCCGAAATGATACTGAACGACTATCACACAGTCTTTGCCCGCGAAACATCCCTCCTTGGCGGCGGGGCCTTTTTCGAGCCATATGCCTTTTACCCCGATATCGAAAGGTTTCATTATTTTTGTAGCAAGGAGCTGACTCCTCAGGGCACTGTCCCTCCGGAAGCTCAAGTTAAATGGGTCGGCTACAATGTCCAAACCGACGAGGCAGATGAATGGTCGTGGGATGTTGATACATTCGAGGAAGGGTGGTACCTCGTTGCTCTGCCCAAAGGCTGGAACCGTGCAAGCCCGCGCAGTGAACGTTATTACTGGAGCGAATTGTACGTGGATGAATCGGTGAATGCTCTGATGGTTACCGTAAGCCTTCCGATTTACAGCCGGGAAAGAATTATCGTCGGTGTGGCAACGGTAGATGTATCACTTTCTACATTGCAAAAAATGATCGGCGATTTTCCTCTTCCCACGCGTTCTTCCCAGATAGCAGGCTTCTGTATTGCAAATGAAGCAACTTTTGCCATCACAGGAGACAACAGTTTCGACATTGTTCCCTATCCAAAAGGCAGTTGGCTCACTGAGCTCTCGCGACTTGAACCTGGTCAAAAATTCACAAACACGAATTTTATACTGGATAAGAAAAGCTATACCCTGACCGCTTCAGTCCACGACTCCGGTGTTGGGCTTGCGGTGCTTGTTCCCAACAACGAGAAATTCGAAGCCGCCGACGCCGTTCAACGTAACAATCTTATTGCTACCGCAGCCATTTGTCTTGTGATGCTTGGAATTATTATTGTGAGTCTTATTGCTCTCTCCCACTGGGTAGTGAATCCCATAAAAAAAGCTTCCCTTGTATTTGAAACCCTGGCAAGGGGCAACCTGACACAGAATATCGTCGTGGACGGTCAGGACGAGCTTGCCCAGATGATGCGGACTCTGGGTCAAACCCAGGAGAGCATAAAAAACCTCATTAAAGCCATCGGCGAACGGGCCCGAACCCTTTCTTCGGTGGGAATCGAAATGCAGGGCATGATGGATGATTCGGTGAAAGTGATAAACCAAATAAACGCCAGTACCCAGAACATGAAAGTCAAATCCTCCAGCCAGGTCGAAGGCGTCACGAGAACAATTATAGCGACAAGCCAGATAATCTCGAATATCAAGACTCTGGACGACCACATAGAAGAACAGGCGGAAAGCGTTTCCCGGTCTTCCGCTTCGATCGAGGAGATGATCTCCAACATCACCTCGATCACCGCAAACCTTGCACGAAATGAGGAGGATCTGCAGCGACTGCGTGAGGCTTCGGCCGAAGGGAATTCCTCGCTGCAGAAAGTATCGACGGATATTCAGGAAGTAACCAAAGAATCCGAACACCTGCTTGAAATAAACAAAGTCATTCAGAATATTGCCAGCCAGACAAATCTGCTGGCCATGAATGCCGCAATTGAGGCAGCTCACGCAGGTGATGTCGGGCGGGGCTTCGCCGTTGTGGCCGATGAAATACGGAAGCTCGCTGAATCTTCAAGCCAGCAAGCCAAGACTGTGTCGTCGGTTCTGAAAAATATCAAAAACGCCCTGGGCAGTATCAGCGCTTCGACCCTGGCAAGCCTGAAGCAATTTGACGATATCGACAAGGGTTTTGAAAGTGTTTCTGCCCAGAGCATGGAGATTAGGAATTCCATGGAAAAGCAGGATGCGGGTAACAAGGAAGTTCTTGCGGCAATGAGTGTCTCTAACGAAATTACACGGAACGTCCGCAGCAATTCGGCGAAGATTCAGAGTACAAGCCAGGAAGTTGCGGGAGAAGGCAAAAACCTGGAAAATCTTACCGGAGAGGTAACAAACGCGATAAATGAAATCGCATTGGGCGTTGAGAATATCAATACTACCGTTAACCGCACCAGTGAGATCAGCCGAAAGAATAAGGAAGATATTGATACCCTTTTACAAGAAATCAGCAAGTTCAGTATTTGATGATGTATAAAAAAGTTTTATGGTAGGGTGAATGAAAAAGCTAATTAGTACCTTGCTAAAACCTGTAGATTTCTTATGGAACAGGATCGGACTTGGGATAAGATCCAAGATGATCATTATTTTTCTGTTTATAAGTGTCATTCCGATTGTTTTGCTAGCAGTAGTCGCATGGAAACAACTTGCCGTATTTGGCGACAACCTTGTGGACACCGCGGCAGAAGATGCCTCTGACGCTCTTAACAACATTGCTACAGAAAACATTGAACGGATGACTACCGATACGGCCCGGGAAGTCGCGGAATTTCTCTATGCCAGGGACAAGGATATTCTGTATATTGCCGGTATTGAGCCGTCAGAAGAAAGTTACCGTCTTTTTGCGGAAAGCAAGATGGGACGGCTTAACAGAAAAAGCGAGTGGATACTTGCGCCTGACGGGAAATCCTGGGTAGCTGTCGATGCACCGGTTCCGGAGAGGATCAAGGGAAAATCGTCCAACAGCGAAAACAACGATATGGACAGGTTTCATTATCGCCAGCCTGATGCGTATAAGTATGATTTTGTTCCGTTTTATGATGAGATTACATTCATCGATCTAAACGGGAATGAGCTTGTCAAGGTCGTAGCATCCTCGTCTCCCAAGATCCATTACCCCCTGGACCCGGAAAAAAAGAATGTTTCCCTGCGGGAAAATACCTATGTCAGGGCCGAAACCTATTTTGACTCTCTTACTGCTCTAAAATCCGGAGAGGTATATGTATCCGATGTCATAGGCGCGTATGTAGGCTCTAATTACATTGGCATGTATGTCCCCGGAGTTGTGGCTTCGGCAGCGGAACTCCGCGGCTACGATATTGACTTTGATCCCGGGGAGCAGGCTTACGCAGGGCGGGAAAATCCGAACGGTCAGCGCTTTGAAGGTATAATACGCTGGGCAACTCCGGTAAGCGGCAGGGACGGCAATATTATCGGTTACGTTACCTTTGCATTAAACCATGATCATATCATGGAAATAGTTGACCATATCACACCGATGGAAGAGCGTTATACGGAACTACCAAGCGCCTTTGAAGGGAACTATGCCTTTATCTGGGATTACAAATGCCGCAGTATCTGTCATCCCAGGCATCATTCCATTGTAGGGTTCAATCCGGAAACCGGAGATCCGCAGATCCCCTGGCTTGAATCGTCAATTTACAGTGCATGGCAGGAAAGCGGTGTTGAAAAATGGACGGACTTTATTGTGGGCTGGCCGACTTTTGACAGACAGTCAAGAATTAAAGCACCGGCGCCCGCCCTTACCAGGGCAGGGCTGGTTGGTCTGGACGGGCGGTATCTAAACAATGCTCCCCAATGTACGGGCTGGATGGATCTGACAGAAGACGGAGGTTCCGGTTCTTTCTACATTCTCTGGAGCGGACTCTACAAGCTGACAACAGCCGCAGCGATCCCTTACTACACGGGGCAATACGCGCCTTCGCCTTCCAATGGCTATTCCCTGCGGGGTTTCGGAATTGTAACAATCGGCGCGGGACTGGAAGATTTCACCCATCCTGCAACAGAAATGGGAGACCAGCTTCGGCTTACCATCAGAAAAAACCTCGACGATACACTCCGGAATTCTTTATTAACTTCGGTAATAACGCTGTTTTTTGCAGTGTTAATCGCAATACGGCTTGCGTCATTCTTTACAAAAAATATCACGAACCTTGTTAACGGTGTGTCCCGTTTCAGGGCAGGCGAGCGGCAATTCCGTTTCACCGCACCGGTGAAAGACGAATTCGGTACCCTGGCGGATGCTTTTGACAGTATGGCCGATAATATCGAAGGAAGTGAGAGCGGGCCCGTTACAATAACCGACATGGATCATAAAATCATTTATATGAATGAAAAAGGCCTAAAAATGCTGAATATATCATTACAGGAAGCTTCCGGGATGATATACAGTGAGGTCAGTCTTTATCCACAGGGTACGAAGTATGACCCGGTCGCTGCTTTTATGAGTGGTATAGAATCCGAGGCATTTTTCCACGAAGCATCCCAACGATACATGAAAGGCGTTGCGCGCTATTTTCTTGACGAAAACGGTAACAGGATCGGTTTTATCATTTCAAGCATGGATGTAACGGAAATTCAAACCGCAATGCAAGCTGCGGATCAGGCCAGTAAAGCAAAGGGTGATTTCCTCTCCAATATGAGCCATGAAATCCGTACTCCGCTTAACGCCATTATCGGCATGACCGCAATGGGAACATCTGCAACAGATCCCGGCAGAAAAGATTATTGCCTCAATAAAATCGACGATGCTTCAAAACATCTACTTGGAGTCATCAACGATATTCTGGACATGTCCAAAATAGAAGCAAACAAACTGGAGCTTTCTCCAACCAAATTCAATTTTGAAAAAATGCTTAAAAGGGTGTTTGACGTTGTAGGTTTCCGCGTAGACGAAAAACGGCAGGATCTGGATGTTCGCGTTGATAAAAATATTCCGCTTATGATAATCGCCGACGAACAACGGCTTGCACAGGTTATCACAAACCTCTTGTCCAACGCCGTAAAGTTTACGATGGAAGAGGGATCTATTCGGCTTAATGCGAAACTTTTGTCAGACGAAGACGGCTTATGTACAATCCAGATTGATGTTAAAGATAACGGCATTGGAATCAACGAAGAACAAATGTCACGCATGTTTAATGTGTTTGAACAGGCCGAACGAAGCACGTCCCGTAAGTTTGGCGGTACCGGGCTTGGCCTTGCAATATCAAAGAGAATCGTTGAGATGATGGGCGGCAAAATATGGATTGAGTCCGAGTTGAACAAAGGCTCTGTTTTTAGTTTTACCGTACAGGCAAAGCATGGCCATGAAAGCAAAGAAAGCCTGTTACTCTCCGGCGTAAGTTGGGAAAATGTACGCGTCATTGCGGTGGATGATGAGCCGCACGTAATAGAATATTTTTCGGATCTTAGTAAACAATTTAATATCCACTGTGATGTCGCAGCCTCGGGTGAAGATGCCATGGCGTTAATCAGAAAAAATGGTCCGTATGACTTGTATTTTGTAGACTGGAAAATGCCTCAAATGAACGGTATTGAATTGTCAAGGTTAATTAAAAATGAAAATGCCGGTAATCCCGTCATTGTGATGATCTCTTCCACAGATTGGAACAGCATTGAAGCTGAAGCGAAAAGAGCCGGCGTAGACAGGTTTTTGCAGAAACCACTGTTTTCATCTGCGATTGCAGAATGTATTAATGAATATCTGGGAAATCCGGCAGAAGCCGGGACGAACAAGGACACCAGCAATTTCGCTGGCTGTCATCTGCTGTTGGCTGAAGACATGGAAATTAACCGGGAGATCGTTATTGCGATGCTGGAGCCGACAAATCTGGAAATAGACTGCGCAGGAAATGGAGAAGAAGCGGTAAAACTTTTCACAGAGAATCCCGAACGCTATGACTTGGTTTTTATGGATCTGCAAATGCCCGAAGTAGACGGATTTGAAGCTACACGAAGAATCAGAGCGCTGGATATCCACCGGGCGAAGAATGTACCTATCATCGCAATGACAGCGAACGTCTTCAAAGAAGACATTGAACATTGCCTGGAAGCGGGTATGAACGATCACGTAGGTAAACCTCTGGATTTTGATGAAGTGCTAAAACGGCTGCAAAAGTACTTGCCAAAGAACGCCGGTTAGTAAAGATAAATTACGATACTAAACTACATAAGTGAGGATAAAATGGTAAAAGTAGATGATTTTGATCTTGATAAATACGTCAGAAAAGTTCCGGATTTCCCAAAAAAAGGGATACTGTTTTATGACATAACCAGTATCCTTGCGCAGCCGGAAGCTTTTCAATATTGCGTTGAGTGCATGGTGGACATTTACCGCGACAAGGAAATACACGCTGTAGCCGCCATTGAAGCCCGGGGCTTTCTTATTGCTGCCCCCTACGCGGTCCGAATGGGAATACCCCTGATTCCTATCCGGAAAAAAGGTAAGCTCCCGGGCATCACCCTCTCCAAAAAATACGACCTTGAATACGCTCAAGCCGAAATTGAAGTCCACCGGGCGGATGTTCCCGATGGCAAGCGAATACTCCTCGTTGACGACTTAATAGCTACCGGGGGAACCTTAAACGCAGCCCGGGCTCTTCTTAACGCCGGAGGCGCGGATGTTCCCGAAATCTTCGGGATAGTCGGACTCCCCTTCCTGAATTACCAAAAAGTTCTCGATCCAACACCGGTAACCACTTTGATAAACTATCACGGGGAGTGATAATCACGCGATCCTAAAGTCCCAGGAGACACCGATTCAAAACATTCTCCAGATACTCCTGCTTGCCGCTGGTAATGCCGGTTTTGCCGTAGCTTCCCGTATGTGCAATTTTGGCTAGATGTTCGAACGTCATTTGACCCTTGTCGAATTTTGCGCCATCGCCGGTGTTAAATGAGGCATAACGTTTTTTAACAAATCCCGGTATATTTCCGTCGCTGATGATTCTCTGGGCGACTTCAAGGCCAACCGCAAATGCGTCCATACCTCCGATATGGGCGAGGAAGAGATCCGCGGGATCAACCGAGTTACGGCGAATTTTTGCGTCAAAATTAAGGCCCCCTGTTGTAAAGCCGCCGGCTTTCAAAATGGCGTACATGGCCAGGGCAGTATCATAATAACTCATTGGGAATTGATCGGTATCCCAACCGTTACAAAAGTCACCCCTATTGGCGTCTACGGAGCCGAAAAGCCCTGCCGCCGCTACGGTTTCAAGCTCATGAAAAAGATCATGGCCGGCGAGTTCGGCGTGGTTGGCTTCAATGTTCAGGCGGAAGTCCTTGTCCAGGCCGTAATGGCGTAAAAATCCAATGACCGTTTCGGTATCGAAATCGTATTGGTGCTTGGAAGGTTCCATTGGTTTAGGCTCTATGTAAAACACGCCTTTAAAACCCTGCTTGCGGGCATAATCCCGGGCCATACCCAGGAAACGGGCCATGTGATCCTTTTCTTTTTTAAGATCCGTGTTCAGGAGGCTCATATAACCTTCCCTGCCGCCCCAGAAAGTATAGCCCAAACCGCCAAGTTCCATGGTTGCGTCTATAGCGGCTTTTACCTGGGCCGCCGCGAGTGCCACTACTCCAAATTCAGGATTGGTGGCGGCCCCATTCATATAGCGGGGATGGCTAAACAGATTCGCCGTTCCCCATAGGAGCTTAACTCCGGTGGCTTTCTGGAGTTTCTTTGCCCTGGCAACCAGAGTAAAAAGATTCTTCTCGCTCTCGGCGGAGCTTGCACCTTCAGGCGCCATGTCGCGATCGTGGAAGCAGTAAAAATTTACACCCAGTTTGGTGAAAAACTCAAAGGCAGCGTCCAACTTATGTTCCGCCGCTTCCATTGCGGTTTTCGCGTCACTGGTCCAGGGATGAATGTGCGTAGCGGAACCAAAGGGATCGGTTCCGTCGGCGCAGAAACTGTGCCAGTAAGCCACAGCAAAACGCAGATGATCCTTCATCTTTTTTTTGCCGACTTTTTTCTCCGGATCGTAATACTTAAAGGCAAGAGGATTGTCGCTCTTGGGCCCTTCGTATTTAATTTTTTTTATTTTAGGAAAGTATTCTTTTTTTCCCGTGTAATAATCCGCCATAATTGCCTCCTTATTTGTATGCGTCCCTACGGGCCGCGCACGAAAAGAAATTTATTAAACCGCGGCTATTCAGCCGCAGCCGTGTAAAGCGGGCTTAAAGCCCCAAGGTACCTGGAATAAACCGCGTAGGCCTTGTCATAGGCCGCCACGTCCTTCTTGTTAGGCTTAACTGTTCCGCCGCCTTCCAGCACAACGTGTTCATCGGTCAATGCTTCTATCGTGGTCTTTTTTGTATCTGGCCCGGGAGAGTTCTTCGCCAGATGCTTTTGCATCTGAAGGCACCAGATGGCCTGTATCGCACCGCCCATAGCAGCGGCTTCCGCGCTGGCCGGAATTCTCACCGGCAAATTCGTCACGTTAGCCGCAATGCTTTGCCAGATGGGACTTTTGGAGCCGCCGCCCGTCAACCGGATTTCTTTTGCCTTAAAGCCCAGTGAGTTGAATCCTTCAAGCCCTATCCTCATGCCAAAGATGGCGGCTTCCAGCGCGGCGCGTGCCAGGTTTTCCCGCTTAAAGTTTGCAGGGGTAATACCATTAACGCTGGCCCTGCCGTTGGGCAGATTGGGCGTACGCTCGCCGTTGAAGAAAGGAAGTACCACAACTCCATCCGCGCCGATGGGCGCTTTGGCGGCTTCCCCATCAAAAGCTTTCACATCCAAACCGAAGAGGCTCCGGAATTCTTCGCTTGCAACGGTGCAGTTCATCGTGCAGAGAAGGGGAAGCCAGCCGCCGGTTGAAGAGCAGAAGGCGGCGAGGTCCCCTGTAGGATCAATCACGGGTTTTTTTGAAAAACCAAACAAAGTGCCGGAAGTTCCAAGACTCATGGTAAGGAAGCCATCCCGCACGGTACCGGTACCTATGGCGCTCATCATGTTATCGCCGCCTCCGGACGCGACCAGCGTACCTTCGGGAATTCCGTAAAGTGCCGCTGCTGCTTTACTCACTTTACCGGCGGCTTCGCCCGACTTGATGAGCGGCGGAAGCCATTTTTCCAAATCAGGGGAAATGTACTTGCACACGACAGAAGACCATTTCCGCTGGCGGACATCAAAAAGTGCGGTACCCGAAGCGTCGCCGTATTCGGCGCAGTACACTCCCGTTAAAAGAAAATTGACGTAATTGTGGGGAAGGATAACATGCCGCAATTTAGCAAAAGCTTTTGGTTTGTGGTTCTTCAGCCACTGAACTTTTGGCGCGGTGTAGCCAGGCCGCATGGGGAGTCCGGTTTTGGCGATAAGCTTTTTTTCTCCTCCCGCCATTTTAGTGAGCTCCTCACATTCGGCGGCGGTGGAGGTATCGCACCAGAGCTTGACGTTGTATACGGCTTTTCCTTTTTCATCCAGAGGCACAAAACTGTGCTGGTGGCCGGAAACACCGATAGCTGCAATAGTGCTTTTAACGGTTTTGTCTATCTTGTCAAAACAAGTTTTCAAGGCCGCATCATACCACTCGGCTTTTTGCTCCCTTGTACCATCGTTCTCGGCAATCATGTCCACTGCCGCCTGTGATTGGGCGACGATGTTTTTCTTTTCGTAATCATACACAAGCAGCTTGCAGCTCTGGGTTCCCAGATCTATTCCGCATACGGTTTTCATGATGCCCTCCGTTTTTTACTATTTTACAAGACCACGGTAAATTTGTCCATTTATTCTGATTCGTGGCGAGGGTTTATTGATTTGACAAAACTCCCCGGTAATGCAAAAACTATTATATGAAACGCTTTCTTTACCTTGGTTTGGCTCTTACGGGCCTTTTGGCATTGACAACTTTTTTTGTCTCCCTGTACCAGTCGCTCAGGCTTAATACCCTTGCCCCGGAACCGGGAGCGGCTCTTGTATATCATTATGCTTTATATATTCCGGACAACCGTAATTCGTTTTTTGAGGGAATAATCCGGGGAGCCGAACAAGCTGCGGAGGAATTGGATTCGGCGATTTCAATTCATTCAATTGATCCGGCCAAAAATGAACTGGAATTTGCCGCTTTTAGCGGAGTAGACGGGGTAATTGTCTGCCCGTATCTGGACGATGTTTTAGCGCGGCGGCAGATGGAAAAGCTTAAAGCGCTTCAAATGCCGGCAGTACTGATTAACCACAATCTGCCCAGTGATCAGCCCTGGCCTTTTATCGGCATAAATAACTTTGATTTGGGGCGGCGAATTGGTCTTGTGCTGCCTGAATACCCTGAGCAAATACGGCTGGCGGTTGTATACAGCGACAAAGCGCCGGGAATTTATACAGAACGGGAACTGGTGGAAATGGGAATATCCGCTTCTTTGGGAGAGCGCCTTTCCGGTTCAATTGTACGGTACAGGACAAACCTTAACCCGCTGGACGCGGAAGCGCTTTTATTGAGGATCTTTCGCAGCCCGGGCATCCGTTCCAGCACAGCCGGAATCGGGAATACCGCGGTAATACCTCATTCCTTACAGGTCGTGGTGGAACGTCCCAGTGTTAAAGACGAGCTTGCCGTTAATACAATAGTTTTTACCGATCCGGAGGATACCATTGCGGCGGCTCAGACCCTGGTAGATTTAAATCTGGTGGGGCAGATACGGATTATTGGTTTCGGTGACGATCCGGGAGTAATAGAAAGCCTTCGAAAAGGAATCGTCAGCGCTTCTGTAGTAATCAACCCCGAACGAATTGGCTACGAAGCGGTCCATTCCCTGGCCGATCTTCGTACTATTGGCTATACTTCCGCGTCTATTGATACAGGAATAGAAATTATAACAGGCAGCGGACAATAATATGAGATCAATACCATGAACCCAATGAAGAAATTTCACCGATCATTTAGTGTTCAGATAATTCTAAGTGTTCTTGGGACGTTTTTTCTTTTGACGCTCAGTACAGCTTATATTCTGTTCAGCAACCGGAAAATACAACAGCTTTCGGAACGTAGTTTTGAACAGGAACGGTTTCTTATGTCCGTTCAGGAAGATCTGGCTTCTTATGAAAAACCTTTGATAGAATTCCTGTCCAGCCTGTCTTCCAATGCCCTGGCTCAAATTCTTATCGATACCCAGTCCCTGCGGCAGAAGCTTCCTGTTTACCGGCAGATCCGTGGGAATCCCGCAGACTTGAAGGAACGGGAACTGTACGCTCTGATTTTTTATTATCTTAACCTGGCGGAGGAAGCTATCGAAGAAAAACGGGGCCGGAATATTTCCGCTTATACGTCAATTTACGAAGAGATGGTAACACTCAGAGAATACATAAACAGGGAAATAGATACGATTAGTACCGGACGCTTCCGATCCCAGCTGGGAGCTTACGAACATTTTCTCGCGGAATCCGGAAATATACAGTTGTGGAATTTTATCTTCGTCATTTCCATGTCCGCATTTTCCATGCTTATTTTGCTTTTTTCACTGAACCGTTTTACCGATCCCCTGATCAAGCTTTCCGCCATGACAAGAGAACTTTCGGAAGGTAATTTTGCCATACCCGATATGGAAATCAGCCGGGGATCGGTAGATGAACTGGATCAGGTTATTGAGGCATTTAACCACATGAAGACCGAAATCAGTAAATACATCGAAGAGATCCGTCGTCAGGAAAATCTTAAACAGGAATTTATGCAGGAAAAAATGCGGAACATGAAGATGGAAGGGCTGGTCAGACACATGGAAATTTACGCCCTACAAGCGCAGATGAATCCACATTTTCTCTTTAATACGATTAACACCAGTATGCAGCTTGCGATCGTTGAAGGGGCAGAAAGAACTGGTGAATACATGGATTACATGGCGCGGCTTTTCAGGCATATTATCAGGAACAAGGAAATTGTAGTGCCGTTGAGCCATGAGGTAAAAGGACTGGATTATTATTTTTATTTGCTGAAGGTACGTTTTCCGCGAAACCTGGATCTTGGAATGGAATGTGCGGAAGAACTTCTGGATATCAAGGTTCCGGTTTCCATTTTACAGCCCCTTGTAGAAAATTGCATCATACATGCGTTTAAGGGCGCCGGTGAAGAATTTCCACGGAGCATTAATGTCAAGGCAGAGCGTAATAGCAGCCATCTGATAATCTCGGTGGCTGATAACGGGCAGGGAATTAACCGGGAAACAGTGGAAGAACTGCTGCATCCGCAATCTATTGACGAGTCTTCCGTGTCCAGGGTGATGGGTTTAAAAAATGTAATCCAGCGCCTCTACTTCTTTTATCCTGACGATCCAAACGTAGTGGCGATAAAAACGGGGACAGAAGGAACAGTTATAATTATCCAAATTGATACGGAGAGAGAGCCATGTTTAGCGTTCTAATCGTAGATGACGAAGAGCCTGTACTTGAAAGCTATGAATTTATGCTGAACGCTTTCTCCGAAGACGGTGCAACGCCTGAAGATGGCGCAATTCCGGAAGAAGGTGAAAAGAAGAGTCCATTTACCCTGGCGGGAAAAGCCCGCACCGGTTATGAAGCCCTAAGGCTGATCCACGAGACTGAGCCTGATATTGTTTTTATGGATATTAATATTCCTACCATAGACGGCCTTGCGGTATTGGAAGATGTATATAAAAAATTTCCCCGCATGATCATTATCCTCTCTACCGCCTATGAACG
>Ga0082212_10007916_pt1 | contig 13968 bp, 12 predicted proteins | sample TergutNt197P3_FD_71548 | JGI IMG/M metagenome (GOLD analysis project Ga0082212, IMG submission 71548) | Neocapritermes taracua P3 segment gut microbial communities from Petit-Saut dam, French Guiana - Nt197 P3 | ecosystem: Host-associated > Arthropoda: Insects > Digestive system > Gut ... | reverse complement strand
ATAAAAAATATGGCAACAGCAATAATAAAAGTACCTTTTCGAGAGGACATGCTACAGCAAATAGATTTGTATGTAGAAAAAAAAATGGTGCGTTCACGTGCCGACTTGATTCTTTCTGCTACCGAAATGTATATCCGGCGGAAACGCGAATGGCAAAATTTGTTTTCGTATGGAGAACAATTATCCTCTAAAAATAATTTGTCGGAAGACGATGTGATGGACGAAATAAAAGCCTTCCGAAACAATAAATGAAAATAGTTCTTGATACCAATATCTTTGTTTCATCATTCTTTTGGGGCGGTAATCCTCGTAAAATAATGGAAAGGGTAATTAATGGGGAAGATGTTTTGTTTATCTGTAAGGAAATTTTACAGGAAATAGCATCGGTTATGGCTCGTCCAAAATTCAGTGTAAATGATGAATATATTGCCCTTTTCATACATTCGATTGAGGATGTTGCCAACCGCGTTGTCCTTATTGGTGTAGTGCAAAATATCTGCCGTGACAGAAATGATGATAAAATTTTGGAATGTGCTTTGCTTGCAAATGCCGATTATATAATCACAGGAGACGCGGATTTATTGACACTTAAAGAATACAGAAATATAAGGATAATAACTCCAAGCGAATACATAACTAATTTAACGTAAACTCAATACAAAAATATACCGTTAGGAATTAAAATAAAGATAAATTTATACACGTATGAAAAAAGCATTTATTTTTTTAGCTGAAGGCTTTGAAGAAACCGAGGCAGTTGCCGCTATGGATGTATTGCTTCGTGGAGAAATAGACTTAACATCCGTTTCTATCACAGGTAACTTACTTGTGACCGGTGCACATGGTATTGCTGTTGCTGCCGATACGCTTTTTGAAAACGCAGATCTTTCATCTGGGGATATGTTGGTTTTGCCGGGAGGAATGCCGGGAGCTGCGAATCTCAATGCACATGCCGGCGTAAAAAGCGCTTTGGAACAATACGCTGCAAACGGAAAGAAAATTGCCGCGATTTGCGCCGCTCCCTTGGTTTTAGGCGGCTTGGGTTTATTACAAGGAAAAAAAGCAACGGCTTACCCGGGTTACGAATCAAGCCTGAGAGGCGCAACTTACGTCAATAGTCCGGTTGTTAAAGACGGAAACATCATCACCGGACGAGGACCCGGATTCGCCTTGCAATTCGGGTTAGCAATCGTAGAGGAACTTCAGGGAAAAGCAAAAGCCGACGAAGTGGCCGAGGGCTTGTTGCTGAAATAAGGCTCCGTATCTACTTTCCTATACACCAAAGCCGGTTGGCTGTACGGATGATAAACTGTTTCCCGACGACAGCCATCGACGCTCGGCAAGTCTCGCTCCCACCCTCCAATTCGTTTGTTGCGATGATTTCCGCCGGTTTTTTCGGATCGCCGGACGGCTTCATCACGATCGTTGTTCCCTGTTCCGACAGCACATAAATTTTCCCGTCGGCGTAAACAGGGGATGGGTTCAAAGAGCCGATTCTTAACCTTGTATCCCAAAGAAATTCACCTGTAGCTGCATCCAAACAGGTGAATGCGCCGTTTTCCGAGGCTGTATAAAGACAGGGTTTTACATACAGATACGAAGACATCATAGGCGTATTGCGTTTTTGTTCCCATACAATATGGGTTGCCGTACAGTTTCCTTGACCATCGGGACGAACCGCCCGAATAGGGTTAGTGCTTGCTGTTGATGCATAAACCAAACCATCCCCGATGACGGGCGATGGTACACAAGGTTCACCTTCATTGTCGATTGTCCATATCAGTCTGCCGTTTTCCGGATCGAATCCCTGAATCACATTACCTGCCGAACTGATAATCTGATCCTTACCATTGACTTGCATCACCGCCGGCGTAGCGTGCCCAAGACGCGACAGACCCCGCATTCCCCGCCAACGTTCTTTGCCTGTGTTCTTGTCAAGAGCGAGCAAATATCCTTTATCCCATGGTTGATGCCAGCCGAGTCCTTTCGGTTCTTCCCGATTGCTTTGATCGACAGCCAAAATCAACAGGTCGCCGTACAGGATTGGTGAAGTTCCCATATTGTGTTGGGAATAAAAATGCAAGTCGGAATTGATCCAGCGAACGTTACCGTTGAAGTCCATCGCCACAAAACTGCCTCCGCTGAAAACTGCAAAAACAGTGTTGCCGTCCGTAACAGGCGTCGGGGTTGCATAAGAGTTCATCGGATGCCGGAACTGTTCGCGTTCCTGCTTAAATACTGTTTTGTTCCATAAAATATTGCCGGTCTTTCGATCCACGGCAATGACATGGCAATTTTCACCGTCTTCTGTCGTTGTAGTCAGGAAGATATGATTGTTCCATACAATTGGAGAAGACCATCCCTCGCCCGGAATATCCGTTTTCCATGCAATGTTTTCCCCGGCGCTCCAACTCACCGGCAGACCGGTAGCTTTGGAAATTCCCTGTCCATTGGGACCGCGAAATCCAACCCAGTTCTCCGGCTCCTGAGCCGAAGCTGTAAGTAATGTTATAATACAACAGACATAAAGAAGAATCGTTTGTTTCATAATATATCCTTGAATAATTATTTAATTTGTGAACAAATCTACATCTTTTTTTTGAATTAGCAAATAGCATGAGCGTATATTTTTACGATCATTGGTATTTTTCATCCGCCTACGTGTAATCTGAAAATTTAGTGCTAACTTTGCATGCTAATTTGGAAAAATATTCTTATGGGAAAAATAATTGCCATAGCTAATCAGAAAGGGGGAGTAGGGAAAACGACTACTGCGATTAATTTAGCTGCTTCATTAGCTGCCTTGGATAAAAAGGTTCTGATGGTAGATGCCGACCCGCAGGCAAATGCATCGTCGGGTTTGAGTGTCGATGTAAGAAATTTGGAAAAAACGATTTACGAATGTATAGTCAACGGCGTTGATCCCCAAGAAGCAATACTCACGACGGAACTACCGAATCTTTCGATACTTCCGTCGCACATTGATTTGGTAGGGGCGGAAATTGAAATGTTAAATTTTCAACACAGGGAAAAAGTATTGAAAGATTTATTGGAAAAAATAAGAATCCGGTATGATTACATTTTGATTGATTGTTCTCCCTCTTTGGGGTTGATAACCGTTAATTCGTTAACGGCTGCCGATTCGGTCATTATCCCCGTACAATGTGAGTATTTTGCCTTGGAAGGGATTTCTAAATTGCTGAATACCATAAAAATTATTAAATCAAAATTAAATCCCAAATTGGAAATCGAAGGATTCTTGCTCACGATGTACGATTCCCGTTTGCGATTGGCAAATCAGGTGTATGAAGAAGTGAAAAAGCATTTCGGAGAGATGGTTTTCACCACCGTTATCCAACGTAACATCAAATTAAGCGAAGCTCCGAGCCACGGACAGCCGGTATTACTGTATGATCCCGACTCAAGAGGCTCGCACCAACATATGCTGCTGGCGAAAGAATTGATTGTAAAAAACAAAAAATAATATGGCAAAACAAAACAGATCGGCTCTGGGGAGAGGCATTGAAGCTCTAATCACAATGGACGATTTGAACACGGGCGGTTCTTCTTCCATCAATGAAGTGGAATTATCAAAAATTGAAGCGAATCCCGACCAGCCCCGTTCGGTGTTCGATCGGGAAACCTTGGAAGAATTGGCTGCATCCATCAAAGCATTGGGAATCATTCAGCCGATTACTTTACGGGAAACACAGCCGGATAAATACCAAATCATTTCCGGCGAAAGAAGATACAGGGCTTCGTTATTAGCAGGATTGACATCGGTTCCGGCATATATTAAAAAAGCCGGCGACGAAGATTTGATGGAAATGGCGTTAATAGAAAATATTCAAAGGGAAGATTTGAATGCCATTGAAATCGCTTTGGCGTTTCAAACTTTAATCGAGAAACATAATCTTACACAAGAAAGATTAAGCGAGCGTGTCGGGAAAAAACGGGCTACTATCGCTAATTTCTTGCGAATATTGAAGTTGCCTGCCGAAATCCAAATCGGATTGAAAGATAAGAAAATTGATATGGGACATGCCAAATCATTACTTTCATTGGATGACCCTTCTACCCAATTAATGGTATATGAACAAATCTTGGAATACGGTTTTCCTGTACGTCGAACCGAAGAGATTGTTAAAGAGCTCAACAGAACCGATCCAGCCGAATTGCCGGATGCTGTTCTTTCCAAACCCAAACGGAAGATATCTCACGAATACGATGAATTGAAAAATCAATTGGCTTCTTTCCTGGGTGTTAAAGTTTCACTTTCCTGTAATGAAAAAGGCGCCGGAAAAATCAATATCCCCTTTGAAAATGAAAAAGAATTACAGAGAATTTTACAGGTCTTTGATTCTATAAAAAATATTTCGTAATTTCGCTGGTTCAATCAGTAGCATAAAAAAATTGAAACGATATATCAGCCTCACAGCAGTTTTGCTTTGTCTTTTTACTGTTTGTTGTTTAGCTCAGACGGTTGATATTTCCGTAAATGATGGTATTCCGGTTTCGGAAAGTTTGTTGATTCAGATTGATACGGTGCGTATTGATTCGCTTGTATATGAAAAGCTACTGTTAAAGACGGAAAAATTTTCCCCCGATTCGAAAAAAGCAACGATTTATGCGGCGATTTTTCCGGGTTTGGGGCAGGTATACAATCGAAAATATTGGAAATTGCCGTTGGTTTACGGAAGTTTCATCGGATGTGCGTATGCAATCAATTGGAACGGAAATCAATATTCTGGTTATAGAAAAGCCTATATTGATTTTATTGACGAAGATCCTGACACCAATTCTTGGGATGCTTACCGGTATGGTAATTACCAAAGGACAGAGTTTGATGAATGGACGGAGGATATGAAACGAAATTTTGCAAATACCTTGAAATCGGCGAGGGATTACCACCGGCGCAACCGGGATTTAAGTTATATCGTTACGGTAGGGGTATATGCTTTATGGATTATTGATGCTTATGTTGATGCTCAATTATTCAATTTTGACGTTAGCCCCGACTTAAGTATGCGTATAGAGCCGGTACTGTTCGATCGTACACCCGGTGGCAACCGTTCAATCGGGATGCAACTGAGTTTTGCTTTTTGATAACAATAAAATAAATATATATGAAGAAACTCTTATTTTTACTTGCTTTCTTTTCATGTTGTTATTCGTATGCGCAAATTACGGATTTGGAGGAGAGAATAGAAAGAATGAAAAACGAAGAAAAGATAATGCTTGAGGATGATCTGGACGATGATCAAGATGACGATCAGGACGATTTAAACCTTGAACCGGATTTTGAGTTCATCGTTCCGGATGAATGGGAAACAAATTTTGATAATCTTTTGAATTCATGGTATGTAGCTAATTATACAAACAAAATCAATCACGCGGGTTATCGGGAAAACACCCCGACAAGTGATTGGGAATACATGGAGCGGCTATCTAAATTGCCGAATGTTATCGAATTACCTTACAATGCAACTGTCAGGACCTACATAAACTATTATGTGGAACGAAAGCGGGATTTGGTAGAAAATATGTTGGGTTTGGAATCCTTTTATTTTCCGATGATTGAAGAAACCTTGGATAAATACGGATTACCGTTGGAATTGAAATACTTGGTTGTTATAGAATCGGCATTGAATCCGGTAGCTCTTTCTAAAGCCGGCGCTTCGGGTCTTTGGCAGTTTATGTTAGCAACCGGAAAAATCTATGGATTGGAAATTAACAGTTTAATTGACGACAGGCGCGACCCGATCAAATCAACTGATGCTGCTTGCCGCCATCTGAAAGACTTGTATGAAACATATAACGATTGGAACTTAGCTATTGCCGCCTACAATTGTGGAGGCGGAAATGTGAATAAAGCAATCAAGCGCGCCAATGGGAAAAAAGATTTTTGGACAATTTATCCTTATCTTCCCAAAGAAACCCGTTCCTATCTCCCTCTTTTCATCGCAGCTAACTATGTGATGAATTATTACGCCAATCATCAATTATATCCTGCCCGAACCCCATTGCCGCTTGCCGTTGACACGGTCATGGTCGATAAAATGATTCATTTCGACCAGATTGCCGAAATTTTGCAAATGGACAAAGAAATGCTTCGTGCGTTGAATCCGCAATATAAAAGGGATATAATTCCCGGAAATTATCAGCCGCAAATTCTGACATTACCGGCAATGCAAGCCTATGCTTTTGTTGAAAAGGAAGATGAAATTGAATCCCATCGTGCCGATGAATTGTTTACCAACCGGACATATATCGAGAGTGGTACGACAGCCGCCAATCGCAGCGAGAAAATAACGCATAAAGTGGTCAGAGGGGAAACCGTATTAACAATCGCGCACAAATATGGAGTAACCGCAGCGAATGTCCTCAGGTGGAATAACCTGAAATCCAACGTTGTGGCTGCCGGAAGGAATTTGATTTTGTATGTCGATAACGGAGGAGTCAGAATCCAGAATGCCACCACCGCTTCAACCGCAACAGCCCAAAGGACTACTACTTCAGCCACAGCCAGCAAGTCGCCTGCTGCCACGGTTCAATACAGAGTGAAAGCCGGCGATTCTTATTATTCAATCGCCCAAAAATATCCGGGGTACAGTTCCGCTGATTTGATGAGATTAAATAATAGAACCTCTTCCGCTTTGAGAGTCGGACAATATATCGTAGTTCCCAAAATATAATTTTTAATTCTTAATTTTTAATTTTTAATTACAAAGTCGGCATGGATGATTCGGAAAAAATAAAATCGACCGAAAATGAAATGATTCAGGAGGCGTTTAATCACTTACTCGCATTTTATTCCAATTCGAATCACCGGCAGAAATTCGATATAATTAAAAAGGCGTTTCGTTTTGCCAACAAAGCCCATAAAGGAGCCAAACGCCTTTCGGGAGAGCCTTACATTATGCATCCGCTTGCCGTAGCGCAAATTGTATGCGAAGAAATGGGATTGGGCTCGACTTCTATCAGTTCGGCTTTATTACACGATGTAGTTGAAGATTCCGATTATACGGTAGAAGATATTGAAAAACTTTTCGGTTCAAAAATCGCTCAAATCGTTGACGGATTAACGAAAATTTCAGGCGGTATATTTGCAGAAGCGGCCTCCGCTCAAGCTGAAAATATGCGGAAATTGTTAGTTACTATGGCGGAAGATATTCGGGTAATCCTGATAAAAATAGCAGACCGTCTGCATAATATGCGTACATTGGGCTCGCTGCCACCCGCCAAACAGTATAAAATTTCCGGTGAGACCATGTTCTTGTATGCTCCTTTGGCACATCGCTTGGGACTTTTTACCATAAAGACCGAGTTGGAAGATTTGAGTTTCAAATACGAACATCCGGATGAATATGCGCTAATCATGCGGAAATTGGAAGAGACAGCGGTTACGCGGGGGAAAATCTACGATAATTTTGTAAAACCGCTCGATCCTAAATTTTCCGAATCAAGTATCAAGTACCGGATGCATGAGCGGGTCAAATCGGTCTATTCCATTTGGAATAAGATGCAAACAAAAAATATTGATTTTGAAGCTGTTTATGATTTGTTTGCCGTCCGGATTGTCTTTACGCCCAAACCGAATATAGACGTAAAGAAACAGTGCTGGGAGATTTATACCATTGTCACCGATATGTATAAAATACACCCCGGTCGAATCCGCGATTGGGTGAGCCGTCCCAAAGCCAACGGATATCAAGCGCTCCATCTAACAGTTATGGGACCGGACGGTCAATGGGTGGAAGTCCAAATCCGTAGCGAACAGATGGACGAAATTGCCGAAAAAGGATTTGCCGCCCATTGGAGGTATAAAGAAAACGGTGAACAATATGTTATTGATGAACAAACAGAATTAGACCGTTGGTTGGAACGGATACAGGATGTGCTGGAAGCTCCCAGTCCAAGCGCTATGGACTTTTTAGATACGATTAAGTTAAATCTGTATGCCTCTGAAATATTTGCATTCACACCCAAAGGAGCCATTAAAGTCCTGCCGCAAGACGCTACTGCATTGGATTTTGCTTATGAAATCCATACCGATTTGGGCGATAAATGTATCGGGGCAAAAGTCAACCACCAATTGGTTCCATTGAGCTACAAATTGTCTTCAGGGGATCAGGTTGAAATTTTAACATCCCGTACGCAATCGCCTCATCAGGAATGGTTGAATTATGTTACAACGGCGAAAGCAAAAACGAAAATCGAGATTTCGCTAAAAAAACAAAAAAAGGAAAAAACGAAAAAAGGAGAAGAGCATTTAGAAGAATGGTTGAAGAATGCGCAAATCGAATTAAGCGCTGCGGTTATAGACAAACTTCTCGGATTTTACGGTTACCCTAAAAAAGACGCTTTCTTTTACGCGATAGCCGAAAAGCAGTTGGAATTACCTGAAAATCCGCAAAAAATATTCAGAGATAAAACAGATAATGTCTTCGTTCAATATATGAAAAAAGCTTTTAACATGGGCGCTCCGGCATCCGCTAAGGAAAACGAAGAAGCGAAAGACAAAGAAACGCATTTTGACGCCCGGCAAATAGATAGAAAGAAAACCTATACCCTTGATGAAGCCGATTATCAGGATAAATACATTGCGGCTTCCTGCTGCAATCCGATTCCCGGAGATGAAGTCTTGGGATTTATCAGGGACGACGGACAATTGGAAATCCACAAACGCTCCTGTAATCAGGCGCTCACAATAAAAACCCGGTTTGGCGACCGCATCATTTCTTGTAATTGGGCAGGTCATAAATCATTCTCTTTACCCAATACAATCGAAATAAAAGGAATTGATCGCATAGGTATCTTAAATGAAATAACACAGGTAATCACAAATGACTTTTCGGTAAACATGCGAAAATTAATGATTGATGCAAACGGGGGAGTTTTTAAAGGAACAATTGAAGTAATGATACATGATGTAGATGATATTAATCAATTATCGAACCGGTTAATGAAAATAAAAGGCATAGAAAGCGTGAAACGGACGATTGAATAAAAAAATAAGATATATATAATATGGAAAACAAACAATTCTCAACTAACTTAAATCCTTTGGTTCGGCACTTGAACAAGGCTGCTAACGATTTCACAAAACAAGACATCATTCAATTTATTGAAGATAAAGAGATAAAGATGCTTAATTTTCGTTACGTAGGAGGTGACGGCAGGTTGAAGTCGCTTAATTTTGTAGTGAGTGATACCGCTTATTTAGACCAGATTTTATCGCATGGGGAACGCATCGACGGATCAAGTTTATTCTCATTTATGGAAGCCGGTTCGAGCGACTTGTATGTTATTCCGAAATTCAGAACCGCATTTTTAGACCCTTTTGCCGACTTACCAACCCTTTGCCTGTTATGCTCCTATTACACCAAAGACGGAAAGCCGATGGAGATTTCACCCGAATATATTCTAAAAAAGGCGGCTCAGTCGTTTAAAAACGTTACAGGAATGGAATTTCAAGCAATGGGCGAGTTGGAATACTATGTGATTGGGGAAAAAGAAGAATATTTCATGGCAACAGACCAGAAAGGCTACCATGAATCTTCACCCTTCGCAAAATTTGAAGATTTCCGCATGGAAACCATGTATATGATTGCCTGTGCGGGCGGAAAGGTGAAATATGGCCACTCCGAAGTGGGAAATTTTACCTTAGGAAACAAAATCTACGAACAAAACGAAATCGAGTTTTTGGTTACGGATGTTGAAGAAGCAGCCAATCAGCTTATCATTGCAAAATGGATTATTCGTAAATTAGCGCATCAATACGGCTTGGATGTTACGTTTGCTCCCAAGATAACAGCGGGAAAGGCGGGAAGCGGTATGCACATTCACACTTGTATAGTAAAAGACGGAAAAAATCAATATGTAACCGACGGCAAACTGAATGATACCGCTAAAAAAGCAATTGCGGGATATATGCAATGCGCACCTTCCTTAACGGCATTCGGGAACAGGAATCCCGCCTCTTATTTCCGGTTGGTTCCTCATCAGGAAGCGCCGACTACGGTATGCTGGGGCGATAGAAATCGCTCTGTATTAGTGCGTGTTCCCTTGGGATGGACCACAAAAAACGATATGGTTGCCGATGAAAATCCCTTGGAAACACCGGTAGAAATGGATGGCTCGCAAAAACAAACGGTAGAATTTCGTTGTCCCGACGGTTCTGCCGATGTGTACTTATTGTTAGCAGGGCTTACCGTAGCCGCTCGAAGCGGATTTGAGATGGAAGATGCATTGGAATTTGCCCGTGGAACATACGTAAATGTAAATATTTTTCATGAAGAAAACAAAGACAAAGTAGCCTCTTTAAATAGTTTGCCCGCATCGTGTATGGAATCGGCAGAAACGCTGGATAGGCAACGGGAAATCTACGAACGCCATGGAGTATTTCCCGCCTCTATCATCGACGGTATTATTAAAGATTTGAAGAAGTTTAACGACAGGGATATTCGCAAGGAATTGGAAAATAATCCCGATAAAATGATGGAAATAGTGCGCAACTATTATTATTGCGGATGATTAATATATAAGACATGAGAAAACAATGGTACGAATCGTTATTCGAAAACTATGGGCAAAAGTACGACAATGAAGTCTTTACACGTGGAACAATTGGTGAATGTGATTTTATAGAAAAAGAATTACAATTTAACAAGACTTTGAAAATATTGGATGTCGGCTGTGGGACAGGCCGCCACGCTATAGAATTAACAAAGCGCGGATATAACGTAGCAGGTATTGATTTATCGGAATCGCAACTGAAAAGAGCGAAAGAAAAAGCAAAGTCAGCCGGTCTGTCCATAGATTTCCAACATCAAGATGCAAGGAACCTGTCGTTTGACAGTGAGTTTGATGTTGTGATTATGCTTTGCGAAGGCGGCTTTTCTTTAATGGAAACCGACGAAATGAATTACGAGATACTGAAAAATGTTACAAAATCGCTCAAACCACAAGCAAAATTAATCTTCACCACCTCGAACGGACTATTCCCCTTATATCATTCTTTAGATGAATTTTTTGCCTCTGAAGCAGAAGAGGGTAATTCGATGTGCAAAGAAAACAAGTTTGATTTCATGACATTCCGCGCTCATGATGTTGTAGATTTTGAGGATGACTCAGGGAACAAAAAGACGCTCGAATGTAACGAAAGATATTATGTGCCGAGTGAAATAACATGGTTGTTAAAATCATTAGGATATAAAACAATAGGTATCTTCGGGGCAAGACTTGGCGAATTTTCGAGGGAACATACTTTGCGAACAAATGATTTTGAGATGCTGGTAATAGCTGAAAAATAGATACATATATTCAAGTTATGGACACAAATTTCATCACGCTTACCAAAGAAAACATCGGGAAAGAGCACATTTGTTGCGCTTTTTCCGACAAGAAATGCAAAGACAGTTATGAGTTGAAAAAGCAATGGTTGGAAAGAGAGTTCGACAACGGATATGTTTTCCGCCGGTTAGATGAACGCGCCAAAGTATTTATCGAATATGTTCCTGCCGAAAAGGCATGGTTGCCCGTCGAAGCACCCAACTATCTGATGATAAATTGCTTTTGGGTTGCCGGACAGTACAAAGGGAAAGGTTATGCAAAAGCCTTGTTGCAATCGGCAATAAACGACGTCAAACAACAAGACAAAGCCGGTTTGGTGACGGTTGCCGGCACCACCAAGTTTCATTTTATGAATGAAACCAAATGGCTGTTACGACAAGGATTTGAAACGGTTGAAAAACTGAATTATGGTTTCAGCCTGTTAGCCTTGAAACTTAATCCTCAAGCAGAAAATCCCGCATTTGACGAAAGCGTATTAAGTGGCGAATGTCCCGATAAAAACGGATTGGTCGTTTACTACTCCAATCGTTGCCCGTTTACGGAATACTACGTGAATACAGAACTATCCCAATCCGCCCGAAAAAGAAATCTTCCATTGAAAATTATCAAATTCACAACAATGGAAGAAGCGCAAACTTCGCCCACTCCCGCAACCATTTTCAGTTTATATTACAATGGAAAATTTATCACTACCGATATTAGCGCATGTTTGGACAGTCGCTTAGACAAAGTTATATAACAATGAAATAATAATAACAATTAATTAAATAAAAAGTATCATGAGAAACATTGGAATTTTTATCACGATTTTATTCTTATCAATACAGTCGTATGCTCAGAAATATCCTTACAATGGTTTGGATAACAACATGGGAAATCTTTTTCTGCTGTCAAATGCGAAAACCCGCTCCATCAGCCCTGAAAATTTCACCGGAGAAAAAGGTAAAGGAGGAATGGCTGACCTCAAAGACAAAGATCAACGAAACGTAGCTAATGCCTCTAATGCTGCCCGCGACTTGGGGCAGGGTTGGAAAGTAAATCCGTTTATCCGAATCAATTCGAAAGAAACGATTACGATTGCAGAAATAGAAGGTCCGGGCGCTATCCAACACATTTGGATGACTCCCACCGGTAACTGGCGCTTTACCATTATGCGAATTTACTGGGATGATGAAAAAGAACCTTCGGTAGAATGTCCTGTCGGCGACTTCTTTGGGATGGGCTGGGGCGTTTACGCTCCACTGTCTTCGCTGGCTATTTGTGTAAATCCGGGCAGCGCTTTCAACAGTTACTGGATGATGCCTTTCCGGAAAAAATGTAAAATTACTATGGAAAATATCAACGACCGCGATGCAATGACGTTATACTACCAGATAGACTATACATTAACTGAAGTTCCCGAAGACGCTGCCTATTTTCATGCACAATGGAGGAGAACAAACCCGAATGTAACTTCCGATTACACGATTATTGATAATATCAAAGGAAAAGGTCATTTTGTAGGAGTATATATGGCTTGGGGAGTTAATAACAACGGATGGTGGGGAGAAGGCGAAATCAAATTCTTCATGGATGGCGATACCAAATTCCCGACAATCTGCGGTACCGGAACAGAAGATTATTTCTGCGGGTCATACAATTTCGATCGTGAAGGACAATATAAAGAATTTTGTACCCCTTATGCAGGATTACATCAAGTGATACGTCCCGATGGAACTTATAAGTCGCAACAGCGTTTCGGATTATACCGCTGGCATATTCTCGATCCTGTCCGTTTTGAAAAAGATTTGAAAGTGACTATGCAGGATTTGGGATGGCGGCAAGGCGGCCGCTACCTGCCTCAAAAATCGGATATTTCTTCTGTAACATACTGGTATCAGACAGAACCGCATAATAAATTTCCTAAACTTCCGGCTTGGGAAGGGTTGGAGATTAATTAAATGGTTAATGGTTAATGGTTAATGGTTAATGGTTAAAGGTTAAAGGTAAACGGTTAAGGGTTATTGATTATGTGTAGGGTTAATTGTTTGATATTGATTTTGTTGGGAACGATGATTGGTTCCTGTAGCAATGGAATAAAAAAAGAAAAAAATATGAATGATTATGCAAAGGGAACGTTCGGGTACGACCTGAATTATCTGTCTCAAAAGGACGACAACCTGATTGTTTTATCCGGCAACGACGGGAAATCTCAAATTATTGTTTCCGCCAAATATCAGGCGAAAGTTTTTACAAGTACTGCCGGCGGCCTGGACGGAACAAGTTTGGGATTTGTTAATTACAAATTTTTTGATGCCGGTGTAGTTGGCGAACACATGAATGGTTTCGGTGGAGAAAATCGTTTCTGGATTGGATCTGAAGGCGGTAAATACTCTGTCTTTTTCAAAAAAGGTACGGAACAGGTTTATGACAATTGGTTTACACCGAAACCCATCGATATAGAACCATGGAATATTAACTTTGTTGATAACGAAAGTGTTTCTTTCAGTAAAGAAATGGAATTAACCAACTTCCTGGGTAATCAATTGAAATTAAAAGTCAATAGATCAATCGCTTTGATAGAAACGTCCGAAATAATAAATGATTTAGGTATTAAATTAAATCCCAATGTAA
>Ga0082212_10007915_pt1 | contig 13969 bp, 8 predicted proteins | sample TergutNt197P3_FD_71548 | JGI IMG/M metagenome (GOLD analysis project Ga0082212, IMG submission 71548) | Neocapritermes taracua P3 segment gut microbial communities from Petit-Saut dam, French Guiana - Nt197 P3 | ecosystem: Host-associated > Arthropoda: Insects > Digestive system > Gut ... | reverse complement strand
CTCAATGACGGCATTTACAATTTCACCGTCTTGCAACATTACACGTCCTACACTTACGATAATTATCCCATTCCTTTGGAAAGCGACCTTTCGACACCGGTTATGGTGACCGTCGCAACGGTGGCACCGGAATTCATTGCGCCGCCCGATGGTTTCGTGTATGATGTTGCACCCGGCGAAACGCTGGTCATTGACGTCATAACAAACATGGACGGCGAGAACGACGGCATCACCATCGTGTTCGACGGGGATGTGCCCGAGGGCATGTTGCTGAGCGAAGACGAACGCACGATCACCTGGACGCCGACGGAAAATGTGGAAGTGCAAGATTACAGCATCACGCTCAAACTGACGGATGCCGTCGGCAACACGCGCAGTACGACGTTTGTTGTCTCGGTTCAAAGCGGCCCGAATTTCACGATTGACGGGAACACCGAAGTCATGGAAGACACCACGATGATGCTGGAACTGAGACCCGTTGAACCCAACGAAGGCACTTACACCTTTGACATCGTCGAAACGGACATTCCCAAAGACGCCGGCTTTGAGTTGCTCCCCGGTGACGACGGGCAGTCGGCCCTGTTCCTGTGGACGCCGACCGACGCATACTCCCCCGGCATTTACACGATTACCTTCCGGATTACCGACGAGGACGGCAACTCGCGTACGAAGATGGTTCAACTCAAGGTCAACCGGCTGCACCGTCCGCCATATTTCGAGCCGGAAGATTTTGAGGAAGTGTATGACGCCAAAGTCGACGAGGAACTCGTCATCAACGTCACGGCGCACAACGACAATATTCCCAAGAGCGTGTTGACTTATGAGCTTCTCGGCGACAACATACCCGAAGGCATGACCATCAACACCCAAACCGGCAGGCTGACGTGGATGCCGACCAAGCCATATAACGGTCAGGGTTACAATATCGTCATTCAAGCGACTGACGATCAGGGACTCACGGCAACGCATACAATCCGCGTTGAAATCGAAAAGACGAACGATCCGCCGGAATTTACGCCGACTGCTCCGATCACGGTGTGGGACGACCACGGCACGCTGACTTGGACGATGCACGCTGTCGATACCGACAATTACCCGCCCAATGAAGTCAGGTACTCGCTTGTCGGCGACAATATCCCCGAGGGCATGACAATCAACCCGACAACCGGCGTTGTCACTTGGAACATCCCGGAAGGTTACGCCGGTACTGATGTGGAAAATATTATCCAGAACATTGAAATTATGGCCACCAAGTACTATTGGGAGATTGAAACCAACGAGCTGGGTGAGATTGATTATGTCGAAAGAGAAGGCAAATCGGGAACATACACGGCCAATTTGACGATTAACAGCCGTGGCTATGAGGCCAAAAAGAAAGCCGAGGAAGAAGCCAAAAAGGAAGAAGAAGCCAAGAAGGAAGAAGAGGACAAAAAGGCCGCTTGGGCACTCTCACAGTGGAATACTCATTCCGTGTATGACATACCGGGGCTTCCGGGTGCCGTCTCTGATGCAATGCAACAGCGTGACATTGGCGGCCCGAACGCTTTATTGCGGCCCAATGGTCGCGTCGAGTCACCGATACAAGACCACGACACGCGGTTCCGCGACCGCTTCGACCGAATTCGCTTCGGCATGAATCCGCTTGGTTCGGGTGAAGTTTCGGATTCGGATTTCGAACTGCCGACACGCCGAAATGACACGCAACAAACAACGCCGACCGTTGCCCCGGAACAGGGTGGCCAAGGCGGTCAGGACGGCGGGGGATATCGCTCGCTCCGACCGGTTTCGCCGACCGAGTATTTGCGCGGCGTTGAGTCCGGCTTTTCGCGATTGAGTACGCCGTTATTGGATGCGCTGGAGAACGTGGACGTCCAACGTGCCGTTTCGGAAGCCAGAAACGTCGGTAATGCCCTCCGCTCGTATTACCAATCGGCACAATCGGTCACAACATCCCATGATGCCGCCCTGCGCGATTGGGATGGGAATGCCCTTGACACATTCCCCAACAACGGGTCGCGCGAGCAATTCCGTGACATGCGATTGAAGTGATGGAATTGATGATGACGAAAGCAGGAAGTTTTTGGTGTAACGTAGAATTTACGCATGATGAGAAATCATGCAAAGGTGCCATGTAATCCGTTTTGGCCTTAATCAAGTCATCACGTCAAGACTTTTTGGCTGAAAAATCTCGGTTTGTTTGGTGCGCAACCGAGCGGTGCAACGGGGTTGCGTTGGCGGGGGTTTCCGATTGTTTTCGTCTTGCATGGCGATTTTCTTTCTCGTGTTCGGCGTGACGGCGGGCCGGAACGTCCCATTACCTTCCTTGCATACAGGTAATCACCCGTCACAAATAACGAGCAAACCTCAATTTCGCAATTTTAGATTTGGCGGGGTCGTGCTATTCTTGCCCCAATTCCGAAGTGCAATTCGGACAACGGGTTGCATTGACGGCGATTGTGCTGCAACAAAAGGGACAGGCTTTCGTCTTCGGGCTTTCCGGTTCCGGTGACAAAAAAGGGATACGAACTCGGTTCATCTGGCGAATCACAATAAAAACCGCAAAGGAAACGATAAGGAAATTGAGAACGGCATTCAAAAAAAGACCATAAGGCAACTTCTGACCGCCAATACTGAGGATCAGTGTATCAAAATTCAACCGATGGGAAGTCAAAATGGCCAGTAGCGGATTGATGATGTCTTTCACCAGCGACGTAACCACATTCGCAAAGGCGGCTCCAATCACCACCCCCACCGCCATATCGACTGCGTTTCCCTTGACGGCAAAATCTCGAAATTCTTTGAAAAAACTCTTCATGGTAATCTTTCTACAAAAAAACTTGGTTGAGTGTCATTTGTGTTACTAACATTCAACATCGTGAATTAATTCACGATGTTTTTCCAGGATTGGTCTCAATTGTTCAACAATGGTACTTTACGGCAGACTCTTTGTCCCGAAAGGACAGAATCTCTATAACCCCCAGCTTTCGCCAAACGTATCTACACAACTTTTTTCATTCTTCTCAACAGATGAAACAGATGTAACAGATTTTTGATAGCATATAGAAATAAATAAAATAGAGAAAATATATCAATATAACAAAATCAAATTTTTAAAATATAAAAATTGATATTGAAAGGCATCTTTTTTATTTTCTTTATTTTATGACAATGATTCTACCTATCTTCTCTATCTGTTTCATCTGATACATCTGTTGATGACTTGAAGTAGGAATATTTGTGTAGATACTTTTGGCTTACGCTGGGGGTTATCGAAATTTCGTCCTTGCAGGACGATGATTTACCTGAACGATTACTCCTACGCAATAATACGATTTTTGATTGCGGCCATGCCGCGATGTGATAATGTTAATCACAAAGCCGTAAGATTCCAGTCCCTCACTCGTTTTTCCACAAATTGCCCTTTTCACAGAGGGCTTTTTTTCTTATGATTCGCCGTGAAAGGTCGATAATTCCTATAGGATTTCGCCGGAAATCTTGTCGGCAAAGGAGGGTAACCCATTGTCAATGAACGAGTTGGATCAAGTTGTGTTATCGCGGTGCCTTGAAGGGCAGCCACGCGGCTGGGAAGATTTTGTCGATCGGTTTATGGGGTTGGTTGTCCATGTCATCGACCACACGTTTCAGGTTCGTGACCTGACCATCGACGACGAGCAGTGTGACCGGTTGTGCGAAGACGTGTTCACAATTTTGTATCACGATTCATTTCGGCTCCTGCGCGAGTTTGACGGCCAATGCGCTCTCACGACTTACATGACCATTGTTGCCCGGCGAATCGTCGTGCGACTGTTGCTGAATCAAAAGCTCAAGGCAACCACGACACCACAAAGAGCCGCAGCGTGATACGTGGTGAGCCACAAGCAAAGATGATAATAAACCCATTTTTAATAACCCGACGCCGGAAATTTTCGAGGAGCACACGGGAAGAGCGAATCGAAAAACGGAGACAGTTTGCGCCGCAGTGGTTGCGAGGGTTGGTTTTCGCGTGTCTTTTGATTGCTTTTTCGGCGGCAGGGATTTCGGCACAAGACGAGCCGATGTGGGCGACAGTCACCGGCCCAAACACCGTTTTGCGATCCGGACCCGGCAACGATTATTACGCAACCAACCGCGCTGGCATCGGGCAAACGCTCGAAGTGTATTACGTCATCAACGATCAATGGTGTGCCGTTCGTCCGCCGGAAGGAAGTTTCACCTGGGTTGACGCCCGAAATGTACGCGTTGACAAAGGCCGAATCGGCGAGGTGCTCATCAACGGCGTCAGTGCCCGAGTCGGCAGCGAACTCGGTAATATGTGCGGTGCGGTACAGGTCGTGCTTGATCGCGGCGAAAAGGTCTTCGTCTTCGAACGGGTCGAAACGCCCAACGACATTGACACGCCGGTTTGGTATAAAATCGCGCCACCGGCGGGTGAGTTTCGTTTTATCCGCTTAGGTGATCTGCAATTTGAGGATGCTTCTGTTGTCAACGAGCCGCCGCGAGTTCTGCAAACGCAAAGCCCGATCATTCAGGCCAGTGGGGAACAACCGCCGCCACCGCAACAACAGCAGCAACCATCGCGGTCTGGTACGTCGCAATTGTCGGGAAACATTGTGCCGCCCGGTTCGTTGCCGATTCCCGGGATGACACGAAATGACGGTGTTCGGATTGCAGCGGCCAACCCGCGACCTTCGACACTGCCGCAAGACGCGCAAAATAATATGAGTGCAAACGGTGATACTGCCGGTACACTCGATGCGGACGATTTTCAGGAAATATTGGGGCAATTGAAACTTGATCTGGCCGATGCACTCCTCGCGCAGGAAACCGCCAACGAAACCTTGCAATCGCTGGCACATCAGGCACGCATGTTGTATCAGTCGGCGGCCAACCCGAACGATCGCGACGAAGTGTATCAGCTTATCGCGGGAATCGAACGGGCAACGCGCGTGCGGCGGCACGAAGCGGGACAAACTCGCTCCGCCGAAACCGTTGTGCCAACTAACCCGCCAACTAACCCGCCCGTAAACCCGTCACGTGTCGAAACGCAATATGCCGAAACGCAAAACGATGAGTTGTACGACGATCGCACCGTCGCATTGCCGCCGTTGACAAGGACGCCGCAACGACTTGCTTTGCCGCGAATCGACATCAACACAACGCCTGAGCCGGACTTCTCCGCACAGGTGACGCAAGACTGGTCGCAGAATTCGTTGTACGACGGTTCGAACCGCAACGTTGCCGCGCAAAATAACGTCGGGCAGGGATATTACGCCGATTCGTATGCGGGCCAGTCGGGCCAGTATTCGGGCCAGTCGGGCCAGTCGGGCCAGTCGGGTCAGCAGGACGTTGAAATTTATCTTGTCAACGGTCAATACGTCGATGCGTGGGGGAATGTGCTCAACGGACAAACGCTCGGCGCGATTTTGAACAGTGCCGATGTCGTGTTGATGTACGATCCGCAAACGGGTGGCTATCAACAGGTGTCGCAGCAGCAACTGCATTACGGCCAATATCCCGGCGCAGGTCGGCAAACCAACGCCGCGTCACAAAATAACGGGCAAAAAAGCTGGTTGCAGCGGCTCATCAGCGGCGAGTTGTTTCAAAGCGGCAACGCATCGCAAAATCAACAACAACAAAGTGACCTGCACGGTAACCTGCAAAATGGTTATGGCCAGTATGGGCAGTACGGCCAGTATCCGACCGGAAGCGGCTATGCACCTTACACTTACCAATCCGCTTACGGTGATCAGGCGGGTTATCAAACCGGCAACAACAACGGTAATGGTTATGGTTACAGGGCATCGCAACAACCGGCCAAGCAGCAGGGTTTATTCGCAACGTCGCAGCCGAGTCTCATCGCACAACAGCAGTACGGGCAACAGCAGTATGGCCAACAGTCAAGCGGCAACCGGAACATGACGCCGAATATGTTTTCGGGAAATCGAAACCCGGGTTGGCAAGGGCCAGTGCAAGGGCAAATGCAGGGACAGCAAGGTCAACAGGGGCAAGCGATGTTTCCCGGTATGATTCCGCCGGAAATCACGATACCCGATGGCGTTCATGTGCCGGGCGAAATGGTCGTGTATGACGAATCAAGCGGCCTCAATCTGTTGGGGAATATGCAAAGCGTTGCAGGTCGCAATGCTCCCAATGCCTCGCAACAAGATCAACTCGCCCTCTTGATTCAACAAATGGCCGCTCACCCGGTGACTGCGCAGAGTAATGCTCCGTCACACCCGGTGACTGCGCAGAGTACCGCTCCGTCACCGGCTCATTCAGTATCCGGTTACGGGACGCCGCAAGTCAATTTGCCGGTCAACTTGCCGGTCACGGAAGCCGAATCGCGAATGCGTGCCGTGCAACTTCGTTCGGCGCGGCAAGAAGTGCCGGGGCCAGTGTCGGGGCCAGTGCCGAATGTGCAATCCAATATGCCGCCGAATCGTCATGCGAATCATCAGGTGACAGGGCAACTCGAAAACGGAGTCGGTCGCGTTTCCTCCGATGCCTTCGACGCGATCGGCCGACTCGGACGGATTACCAACGCAAGCGACGACATGCCGAAATACGCTTTGGTCGATGACAATCGCAAACCGATTTGCCTCGTCACACCGACGCCGGGTGTCGAACTGGAACCTTATGTCAATCAAACCATCGGTGTGACCGGCCTGCGCGGAAGTTTCGTTCGCGAAGGCGAAACCTTTCGACATGTGTCCGCAGGTGCGGTTTATCCGATTCGAAACACGGAGTGATTCATCCGCAGATTGACGCAGATTTGCGCAGATTTTTGTTGTGTTTTTAAAATCATCTGCGAAAATCGGCGTGTATCTGCGGATCATATCCCCGCATAATCCAATTGTGCGTTAAAACAGGACAATTACACTTCATACAATCGTGATATTTGTACCGGAGTTGTTGATTTTTATGCCACTAGCGCAATTATTGTCGCAAAAAGGCATGACAAAAGCGTCATCACGGAAGATTTTTTCTTCAACGAAGAGGATAAAATCTTCTTCGTTGATGATAAAAACGTTGTTGATGATGAAAAAATGTTGTTGAAGAGGATTAAATGTCCTTCGATCAAAATAAAATCTTCTTCATTGATGATAAAAGCGCGCGATTTTCGGAAAAAAACAAGCCCGCAAAATCGTTAGAAAGGGAATAGGGGAGAGGGAATAGGGAAGAGGGGAATAAGGTCAATAAGGTTTTGTTTTCGCGCGCGGGCGTTTGCTACTGAGGTTGTTTTGTTAATGCAAAATAAGGTATCAATAAGGTTTTTTGATCCGTAGATTGACGTGTTTCTTCTGCCGCAGAGCAAGATTTGCGCAGATTTTTGTTGTGTTTTGAAATTCATCTGCGTACATCGGCGTGTATCTGCGGATAATAAACCTAGCCACTAGCCCCTAAGAACAATGGCCGGAGAAGTTTTAAGCCAGGAAGAAGTCGAGAATCTGCTCAATATCATGGCGATGGGCAGTGACAAGGGGGAGGGTGCGTCCGCTCCGAAAACGACGGCGGTCAAGCCGAAAAAGTCGTTTCCCTCCGGTTCGGGCGGGACGTCGTCGTGGGGCAGCGAAAAGGTCACCCCTTACGATTTCAAGCGTCCCGAACGCGTCGGGAAAGAGCAAATGAAAGCTCTGCAAACGCTCCATGAAGGTTTCGGTCGCAAGTTCGCGGCAGGGCTGTCGGGAATGCTGCGTACCATCGTTGAGGTCAAGCTCACAAGCGTTGACCAGTTGACTTACAGCGAGTTTATCTTCAGTCTCGATAACCCGACCTGTTTCAATCTTCTTCGCGCCGAACCGCTTGAGGGGAATCTTATTCTCGATATTAACCCGTCGATTTTGTATCCGATGATCGACCGGATGCTCGGCGGCGGACGTGAACCGGCGTCTCCGACGCGGCGACCGTTGACCGAAATTGAACTGCGGCTGGTCGCGCGGATTACGAATTTGTTTCTGGAGGAGATGAAACACGCTTGGGAAAACGTGCTTGAACTCGATCTGAAAGTCGTTCAGGTCGAAAGTAACCCGCAGTTGATTCAGATCGTTCCTCCGAACGAAGTCGTCGTGCTGGTTTGCTTCGAGGTCACGCTGATCGACGTGCGCGGCATCATCAACTTGTGCATTCCTTATAACGCGATCGAACGCATTTCAGGCAAGCTGGCGTCCAATTCGTGGGTGACTTACGGACGGCGTCAGGCAACCCCGCAGTCCATCGAAAAAATCAGCAAGTCGATTCGCAATATGACCGTCGGTTTGAAGGTCAAACTCGGTCACGCGAAAATCAGCATGAGCGAATTGGTGCAACTTCGCGTCGGCGACGTCATCTGCACGGAAAAAAACGTGGACTCGCCGCTTCTGGTCAGCGTCGAAGGTATCCCGAAATACTGGGCGAAACCCGGCGCGTACAAGGGTTACACGGCGATTCAAATCACCGATACGATTACCGATCCGACGGAGATTATTGCACAGGAGTGAGAAAATGATTTGATCGCTCCGTGACCGTCGCGGCTCTGATGTCCGCTTACTTTGTGCGCGTCTCTGATTGCGATGGCAAAAGCATTCTCCGGTACGGCTTGTATTTTTACCACGAATCTGCAACAATAAGCGTAAATCGCTACCGTCCCCTTAACTTTTCAGGAGAATACCATGCCGCGAAATTGGTCGTTTATGTCTGTGCTTGCTTTGCTTGTTGCTATCGTTTTGTCGGGTTACTCAACGGAATATGTCCGCGCCGAAGACGATTCCGTTCCACCGGAATTGAACGCTTACGTTGATCTGGCGGACGACTCGTTTCACTGGGAAATTGTGGAAAGCCGGACAGATCAGCCCGTGAAAACCTGGCTCGTTGAATTGACCTCGCAAACCTGGCACGACATTCCCTGGAAGCATTACATGATCGTCGTCGAACCAAAGGAACTGAAGTATCCTGATTGTTCGATCCTCTTCATCACCGGCGGACGTATCGGTCGCAGGCCAAGTGACGGCGATTTCACGTTGGCATCGTTGTTGGCAACACAGTCGGGTTCGCATGTCGCGCTATTGTTTCAGGTACCGAACCAGCCGCTGTTCGATAACTTGGTGGAAGACGCTCTCATTGCCGAAACGCTGATTCGTGCCATGGCCGAAAAAGACGCAACTTGGCCGGCCTTGTTTGCGATGGCGAAAAGTGCGATTCGTGCGATGGACGCGACGCAGGAAGTCATTCAACAGGAAACCGGTCGCGAGGTCAAACGCTTTATGGTCACGGGTGCGTCGAAACGCGGCTGGACAACCTGGTTGACCGCTGCATCGGGTGACCCGCGCGTTGTGGCCATCGCGCCGATTGTCATTGACACGCTGAATATTCCGCGTCAAATGCAGTATCAACTCGAAACTTGGGGAACCTGGAGTCAGAGTATCCACGATTACACCGAGCGCGACCTGATCGATGTTGATCTGGAAAAAATGGACGATTTCGTGAAACGGCTTTGGAAAATGATCGACCCGTATTCTTATCGCAGTCGGATGATCTTGCCCAAGTTGCTCGTACATGGGACGAACGACCCCTACTGGACGGTCGATGCCACGCAGCATTATTGGGACGGGCTGATCGGTACGAAGTACATTCTCACGTTGTCCAATGTCGGCCATGATCTCGGCGTCAAGCAACTGAACGCTTACGCGACGATCATCGCGTTTGCGAAAAATGCGTTTCAAGGCGGCGAGTGGCCTGAAATCACGTGGAAGTGCGTGGAAAACGACCGGAATTTCATGTTGACGGTTCGCTCGGAAGTCCCGTTTGAGTCGGCGAAACTCTGGACGGCCACCTCGAATTCCAAAGAATTCCGCACTGCGACGTGGTCGTCGAAACCGGTCGAATCCAACAGCGACATGTCGTGCGAAGCCGTGATTGAAAAACCGACATCCGGCCATATTGCGTTTTACGTCGAACTGACTTCGGAATTTGAAGGGCAAAAGTTTTCCGTTACGACGCAGGTTTGGCGGAAATAAAACAGATACAATCATTCACGCATTAATCATCGGGATAAGGCAGGGCGGTCGCGGCGTGACCGATGAGACGGGAGTGGCAAAAATGAAGGTTCAAGGGCGTTTTGACGGTGTTCCGGGCGGCCACTACAAGCAGGGCTAACGCGCGAAATAGGGTATTTACGTTGAGTTTATCGATTTGCGCTATCGACGTTTTTCGTTTAGAATGTTTCGGTTAAAACAATTCCCTTTCCTTTAGCCGAACATAAACCCATGACACCTTCACTTTCCTCATTGCACTCCGCCACACTTCAAGAACTCATCAACGCTTTCAAACAACTCGACGATCCGCGCATGGTCAACAAGAACGACCATCTGCTCATCGATATCATCGTCATCGCCGTTTGCGCCGTCATTGCCGGAGCCGACGGACCGACCGCCATTGGGCAATGGGCGAAATTTCATCAAGACAATTTGAAACGTTACTTGAAACTGCCCAAAGGAATTCCATCACACGACACGTTCGGACGCGTTCTCAAACGCATCAAACCCCTGGCGTTTCAAAAATGTTTCGTCGAGTGGATCGAATCGTTGCGACAAAAGAACGGCGAACTTCGCGAACACGTTGCTATCGACGGAAAAGAAGTTCGCGGAAGTCGCAAAAACAACCTCGGTGCCTTGCACATCGTCAGTGCCTGGTCAACGGAAAACGGCATCGCGCTCGGCCAAATTGCCACCGAGGAGAAGAGTAATGAAATCACGGCGATCCCTGAATTACTGGATCAAATCGATGTTTCCGGTTGCGTTGTGACGATCGATGCCATTGCGACGCAGAAGAAGATCGTGAAGAAAATCATCGACAAGAAGGCCGATTACGTTATTGCCGTGAAAGGGAATCAAAAAAAATTGTACGCCGCCGTACAGTCGTTGTTCGAGACCACCAACCTCAACGGACGCAACGTGAGTCGATTTGTCGAAGACGAGAAAAGTCACGGTCGTCTGGAGCATCGCGAATATTATCAGATGCTCGTCGGCAGGGACTTTCCGTTATTGAGTCACTGGACGGGATTGAAGAGTGTGATCCTTGCGGTGCGAACGCATGTTGACAAGACCGGCAAGAGCGTCACGGAGCGTCGATTTTTCATCAGCAGCCTTGGCCGTGACGGTCGTGCGGCGGCGCGTTATGTTCGCAAACATTGGGGCATTGAAAATTCGCTGCATTGGATTTTGGACATGACGTTTCGAGAGGACGAGAGTCAGATTGAGGATCGCATCTTGGGCGAAAATTTGTCATGGATTCGTCGTTTCACGGTGACCCTGGCGAAGGCGCATCCGGCAAAAATGAGCATCGTCGGAAAACGTCGCGGGGCGGCATGGAGCTTCGACTTCCTTATGCAACTACTCCAATGTGCCGGAAAATAAGGGATATTTCATGCGTTAGCCCTGGGTTTCTCCGGCGTCGTGTGGTGAACGCTTTTTTTGTGCGTTCACGGTCGTATTTCACCACGAAGAGCACGAAGAAACACGAAGGTAAAACAATATTTATCCGCAGATACACGCAGATTTTCGCAGATGTTTTTAAATTGTTGTTTGGTTTGAGTACAAACATATCTGCGTACATCTGCGTCAATCTGTGGATTAATTAATCTTCGTGGTAAAAAGTGAAGTGAGAGTGAGCATCATGACCAAATACATTTTCGTGACCGGCGGCGTTGTTTCGGGGCTTGGCAAGGGGGTGACCGCCGCGTCGCTGGGGCGTTTGCTCAAACAACGGGGGTTAAAAGTTGCGGCACAGAAACTTGACCCTTATATGAATGTTGATCCCGGTACGATGAGTCCGTTTCAGCACGGCGAGGTGTTCGTGACCGATGACGGGGCGGAAACCGATCTCGACCTGGGGCATTATGAACGGTTCATTGACGAGAACCTGACAAAATTCAGTAATTTGACTTCGGGCAATGTCTATTGGAATGTGATCGGACGCGAACGCAACGGAGGTTATCTCGGCGGTACGGTGCAGTTCATTCCCCATATCACGAACGAAATCAAAAACTTCATCTATGCCGGCGCGGCAAACAGCGGTGCCGACGTGCTGATGACCGAGATCGGCGGCACAACCGGCGATATCGAGAGTCAACCGTTTTTGGAAGCCATTCGGCAAATTTCATTGGAGCAAGGTCGCGAAAATTGCCTGTTTATCCACGTGACACTGGTTCCCTATTTACCGTCTTCCGGCGAGCATAAATCCAAGCCGACGCAACATTCGGTCAAGGAACTTCGCGCGAGAGGCATTTTTCCGAATATCATCATCGCGCGCGCCGATGAACCGGTCGGTCAAAGCGTCAAAGAGAAAATCTCCCTGTTTTGCAACGTCAAACCTGATTGCGTGATCGAGAACATCACCGCATCTTCGCTGTACGAAGTCCCGTTGATGCTCCATCAAAACGGGCTGGACGAAGTGGCGTGTCGCGAGCTGGGGCTTGATGTTCCGGCACCGGATTTGAGCGATTGGCGAAGCATGACGCAAAAGATCGCAACGCGGGAAAGCGAAGTCACCGTTGCCATTGTCGGAAAATACACGCAACTCCATGATGCTTACCTTTCCGTGATTGAAAGTTTGAATCACGCCGGTTTGACGACCGCAACGACGGTTCGCATCCGATGGATCGACAGCGGGGAACTCAACGACGAAAACACCGGCGACCGTTTTCACGGGATCGATGGAATGATCATACCGGGTGGTTTCGGCGACAGGGGGATTGAAGGAAAAATCGCGGCCTGCCGTTATGCAAGGGAAAATGACGTTCCGTTTTTGGGCATCTGTCTCGGGATGCAGATTGTCGTGATTGAATTTGCACGCAATGTCTGTCAACTTCGGGGTGCGCATTCGAGCGAATTTGATGAAGATGCTCCCCATTGCGTCATCGACCTCATGTCCGATCAAGCCGGCATGGTGGGGAGCGGCGGCACGATGCGATTGGGTGCCTGGCCCTGTCAACTCACGCGCGGTTCGCTGTTGAACAGGTTGTACGGTGAAGAGAAAATCCATGAGCGACACCGTCATCGCTTTGAATTGAACAATAACTATCGCGAGATTCTTTCGCGTCACGGGCTTGTCTTATGCGGCGTGTCACCGGATGGTCGTCTTGTGGAAGCGGTCGAACTGCCGGAGAAGCGGTATTTTGTCGGCGTTCAATATCATCCGGAATTCAAGAGCCGCCCCAACAAACCGCATCCGTTGTTTCTTGGACTTGTCAATGCGGCAAAAAAGGAGGGATAACCCGGCCAAAAACTGCTCTTGCTTGACATTTTTCCCCATGTATCCTGTTTCTTATAAAACCACGTTCACAGTTTACGTAGTGAGAACCACTGCGACGGCAGGAAAACGAGAGCCGGCGACTATGTCGCCGCCCGACCTGCTCCAAGAAACCCCGGCGGTCTTTCCCACCCCCCATTCGCCCCTGGTATATTAATCGCTTAACCGCTCCCAGACAAGGCACGAGGAAAGATTCACCCGCAATAGCACAATAGGGTAAAAGTCGCGAGGTCCCCGAAGTTAGTCATACGAGATGCTGTATGATGAGTAAGGGCAGTCAGACACTGACGGGAACCGGTGAAATCGTGAAGGCCGGTGCAAATTCCTATATTTCCGGCGGCACGCAGACGAATCCCGTGACGCTGACGATTGACAAGGACATCACCATTCGCGGTCGGGGAATGTTGGGCTATTACGACAATTACGCCACGCTTAAAATAAGTTTCACAAACTTTTCTGACCTCTTGTTCAAACTTCACCGGGTCTTTTTCTTTTTCGTTGGCCGTAACCGTTCACGAAAAAATGTACGCAAACTGATCTTTTTTTATTTTAGGAAATTTGTTATTCTCGTCGTTCATGGGACCGGAATATCAGCACCAACTTGACGATCTTTTCCGTAAAATCGAGCAACTCGAAGCCGTTGTTCGATCTCAACAGCAGACCATCGACGCTCAACAGGAGCGTA